>Ga0066903_100004730_pt1 | contig 11594 bp, 8 predicted proteins | sample PanSoiMetaGPlot1_FD_67491 | JGI IMG/M metagenome (GOLD analysis project Ga0066903, IMG submission 67491) | Tropical forest soil microbial communities from Panama analyzed to predict greenhouse gas emissions - Panama Soil - Plot 1 (version 2) | ecosystem: Environmental > Terrestrial > Soil >...
CGTCTCCTCGTCGAGGACGGAAGCGACTGCGTCCAGGTCGTTATAGGGGAACGTATGGGTCAGCGCGGCGACATCCTTCGGCACGCCCCGATCGCGATCGGTCACGCCGATGTACCAGTCGTGCCAGCCGTGGTAGCCGCAGCAGAGCACCTTGTCGCGGCCGGTGAAGGCGCGGGCGAGGCGGACCGCGGCGGTCGTGACGTCGCAGCCGTTTTTCGCGAAGCGCACCGCCTCGGCGCCCGGGACCATCGCGCGGACCTGCTCGGCGACCTCCAGCTCCAGTGGGTGCGGCAGCGAAAACGTGATTCCTTGCGCCAGCTGATCGCGGATCGCCGCGTCGACCACCGGCTCGCGATAGCCGAGCACGAGCGGTCCCACCGCCATCGTCAGGTCGAGGAATTCGTTGCCGTCCACGTCGACGACGTGCGCGCCGCGGCCCGAGCGCAGGTACTTCGGCGCCACGCCACGGACGTGCTGGCCGACGCCCTTGGCCAGCGTCTGCGTCGCGCCCGGAATCAGATTGGCCGCGCGGGCGTAAAGCGCATCGGACGCGACGATGGACGGGTAGCCGTCGGGCGTGCGCGCGGCGCGGGGTCGGATGGGGGTGGCCCGGGGGCCGCCGTGCTCGTCGAGCGCTTGCCGGAAGCGGGTCGTCAGCCAGCGCGCGTTGAAGCCCTCGTACTCGAGCACGTCCGCGAGCCGGCCCGGGCGGAAGTAACGGCCCTCGAGGGCGAGCGGGACCACCGGCACCGAGACGCGATGCCGGACCAGCACCTCGGCGACCAGCGCGTAAAGGCCACCCACCAGCAGATGGTCCTCGACGGTGACGAGCACGCGGCAGCTCGTCGCGATGTCGACGATGGCCGCCTCGTCGACGGGGGACAGCGTCCGGAGGTTGCAGAGCCGCGCGCCGATGCCGGCCGCCGCCAGCGCGCCGCACGCCTCGGCGGCCGCCGGCACCAATAGCCCCGCCGCGAGGACGCCGATGTCGTCGCCCCTGGTCAGTGTCTCGCCGCGGCCGAGCGCGAACGGCGCGTGCGCCAGCGACGACGGGCGGGCGTTGAAACGAATGTACGCCGGGCGCGGGCTGGCCAGCACGTCCGGCAGGCCAGCCGCCAGTTCCGCGTCGTCCGCGGGGCAGAAGATCTGCATGCGCGGGATGGCGCGCATGACCGCGACGTCGTCGACGGCCTGGTGGGTCGGGCCGTTCGCCTCCGACAGGAACCCCGGCACGTACCCGACCAGCTTCACCGGCAGGCTCGCGATCCCGACGTCCGTGCGGATGAACTCGAAGGCGCGCAGCGTGAGGAAGGTGGCGAGCGCGTGGACCACCGGCACGCGGCCGCGCAGCGCCAGGCCGGCCGCCATTCCGACCATCGTCTGTTCGGCGATGCCGACGTCGATGAAGCGCGGCCCGAGGCGCGCGGGCAGGTTGCGGATCGCGGCGCGGTTCTCGGCGGTCAGCACCAGCATGCGCGGGTCGGCCTCCGCCAGCGCGGCCAGCACGTCCTCGTAAGACTTTGTCGCCGGCGCAGCGGTCATCGCACCACCAGCGGCGCCGAGCGCAGCTCGGCGCGGGACGTTCCTTCCAACTCGTCGAGCAGCATGCGCACCTCGTCGGCGGTCAGGTTGACGAACCAGCGATCGGCGCGGCCCTCGATGCTGGGCAGCCCCTTGCCTCGGACGGTGCGCGCGATGATCGCGGTCGGCATCCCCTCGCGGCGGGGCAGCGTGGCGAACGCCTCGGCCAGCGCGGGGAAGCTGTGGCCGTCGACGTCGGCGACGGAGAAGCCGAAGGCGGCCAGCTTGTCGCCCAGCGGCTCGAGCGGGGTCAGCGCCTCGGTGGCGATGTTGGCCTGAAATCCGTTGCGGTCGACGACCATCACCAGGTTGTCCAGGCTCTTCGCGCTGGCGACCAGCGCCGCCTCCCACATCGAGCCCTCGTCCAGCTCGCCGTCGCCGACGATCACGAACACGCGCGCCGGCGAGCCGCGCAGCTTGGCGTCCACCGCGATACCCATCCCGACGGACAGCAAGTGGCCCAGGGAGCCGGAATGAAATTCGATGCCTGGGATCGCGCGGTTCGGATGCCAGTAGATGTGATCCTCGATGGCGAGGTGCTTCTCGAGGCGCGCGGTCGAGAAGTAGCCGCGCTCGGCCAGCGTGCCGTACAGCGCCGGCACGTCGTGACCCTTGGAGAGCAAAAGGACGTCGCGGTCCGGATCGTCGAGCCGGTCGGGTGACAGGCGCAGCACGCGGTCATACAGGAAGACGAGCAGATCCGCGCACGACAAGGACGCACCCAGGAAGCAGCCGCCGTTCGTGGCCATGCGGATCGCATGCGCGCGCACTCGCCGAGCCTGCGACGTCAGCTCGGCGTCGCTGGTCATGGCCCCGCTATCGCGGCGCCGCCCGGGGCGCCGCCTCCCTGTTCGAACGGCGTCCGGTTCGACAGCGTCCGCAGATCGCGCAGGTGCGCCTGGATCCACGACTTGCCGAGGTGCATGGCGTTGGTTGCCTTCAGCTCCGGATGCGCGTCCAGGTGGCTGACGATCGCGTCGACGGTGAAGGCCCGAGCGTCGTCGACCTGCGCCAGCGCCTCGTACAGCGCCGAGATCACGGCGTAGTCCTCCGGGAAATCGAGCACGATCCGGTGGCTGGCCGACAAGTCGCGTCCGCCGGACCAGACAACGTTGCCGACGCTGAACCGATCGGGCTGGTCCCAGATGAACGGTGTCGTGTGCTCGCGTTCGTACGGACGCTTCGCCTCTCGCCAGGCCGTCTCCAGAGCGTCACGGCCCATCACCTCGACGTCGTTGCCGTCGGGCCAGGTGGCGGGATGCAGGTTGCTGACGTAGTCGTGGCGCGGGTGGTCGGCGCGGAAGAAGGCGACCGTCTGGTCGATGATCGCCGGGTCGATCAACGGGCAGTCCGACGGAATCTTGACCACCGCGTCGGCCTCGGTCTCGCGGGCGGCCTGCCGGTGGCGGTCGATCAGGTCGTCCGGGTGGCCGATCACGCAGCGCACGCCCAGCGCCGCAGCCAACTTGACGATCGACGAATCGAGCGCCGACCGCGTAGTGGCGACCACGACCTCGTCGAGCGTCTTCGCCTGCCGCACCCGGGTGATCATCCGTTCCAGCAGGGGCCGCCCGTGAAGCGGCAGCAACACCTTGCCCGGTAGGCGCGTCGATCCCATGCGCGCCTGGATGACCGCGACCACCTTCAGCACGCGGCGTTCCGTTCCTGGCTGCCCATGGGCACCAAGTTGCGGCGGTCCGTCAGCGCCGCTCGAAGCCATGAAACTCTCCTACCAGCCAACAGCAACAGACCGATGGCGATCCAGAAAATCTCTTTTGTCCTTTTGACGACAACAAATGCAGTCCCGGTCGCGACAGGGTCCGGAATGCCGAGACTGGCCAGCAACATCACCTGCGCCGCGTCCTGGATGCCCAGGCCGGCAGGGACGAAGAACACCAGGACCCGGAGGAGCGAGCCCAGGGCGTCCACTGTCAGCGCCTGGCCGAACCCGATCGGCACGCCCAGACAGTAGAAGATCAGCACCGTCTCGAGGCCTTCGCACAGCCATTCCAGCGCGAACGGCGCGATGGCGGCCAGCCGCGCGGATGGCGGCGCCGCGAAGTAGCGCCCGGTGGCGCTGTCCATCGCCTCGGCCTGCGCGCGCCAGCGCTGGAACCAGCAGGCGAGGACCCGGATCGGCAGCGCGGACAGGCGCTGCACCAGGGTGGTGGCCGCGCTGGACCGGCCGAGGACGAGCCTGAGCGCCGTGGCGGCGACCGCCGTCAGCGCCGCGCCGCCGAAGCAGAGCAGCGCCACCGTCCACGACGCCTGCAGCCCGCCGGCGATCGCCACCAGCAGCCAGGTCCCGGCCAGCGCCAGGTAGGAGGCGTCCGTCGCGAGCAGCAGGAGCTTGGTCAGCGCGAGGCTGGCGGCGCCCTCGGGCAGCGGTACGTTCGAACGGCGCAGCAGGGCGACCTTCGCGGCCTCGCCCGCGACGGAGCCGCCCGGCAGCGCGAGGACGAGCGCCTCCACGGTCAGCCGCAGGCCGAGAAGGCGGTGCCAGGAGACCGGCCGACCGAGCGTCGAGAGGATCGCTCGCCAGCCGGTGGCATCGAGCATCATCGCGAACAGGGTCGGCAGCGCGACGAACGCGACTGGCCAGCCGAGACGCTTGAGCAGCGACCAGGCATGATCGAAATCGGCATGCTGGACGACACGAACGAAGACCAGAACGGCGATCGCGACGACCACCCAGCGCAGCAGCAGGATGAGACGCCGCCTGGCGCCGGGGGAAGGGGGCCCGGCGTCGGCGGGCGGCGGCCCTGCTTCGTTCATGGTCGATTCTCCGGGGCGGCCGGCGCCAGCGCCGGGCGGCGGCTCAGGCCCCGTTCGACGATGTAGCCGAGCAGAGCGCACAGCAGGCCGGCCAGGACGTCGGTGAGGTAGTGGTGCTGGAGATAGACCGCAGAGAAGCACATGATCAGCTGAAAGCATACGAGCGCCACCAGCAGTCGGATCCGCCCGAGCTCGCGGCCGTAGGCGACCAGCAGCGCCGGGTACGCACAGTGCATCGACGGCATCGAGCCGAACACGTCCGATGACTGGGCGTAGAAGTTGGCGAAGTAAGGGACCCCGACCAGGGCGTCCCACCGAACGAGCGCGGCGGGGCTGGCGGCCGCGTCGACGGCGACCGGGCCGAGGCCGTGGGTCGCGACGTACCAGGGCGGCGCGACCGGCCACAGCAGATAGATCACGAAGCTCACGACGTTGACGCCGAGGAACGTCCATCCGAGCGCGCGCGTCCGGGCGACGCCCGCGTGCGTCCGGTCGGCGAGGGCGAGGAAGATCGCGAACCCCGCGACCGCGAACACGTAGCTCAAGTACGCGCATCCGGCGACCAGATCGACGGCCGCCCAGTGGTGTCGCGCGAACAGCTCGTTCAACGTCAGGCGGTCCGCCCCGCTGCCGACGCCGAACAGAGCCCGCTCGAAGAGGTACGGTCCCAGCACGTGAACGCCGCGGGCGGCGACGAACGACCGGGCCAGCCCCAGCCAGTCATAGACCGCCGCGAGGATGATGAAGGGCAGGGCGCTCAGCAGCAGGCGCCGGACCACGGGGATCGTCACCGGCAGCGCGACCGCCACGGTGGCCAGCAGCCAGTGCGAGGGACCCCGGAGGCCGAGACGAGCGGTCACCAGCAGGTAGCTGGCGGCGACCAGCAGCCCGATGCCGGCGCGGCGCGCGGCCAGTCCGGGCGCCGTCTCGGCCGCCCACCGCTCGAACCGAGGTGACACCCCGTCCGCGCCGAGCATTCGTTGCTCCTCTGGATACACGAGTCCGCGGACGCGCACGGTGAATCTCTGGTTGCGCTCTGGTCACGGACGGTGGCGTGTTCGGCGCCGGCGTCACGGACGGGCGACGGTGGCGTGAAGACCGTCAGCCAGCCGATGACGACGGCGTCTCGACCCGCGCGTGCGGCGAGGGAAGCCCCAGCAGCTCGCGGCAGACGTCCGCGATGCGGCGCGCGCTGGTGCTTCCGTTCTGGACCGGGCAGAGGCGCTTGAGCTCGTCGATGTCGAAGTACGAGTGCACCTCTTTCCCGAGGGCCAGCCCGACGTAGGCCGTCGACGAAAACTGCGTCACGAGAACGTCGCAATTGGCGATCATCTCCTCTGCGTTCCCCGCGTCGAAGACCAGCGCGCCGGGCGCCAACCGCTGCAATTCCCGGCGGGCGCGGGCGACGTTTTCGTTCGGGTGAAGCTTCCAGATGATCTGGCGGCCAGCGGCGATCGCGACGACTTCGCGGATGAACTTGGGGCGATCCTCGAAGCGAGCCGTCTCGCGGATGTCCGAGCTGCACACCAGAACGTAACCGCGATGTGGAAAGTCGTTGCGCAAGAAGCGCTCGCAGTGATCGAAGTTGGGAATGCCGGTGACCACCAATTTGTGTCGGGGAACCCCTTTTCGCGCGAACAGGTCGCGGTATCCTTCGCTCGCGACACAGAAGCGATCGTAAGAATGGCTGAGCCCGGTCGCCGACGAGGTAATCGCCAGCCAGGGGGACAGGCGCAACGATTTCACGAGGTGGAAGACGAGATCCTCGGGATCCGTCATCCCCTCCTGCACGAGGACGACCGGGCGGCCGCGCATGTTGCGGGGGACGGCCAGATCGGAGCAGGTGACGACGAGGTCGTAGTCGCCGCGGGCGCCGTCGAGGTCCAGCGGCAGCGCGTGCTGTTGCAGGTAGGAGAGGCAGCGGGCGCGCAGCTTCGTGCCGAGCGCGGTGCTCTCGAGCCAGCGCAGGCGCCGGAAGAGCTCGAGGATGCCGTCGCAATAGTACCAGGTGTAGGCGTGATCGAATTCGGGGAGCTCGGCCGCAATTTGCATCACCTGCGTGGTGTGGTTGATGGTCCCGCCCACCAGCAGGACGCGCGGGCGGCGCGTGCCGCGCGCGGCTGCTGGCGGGGGAGGGCGCAGCCGGCGCGCCAGCCGAGCCAGCGCGCTCGGCACCGCAGCCCCCAGCACGAGCAGCAGACGGCCGATGAAGATCACGAAAGCCACTGCATGGCTCGCGACGAGGCGGCATAAATTCTTGAGCCTCTCCACCGCCGCGTATCCTACTACCGCCGAAGTGCCGATCCGTCGCGCCGTGTTGATTCGCCGATGACCAATTCTCGTCACGACGCCTACGTCCGCTGGATCGACCGGAGGCGGATCGCGATCCTGGTCGTCGCCGGCGTGCTCGGTCTACTGGGCGGCGCGCTCGCGTCGCGCCTGCCGCTGCGGGCCGACTTCTCGAACCTGTTGCCGCCGAACGAGCGGTCCGTGCGCGATCTGGCGGACATCCAGGCGCGGACCCGCGTGCTCGGCATCGTGCTGTGCGCGGTCTCGAGCGACGATACGGAGTTGCGCGGACGGGCGGCGCGTGCGCTGGCCCGGCGCCTGCGGGAGATGGATCCTTCCCTGGTCGCGGCGGTGGTGGCCGACGACGGCGTGGCCAGGCGCTATGCGTGGGACAACCGCTTCCTGTTCGCGCCGCTGGCCGACCTGGAATCGGCGCGCGACGCGCTGGCGGATCGCATCCGGCGGGCGAAGCTCGCGGCCAATCCGCTGTTCGTTTCGCTGGACGACGAGGCCGAGACGGCGCGGGCCCGGGCCGAGGAGAGCGAGCGCCTGGGCGCGCTGCGCAAGAAGCTGGCCGACGCCGAGGACAAGGTAAAGCGACCGAACGAGATCGTGTCGAAGGACGGCCGGATGCAGCTGCTGATCGTGCAGGCGCCGTTCCCGTCCGAATCGGTATCGCAGGGCGAGCGGCTGGTGGCGGCGTTCGGCCGCGCCGTCGCCGACACCCAGCGCGAGGTCGGCCCGGGCGTGTCGATCGGCCTGACCGAGGATGTGATCATCGCCGTGGCCGAGCACCGCGCCATCCGGGGCGGCATGTCGCTGGCGATGCTGCTGACGGTGTTGATCGTGGGGGCGTCGCTGGCGCTCTACTACCGGTCGGCAGCGGCGCTGGCGGCGCTGTTCGGATCGCTGGCCGTGGCCACGCTGGTGACGTTCGGGCTGACGCGTCTGACGATCGGGCATCTCAACAGCGTCAGCGCGTTCCTGTCGGCGATCGTCGTCGGCAACGGCATCAACTTCGGCATCCTGGTGCTCGCACGCCACCTGGAAGAGCGGCGCCGTGGCGAGGCGTGGCAGCGGGCGCTGGCCCGGGCGGTCGGCGGCTCTTTCAACGGCACCGTCGCGGCAGCCGTGGCGGCGAGCATCGCCTATCTGTCCCTGATCGTCGCCGACTTCCGCGGTTTCCGCGACTTCGGCGTGATCGGCGGCGTGGGGATGCTGCTCTGCTGGGTCTCGGCCTACGCGATCCTGCCGGCGCTGCTCTGCGTGTTCGAGCGGCGCGGCCTGGTGCGCGTCCGGGCGGCGCCCGGCATCGAGGCGATCGTCGCGCGCCTGCTTCCGCAGCATCCGCGCCGCGTGGTGATCGGCGCGGCCGTGCTGCTGATGATCGCGACCGGCATCACCTGGCGTTACCTGGTCTCCGATCCGTTCGAATACGATTGGCAGAAGATGCGGTCCGATCGCGGCCTGGCGGGCGAGGCACGCGATTGGATGGGGCGCATCGACGCCGCGTTCGGGCGGCAGTTCGTGGGCGGGTTCGTGATCGGGGCGACCGACAGGGAGCGCGCCGCGTCCGTGGAACGGACGCTGCGTGCGCACGCCGAGGACGAGCCCGGCGTGGCGGGGCCAGCGGCGCTGTTTCGCCGCGTCGACTCGTTGCAGAGGTACGTGCCGCGCGACCAGCCCGAGAAGCTGCGCGTGCTGGGCGCGATTCGCCACCTGCTCGACGACCCGGCGCTGGAGACGATGGACGCGACCGACGCAGCAGACGCGCGTCACTTCCGGCCACCGGACGGCCTGCGCCCGCTGACCGAGGCGGACGTGCCGGACATCCTCGCCCGCCGCTTTGCGGAGCGCGACGGCAGTCGTGGCCGGCTGCTGTTCGCGAATCAGGCGTCGCGGTTCGACGGCTGGAATGGGCGCGACATGATCGCGTTCACGGAGGCCGTGCGCGCGCTGTCGCTGCCGCCGGGGACGACGATGGGCGGTGGGGCGTTCGTCTTCGCGGATTCGGTTCGCGCGGTCAGGCGCGCCGGCCCCCGCTGCACGCTGGTCGCGCTGCTGGGCGTGATCGTGTTCGTCGTCATCGTGGTGGGTCGGGGGCGGCACGCCGCCGTCACGCTCGCGTGCGTGACCCTGGGGACGCTGCTGATGCTGGCGCTGGCCGCCACGCTGGACCTGAAGATCAACTCGCTGGATTTCGTGGCGCTGCCGATCACCCTCGGAATCGGCGTCGATTACGCGGCGAACATCGTGCTGCGCGCGCGCGCCGAGGGGCCGAACGCGCCGCGCGGGGCCCTCGCCACGACGGGTGGCGCGGTCGCGCTCTGCTCGTGGACCACGACCGTCGGGTACGGATCGCTGCTGCTGTCAGCCAACGCCGGCATCCGTTCGTTCGGCCTGATGGCGATCATCGGCGAGATGACGTGCCTGATGACGGCGCTCGCGGTCGCGCCCGCGCTGCTCGGGTTGCTCGGTTCGCGCGGCGGCCCACCCGCGGTGCCCGTCACGGAAAGCTGACGCGAGCATCCCGGCGCGGCTGCTTCCTGTCGAACGGCTGTCATGTTCATCGGTGCGGGGCGCATCGGCCTCATCGCCGGGCTGGTGGTGTCGGGGTGCGCGCTGCCGCCTTGGATCGGTCACCATCCGGTCTTTCCGTCGGGTGGCGCGAGTTCCTGGGAAATCCCGCTTTACGAACCGCTCACCGGGCTTGGCCCCAAGGTGCGCGCCACCGTCTGCGGTCCGTCGCCGCCCGCCGGGCCGCGTGCATGCGAGGAGGCGCTGCTCTACGTCGACACCGGGTCGTCGCATTCGGCGCTTCCGGAGGCGACGCTGGCGCGGCTCGGCGTCGAGGTGAGCGCGTCCCGCTTCGCGACGATCGAGGACGCCGCCGGCGACAAGCGCGCCTGGGCGGGCGGGCTGGTCTCCGAGATGCGGCTCGGCGATGGGCTGTCGCTCGCGGACGTCGTGACGGTCGTTCACGAGCAGACGGCGATCCTCGGCGCCGACGTGCTGATGACGCGCGGCTGGCGCATCGATCTGGATCGCGGCATGTTGCTGCTGGGAGCGCAGCGCGCGTCGCCAGCGCCGCCTGCGGCGCGACTCCCGATCCGTGGCTTTCCGGCCCGAACGATCGTCGATCTGTCGGTACAGGGCAGGGGCGTGCCGGTGCTGCTCGACACGGGCGCGCCCATCACCGTCATCGACGCCGGTTGGCTCAGGGAGCTGGGGCTGCCGCTGCGGACTCTCCAGCACGGCTGGCCGCTCAGCGCGCGCGATCCGAGCACCCGGTTGACGGAGGCGACGGAGGCGGCCCTCCGGCTCGGAGAGGCCGACCTGGGACGCCGCCAGGTCGTGGCACATCCGCGCGAGGCCGACGAATCGATGCGCGGGATGCTGGGCCTCGACGTGCTCTCCGATTTCGCGTTCGGCGTATCGCAAGAGGCGCTCGAGCTCGCGCGGCGGGCGCCGTCGCCATTCGCGGCGGTGCCCGTGCGGGTCGCGCGATGGCATGACGCGCCGAACTGCCCGGACGTTCCGGGGTGCGTCCATGTGCAGCTCGACCAGGCGGATCAGGTGCTCGTTCGGATGCGGTCGGCGGCCTCGTCCTCGCGCCCCTGGCGGTACCTGTTCGGGTGCGTCGACCGGGAGGGGCGGCCCCGCGACTTCACGATCTGGATCGAGGTTGCCCTGCGCACGCAGACCGCGGGGCAGGAGAGGGTGCTCGAGGTTCCGATGCCGGAACAGCTCCGTCAGATCTGGGCGGTGGAGTGCCCAGCGCTCGCGTTGCTGGACGTCAATCCCGTGCTGCCGGCCGTGCGGCCGATGACGGGCGACGCCGAGGCGCGGATCGCCCTGTCGAACCGCCGGCTCCGGCTCGAGTGAGCATCAGTAAGTCGCGGTCCAGGTCAGGTCGAACAGGCAGTCGTCGATGACGTTGTTACACCCGACGACGAAGTCGTAGGTTCCGGCGGAGACGGGGCCAGAGTCGCTGAGCGATCCGGTGCCCACGTCGTCGACGATCGCGAGATTGAAGTTGCAGCCCCCGGCCGCGAAGTCGGCGTCGAACATGATGCCGACCTCCATGCTGTCGGATCCGATGCCGGTGGGGGTGTCCGTGATGGTGAAGGCCATGCTTCCCGATCTGACCGAAACGGGACCGGAGACCGCGGCGCAGGTGCCCGCGGGCACGTCCAGCGGGGCGTTCTGGTCCAGGACATGCGTGACGGGGCCGCCGCCTCCACCCCCACAGCCGCCCAGTCCGATGAGGAACAACGCGATAGCTCCCCGCGCAATCGCTCGCATGCACAGCTCCCTTCGCCAAAGAGTCTTTGAAAGCGCCGCCGATGTAAGGCGGCGACTGATCCAGCTTCCAAGGCTGAGTCTGCGTTCCGATTTGGCAATGAAGCAACGCCAAAAAAAAGCCCCGAGCCAGCAGCGACTGGCTCGGGGCTTTGCGAATAATTCCCGGCGGCGACCTACTCTCCCACAGAGTTTCCCCTGCAGTACCATCGGCCCTGGAGGTCTTAACTTCCGAGTTCGAGATGGGATCGGGTGTGGCCCCCCCGGTAAGACCGCCGGAACCTTTTGCCGTCCGACGCAATGACGGCGAATCTTTGTTTCAAACCTTCGTGTCTTGAGTTTGCAATCAAGCTCAACTCGACCTCATAAACGGTGCATCACGAACAGAAGAAAGTAATGGTGGTCAAGCCGCACGACCGATTAGTACCGGTTAGCTCCGCGCCTTACAGCGCTTCCACACCCGGCCTATCAACCTCGTCGTCTACGAGGGGTCTTTAGGAGCCTTACGGCTCGGGATTCATGATCTAGAGGTCAGCTTCCCGCTTAGATGCTTTCAGCGGTTATCTGTTCCGGACATAGCTACCCGGCGATGCCATTGGCATGACAACCGGAACACCAGCGGTCCGTCCACCCGGGTCCTCTCGTAC
>Ga0066903_100004731_pt1 | contig 11593 bp, 7 predicted proteins | sample PanSoiMetaGPlot1_FD_67491 | JGI IMG/M metagenome (GOLD analysis project Ga0066903, IMG submission 67491) | Tropical forest soil microbial communities from Panama analyzed to predict greenhouse gas emissions - Panama Soil - Plot 1 (version 2) | ecosystem: Environmental > Terrestrial > Soil >...
CCGCTCGCGCCCGCCTCGAACGCCTCCCTGACGTAGCGCGGATCGTCCTGCATCGAGAGGACGAGCACCTTGGCTTCCGGCTGCTCGTGCAGGAGCTGCGGGACGACCTCGAGCCCGCTCTGGTCGGGCATCATCACGTCCATCAGCACGACGTCCGGCTTCGTGCTGCGGGCCTCGAAGATCGCCTCGCGCGCGCTGCCCGCCTCGGCGACGACCTCGAGGTCGTCCTCTGCGTTGACGAGCATCGCCAGGCCCGAGCGCACGACCGCGTGGTCGTCCACGATCAGGACTCGCGCGTTCAAACTGGCACCTGCGCCGCCACCGTCGTGCCGGCCCCGCCGGTGGACTCGACCTCGAGCCGGCCGCCGAGGAGGGCGAGTCGCTCCCGCATGCCGACGAGCCCGAAGCCGCTTGCCGTCTTCTCGGGGTCGAAGCCCTTCCCGTCGTCTTCGACGACAGCCTTGACCGTGCCGTTCGTCCGCGTGAGGAGGATGCTGACCCGCTGCGCCTGGGCGTGCTTGACGACGTTCGTTAGCGATTCCTGGACGATCCGGTAGAGGGCAGTCTCGGCCTCTTCGGGAAGCCGGTCGCCTGCGAGGGCAGCCTGGAAGTCGACTGAGAGGCCGCTCTGCTCCGCGAACGAGGCGGCCAGGCGCTCCAGCGCGGCCACCAGGCCGAAGTCGTCGAGCGCGCTCGGGCGGAGCTCGACCGCCAGCCTGCGGACGTCCTGGAGGGTCGCGACGACGAGCTCGCGCAGCTCCTCGATCGACGAGCGGGCGTCTTCTTCGTCTGTCCTCTCTTCGAGGGCCTTCAGCCCGAGCAGGATCGACGCCAGCGCCTGGCCGGTCTCGTCGTGCAGCTCCCTCGCCAGCCTGCGGCGCTCGAGCTCCTGCGTCTCGACGACTCGGCGGAGCGAGTCGCGCGCGATACGTTCGGAGAGGTCGACAGCGAGCGCTGCGCGCGTCGCGAATGTCTCGGCGAGCCTGATGTCGCCGTCCGTGAAGCGGCTGTCGACGCCGCGCTTGTCGTGTGCGGCGAGCACGCCGATCGCGCGGCCGCGGGCGAACAGCGGTACCCAGAGGCCGGTCCGGGCTTCGATCAGCCGCGTCGTCTCGTGGTCGACGTCGGGATCGTCGAGCACCGAGTCGACGCGCTCGCTCTGTCCGCGCTCGAGCACCCGGCCGCTCTTCGAGCCCTTCCGCTCGATTGTCTCGCGCAACAGCGCCTCGCCCCCCTCGCCGGCGACGGCGGCGAAGCGAAGCTCGTCGGCACCGGCTGGGAGCAGCACCGTGACCAGGCGAGCATCGAGCAGCTCGCGCAAGCGGCGCGCGATCAGATCGAGGAGGCGCTCGAGTTCGGTCTCGGTCGCGAGCGCGTTGCCGACCTCGTTGAGGGACTCGAGCTGCTTCGACCAGCCGGTCGCGGCCTCGTAGAGCCGCGCGTTCTCGATCGCGACCGCGGCCTGGCTGGCGAGCAGCTCGACGAGCTCCTGGTCCTCGGCGGTGAAATCCTCACCGTCAGCCTTCTCGGTCAGGTAGAGGTTGCCGTAGGCGACGCCTCTGAGATGGATCGGAACTCCGAGAAAGGTGTTCATCGGCGGGTGATGCGGCGGAAGTCCGACCGAGCGGGGATCGTCCGAGATCCGGTGGAGCCGAAGCGACTCGTCGTCGTGGATGAGGACGCCGAGGATGCCCCGTCCTCGCGGGGGGTCGCCGATCGCGGCGTGGGTCGCGGCATCGATCCCGCTGGTCAGGAACCGCTCGAGCAGGGTGCCGCTCGGGGCGATCACCCCCAGAGCCGCGTACCGGGCGCCGGTCAGCTCGGCCGCGGCCTCGACGAGACGCTGTAGCAGCGCCTCGAGCGACAGTTCCGACGTAAGCGCCATGCCCGCCTCGACCAGCGCGCGGAGGCGCTTCTCGCTCGCGCTGACCACGCTCACAGGCCCAGCCTATCCCGGTGCCCGCGGGGACACGGATCGCCTCGCGCCGCTCAGTGGATCGCTGCTGAGAGCTCAACCGCAAAACCGGTGTCCGACACCGTTTCTTGGCAAGCCGAGAACGCATCAACTTAGTGACCGATCCGTGAAAAAACGGGAACTCGCCCGCAACTACCAGCAAAGCTGCCTAGCCTCGTCCTTGTGGCTCGACCGTTGCGTGCGCTCTACGCAGGCATCTATCACCTCGCCGCTCGCGGGAGTGACGAGCGTTTCCTCTTCGTCGTCGATTCCGACCGTGAGGACTTCCTCGACCGCCTCGCCGCGATCTGCGAGCGCTTCGAGCTCGGACTGCTCTCGTACGTGCTGATGGGGAGCCATTACCACGCCCTCGTCCGGATTCGAGACGCGCGCCTTCCGATTGCGCTGCAGCGCCTGCACACTGAGTACGCGCGTTGGCACAACCGCCGCCACAGTCGCCGCGCACACCTCTTCCGCGCTCATGCGATGACGCGCGAGATCGCCAGCGATAGGCAACTCGTCGCCGCGTGCCGCTATCTGGCGCTCAACCCCGTCGCAGCCGGCCTCGTCGCGAGCCCGTTCGATTGGCCCTGGAGCAGTGCCCGCGCTCATGCCGGGCTGGAGGAGTCACGTATACCGCTCTGCGAGACCGATCTCCGCGCGGTCTTTGGCGACTCGAAAGACTGGCGGGAGCGCTACCGGGCTCAGATCGAAATCCCGGACTACGCGACCCCGTTCCACGGCACCTAGCAACGATTCGAAGAGTCCTGCCCGCTGCAGCGAGCAAGGGCTTGGGAGCTCGCCTGCGAGATGTTCAAGAATCGTTACCAGCCGATCCTTGACGCGGATAGGTGTCGGACACCGGGGTAGACGCTCCGACCCCGGATAGGTGTCGGACACCGGGGTAGACGCTCCGACCCAGCGACCCCGTCGGATCCGCGAAAAACCGCAAAGCGACTCGGTAGCTGCGCCGATGCCGGACGCCCCTGACTGGGCGAGAGTTGGGGCGACAGAAAGGAGAAGCCATGATGGCGCTCGTCTATCACGGACCCGGCCTGCGCAGCTGGGAAGAGAAGCCCGACCCAACGATTCAGGAGCCGACGGATGCAGTCGTGCGGATCGATTCCGCCACCATCTGCGGCACCGACCTCCACATCCTCAAGGGCGACGTGCGCGAGGTTCAGCCCGGGACGATTCTCGGCCACGAGGCTGTCGGGACGATCGTCGAGACCGGCGCAGCGGTGACGACGGTCGCGCCCGGCGACCGCGTGCTCGTCTCCTGCATCACCTCCTGCGGTCGCTGCGCGTTTTGCAAACAGGGCCACTACGGCCTCTGCACAGGCGGTGGCGGCTGGATCTTCGGGCACCTGATCGACGGCCTTCAGGCCGAGTTCGCCCGCGTTCCGTTCGCGGACACCTCCGTCTACAAGATCCCGGACGAGCTGACCGACGAGGACGTGCTTTTCCTGGCGGACATCCTCCCGACCGCGTACGAGGTCGGCGTCCTGAACGGCGGCGTCGGCCCGGGCGACACGATCGCGATCGTCGGCGCCGGCCCGATCGGCCTCGCGACCGTGTTGACCGCGAAGCTCTACACGCCCGGCAAGATCGTCGCTGTCGACCTGGCCGACTCACGGCTCGAGAAGGCGCGCGAGTTCGGCGCCGACGCGACGATAAATAATGGCCGGGAGGACGCCGTGGGGAGGATGCTGGAGCTGACCGATGGCCTCGGGGCCGATGTCGCCGTCGAGGCGGTCGGCGTGCCGGAGACCTTCGAGCTCTGCACCGAGCTCGTGCGACCGGGCGGCCGGATCGCGAACGTCGGAGTCCACGGCCACCCCGCCACTCTGCACCTCGAGAAGCTGTGGATCCGCGACGTGACCATCACCACGGGCCTCGTCGACACTGTCACGACCCCACGCCTCCTGAAGCTGATCGCGGAGGGCCGACTGGACGCGACGCCGTTTGCGACGCACCGCTTCCCGCTCGACGAGACGATGGCGGCGTACGGCACGTTCGCAGCGGCAGCCGAGACCGACGCCCTCAAGGTCGTGCTCGAAGGCGCACCGGCCGGACAACACCCGGCCCCAAAGGAGGTCGCGCTTGTCGGTAGCGATGCGTGACGGAGAGTCCGCCGGCGCGACGGACGTGATCCTTCGCGACGGCGCGACGCTCCGACTGAGGGCTCCCGCGACCGAGGACGCGGGAGCCCTCCAGGCGTTTTTTCGAGCCATGTCGGATCGCAGCCTCTATCTGCGCTTCCACGGGCTGCAACGCGTCGACGACGCCCTCGTCCAGCACTTCCTCGAGCCTGACTGGGAGAACCGCGGCGTCCTCGTCGCAGAGCTCGACGGGCGCATCGTCGCGGTCGGCGAATACATGCGCCTCCGCGATGAGTCCGCGGCCGAGGCCGCCTTCGCCGTCGCGGACGAGCACCAGGGACGCGGAATCGGCACCCGGCTCCTCGAGCAGCTGGCGCCGCGGGCGTCGGAGGTCGGCATCGAACGCTTCGTCGCCGAGGTCATGCCCGAGAACCGCGCGATGATCGGTGTCTTCGAGGGGACAGGGCTCGAGGTGACCAGGGAGCTCGAGGGAGGCGAGTTCGAGATCCGCTTCCCGATCGCCCCGACCGAGCAGTACCGGGCCCGAGTTGACGAACGCGACCACCTCGCGGTCACCGCGTCGCTCCGACCCTTCTTCGAGCCGGCCTCGCTCGCGGTGATCGGCGCTTCGCCGCGCCGCGGCTCGATCGGCGGCGAGCTCTTCCGAAACGTCCTGGCGGCGGACTATGTCGGCGCCGCGTACCCGGTCAACCGCGACGGCCGCCCGGTCGGGGGCGTGCCGGCCTACGAATCGATCGCGGAGCTCCCGCAGGTCGTCGACCTCGTCGTCGTCTGCCTGCCCGGGCCGCTCGTGCTCGAGGCGACCGAAGAGGCGCTCACGAGCGGAGTCAAGGCGCTCTGCGTCATCTCCTCCGGCTTCGCCGAGATCGGCGCCGAGGGGCTCGAGCGGCAGGAGCGCCTGCTCGAGCTCGTCCGCGCCCACGGGGGGAGACTCGTCGGCCCGAACTGCCTCGGTATCGCCGTCCCGCGGCTCGGGCTGAACGCGACCTTCGGGCCGCGGCCGCTTCCGCCCGGCCGGATCGCGTTCTCGTCGCAGAGCGGCGCGCTGGGTCTGGCGTTGCTCGAGAAGGCTGCAGAGCGGAACCTCGGCTTCTCGTCGTTCGTGTCGATCGGCAACAAGGCCGACGTCTCGTCGAACGACCTGCTCGAGTGGTGGGAGGACGACGACGCGACGGAGCTCGTCCTGCTCTACCTCGAGTCCTTCGGCAACCCTCAGAAGTTCGCCCGGCTCGCCCGTCGAGTGGCTCGCCGGAAGCCGATCCTGGCGCTCAAGTCCGGCTCCACGGAGGCCGGCGCCCGCGCGGCAAGCTCCCACACCGCGGCGCTCGCGAGCTCGGACACGGCCGTCGAGGCGCTCTTCCGGCAGGCCGGAGTGATCCGGGCCGGCACGCTCGAGGAGCTCGTCGACGAGGCGGCGCTGCTGTCGAGCCAGCCGCTCCCGGGCGGGCGCCGCGTCGGCGTCGTCACCAACGCAGGAGGGCTCGGGATTCTCTGCGCCGATGCCTGCGCCGCTGCGGGCCTGGAGCTGCCGGAGCCGAGCGAGGAGACGCGCGCGGCGCTGCAGCCGCTGCTGCCGGGCGAGGCGAGCCTGGCGAATCCGGTTGATCTGCTCGGCTCCGCGACCGCTGAGACCTTCGAGGCTGTGATCCCGCCGCTGCTCGCCGACAAGCGGCTCGATGCGCTCATCGTGCTCTTCGTCCCGCCCGTGGTCGCCGGCGCCGAGGAGGTCGCGGCCGCGATCCAGAACGCGGTCGCGCAGGCGGCGACGGAAAAGCCGGTGCTGGCGGTTCTCATCGCCGAGCACGGGACCCCGTCCGTCCTCCGCGACGGCACCGGCTCGGTCGCGACCTTCGCCTACCCCGAGTCGGCGGCCCGCGCGCTCGGGCTCGCCGCGGAGCGCGCGGAGTGGCTACGGCGGCCGGCCGGGACGGTGCCGCCGGCGCCCATAGTGGAGCTCGCGGCGGCTCGCGCGATCGTCGATGCGGCGCTGAAGGGGCGAGAGGACGCGTGGCTCGACGCGGCGGCGACGCGCGGGCTGCTCGAGGCGTACGGGATCTCGGTGGTGCCCGAGCGAACCGTCGTGTCGGTGGATGAAGCCGTCGAGGCTGCCCGGCAGCTCGGCATGCCGGTCGTCTTGAAGACGGCCGTCCCGGGAGAGCACAAGACCGAGCAGGGCGGGATCGCGCTCGACCTCCGCGACGACGATCGGGTCCGCGCCGCGGCCGCAGGGATCGGCCCGCCGCTGCTCGTGCAGCCGATGATCTCCGGCGGCGCCGAGCTTCTCGCCGGCATCGTCCAAGATCCCGTCTTCGGCCCGCTCGTCGCCTTCGGGCCCGGCGGCATCTTCGCGGAGCTGATCGGCGCCGCCGCCTTCCGGATCGCTCCGCTCACCGACGTCGATGCGAACGAGCTCGTCTCCGAGGGAAAGGCCGGTCAGCTGGTCGCGGGCTTCCGCGGCGCTCCGGCGGCTGACGCGCCGGCGCTCGTCGACCTTCTGCACCGGCTCTCGCGCCTCGCCGAGCACCTCCCGGAGGTGGCCGAGCTCGACCTCAACCCTGTGATCGCGCTGCCGGAAGGCTACGTCGCGGTCGATGCGCGCATTCGCGTCGCGAAGCCGGCCTCGCGCCGCGCGCTCAAGAGCTGGTAGTCAGCAGTAAGTACGGAGACGCTCTGGGCATTTCCGCCGATGGAACCCGCGGCGGCCGCGCGCACAATCGAGTGGATGAACGAGCATCGCCACCACGGAGCGCTGAACGTCCTGATCGCGGGTGGCGGCGTGGCCGGGCTCGAAGCCCTACTCGCGCTAAAGCGGCTCGCGCACGAGCGGGTGGTGATCGAGCTCCTCGCGCCGGAGGCGCAGTACTGGTACCGGCCGCTCGCAACGGGGGAGCCGTTCGGGCTCGGCACAGTCCACGGGCTCGACCTGGGCGGCGTTGCGCACGAGACCGGCGCGCTCTTCACGCTCGGCCGTCTCGGCGCGATCGATCCGTGGCGCCGGATCGCGAGCAGCTCCACCGGCGTCGAATCGAGCTACGACGCGCTCCTGATCGCGGTGGGCGCACGCCCCGTGGCCGCGCTGCCCGGGGCGTTCACGTTCCGGGGACCGGCGGATTCGGACGCCTTCGTCGCCTTGCTCGACGGCCTCGGGGACGGGGCGGCTCACCGAATCGTCTTCGCCCTGCCCGGCGGGGTCGGTTGGCCGCTGCCGCTCTACGAGCTCGCGCTCCAGACCGCCGCACGGTTCGAGGTGCGCGAAACTGCGGTCGATGTAGTCGTTCTCACCCACGAGGAGGCGCCGCTCGAGCTCTTCGGCCCCACGGCGAGCGCAGCGATCGCGTCTCTGCTGGCCGACAGAGGCATCGAGCTGCACACGGGCACCTACGCGGTCGCGTTCGAGGACGGCTCGCTTCAGGTCAAGCCCGGCAGCGAGATCGCGGCCGACCGCGTCGTCGCCATGCCTCGCCTCCAGCCGCCGACGGTCACCGGAGTGCCGACCGACGGGCAAGGGTTCGTCCCGACGGACGAGCACGCGCGGGTGCGCGGGCTCGACGGTGTCTTCGCCGCGGGCGACATCACCACATTCCCGGTCAAGCAGGGCGGCCTGGCGGCGCAGCAGGCCGACGCTGCCGCCGAGGCGATCGCAGAGCTCGCGGGGGCCGACGTCGAGCCAGAGCCCTTCCGGCCCGTCCTGAGAGGCCTGATCCTGACCGGCGGACGGCCGGTGTTCGCCCGAGCCGAGCTCGACCACCCAGGTAGCCAAGCGCTGATGGGCCATGAGCCGCTCTGGTGGCCGCCCGGCAAGATCGTCGGCCGGTACCTCGCGCCCTTCCTGGCTGCACATGCGGGCGCGGTCGTCAGCGCACCCGTGCCCTCGGCAAGCGTCCCCGTCGAGGTCGACTTCTCCTCGCTTCTCGACCCGAGTTACGAGAAGCTTCCCGGGTGAGCCTCAGCGCGGCCGAGCCGTTCGACATCGACGGTGTCAAGCAGAGACTCGCCGCCGGCAACGGCGGCTACGAGATCGTCCATAGCTCGCCGGGCCTCGAGATCGGCGTCTACGTGCTCGTCGCGCCGGAGCCCGACCGCCAGTCGCCGCACGAGGACGACGAGGTATACGTCGTCCTCGAGGGGAGAGGCATGCTCGAGGTCGAAGGGAAGCAGGTCGAGCTCCGGGAGGGGCATGCCGTCTTCGTCCCCGCTGGAGCCGAGCACAAGTTCGTCGGCTACGAGCAGCTGAGCGTGCTCGTGCTCTTCGAGAAGTGGCGTCCGTGAGCCTGCCCTCACAGATGACGCAGACGCTGGACGCCGAGGAGCTGCAGCAGATCGACGCCTACTGGCGCGCAGCCAACTACCTCTCCGTTGGCCAGGTCTACCTGCTCGACAACCCGCTGCTCCGCGAGCCGCTGATGCCCGCGCACGTCAAGCCTCGCCTGCTCGGCCACTTCGGCACGGTCCCCGGGTTGAACCTGGTGTATGCGCACCTCAACCGCGCGATCCGTGAGCGCGACCTCGACGCGATCTACATCTGCGGGCCCGGCCACGGCGGCCCGGCCGTTGTCGCGAACGCGTGGCTGGAGCGGACGTACACCGAGCTCTACCCACACGTCGGCCTAGACGAGGAGGGGATGCGACGGCTTTTCCGGCAGTTCTCGTTCCCGGGCGGCATCCCGAGCCACGCGGCGCCGGAGACGCCGGGGTCGATCCACGAGGGCGGCGAGCTCGGCTACGCGCTTTCGCACGCGTTCGGCGCGGCCTTCGACAACCCCGAGCTGCTCGTCGCCTGCGTGGTCGGCGACGGCGAGGCCGAGACTGGTCCGCTCGCAACGGGGTGGCAGAGCAACAAGTTCCTGAACCCGCGCACGGACGGAGCGGTGCTGCCGATCCTGCACCTGAACGGCTACAAGATTGCGAACCCGACGGTGCTCGCGCGGATTCCTGAGACGGAGCTGATCTCGTTCCTCGAGGGCTGTGGCTGGCGGCCGCTGATCGTCGCCGGCGACGAGCCCGCTCCGGTCCACCAGGCGCTCGCGGGCGCGCTCGACGAGGCGCTCGATCAGATCGCCGAGATCCAGCGGGCGGCGCGGAAGGACGGCCACGAGACTCGGCCGCAGTGGCCGATGATCGTCCTCCGAACGCCGAAGGGCTGGACCGGCCCGAAGGAGGTCGACGGCCTTCCGGTCGAAGGCACCTGGCGCTCGCACCAGGTGCCGGTCACCGATGTGCGCGAGAACCCCGACCACCTCCGGATCCTCGAAGAGTGGCTGCGCAGCTACCGCCCCGAGCAGCTCTTCGGCGAGGACGGCCGCCTCGTGCCTGAGCTGGCCGAGCTTCCCCCGCGGGGGCCGCGCCGCATGAGCGCGAACCCGCACGCGAACGGCGGCGAGCTCCTCAGCGACCTCGCCGTCCCGGACTTCCGCGACTACGCCGTCGAGGTCTCCGCTCCCGGCACGACGTTCAGCGAGCCGACGCGCGTCCTCGGCATCTGGCTGAGGGACGTCGTACGCGGCAACCCGGCGAGCTTCCGCATCTTCGGCCCCGACGAGACGGAGTCGAACCGCCTGGGCGCCGTCTTCGAGGTGACCGACCGGCAGTGGGTGGCCGCCCGGCTGCCGACCGACGAGCACCAGGCCCCAGAAGGACGCGTCATCGAAGTGCTCTCCGAGCACCAGTGCCAGGGCTGGCTCGAGGGCTACCTGCTGACGGGTCGGCACGGCCTCTTCAACTGCTACGAGGCCTTCATCCACATCGTCGACTCGATGTTCAACCAGCACGCCAAGTGGCTGAAGGTGACGCGCGGGATTCCGTGGCGCCGGCCGATCGCCTCGCTCAACTACCTCCTCAGCTCGCACGTCTGGCGGCAGGACCACAACGGCTTCTCGCACCAGGACCCGGGCTTCATCGACCACGTGGTCAACAAGAAGGCCGAGGTGATCCGCGTCTACCTGCCGCCGGACGCGAACACGCTGCTCTCGGTCGCGGACCACTGCCTGCGGAGCCGCAACTACGTCAACGTGGTCGTCGCGGGCAAGCAGCCGGCGCTCAACTACCTGCCGATGGACGACGCGATCGTGCACTGCACGCGCGGCGCCGGCATCTGGGAATGGGCCTCCAACGACGATCGCGGCGAGCCCGACGTCGTGCTCGGCTGCTGCGGCGACATCCCGACACTCGAGACCCTCGCGGCCACCGCGCTGCTCCGCGAGAACGTTCCCAAGCTGAAGGTTCGCGTCGTGAACGTGGTCGACCTGATGCGCCTCCAGCCCGACACCGAGCATCCACACGGGCTCTCCGACATGGAGTTCGATGCACTGTTCACGCCGAACCGGCCGATCGTGTTCGCCTACCACGGCTATCCGTGGCTGATCCACCGGCTCACCTACAGGCGCGCGAACCACCGGAACCTGCACGTGCGCGGCTACAAGGAGGAGGGCACGACCACGACGCCGTTCGACATGGTCATGCTCAACGACCTCGACCGCTTCCACCTCGTCATGGACGTGATCGACCGTGTCCCGGGCCTCGCCGAGTCTTGCGGCCGCCTGCGCCAGGAGATGAGCGACCGCCGGATCCGCGCGCGCGCCTACACGCGCGAGCACGGCGAGGACGATCCCGAGATCCGCGACTGGGTCTGGCCGGATTAGCGGCGGCATTCTGGTCGTCAACGCCGGCTCGACGAGCCTCAAGCTGTCGGTCGTCGAGGCGGACGACTCGGCGGCGCCGGTCGAGTCGCTCGAGTCCGTCCCGGCCGGGGTTGTCGCGGTCGCGCACCGCGTCGTGCACGGCGGGCCGCGTTTCCGCGAGCCCGTCCTGATCGACGACGAGGTCGAGCGCGAGCTCGCGTCGGCGGTCGAGCTCGCGCCGCTGCACAATGCACCGGCTCTGGCGGCGATCGAACGGGCGCGCGCGGCACTGCCGGACCTCCCCCACATCGCCGTCTTCGACAGCGCCTTCCACGCGACAATCCCGCCCGAGGCGTCGACCTACGCACTCCCCGCCCGTGCGCGAGAGGGCTGGGGCATCCACCGCTACGGCTTCCACGGCCTCTCCGTGCAGTGGGCGAGCGAGCAGGTGCCCGTGCCGCGGCTCGTCGTCTGCCACCTCGGCGGCGGGTGTTCGGTCACCGCGGTGCGCGACGGCCGTTCTGTCGACACCACGATGGGCTTCACGCCGCTGGAGGGAGTCCCGATGGCGACTCGTGCGGGCTCGGTCGATCCCGGTGCGCTCCTCTTCTTGCTCGAGCACCACCTGACCCGCGAGGAGCTCGACCGGATGCTCGAGCACGAGTCAGGGCTGCTCGGCCTGTCCGGCAGCTCCGGCGACGTCCGCGATCTGGAGGCCTCGGACGCCGAGGGCGCCCACCTGGCGCTGGCGGTCTTCACCTACCGCGTCGCGCTAGCCGTCGGCGCGATGGCGACCGCGCTCGGCGGCCTCGACGCGGTCGTCTTCACCGCCGGCGTCGGCGAGCACTCGGCCGCTGTGCGCCGCGCCGTGTGCGAGCGGCTCGGCCACCTCGGTGTCG
>Ga0066903_100004732_pt1 | contig 11592 bp, 9 predicted proteins | sample PanSoiMetaGPlot1_FD_67491 | JGI IMG/M metagenome (GOLD analysis project Ga0066903, IMG submission 67491) | Tropical forest soil microbial communities from Panama analyzed to predict greenhouse gas emissions - Panama Soil - Plot 1 (version 2) | ecosystem: Environmental > Terrestrial > Soil >...
CGTGTCACCCTGGCGGCCATCGTCGTCTCGGACACGACGAAGGCCTTGGCAATCTCGGCGGTGCTCAGCCCGCAGACCAGGCGCAGCGTCAGCGCGACCTGAGCCTCTCTGGCCAGCGCCGGATGGCAGCAGGTGAAGATGAGCCGCAGCCGGTCATCGGGGATGACGTCGCTGCCGTCGGCCACGGCATCCCCGGCGATCTGGTCGGGGACGATGAGCAACGGGAGCTTAGTACGGAGCGTGCGGTCCCGGCGCAAGGTGTCGAGTGCCCGGTGCCTGGCCGCCGTGGTCAGCCAGGCACCGGGATTGCGCGGCACGCCCTGCCGGGCCCACGCGTCGAGCGCTGCGACGTAAGCATCCTGGACGCACTCCTCCGCGGCGTCCAGATCCCTGGTTACGCGCGCGGTGGCGGCAAGCACGAAAGCCCACTCGCGCCGGTGCGCCTCGGCTACCGCCGCCGCGATCGCGTTCCTGGCTGGCTGCCGGTGCTGGCCAGGCGGCGCCACCGCGGTCGCCTGGCCGTTGCCGCGCACTCCGTCAGTTCCGCCGCGCATCGCCGCCCCCTAGCCGTCTGCCAGCGCAGCCGGTTCGTTCAGCCGCCCGAGGTGTTCATGATCGGCCGCACCTCGACGCCGCCGTAGGGCGCCGGGCACAGCTTCGCGATCTCGATGGCGTGGTCAAGGTCGCGCGCCTCGATCAGGTAGAAGCCGCCAAGCGCTTCCTTCGTCTCGACGAACGGGCCGTCGGTGACGATGTCGCTCCTGATCGAGGTCGCCGTGCTGGTGGGCTCGAGTGCGTCGCCTCCGGTGATCTTGCCGCCACGCTCGCCAACCTGCCCGGCGAACCTGCCGTGCGCCTCCATGGCCTGCTGCCATGCCGCCTGGCCGCCTTCGGCGTAGCCGCTCTCTGCCTCGTAAATCAAGATCGCGTACTGGGCCATTGCAGTCTCCTTCGAGTTGTGTCCGATCCCCCCGCTGCTTCCGACGAACGGCTCGCTCTCGATTCGACAGGGATCAGGCCCGAATTTTGCTTAACTAATCCTGCCGGCAACTCACTCACTTTTGCCCGCGCTGTTCACGGTGTTACCCAGTAGTTTCGCCGGCCTGGCCGTGCCGGGAAGCTGCAGCAGCCGCGCGCAGATGCTCGATCGCGGCCGCAGGCTCTTCTGCACCGAAGACGGCTGTCCCTGCCACGAAGACATCGGCGCCGGCCTCGGCGCACCGGCCGATCGTGTCCTCGGTCACTCCCCCGTCCACCTGCAGCCAGACCTCGCCGCCGTGACGGGCGATGAGCTCGCGGGCACGGCGCACCTTCGGCAGCACGAGGTCAAGGAACGGCTGGCCGCCGAAACCCGGCTCAACGGTCATGACCAGGAGCAAGTCGATCTCAGGCAGCAGGTCGGCATACGGATCAACGGCCGTCCCAGGGTTCAGCGCGAGCCCAGCGCGCGCTCCCGCGGACTTGATCGCACGCAGCGTTCGCACCGGCGCTGACGCAGCTTCGGCGTGTATGGTCACATTCCGCGCGCCGGCGGCCGCGTAATCCGGCGCCCACCGGTCTGGGTCTGAAATCATCAGATGGCAGTCAAGCGGCAGCGCGGCGTGCTTGTGCAAGGCGGCCACGACGGGCAGGCCGATCGTCAGATTCGGCACGAAATGGCCATCCATGACATCGATGTGCAGCCAGTCAGCGGTTTCGGCTACGAGCGCGGCTTCGTCGGCGAGCCTCGCGAAATCGGCGGCCAGCATGCTCGGCCAGATCTGCATCGTCATGACACCGGCAGTCTATGAGCGGCGCGGCAGCGGCGGCAGCCCACTGTCATACCCCTCCGCTACTTTCGCTCGCGTGTTCGGATGCCAACTGAAGGAGCGCGTGTGCAACTAACCGAAGCACCAGAGCGGCTACTCGACCGGGTACGCAAGCTGCTGGCACAGGCCGAGGACGACTCGGTCACCCCGGCCGAGGCTCAGGCGTTCACGGCGAAGGCCGCGCAGCTGATGGCCAAGTACGGGATCGACCGGGCGCTGCTGGCAGCCGACATGCCCGAGACGGATGAGCCGGCCAACCGGATCCTGGACATCGACAACCCCTGGGCTCGGGAGAAGGCGCATTTGCTCAGCGGGCTCGCCGCCGCGCTCCGGTGCCAGTGCATCTTGCTTGGCGGATCCCGGCCAGGCAGCAGGGTGCACCTGTTCGGCTTTGCCTCCGACATCGACCGCACCGACCTCCTGTACACCTCCGTCCTCGTCCAGATGGCGCACGGCCTGGCCACTGCTCAGGTACCAGAGTGGAGCAGCAGCCCGCGGGCGTGGCGGCGGAGCTGGCTGCTCGGTTTCGCGACGGCCGTGATCGCGCGTGTCCGCGAGGCCGAGCATGGAGCCGTGCGGGCGGCGACAAAGCCAGGCACCCAGGGCAGTGAGAAGACCGCGCTCGTGCTGGCCGACCGATCGCTCCTCATTCGCAGGCAGGTCGAAGAGGCCTATCCCGTAACCCGCAAAACGAAGGTCACTTTCAGCGGAAGTGGCTACGGTGACGGGTACCGGCAAGGCCAGCGCGCCGACATCGGAAGCAGCCGCCTGTCCACGGCGCGCGGCCGCGCGCTTACCCGCTCGGCTCGCTCCCGCTGACCGGCACCGAACTACTGCCACCGGCAAGGCGGCGCAGGACCGCTACGAAGATCGCGTCGGTGCCGTGCCGGTGCGGCCAGAACTGGGCGTACTGAGCGTTCGGTTCGCGGCAACGCAGATCCGGTACCTCCGGCAGCAACGCCGGGCAGTCGATCACCTCGAGATCTGCGCGGCTGGCCAGGACATCATCGAGGACGTCCCTGGTCTCGGCGAGGTGCGGTGAGCATGTCACATAGGCGACCAGCCCTCCTGGTCTGGTCGCGTCAACCGCCGACCTCAGCAGCGCGCGCTGCAGATCGCCAAGTCTTGCGATGTCAGCGGCATCCCGCCGCCATCGAGCCTCGGGCCGGCGGCGCAGGCTGCCGAGTCCTGAGCATGGAACGTCGGCCAGCACGCGGTCGAACGCCTCCGTGCGCCACGCTGGAGCCGTCCCGTCTGCCGTAAGGGCACGGGCGTAGCCAAAACCGTGCAGCGCCTGCGCGGCCAGCCTGGCCCGGTGCTCGTGCGCGTCGGCGGCGAGCTGGCGCGCGCCGCGCTCAGCCGCGATCCCCGCGAGCAGCTTCGCCTTGCCGCCCGGGCCCGCGCACAGGTCAAGCCACGCCCGGTCTGGACCGTTGATCTCGGCCCTGGTCAGCGCCAGCACCGCGAGCTGGCTTGCCTCGTCTTGCACGGACACGCGGTGTTCGGCGACGGCGGTCAGCGCGCCAGGATCGCCGCCAGGCAGGTAGGCACCGAAAGGCGACCACCTCGCAGGCTTGGCGCCTGCATCGACGAGCTCGCCTGGATCGGCAAGGCCGGGAACTGCGGCCAGCGTGACGTCGGGCCGGTCCTGGTCCGCGGCCAGCGCCGCCTCGGTTTCGGCAAGCCCTCCGCCAGTGTCGCCGCCGGTTGGCGCGATGTTGCCGGCGCGTTCGCGGCGCAGCTGCGCGCCCTCGCCGAGGGCATCGGCGAAAACGGTCACGATCCAGCGCGGGTGGCTGTACCTGACTGACAGGTGACCGGCGGGATCCGAAATGCGGTCAGGGGCGACAACCTGGAGCCATGACTCAAGGTCCCGGGGAGCGATCCTGCGCAGCACTGCGTTGACGAAGCCCGCCGGCCGCCGCCCGGCCGCGGCGATTGCCAGGTCAACCGTGGTCGCCACAGCAGCGTGCGGCTTGATCCGCATGCCGAGCAGCTGATGAGCCCCCAACCGCAGCACGTCGAGAACCGGCTGGTCGATGTTGGTCAGGTCCCGGTCGGCGCACATGCCGATGATCACGTCGTAGCACGCCAGGTTTCGCAGCGTCCCGTACGCGAGCTCGGTCGCAAGAGCCGCGTCTTGACCGCGCAAGCCGCGGTCGCGCAGGGCCGATGCGAGCATGAGGTTCGCATATGCATCGCGCTCGCTAACCGCGGCCAGCACGTCGTACGCGACGCGACGCGCTCGCCCTGAACCGCCTCCCCTGGACCCAGGTGCGTTCCTGGCCGGCCTTCGCCCGGCTTCCTGCCGCGCCGCCGCTCCGCGTGCCTGTGCGCTGCCGTCCCTGGCCATGTCAGCCGAACACCAGGTCTGCGCTGCGGAGGCCACGGGCCCACGCGGAGGCGCCCATCCACCGCTTGCCTTCCGGCTGGACGTCGCCGAGCAGGACGGCTGTCGTGCCGGTCCCGGCGAACACACCAGAGCCGCTGACCGAGACCTCGCCAGGGCCCAATTCGGGCCAGCCGGTGTCGTCATGCGCGGCCGGCCTGCGAACCAGGCCGAGCTTCAGCACCGACCCGCCGAAGGTGGTCCAGGCGCCGGGCGCTGGCGTGCAGGCACGGATCAGCCGGTCGACGGCCTGGGCTGGCTGCTTCCAGATCACCCTGGCATCTGATCGGTCGAGCTTGGGTGCGTGGCTGACACCGTCTTGCGGCTGGGGCCGTGCCTGAAGCTCACCTGACTCGATCCCGTCCATCGTCGCGACCAGTAGCTGCGCGCCGGACGCGGCAAGCCTGCCGAGCAGATCGCCGGCCGTGTCCGCCGGCCCGACGGGCTCAGTAACGACGCCGAACACGGGTCCGGCATCGAGCTCGGACACCAGCCGGAACGTCGTCGCGCCCGTGATCTCGTCACCGTGCAAGATCGCGTGCTGGACCGGCGCGGCGCCCCGCCAGGCCGGCAGCACGGAGAAGTGCAGGTTGACCCAGCCCAGGCGCGGAACGGCCAGCGCCGCGCCGGGGATCAGGTTGCCGTAGGCGACGACGGGGCAGCAATCAGGCGCGATCTCGCGGAGCCTGGCCAGGAACGCCGGGTCTGATAGCCGCCTCGGCTGCAAGACCTCGATCCCGGCTTGCCTCGCGTGCTCGGCGACGGCGCTCGCTGCCATCGTCCGGCCCCGGCCCGCCGGAGCATCCGGCCTGGTCAGCACAGCAACGACGGAGTGTGTCGAGGCCAGCAGCGCGTCGAGCGAGGGTATCGCCGTCAGCGGCGTGCCGGCGAAGACCAGCCGCATCGGCTAAAGCGCCTTGCCATGGGTGAGGTGCGGCGAGACCTTCACGGCAGGCACCTGCTCGCCCCACCACTCCGCGGCCCTGATCTCCTTCATGGCAAGCTTGCGCTGCTCGGGGTCAAGGCGGTCGATGAACAGCACCCCGTCGAGATGATCCGTCTCGTGCTGGACGCACCGCGCAAGCAGACCGCTGCCCTCGATCGTGACGGGCTCGCCGTGCATATTGAACCCCTTGGCGACGACGCCGTAAGACCGTTTGGTCGGGTACGCAAGACCGGGAAAGGACAGGCAGCCCTCGTCGTCGGTTTCCTCGTCAGCCGATAGGTCCAGGTCCGGGTTGATCAGGTGGCCGAGAACATCGTCGACGAAGTAGGTGAACACCCGCAGGCCGACGCCGATCTGCGGCGCGGCGAGACCGAGCCCCGGCGCGTCCTGCATGGTGTCGGTCAGGTCCGCAACGAGCCGCCGCAGCTCCGCGTCGAAGTCGGTGACGGGATCGGCCGCCGTGCGCAGCACCGGATCTCCGAACAAGCGAATCGGCTTGATACTCACCGGCGGTGTCCTCCAGGTACTCGATCCCATGGCCGGCATGCGAAAGCGGCTGATCCAGTCTACGAGCCAGCCGCTGCCCGTTTGCCAAGCGAAGCGCCGGCGCCGGAGGCCACCCGGCTACGCGAAGACCACCCAGCTAGTCGGAGCTCGCGGCCGGGGAACGGGCCTTAAAGGCGGCCTTCCTGGCGGCCCTGGCCACAGCGGGAACCGGGTGATGATCGCTCAGCGCCGTCAGGAAGTTCGTGACACCGGGATGACTGACCTCCCACAGCCCGGCCACGATCTCCGCCTGGTCCTCAGGAGGCAGGTCAGGCAGCAGCTCGGCCACGACGTCCTGAGCATTGGCCTCTTCGAGCAGCCCTGCGCCAAGGTCGACGAGCAGCCATGTCCGGTCCGCGGGGGCCAGCGGCACCTGCTCGCCATGTTCGATCAGCCAGACCGCCGCGTGGGCACGCAGCAGCGGCCGGTCAAGAGCACTCCTGACCTGGTCGAGCGCGGACTCTCCGATGCGGTCAAGGACCGCGAACGCGGCGCCACGCTGGCCAGGGGAACCGACCGCGGCAGCGTCAATGAGCTCAGCCGCGGCGGCCGCGGGATCTCGGGCCGCAAGCCACGCGGTGATCTCGGCTTCGCCGTCTTCCGCATCGCAGTTGGCCAGCGCGGCCAGCAAGCCGTACGCGCCTTCGCGGCGCGCAGCGCCGAGCACTGGCACATGCCAGCCTTGCGCGCGGAGCCTGCGGTGCACACCCCATGTTCCGAGCGGGGACAGGGCGACGGTAAGACTGCCATCGCCCTCTTCGGTGCCGAGCTCAACCACGGCCAGGTCCGCGAGTGTTTCGAGGGCCAGTGACAGCGCCGCGCTCTGATCAGAGACAGCAAAGCTGGCGGCTGGCGCGGACTCCGCTCGGCCGCCAGGCCTCGGGCGGCCTGAATCCGGCCAGGACGGAACGAGCTGAACCGGCGGGAGCGGCGCCGGTTGTCGCATGTCGGGTGGTTCAGCCGTCAACTGGGCGGCAGGCGGCTGAGCAATTGGCGGCTGTGCAGCGGGCGTCTGTGCAGCGGGCGTCTGTGCAGCGGGCGTCTGTGCAGCGGGCGGCTGCGCGCCAGGCGTCTGAGCGGCAGGCGACGCAGATGCCGGGGCGGCCGGCGTTGCGATGTTCTCGGGCTCAGGCGTACCGGGCGCAGGGCGCGGCCCGGCCGCCGAAGCATAGGCGTCGAAGAGGCCATCCATCCCGACCGGGCCGCCAACCGTGTAGAGCGCAGTCGCGATCCCGTCCAGCTCTTCCGAGTCGAGGACGACACCAAGAGCGGCATCCCAGATTTGCAGGATCGTCTCGGTCGCGCCGTGCGCGATCACGGCAGAAAGGTCGCGGGTCCTGGTGTCCTGTCCGGTCAGTGATGCCGCTGCGGTCACCACGCTCCAGGCAGCCCGGATCTCCCTGGGGGCCAGATCGAGGGCAATGGCGGCCGCATCAACCGCGGTCTCGTCAAGGTCCCGGTGCGTGCCCGCCGACATCCCGGCGCGAAGTGCGGCCCATTGGCCAAGTTCGCGTGCTGCCCGCATCAGCGGCGCTACCCGAGCCATCGAGGCGAGTTCCTCGCGAGGCGCTAGCCGTACTGACGGCAGCTTCCCCCGCTCCGGTGAGTTCTCCTGGTTACGGCCCATCAGGTCGGCCACGTGTGCAGGCGCGATCGGCTCATTGCCGTGCGGGATATCGGGCGGTGGGCCTGGCCTCTGCCGTGAACTTGCCACCCAAGCACCTTACGGCCTGATCGCCGTATCGTCAGATCAGCTCGCCCGGGTCGAGCTGCAACCGTACCTGGCCATGGCTCTTCGCGGCGCTGCGCTCTGCCAGTCCGGCCCTCAGCGCGACAGCGAGCGCGGTCCCTTCCGCCGATGGTGCCCTGATCAGGTATCGCACGACCGGGCCAGCTTGCGGCGCGGCCGCATCCTGACGGGTAGCGGGAACAGGACCGAGCACGTCCGTGCGCGCCGGAAGCGTCACGTTGGCGAGCAGTTCGCGGACATCGTCGTCAGTACCGGTCAATGCCGCCATCCGGACGGCGGGCGGGAATCGGAGTTCAGCGCGTTCGGCCAGTTCCCGGTCAGCGTGGGTAGCCGGATCCCACCTGATCAGAGCCTGAGCCGGCGGCAAGGTCGGCTCCGCCATGAGCACGACCTTGCCGCCCTCCGGCCCGGGCCGGACCAGCGCGGCGGCGTTCATCCACCGGCGGAGCGCTTCCTCCCCGGCCCGAAGGCTGGGCCTGGCCAGCAAGGACCAGCCGTCCAGCAGGATCGCGGCGGCGTAGCCGCCGGCTGAGCGCGGTTCGGCTCCAGGGGTTGCGATCACGATCGCTGGAGCGTCCGGTATCGCAGCTTGGACGTTATCGCCGCTGGACGTCATGACCGGCACGCCAGGAAAGGCCCGGCCGAGCTCCTCGGCGGTCCGCCGCTCGCCGGTGACCAGCGCCCGGATCCCCGCGCCGCCGCAGTTCTGACAGGTCTGCCCGGCCGGTTTCCCGCACCAGCCGCAGCGCAGCGGTTGCCCTGGGCCGGACAGCGCCATCGGTCCGGCGCACGCTGCGCACCGGATCCTGGAGCCGCACACCTGGCATGCGACCGCCGCCAGATAGCCCCTTCGCGGAACCTGGAACAGCACAGGACCCGCTGCGAGGGCGTCTCGCACCGTCCGCAACGCCAGGCTGGGCATCCGAGCGGTGTGCGCTGCCTGGTCGCGCGCAAGCTCGGCGTCGTCGTCAGTGGTCCTGATCAGCGGCGCGCAGGCACGCACGGTCTGCCGGTCGGCCGCCAGCGGCTTGGCCCACCCGGTAACCAGCAGCTGCGCCGCCTCTGCGGTTCTCGCGTAACCACCGACCAGCGCAGCCGCGCCTCCGCGGTGCGCCCGCAACAGCAGTACGTCCCTTGCGTGCGGATAGGGCGCCCGAGGTTCGGCGTGCAGATCGTCACCCTCGTCCCAGATGACGACCAGGCCCAGATCCGCCACCGGCGCGAACATCGCTGAGCGCGTTCCCGCCACGACCTTGACCTGGCCGCGGAGCGCGGCAAGCCAGCGCCGGTATCGTTCGGCCGGACCGAGGTGAGCCGCCAGGCTGACGAAGCCAGCTGGACCAAGGTGGGTGGCGAGCGCGGCGTCGAGAAGTTCGAGGTCCCTGGCGTCAGGCACGACCACCAGCGCGCCACGGCCGCTCGCGGCCGCAGCCGCCACAGCACGCGCGATCTCATCGGGCCACCAAGGACCCGGCAGGGTTGACCAGATAGCGCGTGGGCTGCGGCCCTCTGCCAGCGCGGCTATGAACGCCTGGCCGGTGGGATAACGAGCCCACGGATCTCGCGTCTCGTTAGGCCGACTCGTACCGTCCGCTGCCGCTGCGGGGTCCGCCGGCGCTGCCTCGACGGCCGCGTGTCGCGGTGGAATGGCCAGACGCAGCACGTCGGCCAGGGTGCCGCCGTACCTGTCGGCGACTGCGCGGGCCAGTCCGGCTATGTCCTGCGTCAGGACCGGCTCCGGCGACAGCACCCGCTCGAGAAACGCAAGCCGGCCTTCATGTTCGGACGCCGGTGCTCGCTCGACCAGGTAGCCACCGGTCAGCCGGCCAGCGAACCTGACGCGGACGCGACATCCGGGTACAGCCCGATCGGCGAGTTGTTCTGGCACCAGATAGTCGAACAGCCGGTCGAGATGCGGAAGCGGCACGTCGACCGCCACCCTGGCGACCGGCTGCCGCGATGCTGGCGTCCGCGCAGGCGGCGGGCGCCGTGATCGCCGCGGCGAACGGCGGGGACCCGTTCGGGGTGGGGGCGGCGCGAGTTGCGTCGCCGGCTCACCCTCCCGCTCGCCGGACGGGTGGGTCACAGCCCGGCGGCCGCCCGCAATGCTTCTGCCTTGTCCGTGCGCTCCCAGGAGAAGTCAGGCTCCTCGCGACCGAAGTGGCCGTAGCTCGCTGTCTGCGCGTAGATCGGCCTCAGCAGCTCGAGATCCCTGATGATGGCGGCCGGCCGCAGGTCGAACACCGCGAGGACCGCGTCCTGGATCCGCTCCAGCTGCACCTGCTCTGTTCCGAAGCACTCGACGAACAGACCTACCGGCTTGGCCTTGCCGATTGCATAGGCGACCTGCGTCTCGCACCGGTCGGCAAGGCCGGCCGCAACGACGTTCTTGGCTACCCAGCGCATGGCGTAGGCGGCGCTCCTGTCCACCTTCGACGGATCCTTGCCAGAAAACGCACCGCCGCCGTGCCTCGCCATGCCGCCGTACGTGTCGATGATGATCTTCCGGCCGGTCAGGCCCGCATCACCCATCGGGCCGCCGACCTCGAACCGCCCGGTCGGGTTCACCAGCAGCCTGTAATTGGTCCTGTCCAGCTCCAGGGAGGCCAGCACCGGCTCGACGACCCGCTCCCTGATATCGGGCATCAGCAGCGCCTTCAGGTCGATCGCCGGGGCGTGCTGCGTCGACACGACAACCGTGTCGAGCCGCACTGGCTCGTTCTCCGCGTACTCGATCGTGACCTGCGTCTTGCCGTCCGGCCTGATATACGGGATCTCGCCGCTGTGCCGCACCTCGGCGAGCCGCCGCGACAGCTTGTGCGCCAGCATGATCGGGAGCGGCATCAGTTCCGGCGTTTCGCGGCTGGCATAGCCGAACATCAGGCCCTGGTCGCCGGCGCCCTGCCGGTCGAGATCATCGTCGCCCTCGCCCTCACGATGCTCGTAGGCGTGGCTAACGCCCTGGGCGATGTCCGGCGACTGCGACCCGATCGACACCGAGACGCCGCAGGACGCGCCGTCATAGCCCTTGGCCGACGAGTCGTAGCCGATCTCCAGGATCTTGTCCCTGATCAGCCCCGGGATGTCCACGTAGGTGGCGGTCGTCACCTCACCGGCTACATGTACCTGGCCGGTGGTGATCAGCGTTTCGACGGCAACCCGGCTGTTCGGGTCACCTTTGATCATCGCGTCGAGGATGGCGTCACTGATCTGGTCAGCCATCTTGTCGGGATGACCTTCAGTGACTGACTCAGATGTGAACAGGCGACGAGCCACTTGACACTCTCTTCTCGTTCAATGGGTCACGCCGAAGTGTAGCCGCGCAGGCAGCACGTCTGTGTCAGGCCAGCCTGGATACGACGTTGTCCCAGATGACCTCGGCAAGCGACTCCTTCGGCCCGAGCGGTACCGAGACGTGCTGGCCATCAGCTGCCAGGATCTCGGCCTGGTTGTCCGCAGTGCCGAATGCGAGGCCGTTCCCGACCTTGTTGACCACCAGCAGATCGCAGCCTTTAGCCGCGAGCTTCGCCCGCCCGTTGCCGATCGGATCGTCGGTCTCGGCGGCGAAGCCGACAATGATCTGACCAGATTTCCGCCGCTGGGCTGAGAGCTCGCGGAGGATGTCCGGATTCTCCGTCAGCTCGATCGGCTCTGGCGCCTCGCCCGCCTTCTTCAGCTTGGTATCGCTTCTGACCGCCGGCCGGTAATCGGCGACCGCGGCGGCCATCACAACAGCGTCCGCGGCCGCGGCGGCCTGGATCGCAGCCTCTCGCAGCTCGCACGCCGAGGTGACCCTGATCACGTGCACGCCGGCCGGGTCAGCGAGCGAGGTGTTCGCAGCGACCAGGGTTACCTCGGCGCCCCTGGCTGCCGCGGTCCTGGCGAGCGCGTAGCCCTGCAGGCCAGAAGACCAGTTGCCGATGAACCTGACCGGGTCGATCTCTTCTCTGGTGCCGCCCGCCGTCACCAGGACGCGCCGTCCCGCCAGATCAGCGGTCAGGCCTGCCTTCCCCCTGGCGAGCACGCGGAGCGCCGCCTGGTAGAGCTCTGCGGGCTCGGGCAGCCGCCCGGGTCCTGAGTCGCTTCCCGTCAGCCGGCCGGTCGCCGGGTCGAGCACGATGGCGCCCCTTGCGCGCAGCGTCGCGACGTTCGC
>Ga0066903_100004733_pt1 | contig 11591 bp, 10 predicted proteins | sample PanSoiMetaGPlot1_FD_67491 | JGI IMG/M metagenome (GOLD analysis project Ga0066903, IMG submission 67491) | Tropical forest soil microbial communities from Panama analyzed to predict greenhouse gas emissions - Panama Soil - Plot 1 (version 2) | ecosystem: Environmental > Terrestrial > Soil >...
CGCCAGTCGGTCAGCCCGTACCACTCGCCGGGGTCGACGTTGTTGCGAGCCCCGTAGGCGCGAGCTCGAGCATCCTCGACCTTGACCAGGTCTTCCGCGGCCTGCGGGTTCTCGCGGAAGTAGTCGGGCTTGTTGACAGTCTGGATGAACTGGTCGCGATTCGGGTGCTCGACCGGCGGCTGCTGGACGGAGAGATCGTCGAGCTCCTGGCGGGCGTAGTCGCCCTCGCGGTCGATCACCCGGATGCGGGCGTCGTAGATCCTGATCTGGTCGGCCTTCTCCTCCGCGGTCAGGTTGGAGTCGTTGCGGACGGCGTTGCGCTCGGCCACCGCGTGGTAGTGCTGGTCGCGTAGATCGTCGAGGCTGTTCGCGAGCTCGTCCTGGCGGTCGGCGATGTTGACGTTGGCGCGAGCCCTGCGGGCGGTGATCGCGTCCTCGAACTTCGACTCCATCCGCCGCACCCGGTTCGTCAGTCGCTGCACGCCGGGAGTGAGCTTTTCGGCCGGGGTGGTGAAGGTGCCGGTCTCCAGCTGGTCGCGGAGGTCGGCCATGATCGCCTGCAGCCACTCCTCGTTCGTGAACCCCACCGGCTTCTGGTGGATCAAGGCGAGCGCGGTCTTGTACTCGCCGCCGTTTCGCTTGATGAACGAGACCACGTCGCTGAAGAGGGCGCGAACGTGGGCGGGAGCTCGCCGCATCGCCTGATCGATCGCCTTGCGCTCGGCACGGCCGGCACGGGCGTTCTCCCCGATCGCCCGTACGATCGGAGTGCGGCGAACAACCGGCGTCGCCTCGATCGCCCTCGAGGTGATGTCGTACGGCTTCTGCACGGCGGCGCGCCAGAGCACCGACTGTGCCTGCGGGATCGGCACCTGGCGGGACGCGCCGCCCTCGGTTCCGCGCAGGGTCAGGGTGCGCTCGGTCTCCGGGTACCGGGTGAGCCTGACCGCGTCGTTCAAACGCGTGAGCCTGATCGCGTCGCCCAGGGACATCTCCCCGAGCCCGCCCCGCATCAGGTTTCCGATCACGCCGATCCCCTGAGCTCCGGCGGCGAGGAGCGTGTAGGCGTTGAGGCCGTAGAAGGCCGGGTTCTTCGCACCGGCTCGGAACGCCTCCCCCACCGTGACATCGGAACCGTAGGCGTCCTGGAGTTGCTGGAACATGCCGTGGATCGTCTGCCGACCCCAGTTCTCCTTCTCGGCGCGGCTCGTCGAGGGGTCGCTGAGACGAGCTCCCGCGACGACCGGGGCGACACCCGCTCCGATCATCATCTTGGTGCCCTCGGTGACAAGGTTCCTGATCGTGTAGCTGGGATGTTCGTAAAGTCCCGCGACCGCACCGCCACCGCCGGCCAAAACCTTCAGGGCGGCTGGGCCGGCCTGAGTCGCAACCTCGGTCGGGACGATCCCTGCCTGTGTGACCGCCTGTATCCGTGCCTGCTGCCGACCCTGTTCCGGACTCGGCGCGAAGCGACGTCCGGTCAGCTGCTGCTGGACCGCGCCGTAGCCCTGCGCGGCCTCGCCGGCCGCGCCGAGGAACAATCTCCCGACGAGACTTCCGGTGAGATCGGCCACCGCCGGGAGCCCCTGCGTGACCCCGGCATAGGTGCGCCTGGCGATGTCGTGCCGGTAGCCGGTGCCGATGCCGGGGATGATTCCGGGGGTCGCGACCACCTTCTCCCCAATGCGGGCAGCCTTCGGTGCCTCCTCGACGACGGCGTGCGCGGCCCCGCGAGCGATGTCCCCGATCGTCGTGCCCTTGGTGTCGATCTTTCCGAACACTTCGGCGTTCGGGAGCCCGAGCTCCTTCGCGTTGCGCTCGGCCTGCTTCGGCGTCAACTGCCCGTTCAGGACCTTGCGGGCCAGGTCGTGCTGCTGCTGTTTGATCTGTGCCGGTGTCGGGCCCGCCGGTGTCCGCGCCCCGGCCTGTGAGGTTGGGACATAGGCACGCGTGCCGGTGAGGCGCTGTACCGAGGTGAACGGGGTGACCGACGCCGCCACCGTCGCCACCGCGGCCTTGTGGCTTATCGGGACAGGCCGAGGCGACGGCCCCGAGCTCTTCGGGACCGTTCTCTTCGGGGGCGGGCTAGGGTGCGCCGCCTGCTCAAGCTTCTTCTGAAGGCCGGTGAAGGCACCGGCGAAAGTGCTGACCGCTTTCGCGCCGTCCGACGGCTTCCACTGCTTGCCGGCGTTTGCGAACGGGTCTTTCTGTTTCCCCGCGTTCGCGAACGGGTTCTTCGCCATCAGCCCTTCTTCGGACGGAACGGCTTCGGGGTGATGCGGGTGACATCACCGAACCCGCCGCCCGCGCTCTTGGCCGGCTTCTTCTTCACGGGAGCCGCCCGTTTGTAACCGATGCTCTCGAGGGCCTGGTCGACCTTGGAGATCACGTCCGGCCGTTTGCGCGCCCAGGCCGGGAAGGTGGAGAGCGCCTGCTGCTCGGCCTGCTGGAACGTCCACTTCGGGTTCGGCGCGTAGCTGATCGAGGTGCCGTAGAGCTTGCTCGCCGGCGTCACGACCGCGAACGGCGGTGCCTTCACGGACTTGGTGAAGTCACGGTAGGCGTTGTTGATCGCCGTGTTCTGGCTCGCCGCCGACAACCCACCCGGCCCCTTCTTCGTGCCTGTGCGGGTGGGGATCAGGTTGTGGGGGTTCTTCGGGTCGACCATCATCCCGCCGGGGATCTTCAGCGGTCGCTGGCCGGGACCGGGCCGGTAGTAGGTGCCCTTCATCGTCCCGTCCGGGTTCTGCCAGTCCGGGTACTGCTTCTTCACGGTGCCGGGGAGCGGGACGATCTTCGTGTGAGTCGGGTCCTTCGGGTCGAGTTGCCACTTCTTCGGGTCGAAGTAGGTCGGCGTCCGCGTCTTCGGGTCGGTCGAGCTCCAGTGGTAGTTGGGTGCGAGTTTCCAGCCGCCCTTGCCGTCGGAGATCAGGCCGGTTGTCTTCGCCGTCGTGGCCGCGACGTTGGCCCCGGCCTGCTTCACCTTGAGCGGGGCGAGCGCCTTGTTGATCGCATCGCTGATCGAGCGCGAGTTGATCATCGAGTTCGTGCCCGCCATCGTGTTCTGCAGCGTGAGCGCCGAGACCAGCGAGGCCATGTCCTGGCGAGAGCCGGACTGGAGCGTGTTCATCGCCTCGCGGTAGAGACCGGGCCTGGTGGCTTCGAGCGCCTGCCGGTTCAGGGTCAGCGTGTGCTGGGCGTCCTGCCACTTCTGCGCGTAGTCGGTCGCGATCTGCGAGATCCTGTCCGCGTTCGCCTGCGTGTTGTAACGAGCGAGACCGGCCTGGCTCGCCGCCTGCGTGTAGAGGTCGGCCGACGGGAGGGTCACCCCCGTGTACTGGGCGACGTTCTGCATGCCGGGGACGTCCAGGCCGGTCGCGGTGTTACGACCCTGGGTGAGGGCGTTGATCTGCGCCGCGGCCTGGTCGGCCTGCTGCTGCTGTGCCTGTCCGACGGTGCCGGTAAGACCGGTGCCGAGACCCTGGATGTCTTGCGCGGCCTGGCGGTAGTTCTGCAGCGCCGAGGCCTCGTTCTGGCCGGAAAGGTTCGCCATCGCGAGCGCGAAACCCTGGGCGCGCTGCTGCTGCTTGGTGTACGCGGCCTGCTCGGCGGCGGTCGAGGCGCGCATGCCGGCGAGCGCCGCCGTCACCTGGTCGTTGACGCTCTGAGTCGCCTGTGTCTTCATCTGCGCAGGGGTGAGCAACTGCCCCATGTAGCGGGCGAGGAGCCTGTTCAGCATCGGGTTCGTACCGGCAGCAGCGGCACCACCACCACCCGCCCCTTGCTTCGTGGCGATCGCAGCGGCGTGCGCGGCGAGAGGAGCCGCAGCGGGATGCGCGAGCCCTGCCGTCTGGATCGCCTTCGCGACCGCCGGGGAAGCACCACCCCGCACGTAGGCCGAGGGGTTGTACGCGGAGGTGTAGCCGAGGTTCTGGGTTGCCTGCGTGACCGCCGGAGTCGCGCCACCTCGAACGTACGCCGAAGGGTTATAGGTCACGGGCCGGGTCTTCGGCTGGGTCGCGAAGGTCGTCTTCGTCGGCTTGAGGCCGGGGCTCTTCACCTTGACCGCCATCACGCCCACCCCGCTGACTGTGCGGCGGCTCGATGGTTCGCGAGCCAAGTGTTGTACGAGCTCCCGCGAGCCGTGAGCCAAGCGTTAAACGCCTTCGGAGAGGTGAAGGTCTGCCCGCCCCAGGAGATGCCCTGGCTCGGGCGGGCGCTCGCGAGCGGAGCGCTGGTGCCGGCGGTGCCGGGAACCGGCTGCGTCGGCTCCTCCTGCTGCGTCTCCCCTGAGGTGTCGGTGCCGAGTTGGTAGGCGGGGCCAGGAGCCTGGGCGAGCGCGTTCATGATGTTGAACTGCTGGGTCTGCAAGTTCTGCTGCGCCTCGCCTCGAGCAGTGGTGTAGCCGGCGATCGCGTTACGGATCGCGGTGATCGCGTCGTTCTGGGCCGTGTTCCGAGCAAGCTGACTCTGCTGCAGAAGACTGTTGGTGGCGGCGGTCGAGGCACCGCTCCCGAGTGTGCCGCGAGCGTTCGCCGCGTAGAGGGCATCGAGCGATCCCTGGTCGTACTGCTTCTGGATCTGCGCCGCCGAGGAGAGCGGGTTCTGCGTGCCGGCGGCAATCGCGGTCGGGTCGATCAGGTCGCTGAACTCCCCCATGTCCCCGAGGTTCGGCCTGATGTCGTAGCCGAGGTTGGCGAGCGTGGTCGAGACCGCGCTGCGCGCCTGACCCCGCTGCGCGCCCGTCAGGGCCGCGTAGTTCTCGGTTGCCGCCGCCCAAGCGGGCAGCCCCATCGCCTCGTTGTAGTAGTCCATGAAGTTGCGCGGGTTGCTGGCGGCGTCACCGCTGATCCCGCTCGGACTGTTCGGCGCACCCGCCTCCGGCGGGTGGGTGATCGTGTTCGGCTGGTAGGAGGGCGCGACGATCTTCTGCCCGGAGGGGCCGTAGTTCATCAGCGCTCCGGTCGCGGTGTTCGGCATGTTCCAGCCGGAACCCGAGTAGCCGGTCGGGTGCGGGACGCCGACCCCGGTGTAGGCGGGAACGGCGGCGGGCCTCGACGAGGGCACCTTGATCGTCGGCATCGGGGAGAGGTAGCCCGCGCCGATCTGCTGCTGAGCTCGCTTGACCGCGGTGGGGCCGGTGGGTAGTGCTCTGATCGCCATCGAGCCTCCTTAGGCGACGATGATGAAGTTGACGACTTCAAAGGCGGGGGAGTCGACCGGACGGTTCGTCCCCGTGGGCGGGTTGACCGTCCCGTCCGGGGCGTAGTCGGTGAGAGCGATGTAGCCCGTCGGTTGGCCCGAGGAGACGTTGCCGCTCCTGTTCCCCACCAGGGTCTGGCCGTGACCGTGGAGCGGGGAACGGTTCGCGAGCGGCTGGCCCTCGTTCTTGCCGATAGCGTTCACGTCGGCGTTGCTGCCCCTCCCGACCGGGGCGCGTCCCTGCATGTCGGGAACGTTGAAGCTCGTCCCGGAGCCGCCGAACTTGTAGCCGATCGCGGTGAAGAGACGCGTCTCGACGGTGGTCGTGTAGGCACCGCCGTCACACAGCTTCGAGCCGGTGGGAGCGGTGTCACCGCCGTAGGGGAGGATCAGGCCGGCGGGGAGGATCCCGAGCGAGCCGCCGCCGACGCCCGTGATCCCGAGCATGTCGATCAGCCCGTTCACCGCCGAGAAGGGCAGGTTCAGGTCGGAGCTCTCAAGGAAGCTGACGAGCCAGGTCTTGAACTGGATCGGGATACTGATCGGATCGGAGAAGAGCCGCTGAACCTGCTGATACTCCTGCTGGGTGAGAGGACGGTCGTCGGCTGGGCCGGTGCCGCCCTCGGTGACGCTCACACCCGAGACCTCTCCGCGGGCTGCGCCTCGACGGCGAGGTCGAAGAGACGGGTGACGGTGGAAGCAGCGGTCTGGGTGATCTTGAAGCCGACGCCGTAGGGGAACTGTCCGAGCGCCAAACGCTTACGCGTGTACTCGCTCGTCGCCGGCAACTGCCCGAGATCGACGTACGTCGTCTGCTGCGGCGAGCGGATGTAGCCGACATCGAGGATCGGGGTGGAGGCCTTTGGCGCAGGGGCGACCCGAGGGTGCTCGTTTCCGAGCTCGTCGAGGTCGCGCCACTGCGCCGGGAGGTCGTCCCGCAGGAGCGGAGCTCCGGTACGCACGTCGTAGGAGAGGTAGGCGAAGCGGATCCGCTTCCGGCCCTCCTGGGCGAGCCGGTACCAGGGCGTCTCCAGCGTCGGCAGCACCGTGGTGCCGTTCGCGTCCGCGATCAGCGAGGTCGTGAAGACCGGGAAGAAGCACGGCCCCATCAGCGCCAGCCGCTTCGTGCCGGCGATCGCTCCCCAGATTCGCTCCATTCCGGTGGAGCCGCCGGAGGCGATGAAGGTGGGGCAGTCGATGTTCGTGAACCGGAACCACTGCCGGCGGTTCAGGTCACAGACGAGCGTGACCGGGGTCTGGCCGGCGCTGCGGCGGATCGTGATCAAGTAGTAGTCGAGGAAGGTGCAGGCCGCGGCCGAGACCTTCCCGCCCCAGATCGTGCGCCAGTAGTAAAGGATCCCGCCCTGGCTCGCAAGGTTGCGGATCGTCGCCCCGTCGGTGATGTGGACGCCGTGCTCGTCCGCGAACAGGCAGTTGTCGTTCCAGTAGGCGATCGTGCGCGGGTCGTTGCAGCCGACCCGGTCGAACAGCGGTTCCAGGAACATGTCGCCCCCGCCGGTGGTGCCGTGCGCCGGGGTAGTGCCGCGCATCCGCTCGACCGAGCCGGTGTGAAAGATCAACACCGCCGAGCGGAGCGCCGCGAGCGCCGTGATCCTCCTCGAGGTCGGGTACTGGGAAAGGTCGTCGTAGCTCGCCGGGTCGGAGACGAGATCCTTGCCGGGGACCGAGAAGCGGATCACGTTCGTCTCGCCGGGGGCGTTGCCGGTAACCAGCATCGACTTGTAGACGGTCGCGAACTTGGCGTGCTTGTGGGCAGCGTTGATCTGTCCGACAGTGGCGTCGCGCCAGTAGGCGGGCGACTGGCCCTGCGCAGTGTCGGGGCTGACGACGGTGTCCGCGAGTTGCACCGGGTTCTGCGCCGAGCGGGTCGTCGTCCCTCGAGGGCTGATCGCGGTCGAGGGGGGAAGTTGCACGTTGTAGATCTGGCCGCTCGAACTCTGGACGAGCAGCTGGTCGCCGCTGTTGAAGGTCGCGAGCACACCGCTCTCGAAGTCCTGGTCGGCCACGTCGGAGCCCCACGTCCAGCCGCCCCTGCCGGTGAGGCCGGCGTCGATGATCAGCGGCACGTAGTCGACGACATCCCAGAGGTAGCCCTGCGGCATCGAGTCCCTGGGGAAGTCGCGGGCGAACGCCCGCGCCTGTCCGAGCAGCGAGGTCGGCGCTCCCATCAGCCCACCCAGTGGTCGTGCGTATGCACGTAGCGCGGCATCGTCGCCCTGCGCCGCGGAGCTCGGGCGGTGCCGCGCTTGTTCACCAGCATCCGGATCTGCCCGAGCCTGCCGGCGCGGCCGTCCGGCCCCTCGTAGAGGACGCGGTAGCGCTCCCCCATCTGCGAGCTCGCGTCGTCGGCGTAGTCGGAGGCCTTCCAGAGCGCGTAGGTGACGATCGCGTCGTGGTACTCGTCGGGGATCGCGCCGAACTGTTCCATGCCGGGGGAGTCGCTGTCCTGCACCATCTGGGTCGGCCGCACCACCGCCCAGACCTGGACGGTACCGCTCGTCGAGGGCACCGGCTCCAGCCGGAGCACGTCGGCGCGGATCAGGGTGAAGGCAGGGGCGTAGTCGGTCTGGTCGCGACGAGCCTTCGGCAGGGAGCCGTTGGAGATCTCGACGAGACCGAGCAGCCCGTGGTCGAGCGTGTAGGTGTCGACACCAGCCTGGGTGGTCAAGTTGACGCAACGCACCACGCAGCGAGTGCGGGAGAGCAGGTCGATCGTGCCCTGGTAGATCAGGTCTTTGACCAGCTGGGTCTCGTCGAGCACGGCGGCGTCCTGCAGGCCGAGCCAGCCGACCACCTGATCCCGGATCTGCTTGTGCGTCACGTCCCCTCCTAGCTCTTGAGGCAGGTTGCAATCTGCTGGTGGCCTTGCGGGGTGTTGAAGATGACCGCGCCGAACACGTAGCCGGCGGGACACGACTCGGCACCAGGCGATCCCGGCGGGCCCGCCGGCCCTGGGTCGCCCTGCTGACCTGCCGGCCCTGCCGGCCCCTGCGGGCCGGTACCGGTCGGGATGTCGATCGTGACCGTGGTCGTCGGCTGCGACTGGCCGGTCACGGCTTGCGCGACCAGGAACCCCGAGCTCGCGGCCAACGCGATCGCGATCACCAGCGGAGCCAACCTAGTCACGTTTCGCAATCTCGATCCCTTCGTGCAAGGCCCGGTCGTACTCCGCGAGCCGTTCATCGCACTCAGCCTTCGCCTGCCGTTTCGCCCGCCGGATGTACCAGACCGCGCTCAGCACCGAGCCGACCCCGCTCAGGAATGCACCCAGCGCGGCGATCTGGTCGGATGACACATCACGGCTCGGTTGTGCTTAGATCCCGCATCGCGCTTCCTCCTGAAAATGCACTCAAGACCAAGTGTGAGTACGGTCATCCTCTTTCCGGCGACAACCTTGCCGTCCTCCGACGGAAGGATGGTCGCGTCGAACGAGTCTGCAAAACCTGTGCTCGCACTCGATCTCGACGCTTCTTCGCCCGACACTACGTCCCTCATCCGAAGGAGAAAAAACCTCCCTCACCGCCAAAGCTTCGCCAGAAGCGACCGCCTTGGCGACGAATCCTTGATCGCTGCGAGATCGTCGAGGATGGCTGCTGGCTCTGGCAAGGAGCCACAACGACAGGTGGCTACGGGATCATCCAACTAGGTCGCGGCCTGGGAACCGCTCGCTGTCATCGAGTGATCTACGAGCACTTCATCGGCCCACTCGGAACGCCGCCACCTCTCGGCCTCGACATCAGACATCTATGCCACGTCCCCAACTGCGTCAATCCAGCCCATCTCACACCCGGCACACGGGCCGAGAATATGGCTGATTCACAAAAGGCTGGAAGACTCAAGGCTCAGAAACCCTGACAAACGTGGTTGCCTGAGAACCAACGTTCCGCTGCTTGCGGCAGACCTCGCCACCGTTGCTCTGGTTGCCCGCGGCGTCCGACGAGGTATTTCCTTCGATCACATACATGCTGCCGCCGCCCTGGGGCACCCACATCTCGAACAGGCCGATATGGTCATACTCGCCCCCGTCCCAGTTGTAGAGAACGAGGTCTCCGGGGATCGGGTCGCCCGTGACCTTGAGCCCATGACGGTTGTTGCGAGCGTCGTCGAGCACGTACGGGACGTAGGCGAAACGGCTGCCCTTCACGAACGCGGGCGAGTCGCCGCTGGTCTCGAAGCACCAGGTGCAGAACATGGCGCACCACGGCCCCACCATTCCGTACCAATCGGTGTACTTGACCTTGTTCGAGTCGGGCGGCGACTCCTTGGTACCGAGCTCGGTGATCGCCGTGTGCAGCGCCGTCTCGCGCAGCGTCTGCCCCGGCTCGGGCGCGGGTTCGTGCCCGCCAAAGCGCTTCCAGGCCTGGTTGATCAGGTCGACCGAGTAGTCGTCCATCGCCATCTCGCCTTCGTGCGGGCCGGGAGGGCAACGGATCGAGCGCAGCGTGTTGAACGTCTTCTGGCCGATCCAGCCGGTGTCGTCGAGATCCTGCTGACGCTGCACGCCGGCAACGCCCGTGTTGCCGACGTTGCCACCGGTGCCGTGCGCGAACCCGTTCGAGTAGCTGTCATCGAAGCTCTGCCAAGGCCAGCGCTGTGCGCGAGCGATCGTTCGCTTATAGGCGACCACGTCGCTCCCGTCCACGCTCGGGGTCTTGCCGTGGTTGGCCGCGTCCGGCGGGTAGAGCGGGCGCGGAAATCCCTGCACGTTGACCATCGGCCCGCCCTTGTAGGCGTGCTGGTACCAGTTGGTGGATGACATCTGCCCCTCCAAGATGAAAGCGGGGACGAGCTCCAGCCCGAAGGCTCGTCCCCGCCTGTCTGCGGCTACGCAGTGGCGCTGCCGCTACCTGAGGACTTGCTCGTCGCCTTGGGCACGGCCTCCTCGGTCGCCGCCTCGGCGTCCTTCAGCCGCTGCCTCGCGACCTTGTCCTCGTTGTCTGCGATCTCGTCCAGCAGGTCTTCCCGTGCCTGGTCGCGCCGCTCGGCCCACTCCTTCTCGTCGCCCGCGAGCTCCACGTCGGGGTCGACGAAGGAAACGTCGGAGGGGGCGTAGCCGGCCTGGGGGTCTCCGATCGGCAGGGTCAGCTTCTTCTCCTTGGTTGCCATGCTCTCCTCTCTACTTCTTCTTTTTGAACGGTGGTGCCTTCTTGCCTCCGAACGCCTTGCTCGGCGGGCCCTTCTTCACACCCGAGACCTTGAGCAGGTTCGGGTTCTTCCGCTTCGCGGACGCCGACGCCTTCCTCGCCCCCGCAGCGATGATCGCCCTGCCGCGAGCCTTCGAGACACCGGCGCTTTTTGCCGCCGAGGCGGCGGCAGCCTCGAAGCCCATTCCGCGCTTCGACTTAGCCATGCTTCCCTCCTTTGCTCAACTGGATCACGGCGTTCTGGATGTCGAGGAACGTGGACGGGAACGCCATCAGGAGACTCGCCTCGGGATCAGAGCGAAGCGGCGGTTCTGCACGTTCGTGGCGGCAGCGGCGTAGTAGGCCGCCTGCACGACCTGGCCCGAGGTCACGCTGACCAGTGAAACGGGACGCGCCACCGAGGATTGAGTGCCCGGTGAGTAGACCGACGCTTCCAGGGTGAAATCGACGGTGCCGGCGATCGCCATCGACATCGCATACAGGTTGTTGGCGGTCGCACTGATGAACTCGCAGCCGAACGAGACGTCGTATTCGCCCGACCTCGAAGCCGTGAACTGGAGGGCGGCGTTCGAGTCATTGTTCCACGCGCCGGGTGTGGGAACAGCCACGCTGCCATTGGCACGCCCCTCGACCGGTGTACCACCGACGCACTCCCACTTGTACGCGCTCGAGGAGCCGGCGTTGTAGCGGAACCGCCACTGGTAGGACGGGTTTGTCGTGTTGTCGACCAGCACGGCTTCCTGCCCGTCGGTCGGAGCGGTCGGCAGACTGGTGCCGTAGGCGATCACCCCAGGGACGGGCGGCGCGACCATCTCGACCTTCCTGAAACGAAGAAAGGCGGGGGGATTTACTCCTGGGCCACCAACCCCCGCAGCGACCTGTCCAGAAGTTCCCCCAGTCATGAACGCCGTCACGCTGTAGGTGTGGGTTCCTGCCGTCGGCGTAAACCTGTACGTGGGGTTTGCTGTGACTCCTGATCCACCAGCGCTTTCAGACTTCACCTGAGCAATCCGGGCTATCTGTGTTGCACCCTCGAACAATGAGAGGATGGTGAAGTTGCCAGCCAAAGTAGGCCCGCCAAGATTCTGAGTGAAGAACTCCGCGATCACCGGCCCGCCGTCAAACGTGTGCGGCGAACCAGAGATCACTACGGTGCCCGCCGATTCGGTCGTAGAAGCGACGGTTACAGTCGAGGTGATCTGGTCGTAGCCGATCTCCGCACCG
>Ga0066903_100004734_pt1 | contig 11591 bp, 11 predicted proteins | sample PanSoiMetaGPlot1_FD_67491 | JGI IMG/M metagenome (GOLD analysis project Ga0066903, IMG submission 67491) | Tropical forest soil microbial communities from Panama analyzed to predict greenhouse gas emissions - Panama Soil - Plot 1 (version 2) | ecosystem: Environmental > Terrestrial > Soil >...
CGCGAGCGGCAACCTCTCCTGGCTGAACTGGCTCACGATCGTCCTCTGCATTCCGCTCCTCCCGGATCGCTTTTTGTCCTGGCTGCCCGTCACGCCGCCCGTGCTCGACGCCTCGCATCCGGTGCATCGACTCGCTGTCTACGGGCTCGTCGTGCTCGTCGCCCTGCTCAGCATCGACCCCGCGCGCAATCTGCTCTCGCCGGGACAGGTCATGAACTACTCGTTCAATCCGCTGCAGCTCGTCAACACCTACGGTGCGTTCGGCAGCATCACGCGCACGCGCTACGAGATCGTGATCGAAGGCACCGACGCCGACGTGATTGACGACGGGACCAGATGGCGCGAGTACGAGTTCAAAGGCAAGCCTGGCGATCCGAACGCGCGGCCCCGTCAGATCGCGCCGTATCACCTCAGGCTCGACTGGCTGATGTGGTTCGCGGCCTTCTCCCCGGTTCCGCAAGACCCGTGGTTTCTGGAGCTCATGAACCGGCTCGCCGAAGGCGAACCCCTGATGCTCGGATTGCTGAGAACGAACCCGTTTCCGGATCGTCCACCCCGATACGTTCGCGCGCTGTATTACCGCTACCGGTTCACGACGCCCGAGGAGCACCGCGCGACCGGTGCGTGGTGGAAGCGGGATCTCGTCGGCACTTACATGCCGCCGGTCCGGGGCGCGTCTTGATCGGAACGAGCGAGCCGCCCGAACGTCAGGAAGCGGTTCACCCGGCTCTCGAGCGCCTCGATCATCGACCGTGGCCGATGCCGGCGCGACCATGGCAATGGCGCCAGACCTGGCGCGACCTGCTCTTCATGCACTGGCCGATCGCCGCCGCGCAAGTGCGCGCGCTCGTGCCCGATAGCCTCACCATCCAGCAATTCGACGGAAGCTCGTGGATCGGCCTCGTGCCGTTCCGCATGACGGGCATTGCCTGGCGCGGCATGCCCGACCTGCCGTGGGTGTCGGCGTTTCCGGAAATGAATCTGCGACTGTATGTCGAGCGCGATGGCAAGCCGGGCGTCTGGTTCGTGAGCCTCGACGCCGCAAACAGCGCGGCCGTGGTCACCGCGAGGCTCCTCGTACACCTGCCGTACTTCTGGGCATCGATGCGTCTCTCGCTTGACGGCGACCGCGTCGGCTACTCGGCGCGGCGGCTCCTGTCACGATCTCGCGTGGAATTCCGCGCCGTCTACTGGCCGGACGGGCCGGTGAGAGAAGCGGCGCGCGGCACGCTCGAGCATTTTCTGACCGAGCGCTACTGTCTCTACACTCAAGCGCCGGACGGGCGGCTGGAGCGGCTCGAAATCCATCATTCGCCCTGGCCTCTCCAGCCTGCCGTCGCAGAGATCGACACCAACACTGTCGCGGAGGCGCAGGGAATCCGATTGCCCGGCGGCCGTCCGATCCTTCACTTCAGCCGGCGGCTCGACGTCGTCGGCTGGACGTCTGAGACTATTTCTTCTTCGCCGGCGTCGGGGCCGCAACCGTGATGTCGGTGGCGGTCATGCGATACATGATCGTCACCTTCGAGCCGACCTTGAGATCTCCGGTCACCTTCGTGGTGCTGTCGCGCGCGATTTCCCAGTTATCGGTGCCCTTCTTTACGACGACGGCGTCGGGGCGCAATTCGAGAACCGGACCGGTGACCTGGTAGGTCTTCGTCGGAGCAAACGCCGTCAGCGTCGCGCCGACGAGCATGCCGACCAGCAGTACTGTCGAGAGCAGAACGACTTTTCTCATGGAGTCCTCCACCCCTTTTCAGAATGACGCTCCAGAGTATAGGGGAAGAGGGTGAGAGGGTGAGAACGAAAGGCGCCCTCTAAGACGTTCGGGTCACGCGGGCGCGACGTAGTCGTCCGCATCCTGGTTGAACGTGTTCAGACAGCGCTCCGAGCAGAAGTAATAGGTCTCCGAGTGAAATGTCGTCCGCGCCGGCGCCATCGATCGATGGACGCGCATCCCGCAGACGGGATCGGTCGCCCAGTCCGATCCGACGTCAGCTTTTTCGATATGGCGCGAAATCTCCCGCACGACGTCGGCCGATCGTCCGTTGGCCATTCGCAACGCGAGATCGGCCTGCGACACGATCCCGCAGCACGACCCGCCAGCATCGACGACGGGCACGCGCCGGATCTGATGGGCTTCCATGGCGTCGCAACACTCTTCCACCGACGTGTCGGGCGTCACCGTGACGACGGGCGCGCTCATGCAGTCGCCGGCGACGAGATCGAGTGGATTCTTCCCGGCGGCAATGGTCCGGCAGGTGATGTCGCGATCGGTGATGAGGCCGACGGGCCGCCGCGCTTCAGGCTCGACGATCGGGATGCCGCCGCAATCGAACTGAACCATCAGCCGCCCTACATCGGCCAGTGGAAGGTCCGGCCCGCAGCAGACGGGCGCTTTCGTCATGATGTCGCGGACTTGCATGAGTCCTCCTCGACGCGGATAGGCAGGGCGGGCCGCCCGGCGACCCGCCCTGTGTCAGGAGTTCTCGCGGCTACTGTTCATAGCGCTCAACGACCGAGGGCGGGCGGACTTTGGCGTCGCTCGGGTCGTCTCCGAACTCGCGCAAGGCCCGCCGCTGCCGAAGGAGGTCCCAGCATTGATCCAGTTCGACCTTGATCGACTGGAGCCGGACCTGCCCGTGATCATCGAGGTCGCCTTCCTGATAGAGCCGCTGTTCCTCCTGAACCAGATCCTGAATGTGCCGCATCACGCTGCCATCGCCCGCGTCCTTCTTCTGCATGGACGGCCTCCCGTCAGCCCCGACGGCCCGGCTGCGGTGTCCGATGCGCCGGCGGCTTGTCGAGGATCTCCAGTTTACGTCCGCGGGCCACTTCACGCGGCTCCTCGTTGCCTGCGGTGATCTGTCGCCGCATCATTCGGATCTTGTGGAGCAATCGATGTGCCACGGACGAGGGGTTGGATCACGAGGGCTGTTCGATCACGGCGTGTTTTTCTTCGCGACAGTGCGTCGCGAGCGAGTCGCCGTACCAAACAGGGTGCGTCGCGCGCCGCGACGATCAGAGCACTTCGAGCCAGCGCGGCGCGGCGGAGAAGGCGCCGCGGATCAGCCCGACGTGGGAGTAGGCCTGCGGGAAATTGCCGGACATCAGCCGCGTGGCCGTGTCGTAGTCCTCGGACAGCAACCCGAGCGGCGACACCATGGAATGCGCGGCGTCCATGAGGGACCGGGCGTCGGCGGTGCGGCCCGCGAGGGCGAGCGACTCGATGAGCCAGAACGTGCACAGGATGAACGCGACGCTCGGCCGGCCGAACCCGTCGTCTTCGCTGTAGCGCATGAGCCAGCCGTCGTGCGAGAGACCTTTCCAGATCGCGTCGATCGTGCTGTGCATCCGTGGATCGTTGAACGGGAAGACACGGAGGAGCGGCATCTGCAGGAGCGCCGCGTCGAGGTTGTCGCCGTCGTAGGCGCCGACGAACGCTTGCCTCGCGTCCGACCAGGCCCGCGTCGCAATCTGGTCGCGGATCTTGTCGGCGGCCGTCCTGAACTCGGTTGCAAACCGCGGCGCGAATCGCTCGGCGATGCGGGCGGCGCGATCGGCCGCGACCCAGCACATCAGGCTCGAGAACGTCTGCGGTTTGGGATCCGTACGGTATTCCCAGATCCCGCGATCGGGTGTGCCCGCGACACTGATGGCCTTGCGCGCCAGCCGCATCAGCAGGTCGAGCGTCGCCGGCGTACGTTCGGCGCTGAATCGCTCGTCGAGAAAGATCGGCGACAGCACGAGCAGGAGCTCGCCGAAGATGTCGTGCTGGACGTGTGACGAGGCGTCGTTGCCGACGCGGACCGGACCGTCGCCGTTGTATCCGGCCCAGTTCGCGGCCACGACTTCGGGAAGCTCGCGCGAACCGGTGACGCTGTAGAGCGGCGCCAGTGACAGATCGGGGCTCGCGCCGGCGATATTGAGCGTGTAGTTGATGAACTGCTCGCGCTCGTCGAAGTGGCCGAGCAGGCGGAACGCGTCGATGACGTAGTACGCGTCGCGAAGCCAGCAGTAGCGGTAGTCCCACGTCCGGCCGCTCCGCGGCGACTCCGGAATGGACGTCGTGGGCGCCGCAATGATGGCGCCGGTATCCTCGAAGCACTGCAGCTTGAGCGCCAGCGCGGACCTGATCACATCACGCTGATACTCGGGAGGAATGTCGGTGTATTTGACCCACGCCTGCCAGTACCTGACCGTCTCGTTCAGGAAGTGATCGAGCAGCGGCGACAACGGCTGCTCGATCGGCTCACCCCAGGTGAGGGCGAGGCAATGGCGCGCGGTGAGGCTGAACGGGCGGCCGTCCAGGTACGACAGCGGGATGTCAGTCGTGAGCCGTAGCGGACTGCCGAAGCCGCCGTATTGAAAATGATGCGACCCGAGCGTCACGGGCGGCTTGGCTTTCAGCCAGCCGCGGACGGGATCGCAATGCACGACGATCCGCGGCGATCCTTCGAGTGGCTCGATGAGCCTGAAGAGCTGCGTCGGACGGAACGTGCGTCCGTGCTGCTCGAAGCGCGGAGCAAAGTCCACGACACGAAATCGTCCCGTGGGAGTATCGAAGACCGTCTCGAGCACATTCGTGTTGGGGAGATATTCCTGCTGGCCGGCCCGGCCGTCCGGAGTCCCGACGAGAAAGTGGCCTCCGTCGGGATCGAGCAGGCTCCCGAACACCGGTTCCGAGTCGAACTGCGGGAGACAACACCAGACGACGGCGCCGCTTCGCTCGATGAGCGCCGAGAACTGACAGTTTCCGATGAGTCCAAGATGCTCGAGCTGCATGGTCCGACAATAGCAGGCGACGCGACCACGATACACTATGGACTTTCGATCTCGGAGGATCGCAATGACTTACTACTCGGCGAAGGATCTTGCTCGAAGCTTTCGGACGGTCCGCAAGAACACGATTCAGATCGCGAACGACATCCCTGAAGATCAGTACGGCTTCCGGCCGGCGCCGCACACGCGCACGGTCGGCGAGACGCTCGCGCACATCGCCGGTCTGCCGCGATGGCAACAGCGCGCCCACGGAACGGACAGGACGCCGGAACTGACGGGCGAGGCCTTCGGCAAGTACATGCAGGACACCGCGGCGTTCGAGAAGTCGCTGAAGACGAAGACCGACATCATTCGAGCGCTCGAATCGGAAGGCGCCGCGTTCGCGACCTGGCTCGAAACGCTGCCCGAGGACACGCTCGGCGAGACGGTCGCCTTCGCGGCGGGCACGGTGCCACCGACCAAGTCGCGCTTCGAGATGCTCATGGGCGTGAAGGAGCACGAAATGCACCACCGCGCGCAGCTGATGCTCGTCGAGCGGCAGCTCGGCCTCGTCCCGCATCTCACGCGTGAGCGCGAAGCGAGGATGGCAAGAAGGTAAAAGGCAAAGGGCAGAGGGCAACAGTAGGGCTAAAGGGGGAAGGCAAAAGTGAAGATCACAGTGCACTGAGGCAAGGCCCGAGACGAGACCCTCAGCGAGGAACCGCCTGGAGTCTCAGCCGGAATACTTCGGTCACGCCGCCGCCCTTCCACGGAAACCTGCCGACCGGCTCGACGTCCGGACGGGCGCGGAGGACGGCGACGTCCTCCGCGAAATTTCCGCGGATGTAGAACGGGCTGTGGACGAGCAGATACGTGACGCCGCGCTCGCGCAAGTACGCCATCGAAGTCTCGTCGGGGAACGAGCGAAGGCGATCGAGTAGCTCGAGGTAGGACGGCGGCACGAACCCGCTATAGCCGTTGACGAGCGGGTGCCAGTGCCGGATCCCGTAGTACATGTATGTCGCGTCCTGCGGACCAACTCGTCCCTGCAGGTTGCCCACCGGATACTCGCAGACGACTCCACGCGGTTGTGCAGCGAGCCAGGCGTAGACCGCGGGAGCCGGATCAGGCAGTGCAGAGAGTTCCAGCGAGCGCGGACGGCTTTCGATCGTGACGAGCGCGATCGCGAGCACGACGAGCACTGCCTGAACACGGCCGCCGCGGCCGCGGCAGAGACGCTCGAAGCCGAAACCGCCCAGCACCGCCAACGTCAGTCCGAGCAGCATGGCAAAGCGTGCCGGCACGCGAACGGCGCGGAAGGGCCAGACCCAGTCGTAGAGCCACCGGTAACCAGGCGCGTTGAGACCGAGCGAAAGGTTCGCGCTCACCGCCGCCGCGGCGGCGTAAGCGACGACCGGCCAGGTGAGCGGTGGCGCCAGGCCGCCAAGCGCGAGAGCGGGGATGACGTAGCCGGGAAACAGCCGCCGCTCACCCGTTCCTGGATGATCGGGTTGCCCGTACAACGCGTTGTCCGGATGAGCGCGCAGGTAGTCACCTGCGGCCGCGCTCCCGCGATCGACCTCATCCATCGAGCGCTCGCCGACAACGCGCGCGGCAGCTCGATAGGGCCCGACGAGCGGAATCGCCAGAACGGCCGACACGACCGCTGCGAGCGCGGCATACTTGACGACACCGATCCTGCGATCGCCCGCGCGCACCAAGCCTGCGAGCCAGACGACACCGACGACAACCGGTCCGTAGATGCCGTAGTAGAGACACGTGTAGATCTGCGCCGTCATCGCACCCGCCAGCATCAGGCTCGCTCGCCAGGACGGCCGATCGATCAGCCGATGCACCGCGTAGAGCGCGAGCGGCACGAAGCCAGCGAGCTGCAGCTGGACCTTCGCGTACTCCTCGAGCCTGTACGGATAGACAGTGAAGATCGCCGCCGACACGAGCGCGGCGCCGTTATGACCTGTGAGACGCCGCACCAGGAAATACATCGCAAGTCCCGACGAGACGTAGCCGATCACGAGCAGCAGGTTGTGCGCGAGGATCGCGTCGCCGCCCAGCCAATGCACAGGCGCCATGACGATGCCCGGGAGCAGCAGCGGCTCGGAGTAGGCCAGAGTTCCGGTCTCGGGATGGAAGATCGGCGCGTCGAACAGGTGGCGAGGATCTGCCGGCAACTGGTGCGCAACCCAGGCGAGCGTCCAGGAGTTGAGCAGCGGATCGCCGAAGTCGGTCACCGACGTCGACAGATGCATCGCCTGCGGCCAGGTGACGACGACCGTGAGCGCGACGAGCACCAATCCAACGCCCGCGAGCGGAAGCTTCTGCACGGGCGTTAAGCGTGTGCGGAGGAGCAGGCCGGACGCAAGCCCCGCCTGTGACCCGAGCTGTCACACCCGCCCGATAGCCTTGGTGCGGGAGGATTGGAAAATGCCGCGGACCGGCCGTCCACAGACGTCGAAGGTCGTCGATTTCGCCCGCTACCGGGCGGCCCGGGAGCAGCTCCGACTGCCCTTCTCAGCGGCTCAGCCACCCGCTGAACCAGCAACGTTGCACTCGCCATGGCCGCCGCTGACGCCGCGGCAGGCCGCGCACCGGCTGCAGATGCTGTCGCACTTGCGCCAGACGGTCGGACGCCAGTCGTCCACTCGCTGAACACCTCCGGCGTTACCGGCCAGCTTCGATTGAGCGGGCGCGCCCCAGCGAACCCGGATGCCCGCCCGCGCGTATGATTACGAAGCGGCTCACCCCGTCACATGAGAGCGGCCGAGGCACAGACGTGCATGCGTCGGCCAGGAGACTCCGATGAACGTTCGCGGCCGGCGGCATGATCTGATCAACGGGATCGTCCTCGCGACGCTCGTGGCGGTCGTTGCGGGCTGCAACCTGCGGATTTCGACCAACGCCGAAGCCAAAGATCAGTGGCAGCGCCGCTACACGCTCAAAGAGGGCGGCACGCTCGAAATCCGGAACACGAACGGATTGATCCATGTCGAGCCGGTTGACGGCAACTCCGTGGACATCTCCGCCGATCGCATCGTCGAGGCGCCAACCGACCAGGGGGCCAAGGACGGGCTCGCCAGCTTCGAGATTCAGGAGACCGTCGGGCCCGATCACATCAAGATCGACAGCACGCGCCGCGGATCCGGGCTCCTCAATCTTCAGCGCCGCGTCGATTTCCACATCCGCATTCCGCGATCGGCGAATCTCTCGGTCGAGACGAGCAACGGCAACGTCGAGCTCGTTGGCTCGCGTCTCTCCGGCACGTTCAAGGCGACGGCCACCAACGGGCGCATCCGCGCCGAGGGACTGGAGAACTCGGCGGCTGTCGAGACGACGAACGGCACGATCGACGTGAGCGTGTCGAAGCTCGGCGACGACGGCCTGTCGTGCGGCACGACGAACGGGACGATCGACGTCACGCTGCCGTCCGACGTCAAGGCGCATCTCTCGGCGCGCGTGACCAACGGCACGATCGCTCAGGAAGGGCTTCAGCTCTCGGCGAGCGAACAGTCGAGACGGCGTCTCGACGCCACGATCAACGGCGGCGGACCGCTCGTCCGCCTCGAGACGACGAACGGACGGATTCGCCTGAAGGCACAAGCCGCGGCGGAGCGCTAACGTCCGAGCTTCTTCCGAATCTGCGCGGCGAGCTTCGTGAGCACCGTGCCCGGCCCGATCTCCTCGAAGGCTGGTTCCGGCCGATCGAGGAAATACAGCATCGAGTCCAGCCACCGAACGGAACTGCCGATCTGCGCTGACAGCGTCTCCCGAATGCGATCCGGCTCGTACGGCTTGCCCGTCACGTTCGCGATTACGGGAATCGACGGCTTCCGGAACGATGTCTCGTCGAGCAGCGTCTGAAATTCCTGCTGCGCGTCCTGCATGTAGCGTGAGTGAAACGGCGCGCTTACTTTGAGCGGAATGAACGCGCGGACGCCTGCCGACTCGAAGTCCGGACGGACTGCCACGAGATCGTCTTTCTGCCCCGCAATTACCGTCTGATCGAACGAATTGAAATTGGCGACGTCGAGCCGCCGTCCCACCTCGCTCGCATCGAGGATCGCGCCGATGCGCGCCGGCTCCAGTCCGACGACAGCCACCATGCCCCCGCCGGTCACTTCGCTCATCAGCTCGCCGCGGCGCCGGACGAGATTCAGGCCGGTCGGGAAATCGAACACGCCGGCGGCAAGGAGCGCGTTGAACTCGCCAAGACTGTGACCAGCGACGTAGTCCGGAGGCGCCGCACCAGAGTCAGCACGCGCGCGATACGTGAGCGCGTTGACGACATACAGGGCGGGCTGCGTGAATTTCGTGAGCCCGAGCTCGCCGCGCGGATCACTCACGCACAGCTCGCGGATCGAGTACCCAAGACAGCGGTCGGCCTCGGCCGTCCAGTCGGCGTACTGATCGAAGAGCGCCGCACCCATGCCTGGCGACTGCGATCCTTGACCGGGAAACAGACAGATTTTCGTCATCGTCGTTGCGGGCCATACTATCCGAATGCCTGCATCCGAACGATGTCCGGCACCGCACGAAGTGCGCGCGTGGTACGCATCGACGAGCGGGTTGAGCGACCCACGTCGCATCGCGCGCGCCGTTTCGTGGCTCATTCCGTCCGAGCGCGAACGGTACGGCCGTTTTCGCCGCGACGAGGACCGTCACATGTTCCTCCTCGGCCGCGTAATGGCACGGCTGGTCGTGGGTCAGGCGGCCGGCGTCGCGCCGACGGCCTGGCAGTGGCGCGAGGGCGCGCGTGGACGCCCGGAGATTGCGGCGCCGCCGACGCCGCTGCGATTCAACCTCGCGCACAGCGCGGGGCTCGTCGTCTGCGCGCTCTCGATGGGGCGCGAAGTCGGCATCGATGTCGAAGGCCTGACGCGCCATCCGATTGATCCTGCGCTCGTCAATCGTTACTGCGCTCCCGAGGAGGTCGCCGACATTGAGGCGCAGCCCGACGGACTGTGGCAGCGTCGCTTCCTGACGTACTGGACGCTCAAGGAGGCGTATCTCAAGGCACGTGGTCTCGGCATCGCGCTGCCGCTCACCGACATCGGCTTCTCGCTCGGCGCAGAGTCCGCGCGCATCGTGTTCCACGAGTCGCTGGCGGGCACCGACGACCGCTGGACGTTCCGCTTGAGCCAGCCCACCGATGACCATCTGATGGCCATCGCCGCGTCAGCGTCGGACGGCGTGCAGCCCGTCTTCAGGATCGAGCCATTCTCGCTGGAGCTCCTCGATTCGGACGGCAGTCTCCCGTGAAGCTCTTCGCGCTGAGCGATCTCCATCTGGGGCACGAGGCCAACCGCGACGCGCTGACGAGGCTCGGCAGCCATCCCGATGACTGGCTCGTCCTGGCCGGCGACATCGGCGAGTGGCCGTCGCATCTCGAGTACGCGCTCGAACAGTGCGTTCCGCGGTTTCGCCAGGTCGTGTGGACTCCCGGCAATCACGATCTCTGGTGCCCGCCGGAAGTGCCGAGGACCGAACGCGGCGAAGCGCGCTATCAGGCGCTCGTCGAGATCTGCCGCCGCGCGGGAGTGCTGACGCCCGACGATCCGTACCTGGAGTGGCCCGACGGATCGAACACGTTCATCGTGCCGATGTTCCTGCTCTACGACTACACGTTTCGGCCCGCCGACGTCCCGGTCGAGCGCGCCGTCGCCTGGGCACGCGAAACCGGCGTCGTCTGCAGCGACGAGCGGCTGCTGGATCCCGAGCCGTTTGCGTCGCGGACCGCGTGGTGCCACGCGCGCTGCACGGCGACCGAGCGAAGGCTTGACGAATTGCCTGCATCGGCGCGAACCGTGCTCATCAACCACTGGCCGTTGCGGCACGACCTGGCGCGACCGCCACGCATTCCAAGGTTCTCGGTCTGGTGCGGCACGATGCTCACGGAGAACTGGGCGGAACGATTTCGCGCGCGCGCCGTCGTGTCCGGCCATCTGCACCTCCGGACGACGCTGTGGCGGCAGGGGATCCGCTACGACGAGGTCTCGCTCGGGTATCTGCGTGACTGGCGGCAGGAGCGCGGCATCGACTGGTATCTTCGCGAGATCCTGCCGGGCACCTCGACGGAGTCCACCCGGTTCGTTCCGCCTCGCGATCCATTCAGGTAGACGTGCGCTATCATCGGCCGGAATGCGGAAGCTGCGAGTGCTCGTCCTGATGCACGACTATCTCGTGCCGCCGAAGGACATCACGGGCCACGATCCAGCGACCGCCGAATGGAAAACGGAATACGACGTCCTGAAGACGCTTGGCGAGCTCGAGCACGACGTGCTCACGCTCGGCGTTAAGGACGAGCTGAACCCGATCCGGCAGGCGAACGAAGAGTTCAAGCCGCACATCGCGTTCAACCTGCTCGAAGCGTTTCACGAAATCGGCACGTTCGATCAGAACGTCGTTAGTTATCTCGAGCTGCTGCGCCTGCCCTACACCGGCTGCAATCCGAGGGGCATGCTCATCGCGAGAGACAAGGCGCTCTCGAAGAAGCTCATGCACTATCACCGCATCGCCGTGCCGGAGTTCGTCGTCGTGCCGCGAGGACGCAAGCCGAGGCTGCCGACGCGACTCACATTTCCCCTCATGGTGAAATCACAGACGCAGGAGGCATCGATCGGCATCTCGCAGGCATCGGTCGTGGACGATCCGGTCAAGCTCGCCGAGCGGGTCCAGTTCATTCACGAGTCCATCGCGACCGACGCGATCGTCGAGGAGTACATCGAAGGCCGCGAGCTCTACTGCGGCATCATCGGCAACCAGCGCCTGCAGGTGCTGCCGGTCTGGGAGATGACGTTCGCGAACATGCCCGAAGG
>Ga0066903_100004735_pt1 | contig 11590 bp, 14 predicted proteins | sample PanSoiMetaGPlot1_FD_67491 | JGI IMG/M metagenome (GOLD analysis project Ga0066903, IMG submission 67491) | Tropical forest soil microbial communities from Panama analyzed to predict greenhouse gas emissions - Panama Soil - Plot 1 (version 2) | ecosystem: Environmental > Terrestrial > Soil >...
CAATCCTTCCTTCTGCGCGAAGCGTAATCACGGCCGATTTCGGTTGGTTTCGATAGCGGTCCTTGATCGGCGCTTGCAACGATTTCAATTCGGCGGCGTTCATCAACTATGGCCGTTCTTGGGTAAATATGGACGCACTGCCGTCTTCGCGCCGCACATTTTTGTTGGGTCATCCAACTTTTGATGGTCGGTCCTGCATTATTGTCTTTTTTGCTGCGGCCGATATCCTTGCGACTTTATGAGTGCGGCACCTGGTTCGTCCCTAAATCAACAACTTCTTGACCGATGTCGCGCGCGGGCGGCCGGCTACGATCGCGAGAACAAATTTTGCCAGGAAGATTTCGACGAACTTAAAGCCGCCGGCTATCTCAAGATGGCGATTCCGAAAGAGTTTGGTGGACCTGGGATGACGCTGGCGGAGATGGCACGCGAGACGCGTTTGCTCGCGCTGTATGCGCCGGCGACCGCGCTCTGCATCAACATGCACAATTACTGGGTTGGGACGGCTGCGGATCTCGGGCGCGCCGGCGACAAGTCGTACGAGTGGATTTTGAAAGAAGCTGCAGCCGGCGAGATCTTCGCGGCAGGCCACGCTGAACACGGTAACGACATTCCGGCGTTGCTCTCAACGTCGAAAGCGGAGCGTGTTGATGGCGGTTACAAAGTGACTGGACGAAAGTCGTTCGGCAGTCTGACACCCGTGTGGACGCGCCTCGGTGGCCATGCGATGGACACGAGCGACCCAAAGGCGCCCAAAATTGTCCATTTCTTTCTACCGCGAGATTCAAAAGGATACACCGTCAAGCAAACCTGGGATGTATTGGGCATGCGTGCCACGCAGAGTGACGACACGGTCCTCGAAAACGTGTTCATTCCCGACAAGTACATCGCCCGTGTTGTTCCAGCCGGAGCTGCCGGGGCCGACAACTTCGTTGTCACCTTTTTCACCTGGGCGATGGTCAATTTTGCCAACGTCTACTACGCGATCGCATTGCGGGCGCGCAAGGTGTTGATTGAACAACTAAAGACCAAGACGTCCATCGCGCTGACGCGGCCCATGATCTATCACCCCGAAGTTCAGCACGGGGTCGCTGAGATGACGATGGACCTCGAGGCGATGGGTCCACACCTGGAATCCATCGGAACGGACTGGTCGGAAGGCCGGGTCGGACCGGACTGGCTTTTGCGACTCTTTTCGCTCAAGCACCGAACGGTCGCATCGGCGTTCCACGTCGTTGATCGTGCGCTCGATCTTTCCGGCGGTTTTGGCATGTTCAAGAAAAGCGAGCTTGAACGACTGTTTCGCGACTGCCGTGCCGGCCGCTTCCATCCGGCAAACCCGATGCTGAGTCACGAAATCGTCGGCAAAATTGCTCTTGGAATTAATCCGGACGAGCAGCCGCGCTGGGGCTGATTGCGGCTGGTTTGGCAGGCAATTTTTGAAAGTGACTTCCGCGGGGCCGTAGTTCTGTCTAAATGGATTGATGAAACTGCTTCCACATATTGGCCTAATTGCATTCACTGCAGTTCTGGCCGGTTGCGAAACGACTCAACAAGCCGGAACGGGGAATCAGGAACAGAAACGACTGGCGGCGATCCAGCGACAACAACAGGAAAGCGCGCAATATGACGAATCGGACGTCAATCTCTGGAATGCGCACCAGGACCTGTTGGTGAAGGGCACAAATCCGATGATTCCGTATACGCCAGTTGCGCAACATTGATCGCGGCAAAGGATGTTTTTGAGCTTCCCTAAGAGGACGCGCTCCCGTTAGGCTGTAGGTCATGCGCACGAAAACTTTCAGCCTTCTACTCGTGATCGGGCTCGTCGGTGTGTGCTTGGTTAACGGTCAATCTCCCACACCGGCCGCCTCGGCATCGCCAGCGAAACATTCACGCAAAAAAGCGGCAGCCGAAGCGTCTCCCGCTGCAGGCGAGTCGCCAGCGGCGGAAGCGTCCGCCTCACCGGCCAAGAGGTCTCGGAAAAAAGCAGCCGCCGCCAGCGAAGCTTCTCCAGCGAGCGGCGCTGCTGCGGAAGCATCGGCCTCACCGGCCAAAAGGTCGCGGAAAAAAGCAACGGAATCGCCTGCGCCTTCTGCGGCAACCGCTGCTGCTTCTCCGGCTGCGGCGAATCAACCGGTTGAGCCAGCAGCCAAGACCAGGCGAAAGAAGGTCGCTATGACAACTCCTGCGACCGCTGCGTCGCCTGCGGCAAATCCATCGGCGTCGCCCGAGAAAAAGACGCTGGCCGATCTCTTCAAGAAGAGTTCACCGGCTCCCGCGCCGGCGGCGGCAACATCAGGCAAAGCAGCCAACGCCGCGCCCGCACCTGGCGGTGGTCACGGTTTGGTTTGGGTGAATACCGAATCGCACGTCTATCACAAGGAAGGTTCACGGTTCTATGGGAAAACCGTGAAGGGCAAATACATGACCGAAGCAGAAGCACTCAAGGAAGGGGATCGGGCAGCGAAAGGAAACGATTAACGATCGCCTTTTAGTAAATTGATTGGAAACGGCGGCCGGCGAAATCCTGTCGCCGTTTTTATTTGTGGGGCTATTAATTTCCAACGGATCTAACAATCGCAAAGGCTTGCACCGGACCCCGCAATTCGCTCTAATCGAGTTCATGATGAAATCGTTGTTAAGCTTAACCATCGCAGGAAGTCTTGCTCTGAGCAGTCTCGCTCTGGCAGCGGGTAAAACATATCAGGTGACGGGACCGGTTCTGGAAGTCAACGACAGCATGATTGCTGTCCAAAAAGGAAAGGATCGTTGGGAAATTGCGCGTGATGCCAATACCAAAGTCAACGGCGACCTTAAAGTTGGCGCGAAGGTGACGATCACCTACACGATGAGTGCCGCCGACGTAGAGGTTAAAGCGGACAAAGGAGCGGCAAAAGCAGAGAAGAAGAAGTAAGCTCGTCGTGCACCTGTTGCCCGGTGATAAGTCCGGAGGTTGCCGGGGCTGCGGATCTCACTGGTTGAGAGTTGATAGAACGGCATCGCAAGCGTGCCTTTAGTTGAGAGATACTACCTCCGTTGTAACGATGTAACGCGTTAACGATTAAACGCGGTGGAGCGTAGCGGAGCTCGGTGAGAGAGGGATTATTCAAATTAGTTGAGAGTTGATAGAACGGCATCGCAAGCGCGTCTTTAGTTGAGAGTTCGAGCGGGAGCCTGACCATGAGCAGGAGAATGAGCACGCGAGCCGACGTGCCGATGTAACGGTTCAACGCTTTAGCGAATTACGTCGCGTCGCGGAGCGACTCGGTGAGGGAGGGATTGCGCTCCCGCGCGATCCGAAATTGAGACCCTGTTGATGAATTCCCTCACCTCGGGAACTCGGTGAGGGAGGGATTATCCAAAGCCGCGCTTTGGCTCCAGCTATAGAGCTTCGCTCTTAACCCTGCGCTCTGCGCCCCACCGGTCGAACGAGTTCGAATCTCCAGTCTTGGATGTGCGCAAATCGCGGGTTCATGAAATCCGGGGACACTGGCGGTGAGGGAGGGATTCGAACCCTCGGTGCCCTTTTGGGGCACGGAGCTTTAGCAAAGCTCTGCTTTCAACCACTCAGCCACCTCACCAAAACTTGTAACCACGGCGCTATGCGCCGTTCTCTCGGACATGCCAGAGGCACCTGGCTACTTACCGGCAGGCAATATGATGGAGAATTGTCAATTGCCAACCGCGCCCTTCCGCTTCCTTATGCTCTTGGCTTTAATCTTGATGGCTCGATCTGAGGACGAAGGCTAAGATCGAGCGGGCCCGCCTTTGCTAAGGCTAGGCGTGGCAAGAGAGGACAAGTGTTGATGATCAGCGAATCGGAGACGCGGCTGAAGATCTTGGAAGCAGTGCGGCCACTACCCGCCCGCAAAGTGTCGATCTCACAGGCGCTCGATCAGTTCGTAGCTGAAAATTATCTCGCCCAGTTTCCCTTACCAATGTTCGACAACTCGGCGATGGACGGTTACGCGGTGATCGCGACCGATTGCCCAATCGGCAAACGATTGCGAGTGATTGGCGAGCAACCAGCCGGGATCGATCGCAAACTCCGCGTGTCGAACGGAACGGCCGTCCGGATCTTTACCGGCGCCCCGATGCCGGCCGGCGCCGATGCGGTCGTAATGCAGGAAGACGCTACGCGCGAAGGCGAAGAGATTGTCGTCACAACGGAGGTCGGTGCTGGCGAATTCGTGCGGAGGCGCGGCTGCGATTTGGGCGAGGGCCAGAGAATTCTGAGCCAAGGTGAACGGATCAATCCAACCAAACTGGGATTGCTGGCGTCGCAGGGCTTCGCGGAGATTTTGGTCGGCGGCCACGTTCGAGCGGGGATCATTTCGACCGGTGACGAACTGGCCAAGCTCGGCGAAAAACTTCGGCCGGGGCAGATCTACGACAGCAATTCAGTTTTGTTGCAAGCGCTGCTCAAGCATTGCGGCGCGACAGTTGCGATGAGCGTGCGATGCCCCGACGATGCAGATTCGTTACAAAACTCGTTTCAATCGGCGGCCGATTACGAAATTCTGATCGTGAGCGGCGGTGTTTCGGTAGGGGAACGCGATCTGGTTCAAGCGACGCTGCGCAAACTCGGCGCGAAAATCGACATTTGGCGGGTTGCGATCAAGCCGGGTAAGCCGTTCCTGTTCGGTAGTTTAGAAAAGAGTTTTGTTTTCGGTTTACCGGGCAATCCAGTGTCGGCCTTCGTGACTTTTTTGCAGTTTGTTCGACCCCCAATTCTCAAAATGATGGGCGCGAAAGATGTCGGCCTTGTGACGCTGCCGGCAAAGTTAACGGTCGGTCAAAGCAACGAAAGCGAGCGCGCGCATTATGTTCGCGGTAAATTCGAGCATGGAAATTTTACGCCAATCGGGCGGCAGGAATCGCATGCACTGTTTGGTCTGAGTCAATCGAACGCTTTGCTGCGAATTGAGAGTGGCGAAGCGCTTCGGGCCGGGACAACGGTTTCGGTTCAAGTCTGGTCCTGATTATTTTCAGAGCAGCAGTTTGACACGACTTCCCGGCATTCTACTTTAGGTGGCTTTGAATACGGAAACGGTCCTGGCACAAACCTCCTCCGATCAAGTCCGTGCCGATGCCGAGCGGCTGTCCGAAATCGTTCTCGAAATGCAGCGGTGTTTTGTGCTGCATCTCTGCAAAGAGCTTGCGCCCGGCAACGTTTCGTTTCCGCAATTTTTCCTGCTCGCGTATCTCGATCAGAAAGAAGTGCTGACGATGTCGGCGATTGCGCAAAAGATGGGGCACACCACTGCGGCGGCGAGTGGGCTGGTGGCCCGATTGGAGAACCTCGGGATGGTAGTTCGATCGGTTTCGCGCGACGACCGCCGCAAGGTGATGGTGTGCATTACACCCAAAGGATCGGCGCTGGTCCGCCGGATTCGTCAGGAAATGGTCGGCAACCTGATGAAGATCATGGAATATCTTTCGCCGGATGAACAGAAAGCGTGGCTGCAGATCTACAGCAAAATTTATGACTACTGCCAATCAAAGGATTGTCGTTCATTCACCGGCGGCGCTAAAAGATAATCTGGATTAGTTGAATCTGCGCGTTAACCTTCGCGCATCCGATTTTCGACGCCTTAACCTGTGATGCGAAAAAACCTTCTTGCCGCTGGGTTCGCGCTGACCGTTTTTCTCGTGGCGTTGCTCGCCTTCGGGCAAAGCCCGACTCCAAGCCAAACACCAATGCCGACGCCAGTGCTCGTTTCGACGTCGCCCACACCGACCCCATCTGGCACGGTCTCATTGCCGTTAACTTCAGCGACGCCAAATGAATCGCCGTCGGTAACCCCGTCGCCAACGCCGATCGGGGTCCGAGCCGCTGCCCTCGGTGAGAGCGATCTCGGCGTGTCGGAGGAAGGTGCACCCGTTTTCACGCTTGCCCAAGCGGTGATTACGGCGCTCTCTAAAAATCCGGCTGTCCTCCAGGCGCTCGAGGAAATCAAACGGACCAAAGGCGTGATCATCCAGATTCGGGCGGAGGCGCTGCCGCAGATTGGGCCTAACTTTAACTGGGGTTGGACGGATCCAAATCTGCGCGAGAACGCGCGTTTTGCGGCAGTCGGAACCGGCGCCGCCGCTGCAGCTGCGACACCTGGGGGCGTTGGTGGCATCAAGAACCTGCGCAGTGATATTGCCTACGACATCCAGGTGACAGGAACACAGCTGGTTTTTAACTACAGCACGTTCCGCGCAATTCGCGGAACCTTCTTCCAGCGAGATTCGGCCTACTTCTCCCTCCGCAATATCGTTGACCAAACAATCGCGACCGTGAAGACGCAGTTCTATCAAGTTATAGTCAATCGAGAGTTGATCGTGGTTCAGGAGGATTCGGTTAATTTGTTGGAAAGTCAGTTGAAAGATCAGCAAAACCGCTTTGAAGCCGGAACCGTCCCTCGGTTCAACGTTCTCCAGGCGCAGGTTCAACTTTACAACCAGATTCCGCAACTGATTGCGGCCCGGAATGCTTATCGAATTTCCGTGTTGCAGTTAGCCAAGACTCTCGGCCTGGATTATAGGCGGGAGTCACATATCCGATTGCCGCTCCGCGTATTGGGGGATTTAATTTACCTTCCACGGGACATCGACCTGGTGGCGGCAATCGAGGAGGGCAAACGCAACCGCCCGTTCTTGAAGGAGCAGCGCGCGAACGTTTTGAACCAGATCGAGCAAGTCCACGTTGCGATCGGGAGCTGGTTACCGAACGTCAATGCCAACGGCGGCGGTGAATGGTTGAGCGGCCAATTCAACTCGAGCTTTGGAGACGTTTCCAAAGGTTGGCTCACCACCGTTACGGGAAGCTGGCCAATTTTCGACAGCGGTATGGCCTGGGGCAAGATCCAGCAACAACGTGCGATATTGTCTGAGCAAGAGATCGTTTATGACGACGATGTGCGCCAGGTTGAGCTCGAGATCCAGCAGGCAGCTTCGAATTTGTTACAAAACCGCGAGACCGTTGTGGCGACGGAGAAAAATCTGGAAACATCTGCGGAAGCTTTGCGTCTGGCAAAAGCGCGATTGGATGCGGGCGCGGGCACGCAGCTCGACGTTCTGAACGCTCAAGTGCAGCAGACTACAGCTCAATCCACGTACTTGCAGACCCTGTTCGGTTACATTTCCTCGCTAGCTGAGTTTGATCGCGCTACCGGAGCGCAAAGCAAGTATAGCGAGCGATTCAACGGCATCGCACCGCACGCTACCAAGACCAGCACTTACTACACTGGCAGCGATGTCGATGCTCGCGGCAGGCCAAAACAGCCGACTGGTTGGGAGCCGGTCACCCAAACTACTACGACAACGACGACTTCGCGACGACCGAGCTCGAAATAACGTCATCGCGATCCTTTCGGTGAATGCGCCTGCTCCGGTCGAATTTTTTCCGGCGCTGAGTGCAATCGGTATTTGTCGTCACGTTTTCGTTCAGCGAATTCCCGGTGTCGACGTTTCGCATGACAAAGCCGAAGTCCTAAAGCGGCTCGATGCTATTCACCGCGATGCGCGCCGCGCACTTGAAATTGGCGATTGGCCATTGCTGACGGCGCAGCAAGTTCACGGCAACAAAATTGCCGTTATCGATCAACGGATTTCGAGCGACAAAGAATTCGCAGGTTGCGACGGCCTGATCACGAACCAACAAAGAATCGCCCTTGGGATTCACGTGGCCGATTGCTGCGCGGTTTATATCGTTGATCGAAAGGTCCCCGCGATCGGGCTGGTTCATTCTGGTAAGAAAGGAACCGAGCAAAAAATCGCCCGCAAAGCGATTGACCAGATGCGAAAAAGTTTTGGATCAGATCCGGCGAACGTAGTCATCCAACTGACCCCTTGCATTCGACCGCCGCATTACGAAATCGATTTTGCGGCGAATATCGTGGAGCAATGTCGCTCTGCCGGGGTGAGGCAAATCCATGCCTCGAGCGCGTGCACCGCGTGCGACATGGCTCGCTACTATTCTTATCGCGCCGAAAAAGGAAAAACCGGCCGGATGCTTGCGCTCCTCGGTTTGTTCTAGTCGCGGCGCTTTGTCGCAGTGCCCAGGATACGCCGCGACAGAGCGGGACGGCTATGGTTCTTACGTTCCACCTTTGAGCGGGCAAATGCCGCGTTTCTTAGCGTTGGCGACAAAATCGAGAAATTCTCGAGCTGCCTTCCCGAAATCTATTTCGGCTGCTTTCTTAAGTGAGTCGCTGACGTTCAATCCGCTGGCGTAAACGAGTTTGAATGCGGCTTTGATTTCATCGCGATCCTTCGTGTCGAATCCGGCTCGGCGTAAACCGACCACATTCAAACCGAAGACGTAATTGCGCTCCGCGGCGATAACGAATGGCGGAATGTCTTTGCTGAAGGCAGAGGCGCCCTGGGTGATCGCCAGTCTGCCAACACTCATGAATTGATGAAAGACACATCCGCCTCCGAGAAACGCGCCGTCGCCGATCCGGACATGACCGCCGAGAAGGCAATTATTCGCGATAATCACATTGTTTCCAATTTCGCAGTTATGACCAACGTGCGCGCCTGCCATCAGAAAATTCTTGTGACCAATCCTGGTGACGCTGCCTTCGTCGCTACCTCGATGGATGGTCGAGTGCTCCCGAATCACGTTTTCATTCCCAATTTCCACCCGGGTCTTTCGCTCCGCAGAGAACGATACGTCCTGCGGCGCCGTGCCGATAACGGCGGCGTGGTCAATGACATTGTCGGTGCCAATAGCGACGTCCGCCTCGATGACGACGTGGGACGCGATGGCCGATCGAGCGCCGATCCGGACATCGGCTCCGATGACGGTGTAGGGTCCGATTGTGACCTCAGCCGCAATTTGGGCTGTTGGGTCGACGATCGCCGTCGGATGAATCTTGCCGCCGCTCATTGGGTTTCGGATTCAATATCCGAATTTTAGGGCGTTGGCTAGAGGACGCCCGCTTCCTTGAAACTGAAATAGCCTGAGCTGTTGTCCGATTGCGCGCCTCACCGCCGGCCGAAAAATCTCCCGCGGATGCGCGATACTTTCGTTCACGGTGCCGCTCGAGATGTCCTCAACCCGGACCAAATGATAGCGGGTGTCGAGGAGAACAACCCGCATGGCTTCTTTGCGCAACATCCGTATTTCGCCGCCGACGAGTTCATTCACGAGCTCGGGCGAATCAATTTTTTGATTCGAGAGCGTTTCACGCGCGAGGCGGTTTCCCAAATCGAACGCCGCAGCCAGTTGCACTGCTTTGGCAAAACCGACACCAGGGATCTTGGCCAGTTCCCCGACACAACACCGGCTCAAGCCGCGCAACGAACCATGCCGTCTAAGAAGGTTACGTGCGACTTCGATTGCGTTGGCGCCGGCCATTCCGGTGCGCAATAGGATTGCGATCAATTCCGAATCGGAGAGAGCGGAGGCGCCATGGGCCGCGAGTTTTTCCCGTGGGCGCTCGTCTTCCGGCAGTTCGCGAATTCGCGCTGGTTGTCTGGGGGTAAGAATAGTTGGGCAGTTGCTCGCTCTAAATTAAATCTAACTCCGAAATTGTTCGAGCATTTCGCGGAAAGCGTCAGCTAAGCCGCCGAGCCCGTTGGTATACGGATTCGACGGCAGATTTTCAATCTCGACTTGGGCCTCGGCCACCAAGTTTTGTCCAGCATTCAGTGACGCGCCGAGCGCACCGTTCGCCTGTGATGAATTCAAAAGTTGGCCGATTTCCTCAAACCGAGCATCGAGAATCAATTGTGAAAGATGTTCCTTGTCCGAGCCATTGCGCCCGCTCAATAACATCAAGACTGGCAGAGTCATTTTACCTTTGCGCAGATCGCTTCCGAGCGTCTTGCCGGCAAGGCGCTCCGTCCCGGCAATGTCAACACAATCATCGTAAATTTGATACGCGGTGCCGATTTTTTGGCCAAAAATCCTCAACGAATCTTGCGTGGCCTGATCGGCTTGACCAAGCATCGCCCCGAGACTGGCCGCTGCCGCGAATAACGAACCGGTCTTCATTTCGACAATGCGCAGGTAATCATTGATGCCGAGATGAAGGTCGAAGCGGCGTTGCGTCTGGATAATCTCGCCCGTGCAAACTTCGCGGGCCGCCCGTGCAATCGCCCGGCTGACCTCAACGTCGTCGAATTGCGCCGACAGGTTCAAGGCATGTGCGAACAGCCAGTCGCCCAGCAGGACGCTGAGAGAATTTCCCCAGCGCGCATTCAAGGTCGGTTGTGCGCGACGCCATTCCGCTTCATCGACAATGTCGTCATGAACCAGCGTTGCGAGGTGAATCAGCTCAACGATGACAGCAAGATCGACATGTTTCGAGTTGATCAGGCCAACTGCACCGCCGGAAAGCAGTGCTACAAGGGGACGCAAACGCTTTCCACGACTGCCGATTGCATAGCTGATATATCCCTCTACGGCCGGGTCAAAAGTCGCCGCCTGGGTGATGATTCGCGATTCAACGTCGGCCAGCTCGCGCCGCACGACTTCCGCCACTCGGGTCAGCGGTCCATTTGGGATTGTGGGCGCGAACGCCGAGGAAACTATGGTCTCCACACGGGGAGCATAGAAGGGCGCTGCAGCTGTTGTCAAAGCAACACCTTGCTCCGGCGTCCGATTTATCGACGCCGCCGAAGCCAGGCGACAGTGGCATATTTCTCTTCCGCAATTTGTTGCGCGCGTCGGACGAGGGCGGCGCCAATAGTCCTTTCCGTGCAGTTCGTCGACAGTTGCGCGGCGAAGTTTTTGGCAAAGGTCGGGGCAAGATCCACCCTCTGGATGCTGCCCTGCTGCAATAGTCCTCGGCGAGTCCGGCGTTGCGCCGCTCCAGCAACCTTCCGTCCATTCAAAACAACATCCGCTCGAACGGGATTTGCGAAACAGTGATTGCTGGAGCGGCGCTCTATAAGCGCCGGATTATTCTGATTTCGGCGGTCATGGACCGCGGCCACAAGAGTGGGTTCCGCATTTTGTTCGCCTGTCATCAATGCGGCGCGCAACGCGCGATGGACTTTTTCGTAAATCGACATCGACGATTCACCGAAAGCGGCGTCACCTGCTGGAATTACAATCGAGTAAGTCAGGTCCTCCCCGTGGAACACGATTCCGCCACCAGTCCAGCGTCGAACGATATCGCCTCGGTTTTCATGGTTTTCGACATCGGTGAACCGACCAAAATACCCAAACGAAAGTGCAGGATGGTCCCAGCGATAAAAACGAATTGTGGCTTCGATCGCGGTTTCAAAAAGTGCTTCATCGAGCGCCATGTTGAGCGCCGCGCTTCGAGAATTGACGTCATAATAAACGTTGAGCGAAGGGAACAAACAATCCGTACCTGCCGCAAGGCCGGCTTCCTCAGGGTCGCGACCGGGCGAAGCGCTGAGAGCCGGGTAAGAGCGAATCATTTCAACTCCTGCAAGATTTTCTCGAGCGCTTCCCGCGGATTTTTGTGCGCAGTGATCGGTCGACCGATAACGAGATAATCAGCTCCAGCCTCAATCGCCTCGCGCGGTGTCATGAATCGTTTTTGATCGCCGGCTGCCGCCCAGGTCGGTCGAATTCCAGGAACGACGATCTTGATTTTGTCACCGAATTCGGCGCGCA
>Ga0066903_100004736_pt1 | contig 11590 bp, 9 predicted proteins | sample PanSoiMetaGPlot1_FD_67491 | JGI IMG/M metagenome (GOLD analysis project Ga0066903, IMG submission 67491) | Tropical forest soil microbial communities from Panama analyzed to predict greenhouse gas emissions - Panama Soil - Plot 1 (version 2) | ecosystem: Environmental > Terrestrial > Soil >...
CGGCTCTCGCCGGGACGGCTCCGGGCGCTGGCGGCGATGGCGGATGGGTTCAGTCGCCTCACCGGGAAGCACCTGCCACTGAACCGGAAGCTGGCGCGGCAGCTGCTCGCGCCGGCCTGGACGTGCAGCGGCGAGAAAGCGCTTGCGAAGCTCGGGTGGGCGGCGCGCATCGACGCGCGCACCTCGATTGCGCGGAGCGCAGCGTGGTATCAGGCCCACGGCTGGCTATGAGCGCGAAGGCAGCTTTCTACGACGTCGACGGAACGCTGGTGCGGACGAACATCGTCCACACCTACGCGTACTACGCGATGAACCGCGGCTCGCTCACGGGGATCGCGGCGCGGACGCTCGCCACGCTTGCGCAGATTCCGGTTTACGCGGGGCTGGACCTGATCAACCGGAAGGTCTTCAACGAGTACTTCTACCGGGCCTACGAGGGCCTCTCCGAGGATCGGCTGGTGACGCTCGGGGAGGAGATGCTGGAGGACGTGCTGAAGCCGGCGATCTTCCCCAAGGCTCAGGATCTGATCGACGAAGCGCGGCGGGCGGGCTGTCGGATCGTCCTGATCACCGGCGCGCTGGACTTCACGGTGCTCCCGCTGGCCCGACACCTGCGCGCCGACGACATCATCGCCAACAAGATGCAGTTCGTCGGCGGCTTCGCCACCGGGAAGGTCATTCCGCCGATCATCGAGGGGGCGAACAAGGCGCACGCGATCCGCGAGTACTGCGTGAAGCACCAGCTGCAGCTCGACCAGAGCTTCGCCTACTCGGACAGCTTCAGCGACTACGCGATGCTGGCGATGGTGGGGCGACCGACGGCGGTGAACCCGGACATGCGGCTCCGGTCGATCGCCCGCGCATACCACTGGCCGGTGCTGGATCTCCGCTAGCCGGAGGTCTCAGGCTCGAGGCCGGTCGCGACCGCGAACCGGGAGACCATGTTGTACCCGGCGATGGTGCCGATGAGCTCGACCACCTGCTGATCGGAGAGGACGGCCCGGATGCGCTTCATCGTCGCCGGCTTGACGTCGATGTTGCGGGTCATCTCGTAAGTGAGGGCGAGCGCGGCTCGCTCTGCCTCGTCGAAGTGCTTGCTGTCGTTGAGCGCAGCGCTGGGGTTCTTGAGCGCGGCGAGCTGCTCCCTGGTCCCGCCCGCCTTGAGGAACTCACCCTCGTGCTGGAACCACTCGTAGTCGGCCTTGTTGAGGACGCCGATGGACATGATCGCGAGCTCGCGGAGCTTCGCCGGGACCGTGAGCTTGTTGCGGATCGTTCCGATCACCGAGTTCCAGCCCTGAGCGAAGGCAGGGCTGTTGAGGAGCATCCGATCGAGGTTGAGCAGCTTGCCGCCTGGACGGCGCTCACGGATTGCCTTGACGACGTCGGGCGGGCCCGCCTCGTCGCTGTCGGGTCGGTAAGGGAGCCCGCTCTTGGACACGCTCGGAGCCTCCGCGGCACCCGTCGTGCCCAGGGGGATGAATGCCGTCAGTACCAGCACCAGGACGGCGTTGCGAATCGGCGTCATGGGACGTTCCTTTCCGTGGAGCTGCGGAACGGCATCCTGCCCTCGTCATGGGTGAGGCTGTGGCGGATGGGGCCCGGGATGCTCGGTGCCTTGCAAAGCCGTTCCCGGCAGCGAGGTCAGGGCTACGGCGGGAGGCGAGCCAGCAGCTCCTCGCGCGTCTGAGGGCCGAGAGGAGGAGGCCGCGAGGCGAGGAGCTCGGCAAAGCGAGTTTCCATCCGGCGCTGGAGCGCGACGTCGTCCTCCAGCACGGCCGTGCGGTCGAGGAAGCCGAGCCGGCGGATGTGAGCGCGGAAGATGTCGGGGTCGTCGAGAGCCGTGGCACCGCCGGCGGCGAGGAGGAAGAGCTGCCTGGCGCCCGAGCGATGGACGAAGTCGACGGGCTCCCCGCGCCACCATCGCCCACGGGCCTGGTCACATTCCGTGGCGAGCGCGTACCGCTCGAAGGCCTCGGGCTCCACGGCGCGGTGGTAGGCCTCCGGTACGTCCTCCACGCGGCTCGCATCGGCGAGCGCGCTGGCGAGCGCGAAGGCGTGGATGAGTGACTGCGATAGCCCGAGCGCGAACATGGGATTGGTGTGGCAGAGCGCATCGCCCACCGGGACGAAGCCGGGCACTCCACGTCGCGGGCCGGACCGGTAGCGACGAAAGCTGTTCTGGAGGCTCCCCATGCCGAGGACGTCGGTGATCGGCTCGGAGCGCGAGGTCCAGGAATCCAGCGATGGCATCGCTGCGACCGCTGCCTCGAACGCGTCCACGCGACGGAGCACCTTCAGCCCGTGGTCCTGAGGGAGGATGGCCAGCAGGGCTCCAAAAGTATGGTTGTCGCCGGGGAAGCTGGAGAAGAGGCAGTAAGGAAGAATCCCGCGCGGCGTCGGGACCCAGGGGCCATCCGGAAGCGTCTCTCCCTGCCGGACCCGGTAGTACCGCGTGTAGTAGAGGACGGCGCAGTCGCTGGTCTCGAGAGCCGGAGCAGAGGCTCCGATCTCCGCGAGCCACGCCGGCGCGGGGCTGGTTCGCCCTAGCGCGTCGACGACCAGGTCCGCCCGGAGCTCTCCCTGGTCGGTGCGCGCGCCCTCGACCTTCTGCGAATCGCCGAGGAGCCCGACGGCGCGCGTGTGCGGCAGGAGCTGGATCTCCGGCTGCGCGAGCACGGCCTTCCGGAGGGCCCACTCGATCAGCGGCCGCCTGACGCCGAGGTAGATGAGGTCCTCGTCGCCGGGGCGAGAGGGGCCGGAGAGCCTCCGGCGCAGGTCGAGCTCCTCCGCGCCTGCATCGAGGACGGCGGCATAGACGTCAGGGAGATGGGTCCGCATTTCCCGGCGTCCACGCGGATTGAAAGCGTGCGGCTGGAGGAAATGCGCGACGCCTTTACGCGGCCAGCGGAAGGCCTCCTCACCGGATGTCACCTCGATCGGGTCTCGCTCCACGAGCAGGACACGATGCCCGGCGCGGGCGAGGGCCAGGGCCGTCGAGAGCCCCGCCGTCCCGCCGCCGAGCACTGCCACTCGAACGGACTTCACGCGCGGACGATACCTGCTCGGCGGCCCGTGCGCCGCCGCTCGCGCCTACGCCTACTTCTTCTGCTTCGCCATCTCCGCCACGGCAACGTCCTGCGCCTTCTTTAGCTGGTCCGGGGTGAGGTCCTTGACGTGCGTTGCCAGATTCCAGGTGATGCCCCACTTGTCGACCACGGCGCCCATCCGGTCGCCCCAGAACATCTCCTGTGGCGGCATCGCCGGCTTGGCTCCGGCCTTGGTTGCACGCTCGAAGGCCGCGTCGACATTCGGTGCGTAGACCCAGAGCGAACACACGCTTGGCTTGTTGCCCATCTCCGGCGAGACGTCGTTCACGAAGAAGCACGAGTCGCCGATTCGGAGGTTGGCGTGCCAGACCTTCTTCCCCGTCGGGTCGGGGGCGCGCATCACTTCCTCGGCACCGAACGCTCGCTTGTAGAACTCGATAGCCTCGGCCGCACCGTCAACCGCCAGGTTGGGGGTGATGGAATGAAGGCCTTCGGGAATGGGCTTGACCATGACGTCCTCCTCGGATCCGACCAGCCGGATGAAAGTGGGGTACCACTGCTCGCCGGACCCGGCAGATACGGAATTGCGAAGTTCCGTGTGCGCGTCGGGCGGCCAGCAGTCCCAGACAGATCCTGACAGGCATTGATCAGTTGTGGTCGCGGTCGCCGTGCTTTCGGTCAGGACCCAGCGTCCGGGGCAACCCGTGCCAGGAGCGTGAGCAGCTCGTTCGGGACGACCGGTCAGCCGCGACGAACACTTCGTGCTGGGCGCAAGGACGCGCCCCCTCTCCCGACCCGCGCCGCTTGATGCCTGGCCCAGGGGAGCTGGAACCGGGCCCGGATTGCCGAGGGAGTCAGTCGGTCGGGAGCTTCAGCTTGGCCACGACCGGTGGAGTCACTCCGGCTTCCGGTCGACGCCGAGCCGGGCCATGAGCCGCTGGACGTGCGTGCGCGGCTTGCCGAGCTCCCGGGCCACCGCAGCCACGTTCCCGCCGTGTGTCTCGAGTAGCTCGACGAGGCGATCTCGAAGCTGCTTCTCCTCGGTGGACAGCTCGGCGGCTGCAGAAGCCATCGAGGCGGCATGCACCGCCGCCACCTCTGTCTTGCGGAGGGGAAGGTGCTGTGGGCCCACCAGGACCGGCCCCTCCCCCTCCTCTCCACGGGCCAGGTCCACCGCAGCGAGGAGGATCCGCCGGAGCTCCCTCACGTTCAGCGGCCAGGGGTGCAGGAGGAGGAGCCGGAGCGCGTCCGCCTCGAACTGGATCCGCTCGAGTCCGCCAAGCCGCTCGAGGAGGATCCGCCGGATGAGCAGTCCCAGGTCCTCGCGGCGCTCGCGCAGCGGAGGAATCGGGAGCGGCAGGAGCCCGAGGCGTGCAAGGAGGTCCTCCCGGAACTTCCCCTCGGCGACCCTCGCCCGGAGGTCGTGGTGGGTGGCCGCGATCACGAGCACGTCGACGGGGATCTCACGCTCGCCCCCCAGCGGGCGCACACGGCGCTCCTCGAGCGCGCGCAGGAGCTTCGCCTGGAGCGTGAAGGGCATGTCGCCGATCTCGTCGAGCAGGAGTGTGCCCTCGTGGGCCGCACGGATGAGGCCGGTGCGCTCGGCGTCCGCGCCGGAGAACGCACCCTTCAGGTGTCCGAACAGCTCGGCCTCGAGGAGATGCTCCGGGAGGGCTGCGCAGTTGATCGCCACCATCTGCCCACGGCGCCCCGAGACTTGGTGGAGCCACCGGGCGATGACCTCCTTCCCCACTCCCGTCTCGCCGGTGATGAGCAGGTCGTGCGACCGACGCGCGAGTCGGCCAGCGGCGGCAAGCGCCAGAGCGAACTCCGGATTGAACGTCATCGGCTCGCCGGCGACGGAGGGCGAATCGTGCGTCCCGCGGACCTGGGAGCGCAGGTAGAAGAACGTCTCCCCCACCTCCAGGAGCGCGGCCTGGACGCGCCTCTCCTCGCCTTGCTCGAGCTTCCGACCGTCGACGGAGGTGCCGTTGGTCGAGCCCTCGTCGCTGACCCAGAACGCGTCCACGGCGCGTCGGACCAAGAGGTGCCGGGTGGAGGCGTAGCCGTCGTCGAGAGCAACCGAGAGTACGCCGCCTTCCTTCCGCGTCGCGCCCGGCTGTCCCCGGAAGACCCGGATCTCCCCGCAGCCATCGAGCCAGTGCCGGACGGGAGGCTGTCGGAGGTCGTGGGCGCAGAGGACCTTCACCAGGGTGGGCGCCAGCTCCGGAGGCTCCGCGGCGCGGCCTGCGGAGCGGCGTGCCCTCCAGGTTTCCTGAGCCCGCTCGCCTCGTGTCACGGCGTCGGAGCGTATCGATCCCGGTGGCGCAGACGCCAGGACGTGGCCTGAACGCCTGGACGCCGAGTGTGCTGGTTCCGTCAAAACCGGCGGGTCTAAGTTGCCCGATCCGAGGAGGTGGTGTTCGCCCTTGGCGGCGCCACCGGGGTGCGTATGTCCGGCGAGTCCAGCTCGGAGAACGCCCGTCTGACCGCCCGTCTGACGGACTCGCTGCCTGGCTCCGGGGACCGCTGGAGCAGCCACCTGGCGAAGGCGGGAGACCAGGTCGGGCCCTACCGCCTGCTTCAGCTGATCGGCGTGGGCGGAATGGGCGAGGTGTGGCTCGCCGAGCAGCTCGAGCCCCGGCGGAAGGTTGCTCTCAAGCTCATCAAGTCGGGCATGGACACCCGGCAGGTGATCGCGCGCTTCGAATCGGAGAGCCAGGCGCTGGCGCTGATGGACCACCCGGCCATCGCCAAGGTCCTCGACGCAGGAAGCACCCCCGAGGGTAGGCCGTACTTCGTGATGGAGTACGTCGCCGGCGTCAGCATCACCGACTACTGCGACACCCACGCGCTGTCGACCCGCGCACGACTCGAGCTCTTCGCCGAGGTGTGCGAGGGCGTCCAGCATGCGCACCAGAAGGCGCTCATTCACCGCGACCTGAAGCCATCGAACATCCTCGTTTCGCTCGTGGACGGACGAGCCCAGCCGAAGATCATCGATTTCGGGATCGCGAAGGCCGTCGGATACCGGCTCACCGAGAAGACGCTCTTCACGGAGTTCGGCGAGGTGATGGGGACGCCCGATTACATGAGTCCGGAGCAGGCCGACGGCAGCGGCCAGGACGTGGACACGCGCACGGACGTGTACTCGCTGGGCGTCGTGCTCTACCAGCTGCTCACCGGGGAGCTCCCATTCGATACGACCGACGCGCGCTCCCGTGGACCCGAGGAGCTGCGCAGAGTGCTCGGCGACCAGGAGGCGCCCCGGCCCAGTGCCATGGTGACCCCGGGCCGTGCAGCAGCGGACGCCGCAAAGCGGAGGAGCACCGACGCCCAAGGCCTCCGCCGGGAGCTGAAGGGCGACCTCGACGCGATCGTCCTGAAGGCGCTGGAGAAGGAGCGTGACCGGCGCTACGGCAGTCCCTCGGATCTGGCGGCGGACATCGGCCGCTACCTCCGCAACGAGCCCGTGGAGGCGCGTCCAGCGGGCGCTGCGTATCGAGTCCGGAAATACGTCAGGCGCCACCGGGTCGGCGTCGGATTCGTCGCCACCCTGGCGCTGCTCCTCGTCGCGTTCGCCGTGAGCATGGGCGTCCAGGCGCACCGGACGGCGCTGGAACGCGATCGCGCCAATGCCGAGAGAGATCGAGCCAGGCGCGAGCGGGAGGCCTCGGACAAGGTCTCGGCGTTCCTGGCCAGCATGCTCGGCGACGTGAACCCGAGGGAGCTAGGCGACGCACTCTGGACGGATCTCCACCAACGGGTGGGGGCGGCGGGTCGCAGTCGAGGTGTCACCGAGGCGCGGCTCGCGGCGAACCTCGCATCGCTCGACAGGGCGCTGGAGGGGGTCAGCCCGACGGACACGGCCCTGCACCTGCTCGACGCCGAGGTGCTCGCTCGGGCGGGGCGGACCATCGAGCGGGAGATGGGCAACGAGCCGAAGATCGCCGGGCGGCTCGAGCATACCCTCGGGCTGACCTACCTGAGCCTCGGGCTCTACGGGCGCGCGGAGGAACATGCCAGGCGGGCGGTGGACATCCGTCGTCAGGCCTTCGGCCCCGAGGATCCGGACACCCTCCGGTCGGCGGCCAGCCTCGCCAGCGTCTACCTCCGCGAGGGGAAGCTGGCCGAGGCCGAAAAGCTGCAACGCGAGACGCTCGAGGCCAAGCGCAGGGTCTTCGGCCCGGACCACCCGGACACGCTCTGGTCGATGAGTGCGCTGGCGAGCATCTACTACAACGAAGGGCGCTATCCGGAGGCGGAGAAGCTCTATCTGGAGACGCTGGCAGCGACGCGAGCGGTCCTCGGTCCCGATCATGCCGGGACCCTCGCGACCATGGGGAATCTCGCGCTGGTGTACTGGAACGAGGGCCGCGCCGACGAGGCGGCGAAGCTCGAGCTCGAGGTCCTCGATGTCCACAGGAGGACCCTGGGGCCCGAGCATCCGGAGACGCTGCACGGCATGAACAACATCGCCGACGGGTTCCGCGATCGGGGTCGCTACGCCGATGCCGAACGCCTCTTCCGCGAGACGCTCGAGATCAGCCAGAGGGTGCTCGGTCCGGAGCACCCGGACACGCTCCTCTACACGGCGAACCTCGGGAACACCTACGCGGACGAGGGCCGCTACGACGAGGCGGAGAAGGTCCTTGCGGAGTGCCTGAGGACCAAGCGGAAGGTCCTGGGGCCGGACCATCCCTACACGCTCGATACGGTTGCCAACCTCGCGCGCGTCTACGACGGGCAGCACCGCCATGCCGATGCGGAGAGGCTCGGACGGGAAGCGGTCACCACCTGGGAGCGATTGAAGGTCACCGATCGCGAGGAGGTGGGCGATGCTCACCTTGCGCTCGGGCGCGCCCTCACGGGACTCAGGCGCTATTCGGAGGCCGAGCGGGAGCTCCTCGAGGCCGAGCACGTGCTCTCCAGGGCGAAGAGCACCCGCGCGCGGGCGAGTGTCGAGGCGCTCGCAGCGATGTACGACGGCTGGGAGAGGTCGGACCCAGGTCGCGGCCACCAGAGGCAAGCCGCGACCTGGCGGGCACGGCTCGGGCGGAACTGAGCGCGGTCCCGGTCAGCGACTCACGTCCGGGTGCTGCGCGAGCATCGACTCGGCCCCCCCCGGCCCCACGTCCTTGTCCGCGTCGGCGGCGCGAAGGGCCATCGGGTCGGCGGAGACCAGCTGTGACCGGGCCGCGGGCGCAAGCGCGGTGGTGCCGGCGAACAGCCTGGTGGCCGGGATGAGCGCGAGCACTGCGGCCAGGGGAACGAGTGCCAGGGCCCAGCGGTTCCGGGGATTCGAGATCGACATCTGCTTCGACTGCATGGCTCCTCCGAGCTGCGCGTCGAGGCGACAGGCCTCGGCGATGCACGGACGGCAGTGCACCGGGTGTGCCCACCGGCGCGGGCCACGTTTCGAGGGGTTGGGAGGAGGACCGCCTGGGCGCCCGGTGGGCGCCCACCACGGAGACTGATCACAGGCCGGGCCAGGGCGGTCAACCGACCTCAGGACGCCTCGGGCTCCAGGCCCGTCGTCCGGGAGCACGGCGCGGGTTCGCTCGATGGCGGCCGGCTCGACCTGGGTGTCGCGCGTCATCTCGTCGGTGAGAGCTAGAGTCGCCGGCGTGAAACGCCCATTCGGACCTCGGAGTTTGGTGCTTGTGGGTCACCTGTTTCTGGCGTTTCTGAACAGCGGTGTCGCGCGTGCGGACCAGTGCACCTTCATCGCCCGCACGGGCGCGAAGGTGTCGCCGCGCTCGGGGGATTGCTCACTCGACAAGGCGACGGTGAAGGACGGTCGCGAGGTCTGTACTCACGAGGGGAAGACCATCTCGGAGACCAGCTGGCGCAAGGGCGAGCCTCAGGGGCCCGGCTGGTACACGGACTACAACAACCAGAAGCTCGAGGTTCGCTGGAAGGGCGAGCTGGTCGACGGGCCGGTGAAGGTCTTCGACAAGACCGGCGCGCTCGAGTGCACGATGACGGTGGTGAACGGGAAGACCGAGGGCGTGGTGCGCGAGCTCTGGCCCGGGGGCCAGCTGAAACAGGCGACGCTGTTCAAGGCCGGGGAGCAGGCCGGCCCGAAGCTACAGCTCCTCCAGGACGGAAAGGTGGTGGACCTGACGTGCGGGGAGGCGTCGTTCACGCCCGAGGACCGGAAGCCGTGTGGCTTCGAAGGCGGTGTCTCGACCGTGCAATTCTTCCAGGGCGACGGCCGCGAGCGGAAGTACCTCGCCCGGTACGAGAAGGGCCGGCTCCTCGAGGAGGAGACGGTGGACGACCAGGGCCACCCGATGGTGCGCAAGCACGACGGCGAACGGGTGAACGTCACCCGCCGGTTCGACAACGGGCAGACCTACCGGAGCTACTCCACCGTGAAGGGCAACCTCGACGGCGAGTTCAAGGAGTGGAACCGCGACGGGCGTCCGGTCGAGGCGAGCCGGTACGAGCAGGACCGGGTGGTGAGCCGCACGCGGTACTACCTGAACGGGAAGCCAAAGCAGGAGCTGGCCGTCGAGCCGAAGACCGGGATCATCACCGCGAAGGAGTTCTACGACACCGGGACGCCGAAGCAGACCGGGACGTACCAGCCCTGCCGCAATGACCGCTGTCTCGACTGGCCGACGCCGGACGGGACGGTGCGCGAGTATGCGGAGGACGGCCGGCTCGAGCGAGAAAGCCAGTTCGCTGCTGGAAAGCTCGACGGCATCCGCCGCGTGTTCCACAAGAACGGGAAGCCCGCGAGCGAGGAGACGTACGTGCAGGGGCAGGCGCGGAAGCTCCGGTGCTGGGCGAGCGACGGCAAGCTCCAGCTCGAGGAGGAGTACTTCGAGGACGGCTCGCGAAAGTCCGGACCGACTGGGCTGTCGAGCGAGGAACGCGCGCGGCTCTGTCGGCCGGACAGCTGACCCCGTTGGAGGTCGGTGACACTCGCTGGACACTGCGACCCGGCTGCAGGAGGGTCGGTGCCTCTCGAGCTCCCGGGACGCCATGCTGGGGCCAGATTCCGGATCGACTGGTGGTGGCAGAGCCGCTTCAAGCGGGCGGGCTCGAGCTCGAGGGCGAGCGCCTCGTCCCGGTGAGGACCGGGCGGACCGACACGGCGTCCTACACGAGCCTGCACGTCCCGTCGATCGGGCTCGTCGTGGCCGGCGACGCCGTCTATCGCGGGATACACCCCTATCTGGCGGAGACCGACACCGCGAGCCGGCTGGAATGGATCTCTGCGCTCGACAAACTGGAGGGGTTGAAGCCGCGTGCCGTCGTCCCGGGGTACAAGGTGCCGGAGAGCCAGGACGACCCGGAGAACATCGAGCAGACGCGGCAATACCTGCGCGACTTCAACCGGCTGGACGAGGCCACGAGGTCGGCTCGCGAGCTCTACCAGGAAATACTGAAGCTCCACCCGCGGCGCGCGAACCCGGGCTCGCTCTGGAGCGGGGCGCACACGGCCAAGAAGCTGCGAGGTGGCGGCTGACGGCGGCGCGCTGAATTCAGGGCCGGGCCCGGAGGGAGCGCGCGTGGGCAGGACCCGGGCTCCCCCGGAGGCACACGGAACACCACCAGGAGACAAGCTGGCGCCGGGCCGCGCCCTGGGGACGGTGGTGCGTGACCCCGACCGCCCAGATCGAGCGCCTACAACGAGGAGACCCCGGCGACCAGCCGCAGAAGGAACGGCGTGTTGCCTTGCCTTCGCTCCGGGCCGGGACTTCGGCCGCGGTGTGGCGTGGGTGACCCGGTGCTGGCACGCTGGCCGCGGCCTGAACTCCGCAACCCCGAGATCCGGAGGGTTGGGGCCTCCCGACCCGCTCGCCCTCGACGTCCTCTCCGACGCGCTGGGCTTCTTGCGCCTGCGCGGAGAGGTCCTCTGCTGGAGCGATCTCTCGGCACCCTGGGCCCTCGGGTTCGATCCGGACGACGCGCTCTTCTTCCACATCGTCGAGCACGGCCAGTGTCTGGTCCATCTGCCAGCGACCGGCTGGACCCAGCTTGCGAGCGGAGATCTGGTTGTCCTTCCGGCCGCGCGGGGCCATGTCCTTGCGTCTTCCGAGGCGAGTCGGGTCGTCCCCGTGATGTCCCTGGTCGCAGGGGAGGTGAGACTCCCCGGGAGGCTCCGGCATGGAGGCGGCGGAGCGAGGACCCGAGTCCTCTGTGGTCGTTTCCGCTTCGAGGGCCGCCTGGCGGCGGGGCTGCTCGACGGCTTTCCGCCGGTCCTCGTCGTGCGTGGCTCGGGTGGACACGCGCCAGAGTGGCTACGACTGACCACTCGACTGCTCGCCGCCGAAGGTCGCAATGAGGCGCCAGGACGCTCCACCGCGCTGTCGCATCTCGCGGATCTGCTCTTCGTCCTGGCGGTCCGCCACTGGCTGTCGACCGAGACCGATCTCCCTCCGGGGTGGATCAGCGCGCTGCGAGACCCACGGATCGCCGTCGCGCTCACGAGGATCCACGCCGCACCCGCGAAGCCCTGGAGCGTACCCTCCCTGGCCCGGGCTGCCGGGATGTCGCGCTCGTCGTTCGCCGATCGGTTCGTGGCC
>Ga0066903_100004737_pt1 | contig 11590 bp, 10 predicted proteins | sample PanSoiMetaGPlot1_FD_67491 | JGI IMG/M metagenome (GOLD analysis project Ga0066903, IMG submission 67491) | Tropical forest soil microbial communities from Panama analyzed to predict greenhouse gas emissions - Panama Soil - Plot 1 (version 2) | ecosystem: Environmental > Terrestrial > Soil >...
CGGACATGCAGTTCGATCACAGCGTCCCGCTGCGCCGTTTTGCCGTGGGCCTCGCCGGCGCTTTCGTCACGGAAGACGGCGTGCATTGGACTCGCCTGTTGGATTCCAAAGCGTTTTCAGGATTGGCGACCAACTCCTACTACGATTCGGTGTCCGACCCGCCGAACCGATCGCTGTACGTTGGATTCGCCGGCAGAAGTCTGGTGAAGATCAACCTGTAGCGCTCAGTCTTCCGATCGTCCGCACGCCGTATTGCGCGGCCGAAGGATGACGAAGGGATGGCGGATCGCACAGATCACGTAGTCGGCTGCAATCAGACGAACGAGCGGCTGCGCCGCGGCCACGAGTCGCGACGTAGCCTGCTCGTACCCATCAGCTCCCGGCTGCAAATCGTCCGCAAACACGCCCTCGTCGTCATCCAGAACGATGGTGGCAAACGCTCGGGCACGAACGCTCGCCCGTAGATTCCTCCCCGCAGCCGTATCGTTCACGACGAACAGATTCAGACTGAATGGATCGAGCACGATCGGGCGCTGATGAAGCAGGACGGGGACAATCGGATCGAGCGACAAGTACGACGCCGCCGGCGGCAGAAACTCTGCGCGAATCTCTTCGACCGTCGCGCGCTGATGTGGGCCGAGCCTCTGGAGCGTTTTCGTAGGTGAGGGCATCCACGGCAGTGGAAGTACGAGTGCGACCAGGACGACGACGAGCGCTCCGTACACGATTGTCACAAGCGTATCGGGGAGCGATCCATGTTCGACGGCGACCGCAACCGCCAGTGCGGTTGCGACCTGCAGTTCGATCATGTGATTCGAGGAGGTCCCCGGAGACGCGAAAATAACGGCGGTGATCAGGGTGGCTGTGAGGAAGTAACTATCCGTTGTCGACCAGGTACGCCGCCGCGCAGCAGTCATCACGGACCAGGCCGCGAGCAGAAACGGCGCGCCGATGAGCGGGTCGCCGACCAGCTGCCAAAGAAATGTCGGGAGCGCACGGTGCCAAAGGTCGGACACGCGCATGCCCGCCGTGATCGTCGCCTGAAGATTGTCGACAAGATGACCGGCCGAGGCCCACTGGAGCGCTCCAAAGACAAGCACGCAGACAGCCAGTGTCAGACCGGCGAACCGCGCCGCCCTCACGTGCGGCTGGCGAGCCGCCAGTGCACACGCGATCGGAACGACAAAGGCGATTTCCGTCATCTTGCTGAACGTCGCGAGAACGCACGCGGCGCCTGCACACCACAGCCATCGCGATCGTGAATCCTTCATCGCAAGGCACACTGCCGCGATCGCCATCAGCACAAAGCTTGCGGCCAGGTAGTCCACACGCATGTCAGTGGAGAATTTCTGGTAGGTGACACTCGCCCACGGTGTCGCCGCAAATGGCAACGCCAGCATCGGTCTTACGCCTGCGGCGCGAAGGGCGACATAGAGCGCCATCGCGACCATCACGACACTGACCTGCATGAGCAGTACTCCGGCCGTGATCGGATCGGCATGCAGTCGAATGAACGCGCCGTACAGCATGAACAACACGGGCATATACCGCGTGCCGCCGAATCCCAGGGGCGACAGCACTGGTCGGTAGAACTCGCCGTGCGCGAAGTCCCAGGCGAGCGCGGTCCACGTTCCGCTCGCCGGGTTGTGGAAAAAGCTTCCGGGCCAATACCAGAGGAGGAGACGAACGGCGCCGATCAGTCCAACGACCGCCAGCACCAGCACCACCGACGCAGTCCGCCGGTGTGGGACCGACTCACTTATGACGGTCGCTGCGATCGTCGCCCGCTGGGGACACGCCGCGACAGAAGACCGCGACAACATGCCAACCTAGTGCCACGCAGGAGGTCGCAGAGTCACCATGTGCGTAAGGTAAGGTTCCCCGCAAAATCTCGGCAAGATCCTGTCTCGACGTCGTAGGCGGCGCCCTGGAGTCCTAGAATGGCGACGACATGACAACGAGAACCACCTGGGCCGTTACTGCCGGCGCATTCGCGATCGCGGTGTCGACGCACCTGGCTTGGACGCTTGCGGCCGACGCGCAGACGAACCGCGACACGACATGGCGCGGACGAACGCCGTGGGGTGATCCGGATCTGCACGGGGAGTGGACCAGCGAAGGCGAATACGGTGTCCCGTTCGAGCGTCCCGCGCAGTACGGCACGCGACCGTTCCTGAACGAGGACGAGTATGCGCATCGTTTAGAGGACACGCGGATCCGCGACGAGCGCGACCTCGCGCCCGTCGACGTGCTGTCCGGCAAAGTTGAGGGGCCGAGCGCGCCCATCCCGCACTGGCGCGAATACAGTACAAACTCGCGGCGCACCTCGCTCGTGATCGATCCACCCGATGGTCGTCTTCCGCCACGCATCCCTCAGGCGAGAGTGATCCAGCCTCCGACCTGCGGCAGCCTCCTCGGCGGCGAGCCGTGCGACTCGTACGAGGACTACGGCCTCGGCGTTCGCTGCATCGTCCACGGTGGAGGCTTTCCAGACGCGATGGTCCCGGCGGTCTACAACGCGAACTTTCGAATCACGCAGAGTCCGGGTTGGGTCGTCATCACCTACGAGCTGATTCACGACACTCGCATCATCCCGATCGAAACGTCCGCGCGACGGCCTCCGCTGTCACCGAAGATTCGCATGTACATGGGCGACGCGCGCGGGCGCTGGGACGGGACGACCCTGGTCGTGGAAACGAGCAACCTCAAAGCGAATACGCGCGGGGCGTCGCCCGGACTTCGGCTGACCGAACGGTTCACGCGCACGGGGCGCGATGCCATCCAATACCAAGTGACGTTCAACGATCCTGCGACGTGGACCGCGCCGTGGACGGCAGCGCTCGACTTGAAGTCGCGGCCCGATAACGCCGGGGTATTCGAGTACGCGTGCCACGAGGGGAATCACGGCATGAGCAACATGCTTTCTGCCGCGCGGGCGCTGGAGCGATCGTCACCGCGTCGTTAGCGGCATCCCAAGACGCCTCACGATTCGTCACGTCCAGCTGCCGAGTCCAGCGAGATGTGACGTCGCCACGTTTTTCCTTATCCGTGCCCTGATGACACGCGATCACTTCGACGGCAGGAAGTTCTTCAACCCATCGGGTCCGGCGCTGCAGCCATTCACGGCTCTGCCTCGGCTGCTCTTGACGCGTCGCACGCCCTGGCCTCGAACCGTGCCTGTCACGCAGCGGGAACCGCCCGATCGACATGGGAACGATATCGTCGTCACCTTCATTGGCCACGCGACGTTTCTAATCCAGACGCAGACCGCGACGATCATCACCGATCCCGTCTTCGCAGACCACGCCGGCCCGTTTGGACTGCTCGGGCCCCGCCGCGTCGGTCGACCCGGAATCGCCTTCGAGCGCTTGCCGCCGGTGTCACTGATTCTCTTGAGTCATAACCACTACGATCATTGCGATACTTATGCGCTCCGCAAGCTCGCGCAACGATTCGACCCAGGCGTAGTCGCGCCTTTGGGAAATGCGAGCTTGCTTCGCAGCGTGGGGCTTGGCCGCGTTGAGGAACTCGATTGGTGGAACGAGGCCTCCGTCGCGGGCGTACCGGTGACGTTGACGCCGGCGCATCACTTTTCCGCGCGTACGCCTTTCGATCGAAATCGCGCACTGTGGGGCGGCTTTGTCATCACCATCGGGGCACGACGAATTTATTTCGCAGGCGACACGGGGTACACGGCCGCGTTCAAAGACATCTACGAACGGTTCGGCTCCGTGGACCTCGCCTTGCTACCAATTGGCGCGTACGAGCCGCGCTGGTTCATGCAGTCGATACATATGAACCCGGCCGAGGCCGTTCAGGCGCATCTCGACCTGCGCGCGCACACCAGCGTCGCCATGCACTTCGGCACCTTTCAGTTGACCCCAGAAGGCATCGACGAGCCGGTGCACGCGCTTGCGGACGCCCTCGACAGCCATGGCATTGCGCCCAACGCGTTTCGTGCGCTCAGTGTCGGCGAATCGATCACCGTGCGTTAACACGTCGCGAACACATTCCCGTCGTGCGCCGCGTTACTTCCGGGTCTGGATGTCGGAACGGACGGCGCCGAAGAATCCGAGCAGGCCGGGTTGCCCCGCATACCCCAGGTACTCGTCGGTGTCGAAAATGTCCTCGAGGCTCTTCAGAAGTGAGTAGTGATTGAATGGCGTATTCGCGACCGTTCCCGGCTTCAGGAGCGGCGAGAGGAGGACAGCACCGGTGCGATCGCCGCCGTAGCTCTGAAAAGAGAGCGTGAACGGGCCGATCGTGGTCGACTGCGGAAACGGGGCGAGGTTGGGACCGGGCTGCTCGTTGCAGCAGAACAGGCCGGGCGCGTTGATAGTGAAGGTGCCGTTCGGGTTGCGAATGATGTCGATGCCTCCTTCGTCGAAGGTAATCACCAGCAAACCGTCCTTCTTATACGCGGGTGACGCGAGAATCTGCGGCACCCACTTTTGCAGGAACGCGTCAGCCGAGACGAGACCGCCGGGCTGTCCATTGACGCAAGGTCCGTCGTGCCCATCGTCGCAAAGGTTCGGCGTGACGAACACGAAGTCGGGCGTCGTCCACTCGGACTTGAGGTCGGACGAGAGCCGATCGAGATTCACCACGTTCTGATCGCACTGCGGCGAATCGATGATCGAATGGAAGTAGACGAACGGGTTGTGGCGCGCGGCGTACTGATCGCCGAGGAGAACTGCCGTGGACGGAGCTTCAGCACTCTGCGTGTGATCGACGGTGTTGAGCGCGGGATGACCGCACGTTCGGGATTCCCGGGCCGGGTCGTTCCCCATGTCGCCCATGTAGCCGCGCCACGTCTTGCCGATTCGAGTGAGTTGATCGGGAAGCGTCTTGACGGTGTCCGGATATACGCATCCGTGGCCGATGGCTTGGCCGTCGGGTGTCGTCCCGGTGAGGACGAAATCGGCGAACGTCTGGCAGTCGTTCCGTGTCTCTGGCGTCGCGGCCTGGCCGCTGATCATCGCGATGTAGTTGTCGAGGCTGGCGTGTCCAGTGCCGTAGTACTGCGTCAGGAGCACGCCCATCTTCGTCAGCGTCTGCGACAGATACGGCGCTTTCGACTGCGGGCCAAATGTCGTGTCGAAGCCTTCGTTCTCGAGGACGATCACGAACACGTGCCTGATTCGCGACTGTTCGTGCTCGTCGCGATCGCCATCCTCACCTTTTGCCGACGTCGCCGGCAGCGCCCAGGGGGTGAACAGCAGCAGGCCTACCGTCGCCGCAATCGTGCAGCCTCGTACCCATCGAGTGATCATGATGACGTGACGCTACGATGCACGCATCACGACGTTGCGACCCGATGGTAACGATCGGGAAACTTTGCTGGCTGACGCCTGCGCGAAGTCGGTGCGACGCTCAACCAGATCGCGTCGGCAACGCGATTTGCGCGTTCACGGCTGTCTGTGGTCCGCGAGCTCCGTAGTCGGTGTCGGCGATGGCATGACCACCGACGATCAAATCGAGCGGCGCATCGTACTTGTCCATGACGCACTCGACGAAGACCATGCCCGAGTGCGGAGCGTCAAGTATCTTCTGTAGTTCGTTGCTCGTATGAACGACGTACGTCTCCGCTTTCTTGTCACGACTGAAGACATTCGGCAATTCGGAGTACCGCCAGTTCGCCACGTCGTTGTACGTCGCGTCCTTACCTAGAACCGCTCTCTCTACCGTGTAGCCGGAGTTCTGGTTCACGAAAATGAAAGGCCTAAGATCGTGGCGCATGACGGTCGAGATCTCCTGCGCGGTCATCTGCAGAGATCCTTCTCCGGTAAGCAAGATATGCCGGCGACCTGGGGAAGCGAGAATGGCTCCAAGCAACGCGCCCGTTGCGTAGCCGATCGAACACCAGACAAAAGCCCCGGAGATATAGATGCAGTCGTCGGGCAGAGTCAGTCGACCACAACCGGCGCTCGATGTTCCGTCTTCGACGATGATCACATCGCCGGGCCGCAGAAAATTCTGAATCAACTTCCAATAGGCGTCTTGGGTGAGGGGATCGTCCGATGAAACGAACGACGACGACTTCGACGGACGAGTCGGCTGTTTCTGTGTGACGATGGCCGAGGACGAGTCAGCAATGGCCCGAAGAAGCTCCGCCAGGTAAACGCCCTGATAATTCTTGTCTACCACGTCGACGTAGCTGGACTTGAGGTGGATGGCAGACGCAGGCAGCTTGTCGGTGAAAAAGCCCGTCGTCGATTCGACGCGTCGGTAACCAACGGTCACCAGACAATCACTTCCTTCAATGGCGTCGCGCGTCGCGGAGGCACTTCCAGCACCAGCGTACGTTCCGACAAAATGCGTCGACGTCTCGGGGACGGCGCCCTTGGCGCAATTCAGCGTCGCGATCGGCATGTGAAATCGTTCGGCGAGTTCCATGATCTGCTTGGAGACGCCGAAGCGAATTGCATCCAGGTCGAGGAGAAATGCAGGCGATCTGGCCCCCTTCAATCTCTCGAGAATCATTTCTGTGCAGACCTTCAGGCTTTCCTGCTCGCTCGGGATCATTTCGAGCGAGAGGGGACGCTGGGGCACGTCGATCTCGAGATAAGCGATGTCGGAAGGCAGTTCGAGGTAGACGGGAAGTTTTCGGCGCCACGCCGTCAGAATGAGCTGATCGATCTCGGTGGCGGCATTCTCCGGGGTGAGTCGCGATTGGGCAGCCGTCACCTCGGCGAACATTCGACAGAAGTTTCCTTTTTCCGGATCGGCGAGCGTGTGGTGCATCAGGTCGCCACGTTGAATCGCTCGCAGGGGAATGGACCCGCAAATGCAGATCACGGGAACGTGTTCGCTGTAGGCACCGGCGACACCGTTGATCGCGCTGAGAGCTCCGACACCGTGCGTCACAATAAGCGCGCCGATGCCGTTGATTCGTGCATACGCATCGGTCGCATAGGAGGCGTTGAGCTCGTTGCAGTTCCCCACCCAGGCCGGTTCGCGCCGGTCCTCCAGCTGTTGCATGAGTTCGAGGTTGTAATCGCCGGGGACGCCAAAGAGATGTCGAACACCAGCTTCTTCCAGCCTGCGAAGCAGAAAGTCTCCGATGGCCTGTTTCATGGCGAACGCTCCGCGGCTATAAGGTAGGAGTCCGCGTCTGCCGCTCCGCCTCGAGCTGCTGTTGATGCTTCAAGCAGTACGGCGTCCATGGAACCGCTTCGAGCCGCTTCTCTTCAATCGGACCACCATCCACCGCGCAGCGACCAAATGTGCCTTGTTCGATTCGTTGCAGTGCGTCCCGAACCTGTTTCAGCACATCTGTGTCGTGGTCGGCTTCGGTGAAGTCCTCGCTCTCCGATTCATCGGCGACACTCGCGTCGCCGGCGTCGCCCGGCGAGTCTTGCACTTGTGCACGAGCGGCCGCGCGGCCGCCGATGGCCTGCTGCGTCAGCTGACGTTCGAGCTCGATCAGGCGACGCTTATAACTGTCGACATTCATACTCACCTCCGCTCCATATCGATCGTGTTCGCGTCGGAGCGCCTCGCCATTCCGGTGATTGCAAGCTCCCGCTTATACGTCGCCCACACACACCTCAGGCGGGTGCTAGGCTCTGCAAGCTGATGGCCAGTGCACGTGGAGGTAGCGCAGGGTCGCCGCCTGCGTCGTTACCGACGACAGGGATGACGAACTAGAACAACTGGAGCGTACGCTTTCTTAGGGATGCGGCGGAAACGGTGTCAATGCTGCTTTGGCGGCTCGAATCTCTTGCGTCATGCGTTCGAGGAGCGCACGTCGGGCGGCCGGATCGCGGAGCCGCTTCAGGTCATCAATGAGTGCGAGGAGACATTCTAGGTGAACGACCGTTTCGTCGTGGTCGCCTTGCAGTGCCATCCGGGGATTTTATTTCGGACGCCGTCAAGAAGTCCAAAACTGCCGATCGAGCCCAGATGGCGCCGGTCATCGCTTCCCGTACTCCGTGAACACGTAATCCCTCGCCTTTGCTCTCGTGTGGCACGCGAGCCCGCACTTGGCGTCGTTCCCCTGCGGCGGCGTGTCGGCGGTGGTGGCGGGCTTGAACGTATTGGACGCGGCGTCGTAATCGAACGCAGCCCATCCCCATCCGCCGCTGTCCGTGAACCGCTTGGCGTCCTTCTCCATGAAGTCCACGTTCAGCAGGGTGCCCGGCACGGTTGCCTCAGGGAAGAACTCATTCGGTTTCGGGGCCCAATGAATCTTCGCCATCTTCGCGCCGTCCGGAACAGGCTTTCCGTTACCGGGAATGCCCGTCTGGAACGCTCTGACCATCACGGGATTGCCGAGAATGACCGCGACCACTTTCTCGTTCCGGCTCATACCGATGGCTTGCCACGATTCGTATCCCCGGAAGTCAGAGAATGCGAGGCCGCCCGGTACCTTCACGGTGTACTTGTCCTGCGCAGAACTCGCGAAGACGCCCAAGAGGGCAAGCCATACGGCGATCCCAATCGTCCATATGCTCTTGCGATTCATGGCAACACCCTCACGTACACGTCGACGGCCCCACGCGAGTCGAACTCTCCCGAGTGGGGCCGCCACAAACGACTTCAGCCGACTATCGAGTCGGCGTCGGCTGCTGCTTCGCGGCCGAGGTCATCCACTCCTTGACCTGTCGCTCCGCCTCGCCGCGCGCGATGCCGTAACGCTCTTGCACGCGTCCAATGAGCTGCTCGGCACGACCTTGAATGACGTCGATATCATCCGTCGTGAGCTTGCCCCATTTTTCCCGGACTTTACCCTTGAGCTGCGTCCACTGTCCTTTGAGCGTGTCTTCGTTCATGTTGTTCCTCTTACTTTCCTTTCGCCGCGCTCACACGGCCTGAGTGGTCACAATTGCGACGAGTCAGCGCAGCTAACCGCAAGGCACGATCCTGCACGCGCGATGCCGTGAGCGTGTTGAGCGAGCTGCCTCTCCGGCAAACGAAAAATCCCCCGACGGCGGCGCGATCGGTCCTCGCCGACTGATGGCACTGACAACGGGTTGAGACTGCGGGCGGTGTCTGTTGCGAATTGTTTACGCGCCAGGCGCGCGTGACGAAAAACGCCGGTGATATACGAGTTCATCCTCGCGCAGAATCCTCTGCCGGGCGAAGGAGAACTCGAATGAAGAAACCGGCGGCGCTGTTGTTCGGTGTGGCGGTGTGGCTTGTTTCGGCTGCGAGCATGCGGGCCGCCGACCTGACGACGATCGCGTATCCCTTCCTTGGGGTGACGCACATTACTCGCGTCGGAAGTGCGCCAGACTTCCCGCGAAACGTGAAGATACATGTCGTGATGATCGACCTGAGCGTGCCTTCTCTCTCTTTCCAGTTCACACCACATACCGGGACGAGGGACACCGTCAGGCAGACCACGCTGCAGTACCTGAACAGTGTGGGCGCACAGGTCGCGATCAACGGTTCGTTCTTTCTGCCGTTCCCATCGAGCGATTTCAATTCCGCTCTCGTCGGGTTCGCGGCGTCAAACGGGACCGTTTATTCTCCGTTCGAGCTCCCGACCCAGAACTACGCGCTCGTTCGCGATTCCCCAGCCATCAACATCGACCCCAACAACAACGTGAGCATCGTGCATCGCGACCCGGCGTTCTCCGATGGAACCTGTTACGGTCTCTGCCAGGCCGTCGATGGACTGCATGTGCTGGAGAACGTCACCCTGTGGAATGCGTTCAGCGGATCCGCGCAGATTGTCACGAACGGCGTGAAGACGATTCCGTGCTACGTGGACGCGACTCACCCTGGCTGCGCGCTCGTCGGTCCGGGGCCGGCAAACTATTCGAACAGCAACTCGTGGTACGAGCTTGTCAATGCCCGCACCGCGATCGGCGTGAGCTGCGACAACAAGAGCCTCGTCCTCTTCACCGTTGACACGACTAACGGAAGTTCGGGCATGAGGGTGTCGGAAGTCGCGGACCTCCTGATACGCGACTACAACGTGTGCAACGCGTTGAACATGGACGGCGGAGGCTCGACGAGCTTGGCGATGGTCGATCCCGCCACGGGAATGGGCGCGTTGGTGAATTCCTCGTCGGACAATCCAAACGGGCGCGCCAACGCCAGCGGCCTCGCTGTGTTCGCGGCCCGCGACACTGAAGCGCCCCACACGTCGGCACATCTCACGCCGACGCCGAATGGGAATGGGTGGAACAACACCAGCGTTCAAGTCTTCCTCAGCGCGCAAGACAACCCGGGCGGGATCGTCAGGCAGATCGATTACTCGATGACCGGCGCGCAGTCGACCACGACGCAAACAGTCGCCGGAAATACAACCGTTATCGACGTGGCGGCCGAAGGCGTCACCACCATCGACTACCACGCGACCGACGTTGCGGGAAACGCCGAACTGCCGCAGTCCGTGACGATTCGGATCGACAAGAGCTCACCAGTGATGTCAGGCCTGCCGGCAGCAGGGTGTCAGCTCTGGCCGCCAAACCACACGCTGGTGCAGGTTGGAGACGTGGCCGCCGCCGACGCACTGTCGGGCGTGGCCGCGGGCTCACTGACGGTCACTGGCCAGAGCAATCAAGCCACCGACGCCCCTGCGGTTGTCGTTCAGCCGGATGGCGCCGGTGGTTTCATCGTCGAACTTCAGGCCGATCGTCCGGGCAACGGTGGAAGCCGCGTCTACGTGCTCACTGCGACGGCGACAGACTTGGCGGGCAACGTCGCGACAGTCCGAGCGACGTGTACAGTGCCGCACGATCAGAGGAAATAGGAGCGACCTTCGGCAGATCGGTTGTCGCTTCGTGGGAGCGGGCCCCCAGCTAGCGAGGGAAGTGCACGACTCCGTGTAGCCCTCGCATCGCTGTCCACGGAATCTCTTGATTTCTCTGTCGCACGATCTCGTGTGCGTCGTTGAAATCCACGAAGTGGGCCTTCAGTGTGCCGGCCAAGGTGTCATCCGACTTGAGCGAGCCCGTCGAGTCGATGTGCACAGTGAAATTCTCGCCGGTCGAATCCCCTGAAAACGTCAGCGTGTCACCGGTAATCGCGCCCGAGAGCTTGATCGGATCGCCATGCGGCCAGTCGAGCGTTCCGGTGACAGCTGTCTTCTTCTGCGCCAGGACCAGCTTCAACCCGAGGTGTTCGACCGACAGCGTCCACGTGCCGGCGATCGATTTCTCTTTGGCGTTGATCGAGGTTACGGCGAATACGGCGATCGCGATGAACACGGTTGTGACGATTGTTCGTTTCATGTCGTGCTCCAGCGGAGAATCCGGCAGCCGGCGGCTGCACCCAGATGTTCCGATCGGATCCACTGTAGAGGGATGCGCCTGAACGGCACCTGAACAGGTCCTAAGACAGCTCAATAAGAGCGCCTTCGACGGCTACGAGGCGAGCGCCCTTACACACGAACCCCGGTGATGTGCACCGAATTGCCCGTCAGCGTAATCGACGCGCCGTGTCCGTTGTCGATCGTGATGCCGGCATCGCTGACTGTAATGTGCGCGCCCGTGGATGTGCGCAGAGTGATGCCGCCCAACGGACCCGACGCATCGGAAATGACGACCGCATGCCGTCCAGGCGTAGCCAGCGTGACGTGATTCACGCCGGGCGGGGTGCTGTTCACGGGAAGTTCCGCGCTCTGACCCCACCAGCA
>Ga0066903_100004739_pt1 | contig 11590 bp, 16 predicted proteins | sample PanSoiMetaGPlot1_FD_67491 | JGI IMG/M metagenome (GOLD analysis project Ga0066903, IMG submission 67491) | Tropical forest soil microbial communities from Panama analyzed to predict greenhouse gas emissions - Panama Soil - Plot 1 (version 2) | ecosystem: Environmental > Terrestrial > Soil >...
TTCCTGAACGCGACGCTGCAGATCGTCGACGACGGCACCTACATCCTCAGGGACGGCGAATGGGCGCTTCCGTAAAGGTCGTCGCGCTCGAGTCGGCCGACGTGATCGAGCTGCCGCAGGGCAGCTGGAGCCGGATGCTGGTCACGGACGCGACCGTGGACGGGAACCGGGCGTCGCTCGGTTACTCGCGGTTCGCGCCCGGGACCGAGCTGACGCCGGTGCGGCATGAGACCGAGGAGGTCGCCTACGTCGTCTCGGGCTCCGGCGAGCTGCGCCTCGACGACGGTTTGGTGAACTTCCGCGAGGGGGACGCGCTCCACATCCCCGCGGGTGTCTGGCACGCGGTCGTGAACACGGGCGACGAGGACGTCCTGATGGTCTTCGGGTTCCCACATCCGGCCTATCCGCCCACCGAGCGCCGGTGAGCGTCTCGGTCGCCGCGCGGTCGCTGCGCGAGCAGGCGGCGTGGGCTTGCAGAATTCTCGCGCTCGAGGGGTACGCCGATCTCACGCTCGGCCACGTCAGCATCCGTGACGACGACGGCGACGCCGTCTACATCAAGCGCAAGGGCGTCGCGCTCGACGAGGTCGGGCCGGAGGATGTCGTGGCCGTCCACGACCCGGAGGCGACGCTGCACCTGGAAACCGTCCTGCATACCGAGATCTACAAGCTGCGCCCGGACGTCGGCGCGGTCGTGCACGGGCACCCCCCGTACGCGACGGCGTTCGCGGCTACGGACGCCAGGCTCGAGCTGCTGACGCACGACGCCGTCCTCTTCAGCGAGGGCATCTCCGTGTTCGACGACACGGCGTCGCTCGTCACCGAAGAGGAGCAGGGTCGGGCGGTCGCCGAGGCGCTCGGATCCCGCCGTGCCGTCATCCTGCGCAACCACGGGGTGGTGATCGCCGATCGCGACGTCCGCTGGGCGGTCCTGAGCGCGGTGACGCTCGAGCGCGCGATCAAGCTCCAGTCGATCGCGTCGACGCTGGGGGCGCTCCGCCCGATCTCGGCCGACCACGCCGAGGAGATGTACGCCGACAAGTATCAGGATCGGTTCCTCGACGAGTACTGGGAGGCCTGGATCCGCAAGATACGCCGAGCGGGAGCCCACGAGGGGATGCCCGGCGAGTGAACCTCGAGCTGCGGGTCAACGGCACCGATGTGGTGCGCGACGTGCCGGCGAACGAGCTGCTTCTGGACTTCCTGCGGGAGCGGCTCGGCCTCACCGGAGCGAAGCGCTCCTGCGACGTCCAGGTGTGTGGGACGTGCACCGTGCTCGTCGACGGACGACCCGTCTCCTCGTGCTGCTTCCTCGCCGCCGACGCCGACGGCAGGGATGTCCTCACGATCGAAGGGCTTGCCGACCGCCCCGAGTTCGAGCGGCTCGAGGAGGCGTTCACGAGGCACGCGGCCCTCCAGTGCGGCTTTTGCACGCCCGGCTTTCTGCTCACGACCGCGGCGCTCCTCGAGAGCGGCGAGGACATGTCGGCCGAGACGGTCAGGCACGCGCTCGCGGGCAACCTCTGCCGCTGCACCGGCTACCGCGGCATCGTCGAGGCCGTCTGCGAGCTGGCAGACGTGGCGGCATGACGACGATCGAGCGTGCCCGCGCCCGGACCGGCGGCCAGGTCGGCCGCTCGGTGCCGCGCCGCGACGCGGCGGAGAAGCTGCGCGGCCGCGCCCAGTTCGCCGGCGACCTCCAGCTGCCGCGCATGCTGTACGGCAAGGTGCTGCGCTCGCCGGTCGCGCACGCGCGCGTCACCTCGATCGACGCCCGGGAGGCGGAGCGCATGCCCGGCGTCGTCTGCGTGCTCACGGCGGCGGATGTCAGCGATCTCGACCCGTACTGGGGCCACGCGATCCGCGACCGCCCGATCGTGGCCGTCGACACGGTCCGCTTCGCCGGCGAGCCGGTCGCCGCCGTGGCCGCCGAGGACGAGGTGACGGCGCTCGCCGCGCTCGACGCGATCGCGGTCGAGTTCGAGGAGCTGCCGGTGGTGGCGACCGTCGACGACGCCCTCGCGCCAGGCGCGACGCTCGTCCAGGAAGGCCCCATCCGGCCGGGCCTGTTCCACGGCCTCGGCGAGCTCCAGCCCCGCGACGGGAACGTCTGTTACCGCTACCGCATCGACCGCGGCGAGATCGAGGCCGTGTCCGAGCGGGCCGAGCTCGTCGTCGAGGGCGAGTACACCTTCCCGGCCGTCTACCAGTACGCCATGGAGACCCATACCGTCGTCGCCCAGGTCGAGGGGGACGACATCCAGCTCTGGGCCTCGTGCCAGCATCCGTTTCTCGTGCGCGCGGAGATCGCCGCGCTGTTCCAGGTTCCTCTCGCCAACGTGCGCATCGTCGTCCCCTACCTCGGCGGCGGCTTCGGCTCGAAGTCGTATACGAAGATGGAGCCGATCGCCGTCGCGCTCGCCCGCAAGGCGGGCCGGCCGGTGCGCGTCCAGAACCGCGTCTACGAGTCGATGGTGACGACGCGCCGGCACGGGATGCGCTGCTGGATGCGGACCGGGATGACGCGCGACGGCAAGCTGCTCGCGCGCGACGTCCGCTGCGCGTTCGACACCGGCGCCTACGCCGACAACGGGCCGCGCGTGACGGCGACGGCGGGGGACGCCGCTCCCGGGCCGTATCGCTGGGAGGCTTACCGCGTCGACGCCGCCTGCGTCCACACGAACACCGCGCCCTCCGGCTCGTACCGCGCCTTCGGCGCGACGCACCTGCAGTGGATCGGCGAGCTGCAGGTGGACGACCTCGCCCGCCAGGCCGGGCTCGACCCCCTGGAGGTCCGGCAGCGGAACCTTTGCGTCCCCGGCGAGGAGCTGCGGGCCGGCGGGAAGCCGCTCGATGCGGACCTCGTAGGAGACGTCTCGAAGGCGGCCGCGGCGCTCGGCTGGGGAACTCCAAAGGTCCGCAACCGTGGGCGCGGGCTCTCGGTCGGCCTGCTGGCCGCGGGCGCCCACCCGGTCTCGAGCGCGGTTGTCCGCATGGAGGCCGACGGCCACGTCGTCGTCCTCGTCGGCACGACGGAAGTGGGCCAGGGGGCGCGCACGGTGCATGCGCAGATCGCCGCCGAGGAGCTCGGCGTGCCGGTCGAGCGAGTCACCGTCCGGGGCGCCGACACGCAGTTCACGCCCTACGACCGCTCGACGGGGGCGAGCCGGTCGACGACGCTCGCCGGGCTGGCCGTCAAGCGCGCCGCAGAGCAGGTTCGCGCGCAGCTCGTCGAGATCGCCGGGGGCGAGTCCGATCCCGAGGAGTATCCGGAGCTGATGCGGCGGCATTTCGGACTCGCCGGCGGGGAGCTGATCGGACGGGGCGAGGTAGCGCCGGAAGGAACCGGCTCGTACGCCGAGGGCCCGGTGTTCTGGGAGGTCTGCGTCGGCGCCGCCGAGGTGGAGATCGACGAGGACACGGGCCGCGTCCGCGTCGTCAAGACGGCCACGATCGCCGACCTCGGCAAGGCGATCAACCCGCTGCTGGTCGAGCGCCAGGACGAGGGCGGGACGATGCAGGGGATCGGCAACGCGCTATTCGAGGAACTTGTGTACGAGGACGGGCAGCTCCTCACGCAGACGCTCCTCGACTACCGGGTCCCCACAGTCGAGGACATCCCGGACGAGATGACGTGCGTGATCGTCGAGAACGAGGACGGGCCCGGCCCGTACGGCGCGAAAGGCTGCGGCGAGGGATCGCTCGCGGCGGCGACAGCCGCCGTCGCGACCGCGGTCGCCGACGCCGGCTTGCGAGTGACCGAGCTTCCGCTTACGCCAGAACGGGTGTGGCGGCAAATCAAGGAGCTAAAGGAGGAAGGCAAATGGCCGAGGTGAGACGAGCGGTGGTGATCGGGACGGGAACCATGGGCCCGGGCATGGGCGCGGTGCTCGCGCGAGTCGGAATCGACACGGCGCTCTACGACGTGAGCGAGGAGGCGCTCGAGCGAGCGAAGGCAGGCGTCGAGCTGGCCGAGGGCGTGCTCGAGCGACTCGATGCGCCCCGGGCCGACGGCGGCGAGATCCGGTTCGAGTCCGACCTGGCCGCTGCAGTCGACGGTGTCGAGCTTGTGCTGGAGGCAGTTCCCGAGAAGCTCGAGCTGAAGCACGACGTCTTCCGCGACCTGGAGCGCCACGTCGCCGACGACGCGATCCTCGCCTCGAACACGTCCGGGATCCCGATCACGCAGATCGCGACGGTCTGCGACCACCCGGAGCGCGTGATCGGCATGCACTGGTCGAACCCGCCGCACCTGATTCCGATGATCGAGGTCATCCCCGGCGAGAAGACGGGCCCCGAGATCGTCGACGCCGCCTGCGACCTCGTGCGGCGCTTCGGCTACGAACCGGTCGTGGAGAAAGAGGTTCCCGGATTCGTCGAGAACCGCATCCTCTACGCGATCATGCGCGAGTGCCTCGACCTCGTCGACCGCGGGATCATCGACCCGGAAGGCCTCGACACGAACGTCCGGTGGGGGATCGGTTACAAGCTGGCCGTGATCGGGCCGATGGAGCTCCTGGACATGGCCGGGCTCGACATCTACAACGCGGTCGGGTCGTACCTGAATCGTGACCTCTCGACGGCGGACGAGGTCTCGAGCACCATCCGCGGACTGATCGACCAGGGCCGCCTCGGGATGAAGACGGGCGGCGGGCTCTACGACTACACGCCGGAGGACATCGGCCGCCTGCGCGCTGAGCGCGCGGCCAAGCTCGTCGCCGTCCGCAAGGCGCTCGAGAACCGACCGGTGGAGGTGGCCGGTTGAGAGTCTGGCTGCTCGACACCGGCTCGATCGTCATCGAGCATACGCAGCTGATGTGGAACGTCCCCGGGCCGCGGGTGCGGATTCCGTCCTACGGCGTGCTGATCGAGCACGACGACGGGTTGGTTCTCTTCGACACCGGCTTCGACCTCGAGCACACCGAGGCGGTGCTCCCGTTCGAGGAGCCCGAGCAGACCGCCGAGCAGACGATTCCGGCGCAGCTCGAGGCGTGCGGCTTTACGACGGAGGACGTCGGCACCCTCGTCAACTCGCACCTCCACTTCGACCACGTCGGCGGCAACAAGCATCTCCGCAGCTCGAAGGTGGTCGTCCACGAGCGCGAGCTCACGCAGGCGCGCGACCACCAGCCGTTCGAGTTCTTCGGGTACTCCGACAAGACCTGGGACTACGAGGGCGCGCGGTTCGAGACCGTCTCGGGCGACGTCGAGCTGGCTCCCGGCCTCAGGCTCTACGAGACGTTCGGTCACACGCTCGGCCACTACTCGATGCTCGTCGAGGGGTCGGGCGGCTCGCGCCCGATGCTCTTCGCCGCCGATGTCGTCTACACGCCGGGCGCCTACGAAAAGGGCATACAGGCCGGCTTCCACATCGACCCGGTCGCCGGCGTCCGCTCGATCCGCCGCGTGAAGGAGCTGGCCGAGGAGCACGGCGCCGACGTCTACTTCTCGCACGACATGGCGTCCTGGGAGACGTACAAGCACGCTCCCGACTTCTACGAGGTCTGAGTCCGGAAGGAGGACAGATGGGAAAGCTCGACGGCCGCGTCGCGATCGTGACCGGCGGTGCTCAGGGGATCGGCAAGGCGATCGTCGACAAGCTCGCGGACGAGGGGGCGAGCGTCGTCGCCGCCGACGTGAACGGCGAGGGGGCCGAGCGCGCAGCGCCCGAAGGCGGGCTAGGGATGCAGGTCGACGTTTCCGACCCGGCGGCCGTCGCCGGGATGGTCGACGCGACGGTCTCACAGTTCGGGAAGCTCGACATCCTCGTCAACAACGCCGCCATCGTGCCCTTCACAGCCTGGGACGACGTCACATTCGAGGAGTGGCGCCGCATCATGTCCGTCAATCTCGACGGCATGTTTCTCGCCACGAATGCCGCCGAGGTGCCGATGCGGGAAGCCGGCTACGGGCGGATCGTCAACGTCGCTTCCAACGTCGTGCTGGCCGGGACGCCGAACCTCGCCCACTACGTCGCCTCGAAGGGCGGCATCGTCGCATTCACGCGCGCGCACGCGCGCGAGGTCGGCAAGTACGGGATCACGGTGAACGCGATCGCGCCCGGGCTTACCGAGACGGAGGGCGTGCTCGCCAGCCCGCACGCCGAGGCGTTCGACTTCGTCGTCATGCTCCAGTGCATTCCGCGGCGGGGCGTCGCCGCGGATATCGCGCCTGCCGCGTCCTTCCTCGCGTCCGAAGAGGCGGGCTGGGTCACCGGCCAGCTGCTGGTCGTCGACGGCGGCATGTCCCACAACTGATGGCGCGCGTTCCGGCCAAGCGGGCAGGCGCGATCCTCGCCGTCTCGGACTTCGAGGCAGCGCTCGCCTTCTACCGCGACCGGCTCGGCCTCGACGTTGAGGCGGTCTACGACGATCCGCCCTACGCGACGCTCACCGCCGCCGGGGCGCGGATCTCGCTGGCCGAGCACGGACATCCCGCGGAGGACCGACCGGGCGTAACGATGGCGGCACCGGAGGACCCGGCTCGGGCTAACGTGGTGCTCGTGCTCGAGGTCGACGACGCACGCGAGGTCTACCGGCAGCTGGCGGACGAGGGCGTCCCCTTTCTGGCCGAGCCGTACGAGCCGCCGTGGGGCGGCTGCCGCTTCTTCTGCGTCGACCCCGACGGCTACCTCGTCGAGATCGAGCAGCCGGGGTGAGAGCCGGTCTCGTCGCCATCGCGGTCGTCGTCCTCGTCGCAGCGGGCTGCGGCGGCGGATCGACGCCCGCTCCCGACGCGGCGGGCGTCGTACCGGCCGTGCGCTCCGCGCTCGTCGCCAGGCTGCACGCGAAGGGCATCGGCTACCGCTGGGTCGCCTGCCTGCGGAACGGGCGCTCGTTCCGCGGCCGGCAGATCGTCCGCTGCAACGTCAACTTCGGCGACCCGCACATCGAGGCGTACTGCGGCGTGCTCCTCCGCGGGCGCCTGCAGACGAACCACGAGAACCGCGCGATTCCTTGCCACCGCGACCGCGCTGGCTTCCACATCTCCGTCACGGGCTCGTAACCGGAACCGTCATGCGGCCAGTACGTCGGCGATGCGCTCGGCGATCGCGACGACCGTAAGGTTGGTGTTCGCGCGCGGGATCGCCGGCATGATCGACGCGTCGGCGACGTAGAGCTCGTCGATGCCGCGGACGCGGCCGTCGGCGTCGACGACCGGGCCGATCGGGCAGGTGCCGGCCGCGTGGTAGTAGGTCGACACGTGCTCGCGCAGGAACTCGGCCGGAGCCTGGGTTCCCGGGCGCAGCTCGCGCTCGATCAAGCTCCGCATCGGCTCGGTCGCCGCCAGCCGGCGTCCGATCTCGAGGCCCTCCTCGAGCACCGCGAAATCGTGCGGGTCCGAGAGGAAGCCATGTTCGACGAGCGGGAGCTCGCCGGGATCGACCGACCGAATGCGGACGCGGCCGCTCGACGCCGACTGCATCACGAAGACGGCAAGCCGGACGTCGTAGCGCCCCGGCTCGCCCTCGCGCGGGTTGACCCAGGAAGGCAGGTGGAGGTCGAGGCTCCCGGGGGAGCACGAGCTGCTCGCGGCCTTGAGCATCACGTGGGCCTCGTAGAAGGGCTCGATGCCGGCGAGCACGCTGTGGAGCTCATCGGTCGGCTCCCAGGCAAGTGCGGCGCCGTAGTGATCGAGGAGCCGCTGCCCCACGGGGAGCGGTGCGGCGGCGGAGATGCCGAGAGCACGCAGCTCTGCCTCGGGGCCGATCCCGCTGCGAACGAGGATCGCGGGGCTGAAGTACGTCCCGGCCGCAAGGATCACGCGTCCGGCCTCGATGCGCCCGGATTCAGCGATGACGCCGGTTGCCCGGTCGCCATCAAGAACGACGCGCTCGATGACCGTGTCGGCCAGGATCGTCAGATTCCGTCGACCGCGCGCGGCGTCCAGGTATCCGAAGGCGGTGTTCCAGCGGGCGCCGTCGACGACGTTGGCCGGGAACGGCGCGACGCCGACCGGCTGGTCGGGGTCGTTCGGGTCGTCGAGGAGGGGAAAACCAAGCGCCTGAGCGGACTCCAGGAACGCGGCGTGGAACGGCGCCGGCCGGTCGGTGTTCGCGGGCGCCGTCCGGAGGCCGGCGAGCGCCCGGTCGAGGTACGGCCGGAACCGCTCGTACGACCATTCGGGCCCCCAGGCGTCGTAGTCGGCCGGCGTGCCGGCAAGGACGCAGCAGGCGTTATGGGCGGAGCAGCCGCCGATGATCCTGGCGCCGAGCGAGCGCCCGTCCTCCGCGCCGGTGCCCCAGTCGTGCGACTTCGGCATCCGCCGTGCAGCCACCATCTCGGGCGGCCAGCGGCCGCCGGTGAACGGTCCGTAGTCCGGCCCGGCCTCGACGAGGCAGACGGTGCGGCCGGAATCCTCCGACAGCCGCGCCGCCAGGACGCAACCGGCCGTGCCGCCGCCGACGATCAGGTCGTCGTAGCGCACCCGCCGCGGTGGTCAGCTCGTCACTCGACGACCGCGACGGCCTCGACCTCGATCAGCACGTCGTCGCGGAAGAGCCGGCTCACCTCGACGAGCGTGCTCGCCGGCGGATGCTCGGTATCGATGAACTCGTCCCGAATCGCGCGCATGGACGAGGCGCTCGAGACGTCCCGGACGAAATAGCTGAGCTTCACGACGTCTCCCCAGCCGACTCCCGCGGCCTCGAGCCCGGCCGTCAGGTTCGCGAACACCTGCGTGGTCTGCGCCTCGAAATCGCCCTCGCCCACGAGCTCGCCGTCGGAGTCGAACGGAATCTGGCCTGACAGGTAGACGATCCGGCTCGCGGGGGCATCGATCACCTGGCTGTAGCCGAACGGCGGCGGCATCGTCGACGGGGAGAGGTGCCGCTTCACGCGCGGGACCTTACAAGGGTCGATAGATCATGATCGTGATGCCGTCGCCGACCGTCCTCGCCTCGACGAGCTGGAGCGGCTTCTTGTCGCTCGTGTCGCCGAACAGGCGCGCCCCGGCGCCGAGCATCACCGGGTAGACCATCAGCCGAAGCTCGTCCACGAGGTCGTTCTCGAGCAGCGTCTGGACGAGCTGCCGGCTGCCGTGGACGACGAGGTCGCCGCCGGTGTCCTCGCGGAGCCTCGACACGTCCTGCACGACGTCGCCGTCGAGGACCGTCGTGTTGTTCCACGAGGGGTCGCGCAGCGTCGACGAGACGACGTACTTCGGCATGGTGTTGAACTTGTCGGCGAACTCGCCGTCCCTCGTCGGCCACGCGGCGGCAAAGCCCTCGTACGTGACCCGCCCGAGCAGAAGCGCTTCGGTTTGCATGGCCTCGTCGAGCTTGAACTTGTCGCCTTCCCCTCGATTGAACTCGAACGTCCAGCCGCCGTACTTGAAGTTCTCCGAGCCGCCCGGGTCCTCCATGACGCCGTCGATCGAGACGAATTCCGTGACGATGATCCTGCCCATTGATTTCCTCCCCTTTGTCTTGAGTGCGGCCGTACGGTACGTCGCGTACTCTATTCAACCAGTTAGTTGCTCAACCAAAAGGATGAACACGCCCCGCGACAACCTCAGCGCGACGTTCACTGCCCTCGCGGATCCGACGCGCCGCGCGATTCTCCATCGCCTGGCCCAGGGCGAGGCGACCGTGACCGAACTGGCGGAGCCGTTTCCGATTACCGTCCAGGCGGTGTCGAAGCACCTGCGCGTGCTCGAGCGTGCCGGCCTGATCGAGCGGGGCCGTCGCGCGCAACGCCGGCCGTCGCGGCTGCGCCCGGCGCCCCTGAAGAGCGCCGCCGACTGGCTGGAGAGCTACGGCCGCTTCTGGGATCGCGGCTTCGAACGGCTCGACGAGCGGCTCCGACCGCGCGAGGATCTCGCCGGCGATGACTGAGTCCGGCAGATACGGGATCACGCTCACGCGAGTGTTCGACGCGCCCCGCGAGCGCGTCTGGAGTGAGTGGACCGAGCCCGAGCCGTTCGCGGACTGGTTCGGTGGCACGGAAGCGGAGATCCCATTGTCGACAGTCTCGATGGACGTGCGGCCCGGCGGCCGGTGGCGAGCGACGATGTACGCGGGGCCTCAGCGCCACGAGATCCAGTGGGCGGGCGAGTACCGCGAGGTCACCGCGCCCGAGCGCCTCGTCTTCACGATCACCGACCGGCCGGACGACGAAGGCTACGAGCTGGTCACGGTCACGCTGGCGGATCGCGGCGACGGCACGACCGAGATGCACTTCGAGCAGCGCGGACACATGCTGCCCGACGAGTACGAGCGAGCCGGGCAGGGCTGGTCGACCTTCTTCGACCGCATGGCGGCTCGTCTCGCCGGTACCTGAGCCTGTCGGAAAGCCGCCGCCGAGCCGGCGGCGCTCCTCCCGCAAGCGACCGGGCCGCCTCCTCCCTTCCAGGCCCACGGGCGTCGATGCTGCCTGCATGGCATCAGCGAACGAGCGAAAGGGAGAGGAGCGATGACCAGCTGGACGTTCACGATGATCAACCCGGTGTCCGCGGCCCCGTCCACGGACATGGGGGCCGCCCCCCGGACGCGGTGGAGCCGCTACCGATTCGTCCTTCGCCGGCCGCTCACAGATCAGGCGGCGGAGGCGGCGGCCGGCATCGGCCTCGAGCCCGCCGGCGAGAGCATCCTCACCGGGTGCTTCGGCAGCCAGGCGCATCTGCTGAGCATCCTCAGGCACCTGCGAGGCCTGGGTGTGCGCCCCGTCAGCGTCTACGCCGTCGGGTAGTCAGCTGTCCTGGAGGTAGGTGAGCACGGCGAGCACTCGGCGATGGTCGTCTTCCGAAGGAGGGAGCCGAAGCTTCGCCAGGATGCTCGCCACGTGCTTCTCGACGGCGCCCACGGTGAGGACGAGCTGACGGGCGATCGCCGCGTTCGACCGGCCCTCGGCCATCAGCGCCAGCACCTCGCGCTCGCGTGGCGTCAGGCGTTCCAGCGGCCCCTCAGCCTGCCTGCGTGAGAAGAGCTGGGCCACGACTTCGGGGTCGAGGGCCGTACCACCTACGGCGACGCGCCGCACGGCGTCGACGAAGTCGTCGACGTCCATGATCCGGTCCTTGAGCAGGTAGCCGACGCCGCCGCGCCCGTCCGCGAGCAACTCCGCCGCGTACTCCTGCTCGACGTACTGAGAAACGACGAGAACGGCCGTGCCCGGGCGGCGGTCCCGGACGGTGAGCGCGGCGCGGAGGCCCTCGTCGCGGAACGTCGGCGGCAGCCGGATGTCCACGATGGCGACGTCGGGCTCGTCGAGGAGAACCGCGTGGACGAGCGCATCGCCGTCGCGAACGGCCGCCACGACCTCGAAGCCGTTGTCCCGAAGCAGGCGCGTGAGGCCGTCCCGGAGGAGCGCCAGGTCCTCCGCGATCACGACACGCATGGAAGGACCGCGCGCACGACGGTCGGGCCTCCTTCCGGGCTGGAGACGGCCAGCGTGCCGTCTAGGGCTTGGACCCGCTGACGCAGACCCGTGATTCCGCGGCCGGATTCGGCAGCGCCGCCGTGCCCGTCGTCCTCGACCTCGACGACGACCGCGTCCGAACCGTTCGACCGGCGAATCCGGATGTCGAGACGGTTTGCAGCCGCGTGCTTGCTCGCATTGGCGACCGCCTCCGCGACGACGAAGTACGCCGC
>Ga0066903_100004740_pt1 | contig 11589 bp, 7 predicted proteins | sample PanSoiMetaGPlot1_FD_67491 | JGI IMG/M metagenome (GOLD analysis project Ga0066903, IMG submission 67491) | Tropical forest soil microbial communities from Panama analyzed to predict greenhouse gas emissions - Panama Soil - Plot 1 (version 2) | ecosystem: Environmental > Terrestrial > Soil >...
TTCTACGAAGCGCATGTCGGCCTGACGGATCGCAAGCCGACGCGGATCAATTTTCTGGCGAATCTTCAGGGAATGGCCGCGGGGGAGGCCGCGATTTTTCACCTGACTCAGACTTCGTTAAGCAACGATGCCGAGGGTGGTCTGACGCTGGTGGTCCTCAGGCCATGAAAATAAAAGCAACTATCTGAGTGCCAGCGGATTGTTGGTGCGGCGAAACAGTTGGTCAAAACGCGGGTCTGATCGCAGCGGATCGAGTTTCGGTTCCGTGGCAAACCACAGTAGCCAGTTATCGCGCTCCGCAAATGATTTCTCCAGGTAATCGAATGCCTGGTCGTGATCTCCCAGCGCGACGTAAGTAATCGCGATGAAATATGGTTTGAAATAGCCACGCTCGAAAGCGGCCACCATCTCCTGCAGAATGGTCTCGGCCTCGGCGCGCTGGTTGGCGGCGACCAGGGCGAAGCAATAAATGTAACTCGGCAGCGCCACGTGTTGCGCCAGCGCGCGCGCCTCACGCGCTTCGGCTAAGGCCCGCTCGACCTCGCCGACTTCGACCAGCGCATTGCTTATCTGCAGGTGGCCCTGGAAATTGTTCCGGTCGAGATCAATGATCCTTTGGGCTTTGGCGATTGATTCGGTGAAGCGCCGCGTCTGGTAAAAGGTCCAGGCCGAAAGGGTCATGGCCCGCAAGGACAACGGGTCCAGTTCTTCAGCCCGCTTTATCTCTTTGACGCCTTCATCGAAATGGCCGGTCCCGACCAGCTGGGCTGAATACCACTCATGGGCCAGCGGATAGTTGGGGTTCAATTCCAGCGCTGTCTGCATCAGCTTGTTGGCCTCGGTCCATTCCCAATCGCCCTGCATGACCAGCCCGAGCGTCGCATGAGCTTCACCAAGTGATTCGTTCAGTTCGATGGCCCGTTCCGCCGCCGCCCGAGCGCGCGGCAGACTGTCACGGGTCGACAGCAACCCGTAAATATTTGACCAGATGTACGCGTCGGCGAGCCCGACATGGGCCAGCGCATAATTGGCATCGAGCGCGATGGCCTCTTCGAAACAGGCCCGCGCTTTGGGCAGCGACTGGGCCGTAAAATGGTTCCAGAAAAAGCGGCCGCGCAGGTAAGCGTCAAACGCTCGCGGGTTGTCCGTCCCACGTTTGCGAAACCGGCGCCGCCCGGTCTCTGTCAGCCGCGGCAGCAGGGAATAGGCGACTTTTGCCGAGATGGAATCCTCCAAATCGAGCGCGTCTGAATAACGCTCGTCAAATTGATCGGCCCATGAATTTGCCGCCCGTTGCACGTCAAGCAATTGCAGCGACACGCGCACGCGGTTGCCCAGCATCTTGATGCGGCCGTCGAGTACGTAGTCGACACTCAACTCACGACCGGCGCGCAGAGGATCGGAACTGGGATCGTTGTAAGCGACAATCGCGCTGGTGGGACGAACTGCCAGCGTGCGGACCCCGCTGAGCCGCGTGATCATCGCATCAGCCAGACCGACGCCGAGAAAACTCTCGCCCGTGTCGGTGACTTCGCCGAGATTGATCAGCTTCAGCGGCAGGATGGCGATCGACTTCACATCATCGCCACGTTTGACAACCGGAGTATAGGCCGGGGCCAGGACGGCCCACCCATTCAAGTGCCGCAGGATGTCATCGCGCAATGCCGCTACCGATTCATAGCGCTCCACGGGGTCTTTGCGCAGCGACTTGAGCACAATGTTATCGAGATTCCCGGACAGTTCCTTTCTCAATTCGGCGATCAATTGGGGCCTGGTGTCGGCGCCGGTCGAAACGGTAGAGGCCTCGCGGTCAATGAACTTCAAAGCGATGGCCGGGCCGCTGTGTGACACCGCGACGCTGGGCTGTTCCGGTTCGTCTTCGATGATCGCGCGCGCCACTTCATGCGGCATGAGGTTGCGAAACCGGTAAGGTGAGCGGCCAGTCAATAACTCATAGAGAATCACGCCCAGGCTGTAAACATCACTGCTGAAAGTCACGGGCAGCGCCTGCACCTGTTCGGGACTGGCATATTCGATAGTCATCAAACGCACGCCGAGCGTCGTCTGGGGCGTGGTCTCAGACACGAGTTCAGGATTGAGCAGCTTGGCGATGCCGAAATCCAGCAGCTTGGGCGCGCCCGATGCCGAGACCAGAATATTCGTGGGCTTAAGGTCGCGATGTATGACCAGCTTTTCGTGCGCGTAGCGCACCGCGTCGCAAATCTGAATAAACAGGCGCAACCGGTCGCTGACCATAAGATTGTGCTCGTCCGCGTACCGGTACAACGGCTGCCCTTCGATGTACTCCATCGCAAAGTACGGACTGCCATCCTCAGTCGTGCCGCCGCCAAGCAGTCGGCCAATGTTCGGGTGATCGAGGGCGGCGAGGATCTGCCGTTCGTTACGAAAACGGCGCAGCACAAATTCACGATCAGCGCCGCTGCGGATCAGCTTGATCGCCACCCGATGTTGAAACTCGCCGTCAGCGCGCCAGGCTTCGTAGACTGTCCCCATACCGCCACGGCCGATTTCGCGCTCGATACGGTAGGGACCCACGTGGCGGCCGATCATCGAATTCTCATCGGCGGCGGTTGAGGGTTCGGTTTTAAGTGGATCTGTGACTGCGGCTCGCGTGTCTTCCATGGAACTTAAAAACGCAGTACATCTTAACGTGATCCAACGGAGTTGAACCACCCTCGTAGCGGTAAGTAGTCCCCGTTTGGAGTAACAGTACAAACCTTGAGCAAAGAAAGTTCGTGTTTATTCGTGTGATTTCGTGGATCGTTCACGCGACCAGCTTAGAAGCAACTTAGCAGAATTAGATCGCGCCCGCATTTGTCGTAGTTCGCTTTGGGTCACTGCCTTGAACGATCCACGAAATCACACGAAACAACACGAAAAGAAGTTTGCATCGTGACTTTTCGTTTGATTTCGTGATTGTATTTAACCATGGCTGATTTGCTTGTGAATCTACTGAAGGTCCCCGCTCTCCAGCCATTTCTCGACAAATTGATACAAGCTGAGGTCACGATTCGGCGCGCCCAGCCGTTTGAGATCACACCTGTTTGCGAATTCATCAGGAACAATTTCTCAGTCGCCTGGGCTGACGAGATCTCAGTCGGCTTTGCCAACAAACCAGTGACGGTCTTCATCGCCACGATCCGGGGCCGGGTGGTGGGCTTTGCCGGCTACGAGTGCACGCGCAAAGCCTTTTTTGGACCGACGGGTGTCGCTGAGCATGAACGCGGCCGTGGGATTGGCAAGGCCCTGGTGATCGCGTCTCTCTGCGGATTACGCGAATTGGGTTACGTTTATGGAATCATCGGCGCGGCCGGTCCAGTCGAGTTTTACCAGGAAGCTGCCGGCGCCATAGTGATTCCCGACAGTGTGCCGGGAATTTATACCGATCTGTTGAAGCCGCGGCCGTGAGATCCAATCCTTCGATGAGCGAACTCGCCCGCGTCATCGCTGCGGGGCGAAAGGTCGAGCGAGAGAAGCGCCCGCCCGGTCCGCAGGGCACACGCTTCATGGGAGTGATGCGGGAATTCAACCGCGACTCACTCGGGTTTATTGAGCGCGCCCAGCGCGATTACGGCGACATTGTCTGGTCGCGATTTCTCTACGTGCCGGCGTTGTTTCTTTATCACCCGAATGAGATCGAGTATGTGCTCGCGACCAATGCCAGGAACTTTGTCAAAGCGATGACGCTGAGGTCGAATTTCTTCCATCGCCTGGTCGGCAATGGCCTGCTGACCAGCGAAGGCGAAGAGTGGAAACGGCAACGACGGCTGACATCGCCCGCCTTTCACCGGCATCGCATCGCCAACTACGCGGACACCATGGTGAGTTATTCACATCGCCTGGCGGCAAACTGGAAAGAGGGCGAAACCCGTGATGTTCATCGTGACATGATGCGGCTGACGCTCGAGATTGTGGTGCGCTGTTTGTTCAGCGCCGACGTCTCGGATGATGTCGACCATGTCGGTGAGATTTTAAAGCAGCTGGTTAAGCCCTTTGCGGCACAGGCCACCTTGAAATGGATTCTGAATAACCGGCTGCCGACTCCTTATCATCTGCGGTTTCATCGACTCGCGCGCAAGATCGACCGCGTCGTCTATCGCATCATCGCCGAACGGCGCGCAAACGCCCGCGACGACGGTGATCTCCTGGCGATGCTGCTTAAAGCGCGTGACGAAGATGGCAGTCAGATGAGTGACCAGCAGCTGCGCGACGAAGTGATGACGCTGTTTCTGGCGGGACATGAGACGACTGCGCTGACGCTCGCGTGGACCTGGTATTTGCTGGGCGGCAATGCCGAGGCCGAAAAACTATTTCACCAGGAGTTGGATCAGGTCCTGGGAGATCGCGACGCGACGATGGCAGACCTGCCCCGCCTTAAATTCACGGAACAGATCCTGAAGGAATCAATGCGGCTCTACCCACCGGCCTTTGGCCTCGGCCGCGAAGCGATTAACGACTGCGAGATCGGCGGCTTTCCAGTTCCGGCCGGGACTCAGGTGTTCATGTTTCAATGGGCGACGCAACGCGACGGCAGGTTTTTCGCTGATCCGGCGGCTTTTAAACCCGAACGTTGGACAGAAGATTTTGAAGCGCAACTTCCGAAGTACGCTTACTTTCCTTTCGGCGGCGGCCCGCGGGCTTGCGTCGGCGCATCGTTTGCGATGATGGAAATGATGCTGGTGCTGGCAACAATCGGACGGCAGTTCAGGCTGGAACTGGCGCCCGGCCAGCGGGTCGAGACTTACCCGGCGATGTCCTTGCGGCCCAGGGACGGAGTGAAAGTAATTGTCGAGCGTAGAAATCACTAGCTCAACTTACTCTCAGCTAACGGTACCTCGACCGGCGCTTGCGGGAAGGATGAGGTCAAAACAATTAGACAGGATTTACAAGACCAACAGGATTAGAAAAAGGTTTTCCGAAATCCTGTTAATCCTGTCAAATTGTTCCTTCGTTACCACCGCTTGCAACTGTGACGCGCCACTCGCCCCAGGTCTCAGCAGGCGATCCGAGAGATCCCAAATTCGTTGACTATCTTCACGATCACGGATATCTTGGCCGCCTAAAACAAGCATAGTTCGACTTCACGGGCCCGTGCTTCTTAAACTTACCCCCACCGTGAGGTCTCCATTTTGATCGACGTCAACTCGCGGGTTGAACCGAAACGACTCGTTCACATTCCATGGAGGCAAAACGCTAATGTCAAAGACGTCTTTGAAAGTTCTGGCAGTCCTGACTTTGCTCGTCAGCATGACGGTTCTTCCCTGGCCGAAGACTGTCGCCTCTCCCACACCACAAGGTGGGGGAGACCCGGCAGTATTAGCCAAGATGCAACAGATGAATTACCAGTTGCGCGCGACCGGATTGCACATCGCCGTGGAGCAAGTCAACTTCATCACCATCGGGCAAGGCCGGCCCGAGAATCGCATCCACCAAAGCGGTGAGCGCTGGGTGGCGAACGACGCGCGCCGATTTGCCGATGGAACAAACATCACCTACCTGGTGGACCAGAGTGACGGCGCGACTTCCAGCGGCCTGACCTCGGCGCAAACGGAAGCTGCGCTCGACGCCGCGCTTTCAACCTGGAACGGGGATAAGTGTCTCAAGAAGACAAACATCATCAAGCGCGCCGACTCAGGAGCTGATCCGGACATCGTTGACGGCCTGTTCGGATTCGGTGGCATTGGAACTCCATTCCTGGCCGACATTGTTGAGGCAGGCTGGCTGCCGCCGGCATTCTTCGACGCAATTGGTGGCCCCGGCGGAGGCAACGGCATCCTCGCCGTCACCTTTAGTTTTATTTTTATTGACGATTTCGGCAATCCAACCGACATCAATAACGATCATTACCTGGATACAGCATTCGCCGAAGTCTATTACAACGATAACTTCGGTGCGCCGGGACCCCGGGCGGGCAATCCGTGGGGAATAAACACCCCGCTTCCCGCAATTGACGTTGAGACCGTCGGTTTGCACGAGAACGGTCACGGGCTGGGTCTCGGCCACTTTGGGCCGCCACCGGACGCAGTCATGAATCCGGTGTACGCAGGCATTCGTCACACTCCATTGCCCACCGATAATGCGGGCATGTGTGCGGTGTGGGCTTCGTGGCCGAAGTAGTGGATTAGGTGTGGATTCAGAGCAGGAGCCGGCCTGGCGTGGCCGGCTCCTTTTTTGTCTAAGCCTGCAGGATTGCGTTCACCAGCCAGGCCCACTCTTCCAGCGAAAACGTTTCCGCCCGTCGCAACGGGGTAATGCCAGCGTCGCACAGCACGATGCTTGCGCCCCCGCGTTTCTTAAGTAGTTCCTGAATTCCTTCCGGTGCTTCGCGCAGATTGTTGAGGATCGTCTTGCGGGGATGCGCGAACCCCGCGCTCACGACGCGCCACAACAACGCTTCATCTTTTAGATCCGCGGCCATCTGCTGGCGGACGCGCAACTGAACCACCGTGCTCCAGACCTTAGGCGCCGGGCGAAACGCCTGAGGCGAGACATCGAACAACTTTTCAACCTCACAATAGGCCTCGACCAGAACCGACAGGAACCCGCGCTCACTCGAGCCGGGAGCGGCAGTTATCCGGTCGACAACTTCCCGTTGCAGCATGAGCGTCATGTCGCTGAGGCAGTGACGCTGTTCGATCAATCTCTGCAAAATTGCTGTCCCGATATTGTAAGGAAGATTGGCGATTACGCGTGCCCGTTCAGCCGGACGAATAATTTCACAGTAGTTGCACGTCAGAGCGTCGGCCTCGATTAATTCGAAGTTCGCGCGGGAAGCAAACTGCGCCCGGAGTGAGGCCACCAGGTCGCGATCAAATTCGATCGCCACCACGCGCGCAGCACTCTCGACCAGGCGAGATGTTAACGCGCCCTGGCCGGGCCCGATTTCCAGGAGCAACTCGTTGTTTTGAGGTTTGACTGCGGCAACGATCCGTTCGATGACGCTACCGTTGACCAGGAAATTCTGCCCGAAGCGGCGCTTGGGAAAGTATTTGCCTGAATTATGAGGAGACACCTAGGTTTCCTGAAGGCCAAGCTCAGGTCCGACCGCAACGGCCGGGTAACCGGTGATCTCAACATCCGGCCCGTGCTGTTTGACCTGGACTTTCGTCAGCCGAATGGACTCAGCGATCCTCTCCACACCGGGGCCGCCCACGGCCGATAATGCATCCTGACTGCCGATAATGATCGGCGCCACAAAGAAGGTGGCTTTGTTAACCAGCCCGGCTTCGAGCAACAAGCCGGCCAGTAACGGTCCTCCTTCGACCAGGACGCTCTGGATCGATCGCTGGCCCAATTCTTCCAGCACCCCGGCGAGATCAAGCGCCGAGCTTTGCTGGTTGATGACGACTACGCCGCGGGCCTCGAGGGCCTCGACAACTTCCGAGTCAGGTTGTTCGTGCGCGAAGATGATTACCGGCGCCGCCTCAGTAGTTTGCGCCAGCTGAGATTCGGTCGACAGCCGCAAATACTGTTCGATGACCACTCGGGTCAGCGGCCGCCGCCGCGGCCGTCCCGACCGATCAGTCAGCAAAGGATCGTCGGCCCGCACCGTACGTCCGCCCACCATAATGGCATCATATTGATGACGAAACTCATGGACGCGCGCCCGCGATTCCTCTCCGGTAACCCAACGCGAATCACCGGTGGCGGTGGCGACTTTTCCGTCCAGCGAAACGGCCATCTTCAGGTGCACGAACGGCCGGCCCAGGTTCATGAAATGAATGTAGGCTTCGTTCAACGCGGCGGCCTCGGCGGCCATCAGCCCTTCGCAGACCTCAATGCCGGCCGAGCGCAAATGGGAAAATCCTCGTCCGGAAACTTTCGGATTTGGATCTTCAATCGGGGCGACGACTCGCTTTATACCCGCTTTGATCAACGCCTCGGTGCACGGCGGAGTCCGCCCCTGATGCGAATGTGGTTCCAGTGAAACGTAGGCGGTGCCGCCCCGCGCGCGCTCGCCCGCCTGTTCCAGCGCAGTTGTTTCCGCATGTTTGGTCTGGTCGTAAAGGTAGAACCCCTCACCCACAACCGCGCCGGCGGCATCGGTAATCACGGTGCCCACCAGCGGACCCGGACTGACCTGGCCGAGGCCCTGCGCCGCGAGTTCCAATGCCCGCGCCATCATCTTTTGATCAGTTTGGGATTTGTCAGTCACAAAGTCATCGCCGCAAAGCGGCGAAATGTTTATAGCACTCTACGCCTGAAATGCAATTGCGCTCCGTAGAGCGCAATAAAAACCGACTGTCTGGGGGCTATGAATCTCCTTCCCTCCTTTTCGTTTAACTCAAACAAACTCCTTCGCTTGCAGTTACCAGGTTTTTCAGGGATTTAATAGGCTTCGCTCGATAGGCTTTAATCCAACCTCGACTTGATTAATGTGAATCGCGGTCACAAGGTATAAGGCGGATGAGCGAACAATCGGTTTCGCCAAACTATCGGACTGGCATTCCCAAAGGCTCGGAGAATCCTCTCCGAGCCGATTATTTTGGTCTCCGTTGAGCATCCTCTTGAAGTGAAACCGAATTCCGTGCATTTTGCCGATTAAGGACCGCAATTGTTCAGGTCACGACTTAACGCGGTAAAATTTCTTTCCATTCCACCTGGAGGTTTCGACCTTCGACCTATTTTTGTCAGTATAAACGACGATTTTATAGGCATTGTGGTCCGGTTCAACCTCGAAATCATAACCACGTGTTTCGCGCGCCGGCGGGTTCTCCAAGACACTTTCAAGTCGGCCATTTCGGACCGCAAACACGTTCATATAAGCACCGAGACTTAATCCTTCAGCAGTGAGCGTAAGAATCTCATCGCCGGGCTGGCCGTCCAGATCGCGAACCTGTAGTCCGTTTGTTTTGTAATCCTGCATCCAGACGAAAGTTCCGGGCAGCACGCGATCCAAGGTAACTGGTTTGCGATTTGGGTCTTCAACAATTCGAAGATGTAACTCGTCACCCAGTTTATAGATGAACACAATGTCTTGAGCTGATTTTCCTAAACGACCGAACTTAATGCCCGTTTTATCGGTCTCTTTTTTCGATTCTGGATCGTACGATCGCGTCGCTTGAACCGTTGCCTTCTCTGGAATGAAACGAGCATATCGCTCCTCAGGAGCTTGCGCTACAGCGATTGAGCCAACCAGTAGTGATAGCGCTAGCTGCTGCGCCGTAAAGACTTTGAACATTTCGATTCGTCCCGCCTGGTCTGTCAACAACTTCACAGCATGATATCGGGTTAGTTCCCGAACCTCCATAAAATTCGAGTATTACCGGTGAGGCCGAGGTCCGCCAACGTTCCGTCCGCCAAGTCGATCGCTGCGCCGGTCGAACAGGAGTCGCTCTCCGCGCGTGGTAAACCCGTGGTTAGCCAATACCGATCACTAGGGCCCTGACATGGATTTGCGGCTGGATCAGGATAGAACGGTCCAACGTCTTGCACCGTCGTGGTTGCGGCATGTGTTCCCGATACCAATTGAACGGTGGTATTACACAAGCCGGTTGCGGGCAATGCGACGAAGTGATCGTTAGGACTGACTACGTGCGAACAGGATGTGGTACCGCCTACCAAACCCTCCTGACTGGCAATTACATGGAACCAGATTTGAAAGTGTCCGTGGAAGTTCGCTGAGAGATTCCCGACTGCATAGGTTACGTTATACCCTCTTCCATAAACACCCGAATCAGGAACACTCAAGAGAGTAAGTTGTGCAGTTCCTGCTCCATTCGCGATAGTAATCGCGCCCGGTATCGTTTCGTCGGAACCAGTAGTACTCTCCACGTTGAAGGCTACATCACCATCTGTAGGCGCACGAGTGCCATCGGCGAATCTTACTTCGGCGCGCAAATCAAATCCCTCTGTGCATAACGAGCACCGCCTTTCGGGAAAACGCTTGACGTGAATCGTTATCGACGCGAGTTGCGAGAGGCTCGTGTAGGTTCGCCAAGGAGGCGGAGGATGACGAACGATACGCTTGAAGAGCAGCGGGGTCAAGGTCAGTTTATTGCATTAGTTTGTCAATTAGCACAAGAGTATCTAACGTGATTGGAACCGCGGCGGTAGTTGCCTAAACTGGGTTACCCACGGGAGATTTTGACTTCGTCAGCGGTTCATTGATGAGGATCGATGTTCTGTATTTGGATAGATACGTGAGAGGCCAGAACATAAGTGGATGGTGGCGCAAAGCATGACCGTTTGTGAAGCGGTGATGCTGGAGTAAGGCCTTCGATTCTGCGAATCTCGAGGATAATTCGCTTGGAAAATTAGAGGGCGATGAAGCTCACGGGCTTCCGACACGAAAGGCAGGTCGCCCCAGTCTCAATTGAACAGGCTGTTCACGTACTGCTCTGGATCAAAGACGACAAGGTCGTCAACTTTCTCGCCGATCCCGACGTAGCGAATGGGCAGACCCAGTTCTTTGGCGATCGCGACGGCAATGCCACCTTTGGCAGTGCCATCAAGTTTCGTCAGCACAATCCCGGTGACCCCGGCGACTTTCAGAAACTGCCGCGCCTGCTCTAAGCCATTCTGTCCGGTGACCGCATCGACCACCAGCAGAGTCTCGTGCGGCGCTCCGGCGACCTCGCGGCCTGCCACCCGCTTCATCTTTTCCAGTTCAGCCATCAAATTTGATTTGTTGTGCAAGCGACCGGCAGTATCGACGATCAAAACGTCTGAGCCGCGCGCCTTGGCAGCTTTCATCGAATCGAACAAGACGGCGGCCGGGTCAGTCCCCTGCTTCTGTTGAATCAAGGGAACGCCGGTTCGTTCAGCCCAGATGGCCAACTGGTCCGAGGCGGCGGCGCGGAAAGTGTCCGCCGCGCAAATCAAAACGTCGTTGCCTTCGGCTTTGATTCGTTGCGCCAGTTTTCCAATCGTGGTCGTCTTGCCCACGCCGTTGACGCCGACAATCATCATAACGTAAGGCGCGATGGCGTCTGGAACGCTCGCTTCAGACGCGACGCCCTGCTTTTCGGACGCCTGAAGGATCGACAGCAACTCAGACTTAATCGCCTGTTTCAACTTGGCGATGTCGTCGATCTCTTTGCGGCTGATGCCACGGCGCACCGTTTCCAGAACGTGCATGGTCGTCGGGACGCCGATGTCTGCGGCGATCAGGGCTTCTTCCAGCTCGTCCAGCAATTCGGCATCGATCTGTTTCGCGCCCGCGAACACGGTGTCGATCTTTTCCGAAAGCGATTCGCGGGTGGCCGCCACGGCCCGGCGGAAGCGCGCTGAGAACTCCAGGTCCAGCGCAGCTTCGCGTGCCTGGAGTTGTTCGATCGAAAGATCGAGCCCCAGCACGGAAGTCTGCCACGGCGCCGCGGCCGTGGGCGTGGCGGGCGTGCTGGGTTCCGGGCGGGGCTCCTCCTGCGACTCAGGCGCACCCACAGTTTCGTCCGCCGCCGGCGCGCTTCGATTTAAGCCCAGCGAAACAAACTCGTCCTTTTTTCTCCGCCAAAATGCCATGGTGTTTAAGCAGTGTCGGAGGCAGCGCGCGACGGGATGGCACTTGCTTCCCTTCGCGGCAGGCTTGCCGACACCTTTCATCTTTGATTTCCGATTATAAACAGA
>Ga0066903_100004741_pt1 | contig 11587 bp, 6 predicted proteins | sample PanSoiMetaGPlot1_FD_67491 | JGI IMG/M metagenome (GOLD analysis project Ga0066903, IMG submission 67491) | Tropical forest soil microbial communities from Panama analyzed to predict greenhouse gas emissions - Panama Soil - Plot 1 (version 2) | ecosystem: Environmental > Terrestrial > Soil >...
TGGCTCGGACGGTTGAAGATGCGGCCCGGGTTCTGGAAGTGGTTGCCGGTTATGATCCTGCCGATCCGGTCACCAGGCTCTCGGAGGGAAAAATCCCTGACCACTACACCAAGTTTCTAGACAAGAACGGCCTGCGCGGAGCCCGGGTCGGCGTCTTCAGAAAGTATATTGATGCGCCCACCACCGACGCGCAGGTGAAAGCCCTGACGGAAGCGGCGATTCAGGAGCTGAAACAGCAGGGCGCGGAGATCATCGATCCCTTCGTGATTCCGGACTTTGAAAAGCTTACCGAGAACATCTGGTGTGGCGATTTCCAGGGTGACTTGAATCACTATCTTGCGACACACGCGCAAAATGCACATTACAAAAACCTGGCGGAAATCGTTCAGTCAGGCTTGTATCTGCCGTACATCGAGAATCGCCTGAAGAATTTCGTTGAGCCTAAAGAACCAAGCCAGCCTTGTCCTGACATTTATCACAATGAAAAGAAAATCGCATTTCGCAACGCGATGCTGGCGGCGATGGACAGCGCCAGAGTAGACGCGGTCGTCTACCCAACGTGGAGTAATGCGCCGCGCAAAGTTGGAGACACGCAAAGCCCCGCGGGCGACAACAGCCAGGTTCTGTCTCCACAAAGCGGCTTTCCAGCGATCACTGTGCCCATGGGCTTCACCTACGGGTCACTCCCGGCCGGGTTAACGTTTCTGGGAAAAGCCTTTACCGAGCCCGCACTCATCAAGTATGCCTACGCTTACGAACAGGCGACCCGGCATCGCAAGCCACCTAAGAACTTCCCGCCTCTGAAAGACCGTGGCCGTGATGTTGCAGCCCGTAGTCGGCCGAAGTGACCCGCTAACCGCGTATCAGTGTCTGGCGAGTCGCTTGCCAATCGCGGGCCCTAGCCCAGGACTTTCAGTCGGGGTCCCGACGCGCCCGATGTTGGCGTGGCAGGATGAAAGCCTGGGTGAGCGACGCGAATCCGCAGACGAGCGGGCCGAGCCACGTCGTGGCCTGCTGCGGTTATCGTAAAATCAAGCCTCCGAAAAACATGTTTCCAATAGCAGTTGGATAGTCTGAACGACACATCACAGGAGAGTAAGAATAACCATGGAAAATCGGCAACTGGGACGCTCCGGGTTCTTTGTTCCGGTCCTGACGCTAGGAACCGGCACGTTCGGCGGAAAAGGCCGCCTGGCGGCATGGGGTAGTAGCGATGCAACCGAAGCAACGCGGCTTGTCGATATCTGCCTGGAACATGGCCTGACCATGTTCGACAGCGCCGACATCTACGCCGCTGGCGAATCGGAGAAAGTCCTGGGTGCGGCTATCAAGGGCCGCCGCGACAAGGTTCTGATCTCCACGAAGGCGACCTTCCGTTGCGGCGAGGGGGTGAACGAAGTGGGATCCTCCCGTTTTCACCTCATCCGCGCGGTAGAAGGCAGTTTGCGCCGCCTCGGCACCGACTATATCGATCTCTTCCAGCTCCACGGTTACGACGCGAAAACGCCGATGGAAGAAGTTCTCTCCACGCTGCAGGAGCTGATCCGCAGCGGCAAAATCGGGTACATCGGCGTCTCCAATTTTTCCGGATGGCATCTGATGAAGGCCCTGGCCGTCGCCGATCGCTACGGCCTACCCCGCTATGTGGCCAACCAGACGTATTACTCCCTTGTGGGGCGCGATTACGAATGGGAACTCATGCCCCTGGGTCTGGATCAGGGCGTCGGCGCGGTGGTATGGTCGCCGCTGGGTTGGGGCCGGCTGACGGGAAAGATCCGAAGAAACCAGCCGTTGCCGACGGTGAGCCGTCGCAATGTGAAGGAGTCCAATGACATCGGCCCACCGCTAGACGATGAGTATCTTTACCGAGTGGTCGACGCTCTGGATGCCGTAGCCGGAGAAACCGGCAAGACGGTGCCGCAGGTGGCGCTGAACTGGCTGCTAGGGCGGCCAACCGTTTGCACCGTCATCATCGGCGCTCGCAATGAGCACCAGTTGACGGACAATCTGGGCGCCGTGGGGTGGAGTCTCACGCCGGAGCAGGTAAAGAAGTTGGATCAGGCGAGCGCGGTGATCATGCCTTATCCTTATTGGCACCAGCGCCAGTTCCGGGAGCGTAATCCTTTTCCGACGCGCGTCTGATGGATGAGTCGAAAGAGGCGCGCCCGGCGAGCGCGGGGCGTATGCTGCAACAAGCGCAGAAGGCACAGGGCGACGAGTAGGCAGACGAGCGGGTTGGAAGCGAAGGTACATAAATAATGACAGAAGGTCGACAAGAAGAGAAAGCCGGCATGCATCTGGCAGACGAGATGGAACACCTCGCGCTCGCCGCCAAAATCTCAGGCGTTGAGGTGGAGATCGTCCTCCCCGAAAGCAAGGAGGTGAGCCGGGAGGGAATGCGCCTGCATTACCTGGACTGGGGCACTGCGGGTCGCCGGCCCATCGTTTTCCTTCACGGCGCGGCGCTGAATGCCCACACCTGGGATGTGGTTTGTCTCATGCTGCGAGGGCAGCATCACTGCTACGCGCTCGACCAGCGCGGGCACGGCGAAAGCGCCTGGGCCGAGGACGCCGATTATAGCGGCGATGCGCACCGCAGCGATATTGAAGCGTTCGTCGATCACCTGAGCCTGGATCAATTCGTGCTCGTGGGCCATTCGATGGGTGGATTCAATGCTTTCAATTACGCGATCCACAACAGCTACCGCCTGGCTGCTCTGGTGATGGTGGACGCCGGCCCCAGTATGCTAACCAAGGGCCCGTCCCGGATTGTCGACTTTGTGTCCGAGACTGCGGAATCGGATTCGCTGGAGCAGATCATGGAAAAGGCCATGGCATTCAATCCACGCCGCGATCCGCGGCTCTTGCGGCACAGCCTCCTCCACAATTTTCGCCGAACTCCCGCGGGCAAATGGGTGAGAAAGACTGATCTGCGTATATGGCAAGGGAATTCAAACCGCGCGCGGGAGAGCGAAAAGTTGGCGGAACGGTTTCGCCAGGCGTCGTCGCGGGTGAACTGTCCGGCGCTTATCGTGCAGGGAGGCTTAAGCGACGTGTTCACCGCAGAAGACGCACAAGAGTTTGCAGCCGGCTTCCCCCGTGGGCGCTACGCCCAAGTGTCAGACGCAGGACATACAGTCCAGGGAGACAATCCACGCGTCCTAGCGCAAGCGCTGTCCCAATTCCTTGTGTCGCTTGCAGGATCTGCCGGCGGAAGGCCAGGATCCTGAATCCGCTCTGGCGGTCCAACACGTCGGCTTGCAGTTTGGGTTGCAAGTGTTGGATTTTCAACTTACTCTCCTGAAAACCGTCTGCCATTCATTGAGTCTTGATGACGGAGATGAGACGTATTGGTCCAAGCAAACCGGCAGGAACCGGTTGTATCTTATCCATGTCCTGAGCTTCGAAGCGAACGCCGTACCGCAGGTTGAGCAGCCGGTAATCGGGCAATGAGTGGCCCGCCATGTAGTTCACTGCAAGGTTGCCGACCACAACCTTCACGCGATTCATGCCGGGTTTCAAAAACAGCGTTACGTCCAGGGAGAATGGTGGAGACCAGACCGCACCGGCACGCTGGTCATTCACATAGACAACTGCTGCCTCGCGTACCGGCGCCTCCAGCCACGCCTGCATTCCGGCGCGAAGACTGTGTGCTGGGATCGGCTGGCCTTCTCCGAAATCCAACTCTATTGCAAGGCCGGGATGGATCATGCTCTTCGGAATCTCGACATCTCTTTCGTACGTGGCGAGGCCGGAAAAATAGCGCGTGTCTTTGTCTTCCGTCCAGGATTGCAAGCGGTCCATTGTTCTTGGCTGAGTACCCTGTCCAAAGGAGACCCGCCACTTCCGGCTCAAATCGATTGCAGGAGGAACCGCGCCAGATTGGCGGGCTTGGCGCGGGGGAAGAGGCTTGCCTGATACAACCAACACGGTGGATGCGTACGGTGCAAGGCTGAGTGGAACGGTAACGCCTTCCCTGAGGGGCGCCAGCGACTGCGCGCTCGAGATTTGTCCCGAGATGGGATCCCACCACTCTGCACTCCCGCCCTGGGTACGGAAGGTGGCTTTCACATTCACAGGCGTGTTACCAGTGTTAGCAACAAAATAGATGTCTGCGTTTTCGGTTCTCCGATGCACGAAACCGATGTCGGGAACCGGCGTGGAAAGGGAGAGATCAGCCTGCAGCTGACGGGACAGAAGGTTCCCCAATCGCTTTTCGTCCTTGTCACTGACGAAATAGGCCGGCGCGGATTTGCCTTCAAACAAGCTGCGTGAAAGATCACGGATCCGATCGTGTTCGGCGTTGGTCGCCGTTAAGCCCGGGGAAAGAGACGGGAGGCGTCGGGTTGCAATGAGCACTCCGCCGCTGCGAACGAAGTCCGCCAGCAGCAGCAGCGTCTGCTCCGGTATGCGCTCCACTCCGGGCAGGATAACCACGCGATATTTGCCTGAGCCAAGTCTCAAAACGCCATTTTCCACCCGGCCGACCTGGCGAAGCGCGTCATCGTCAAAAAAGTCCAGGTTGAATCCGGCTTCCAGCACCTGAGCCATCACATCGGGCCCCACCTGGTCACGAAGGGTTTCGATGAGATGAACTCGTCCGGCGGAAAAATGCGCCCAGGCATCGCTATTGGGAAGATACAACGCCACGTCATTGACGGGCTGACCCTGGCGCAGCAGTGCGCTAAGCCGCTGCAGATAACGCGAGAGATCCGGCATCACGATCCACCAGGGATTCTGATTGTTCAGAGCCCCGGCCGCGTAGAAGCGCCATCCCGGATATTCAACGCCTTCTGCAGTGTACGGCCAACCGTGACCCACCAACTGGTTGATGCCTTGTAGAAAGTGAAGATCGGCTTCGGCTTTTAAATCGAGAGGAGTGGCGCGGAAGACCGGCGAGTGAATCCAGGTCCAAGTCTCAGACGATGTCACCGGCCTGCCGTACAAGTGACTCGCCGATGACGCCCAACGGGAGGCTCGAACCACTTTCCATTGTGGTCCCTCGCCTTCAGGCAAGTCGGCTAGAGCGTTGCTTGATAGCTCAGCAGGCGGCATCCCGTAACCCTGCATGCGGAAGAGCGTTCCCTTCTGCCGGGCCCATTCCCGCATGGGAGCGACGAAGCGTTCGTTAAGCAATTCCGTAAGTGTCATTCCCCAATCGTGGCGAATCGCCTCTGTGTTCGATCCCATGTCAAACACCAGGGCGGGCAAGTAGGGGGCGAGATCGTAGCCTCGCCTCTTGCGGAATTCATCAAGGAAATCGCCGGTCCAGTCAGACTGAAAGACTTCCAGGCTGTCGCAAAACACGGCGTAGGGAGGGTGGTCGCCAAAGGCTTGCATCAGGCGGTCGCCGACCGCGGTTTGATACTCCCGCACTGCAGCCAGGTCATAGTGATCGACGACAAAACCCTCCGCTCCCACTGCCGGCCTTTTCACCATCATGCCTGTCCGGCTGGAGATAAAGAAAAGCACCTCATACCCCCCGGAGAGATCTGGAGGAAGTGCCACTGTCCCGTCTTGTAGTGCAGCGATTTGCCGGACACTGCCTGGGACGATAGCCTGTCCATCGAATCGCGCCAGAAAAACCGCGAGCAGTTTTTCGCCGGCCGACGTTCTGGGAATCGGAACACGCGCTGAGCCGTTGTCTACTTTTGTGCGTTGCAAACGCAATTGCCCCGCCGCGTGATGGATCGGAACCTGCGGCCCTCCGTAAGGCCAGCCGCTTCCCAGCGTGAGATCCATGCGCAGCCCGAGTTCGTGCGTCTTTTCGGAGGCAAATTTCAGAGCGTCGATGAATTCGTCTGAGAGAAAGGGCACGGTTCTTACTCCCGTGGTGGGATCGTCCAGCGCTACAGGATAGACAGGTTGCACTTCAAAACCGCCGATGCCGGCGGACTTCATGAGCTGCATTTCGCGTTCGAGCTCCGGCTTAGTCACGGCGGGACCAAACCACCACCAGCGCATCATGATGCGGCTGTCATCAGGGGGATTTTGGAATAGCTCCCGCAGCGTTGCTGGACTCGAGCCGGCCGGCGATTGCGAAACAGGAACTTCTTGCGAAGACATCACGAGGGAGAAGAGCACAATCATGGCCGCATGAGCTCCGCCGGCTCGAAGCCTGAGGTTGGCGATTCTCATTTCTTCGCTGTTCCCTGATGGTTCTTCTCGAACCACTTCCTCACGCCATCATCCAGCAGCTTTAAATCCGGTTTTGTTTGGGCGATCCGCAATGACTCCTGATACTCCCGGTTAAGGTCTCCCAGGTCGATCCCTGAACCAACGCGAACAAATAGGGGAATCTGGTAAAGCTCGGCATTTACGGTGACGCTCTGGCCTCCTTCATAAGTCTTTTCGGGGTGCCACGCATCCTGCCATTTGTGACCGGCGGGGAGGTAGACTTCCTGACTGCGGCTTCCCTTTTCCCAAATGGGCGAAACCAGTAAGTCTGGTCCATAGAGGTATGTATGCCAGTTGGCCCGAGCCTGTCCCGCCTTAGGTTCAAGCAGAAAGACCGGCCGGATAATGGGCGTACCTGTCTTCTGTGCGAGCTGGGCATTCTGATAGGAATAGTCAGCCAAGCGTTGATGCAATCGCGCATAGAGCCGCCAGGTGGCAATCAACACGGTGTCATAGCTTGGATCGCGGGGAAGATTCCAGAAACCAACATTTCGCGTGGGACCGACTTCCATGATGGGGGTCAAGCTGCTGAATGCCAACCAGCGAGCACACACCTCCTGCTCCATTGGACCGTTGCCGTAGCCGCAGGTATCCGAACCCCAGTTGGGGTAGCCCATGACAGCAGAACGCTGAACAGCCACGATGGCCGCACGCAACCCTTCCTGGGTGCCGGTGATGTCGCCTGCCCAAAACTCTCCGTAGGGTGAGCTACCGGTGTAAGCGGCCCGCGGCATAAGCACGAAGTCCTTACGATACTTCCTGGTCACCTCATGTGTGGCGCGCAGATACATGACAGGATAGTCATTGCGGTTTTCGCGGAGAGTGCGGCCATCGAAGACTTTGAAGGGCCCATCGTCCGGGATGTCTTCTTCGGAACGATCAAGCTTGAATCCAGCCACTCCCAATTTCAGCAGTTTTGCCACGCCATGCTGCCAGTAGGTCCTGGCCGCGGGGTTGGTCAGATCTGCCAGCGGATAGTTGTTCCGTGATGGCTTCTGTCCCGGCAAGGTGTAGCCTTTGGCCGCGGCCTCTTTTGCCATGTTGCCTTGGAAGAACGGGGCGATCCACATAAGCAGTTGTATGTTTCTCTGGTTCAGCCATTGGATGGTCTCAGGAAAATTGGGCAGACGCTTTGCGTCGATTTCGAAATCGTCATACCCCCATGGTCCTGGTCCCCACGGACGGTCAATCCAGTACACGCCGCACGGGATCCCGTACGCGTCCATCATCAACACATCTTCCATGACCTGGGAGTTAAACGGGCCTGTAACCGGCGTGCCATCGTAATACTGGGGTAATTGAGAGTGTTCGTCGCGCCACCTCCAGGGCGTGTACATCCACTTCGGCGGCAGGATCGGCGGGCCCGCATCAAGAGCGTGTTGGCGCACTAACTCCATCAGGTCGTCCGAAAAATACACCTTGATTTCCAAGGATGAGCCCTCAAATTCGATCTTCACCCGCTGCGGATCGCTGACTGCAAAATCAAACAGTCCCGGCCACGTGCCCTGGACGAAGAGCCCATAACCGCGGGACGAGAGATAGAACGGCGCATAAATAGAGGTGGTGGGCTTGACGATCATCTCAACCTTCTGTCCACGAAGGTCCATCGCGCTCTTGAGATCAGGCTCCCATGAAGCCCGCTGCGGCCCATCCACTACCCTTTCCATAAGTCCCGTGTAATATTCGTCGCTCATGGCATCTGTAGCCAAGCCCCATTTGACGATGTCGGTCGCGGGCTGCGCGCTCATACGAATCACAAAGTTGTGGCCCTGCCGCTCTACAGCCAGATCGACGGTACGGCCATCGGAAACCTTGGCTTGATTCCGCAGGCCGTTCGCGTGGATGGTTCTGAGTTCGCCGGAGAAACCTGCGGGAAGATACGTTCGGCCCTGTTTTGTTTCGAAATAGAGGTTATCGATGCGCAGAGCACGCTTTTCGGAATCCTCTCCTTGGGGAAGAACCAAAACGGCCTGTCCCCTTTCAGGCTGTGCTGATGGTCCCTGTTGGGCGCAAGCAATCGCCAGTGAAAATAAAAGTAGTAAGACTTGACCCTTCCAAATCATTATTGTTCTCCTGATGGGCACAAATGTTTCACTTCAACGTTTGCCGTCCGTCGGGCCCGGCCAATCATCGGTACGGAAGGGGGCGGCGGGCAATCCCGTCTCGTTCGTCAGGTTAGGATCGCGCGGATTGTTGTTAAAGGCATAGCGCACAGCCTGGGGTTGCTGCACCAAATTCGACCAGACCTCCACATGATCTTTGCCGGTAATCTTACCTTCGGCCCAATGCCATTGACGATCAGGTCCTGCGACAGCAAATTCAGCAAGCTTCTCGCCGTCGCGAATGCGCAGCCCCTGTCCCACTTCGGCGAAGGTGAGAACCATCTTCGAACCCTTCACTTTTGCCTTCACGAATTCGGGGCCGGACTTGACGAGTTTCCGGCCGTATACGTCCGCGAGTGCCCAACGGCTCATACGTTTGCCGACCTCAAGCTTATTTTTGGGATGAATGTCGTGCGCTTCGCCAATATCAATGGTCACAACCAGGCCGGATTTCCGAGTTGTCAAGGCGGTACGCCGCTGCGCTTCGCGGAGGTGGCTCCAGGCCTCGTCGGCGGGCTCGCTGTGGGAATCCCGATAGTTGGGAAGTTGGACGATGCCGAAAGGAAAATCGCCCTCGCCCCAGCGCTCCCTCCAGGCGCGGATCATGGTTGGCAAAAGAATCCCATACTGTTGCGCCCGTTCTTCATTGGATTCCCCCTGATACCACAAAGCGCCGCGGATCGCGAAAGGAATGAGCGGCTCGATCATGCCGTTATAGATGGATCCAGCAATCCGGTAAGGACGAAGCGCATCGGGGTCACGAGGGGGGCTTGGCGCGGTGCTACCATCGGCCCTGGCTTTCTCCGCGACCTCACGCCACTGCTTCATCCTTTCCTCATACTCCGCTTTGACGCGGGGACGCTCCTCATCCCAGATTTTGGCGCGCTCTACGCAAGGACGAAGGTCGTCTGACGCCAAGAGATACTCGACCGGCGTCCAGGCTTCAGCCTGGGATCCGCCATAAGACGAATTGATCAGTCCGACTGGTAGACGCAACTCCCTCTGCAACTCGACTCCGAAGTAGTAGCAGGCGGCGGAGAAGGGTCTAACAGACTCGGGGGACGAAACCTTCCAAACGCCCAGTTTGCCGGTCTTGCGTTTGAACGCGACTTCACGGCTCACATCGAAGAGACGCACGGTTGGATGATCGGCGGCCGCGATCGCGGCCTCGCCGTCGTTGGTCTGGGGCAATGTTAGCTGCATATTTGATTGCCCGGAACAGAGCCATACCTCACCCACAAGAACATCTTTCAACTCGATCACATTGTGACCGGTAATCCTCAAAGTGTCAGGAGTTGCATTGGCGGACATACCGTCAAGCTCGACGTGCCATCGGCCTTCTTTGTCTGCTTTTGTCTGCTTGGTTTGACCGGAAAAACTGACGCTGACCACCTCATCCGGATCAGCCTTACCCCAAACCGGCACACGGTGGTCGCGCTGCAGTACCATTCCATTGCTTAAGACATCCGGCAGCTCGACATCTGCATAGCCAAGAACAGCAGACACCAGGATCATTCCGCCGATCATTCCTGCTGACAACCGCCTGGTTATTTTCATCACAGCGTTCCTCAATGATTCCCAGATGCGCCTTCGATGTTGGCTTGACTGGCCGGTAGACCCCAGGAGCCGGGCGGATCCGGACGGCTGGGATCGAAAGCCGGCACATCGTCGACAAGATACTTCACAATCCCAAGCCGGTTGCTTCTAATCCCTGCCACAACGCACTGAGCTAACTCATAAGCGCCATAGGAATTGAAATGGGTGTCGTCTTTCAGTTCTTCGTGCTGTCCGGGAAACGTCTCCGCAGGATAGTGCACAAACGCCTTCAGAGTACCCTCGGGACCCAAAGCTTCGAACAATACCTTACTCATCACGTTCAGATCAATGAGCGGCACGTTCTCTTTTTTGGCCAAACGGCGCATGGCTTCGGGGTAATCCCCAAGGGTGTTTACGATGTGGCCTTGGTCGTCAAATTTCCGGCGATGCATGGAGGTTACGAATACCGGAATCGCATTTCGTATTCGCGCTTCGTCCACGTAGAGTTTAAGTGTCTGCTGGTAAGTGGTGAACGGGTCAACATGAGATGGCCCCGGCTTCTGGTCATTATGGGCAAACTGAATGAACAGGTAGTCGCCTGCTTTGATGGTCTCAAGAATTTTTTGCAAGCGACGTTCTCCAATAAAGCTTTTCAGAGACTCTCCGGACTCGGCATGATTGGAGATGGCCACTCCTTGCTTGAAAAACGTGGGCAACATTTGCCCCCATGATGACCACGGCTCTTTTGCCTGGTCGGTTACAGTGGAGTCTCCGGCTAGAAAGATGGTGACAGCATCATCAGCTTTGCCGATCTCCAGGGCGTGAACACACGGACGCGCCCCTGCAAACTCCAGGGTCAATTGGCCATCCCAATCTGGATGAGATTGCTCATCGCGCTTTAAGCTCACGGTTTCGCCAGAAGCCAGCTGACTGCGGCGCACGTTTACTGTGAAGTTCCAGCTCTCAAATCTCCCGGCAGCAGTGTGCAATTCTTTCAAGACTAAGCGGCGGGCTTCGACTCTGAGAGTGTTTGTCGATTCCTGGCTCCGATCGCCCAGAACAACTTTGACGTTGTAATTGCCTTCCGGGAGATCCACGGCAAATGAAAACGGCTTGCCGCTACTGCAAACGCTAGCGCTACCTTCCCCTTTCGCAGTCATCGGCACTGGACCGCCAAAACCGTAGCCTTGTTCCCTGGTGTAAACAGTATCCGGCGATACCTGAAAACCAGATGGGTCAGCCTGAGTCTTGCCTGCAACAAAAATAAAACTAAAGCTCGTGCGGGTACCTTGCGCAGGGGAAGAGGCTGCCGCCATCCCGGCAATGAAACCCAAGACCAGAGTCTGCGCCAGCATTCGGATGGGATCGGCCTTCATCTATATATAAGGTTGCGAGTTCTTTGCCGGCTATCGGCATCTTCCTCAAGACCCCTTCTTGGCTTTGCGCACTTCCTCCTTGTGCACTTCTACGGCGTAGATCTGTGTGGGGCCGAACATATTTGACCGAAAGATGATCCACTTGCCATCAGGAGTAAAGGTGACGTTCGGCTCAAGCCGGTAATCATGCTTTGCCAGATTGACCAATTTTTCCGCTTTGAGACTCCCGTTTTCGGGAGTAAAGAGATAGATCCACTGCCCGTTTCCTGGAGCAGCCACGCTGGTTGGTCCCCCGCCATCGCCAGCGAAAAGCTTTCCATCCGGCGCAACGTTGAAATGCACGGACCATTCCGACCGCTGGACGCTGTAACGAATGGTTTCTCCAGTCGCCAGCAC
>Ga0066903_100004742_pt1 | contig 11586 bp, 10 predicted proteins | sample PanSoiMetaGPlot1_FD_67491 | JGI IMG/M metagenome (GOLD analysis project Ga0066903, IMG submission 67491) | Tropical forest soil microbial communities from Panama analyzed to predict greenhouse gas emissions - Panama Soil - Plot 1 (version 2) | ecosystem: Environmental > Terrestrial > Soil >...
TACCGGATCAAGATCGTCTGTCTGGCGTTTGGCGAGCGCGGGGAATCCCAGTTCGCCTGGAAGCAGCCGGGCATGACGCTGGATAAAGTGAAAGCCGGCCGCAAGGACGAGGCGGAGCGCGCCGCGGCCGCGCTCGGGGCCGATATCGAATTCTTCGATGCCGGCGATTATCCGCTGCATCTCACCGGGGCGCATATGGACCGGCTGATCGACATTTACCGCGAGCTCAACCCGAGCTTTGTGCTGACGCATTCGCTGGAAGATCCCTACAACGTCGATCATCCCGCGGCTGCTGCCTATGCCCAGGAGGCGCGGATCGTGGCACAGGCGATGGGACACAAGCCTCAGGCCGATTACAGCTACGCTGCGCCTCCGGTGTTCCTGTTCGAGCCGCACCAGCCGGAGATGTGCAATTTCAAGCCACAGGTGATCCTCAACATCGACGAGGTCTGGGACATCAAGCGCAAGACGTTCGAGATCCTCGCCGCACAGAAACATTTGTGGGCCTATTACGAGCGCGTCGCGCTGCAGCGGGGCATGCAAGGTGGACGCAATTCCGGCAAGGCCATGACCTATGGCGAAGCCTATCAGCGGCTGTTCCCGATGGCATTGGAGGAATTGGCGTGATGGAGGAATTGGCATGAAGACCGTCGTCGTTCGCAACATCACCCGCGCCGATTCCGATGTCGTCAAGCGGCTAGGGGCCTTGGGCGTTGCAACCGTGCACGAGGCCTATGGCCGCTTTGGCCTGATGAAGCCGTACATGCGCCCGATCTGGGCGGGTGGCGAAGCGGCCGGCACCGCCGTCACCGTGCTGGCGCAGCCAGGCGACAACTGGATGATCCATGTCGCGGTTGAACAGTGTCGGCCGGGCGACATCCTCGTGGTCGGCTGCACCGCCGACAATACCGACGGCATGTTCGGCGATCTGCTCGCGACCTCGCTGACGGCGCGCGGCGTCACCGGTCTTGTCATCGATGCCGGTTGCCGCGACGTGAAATCGCTCAAGGAGATGGGCTTTCCCGTGTGGTCGAAGGCGATTTCGGCCAAGGGCACGGTGAAGGCGACGCTGGGCGCGGTCAACGTCCCCGTGGTCTGCGCCGGCATCAATGTTCATCCGGGCGATGCCGTGATCGCCGATGACGATGGCGTGGTGGTGGTGGGCAGCAAGCATGCTGCCGAGGTCGTCATCAAGGGCGAGAAGCGGCAGGCGGACGAAGAGGGCAAACGGCGTCAGCTTGCCTCCGGCGTGCTTGGGCTCGACATGTACAATATGCGCGAGCCGCTGGCGAAGGCCGGCCTCGTCTATATCGACGAAGCGGAGAGCGATTGACGTGGCGCTGCGTTTGCGCACATTGCTCGGCGACCACAGATGCACGGCGGCGCTGAAAAGCGGCGCTATCAAATCGGATATCGTCGCGTTCGATTTCGCCGACTATTCGCCGACCAACAAGGGCTTCAAGCCAATGGTCCGCGAAGCCGCATTCGACGTCTCGGAGATGGCGATCGTCACCTATCTGATGGCGAAAAGCTTTGCCAAGCCGATGGTGCTGCTGCCAAGCGTGGTGCTGGCGCGCTTCCAGCATTCTTACGCGCTCATCAGTGCGAAGCATGGAAACCTGAAGCCAGCAGATCTGAATGGCAAGCGCATCGGTATCCGCTCCTTCACCACCACCACCGGCGCGTGGCTGCGCGGCATCCTCGCCAATGACTACGGCGTCGACCTCGAGTCGATCGACTGGGTGACGTTCGAGGATGCGCATGTCGCCGAATTCGCAGATCACACCAAGAGGGCGCTGGCCGGAAAAAAGATCCTCCAGATGCTGCTCGACGGCGAACTCGATTGCGTGCTCGGCGAGAAAACGGATCAGGTGGGCCTCAAGCCGCTGTTTGCGGACGCGGAAAAGGAAGAAAAGGCGTGGTTCGCCAGGCATGGCGTCGTGCCGGTCAATCACATGGTGGTCGTCAGCCGCGAGCTTTCCGACGCGCACCCGGAAGCGGTGCGCGAGGTGTTCAGGCTCCTGAAGCAAAGCGCGGCGATGGCGCAAGAGGCCTCGCCCCGGTTCACGCCCGAAGAAATGCGCCGCTCGCTGCAACTGATCATCCGATACAGCGCCCAGCAAGGACTTATTCCACGCGCTTACGGCGTCGACGAATTGTTCGACGATCTGACGCGGACTTTGATTTGAAGGATCTTTGAAGATGAACCCCGAGCCCATCATGGATCTTGCCCATCTCGGCCATCTGGAAATGCTGACGCCGAGGCCGGACGAGAGCCTGAAGTTTTTCGTCGACGTCATGGGCATGACCGTCAGCGGCCGCAACGGCGAGTCGGTGTATTTGCGAGGGTGGGACGATTACGAGCGTTATTCGCTCAAGCTTACCGCCTCAAAGACGTCCGGGATGGAGCACATGGCATTGCGGGCGCGAAGTCCGCAAGGCCTGGAGCGGCGGGTCGCGGCACTCAAGGGCTCCGGATTCGACATCGGCTGGACCGACGGCGATCTCGGCCATGGGCCGGCGTTCCGTTGCCGCGATCCGGACGGCCATATTATCGAGCTCTATTACGAGACCGAATGGTACGAGGCACAGGGAGAGATGAAGCCGGCGCTGAAGAACCAGGCGCAACGCTTTCCGGCACGCGGCATCAATGTCCGCCGCCTCGATCACCTCAATTGTCTTGCCGTCGACATCAAGGCCAATCGGATTTTCTTCGAAAAATATCTGGGTTGCCGCCTGACCGAGCAGATCATTCTCGACGACGGCACGGAAGCGGCAATGTGGATGACGATGACGAACAAGAGCTACGATTTCGCCTATTCGCACGATCACTCCGGTACGCCGGGCCGTTTCCACCACGTCACCTATGCGCTCGACAGCCGCGAGGACGTATTGCGAGCCGCCGATATTTTTCTCGAAAACGGCGTCTTCATCGAGACCGGCCCGCACAAGCATGCGATTCAGCAGACCTTTTTCCTCTACGTGTACGAACCCGGCGGCAACCGGGTCGAGGTCGCCAATGCGGGCGCGCGCCTCATCCTGGCGCCGGACTGGAAGCCGATCGTGTGGACCGAGGAGGAGCGAAAAAAGGGGCAGGCGTGGGGGCTGAAGACGATCGAGTCATTCCATACCCACGGGACGCCGCCGGTTAAGGGCAGCTAGCGCTGATCTGCAGGCCATGACTGGCGGCCGGCACCGCTTCGCCAGCTTCCCGGAAAACGCGACGGCTGCTATCATCGCTGCCGTTCGAAACGGAGCGGGCTTCGAAAAAGGCCCGCATCAAGAAAATCGGGAGGAAACTTCATGAAACGCCGGTCTGCCATCGTTCTCCTGCTCGCGGGCTTTGCCGCGCTTTCCTGGTCACCGCAGGCTTCAAGCGAGAACGGATGGGTTACGCTGTTCGACGGCAAGAGCCTCGACAACTTCAACAAGATCGGCGACGCCAACTGGCGCGTCGAGGACGGCGCGATCGTCGCCGACAAGGGCAACGGTTTCCTGGTCAGCAAGAACGGCTATGGCGATTTCCAGATCAGGGCCGAATTCTGGGTCGAGCCGGACGCCAACAGCGGCATCTACATTCGCTGTACCGATCCGGAGAAGCTGACGGCGGAAAATTGCTACGAGGTCAACATCTGGGATGCGCGGCCCGAGCCGAGCTATGGCACGGGCGCGATCGTCAACCTCGCCAAGGTCGATCCGATGCCGAAGGCCGCCGGCAAGTGGAACGTCTACGAGATCACGGCGAAGGGTTCGACGTTCACGGTGACCCTGAACGGGCAAAAGACCGTGGATGGCGCGCAGGACGCCAAACTTGCGAACGGACGGATCGGCCTTCAGCATGGCCTTGGCAACAAGGACGACAAGGGTGTCGCCAACGACAAGGGCGTGGTGAAATTCCGCAAGGTCGAGATCAGGCCGCTGTAAATTTTCCGCGCACACGTGTCATTCGGAATCCCCACGCGCCGCAAGGCGCGTGGGGATCGCTTTCAGGGAAGGTAGCAGGTGCCAATACACCGCGTCATTCGATCGTGTCGTCGACGCGGATCAAGATGGTTGGCGGGATCGACAACTCCAACTCCCTTGCGGTCTTGAGATTGACGACGAGCTCGAACCTGGTCGGTTGCTCCACCGGCAGTTCGGCGGGCTTGGCACCCCTTAGGATGAGGTCGACAAACTCTGCGCCGCGCCGCCATTGCGCGCCATGATCGGTCCCGTAGGACATCAGGCCTCCGGCTTCGGCGAACTCGCGGTAGCCGTAGATGGCAGGTAACCGCAAGTGCGCGACGACCGTCGCGATTTCGCCGCGCTGGCTTAGGGTGAGGGGATCCTCGAAGATCGCAAGTGCGCCGGCTCCTGCGGCTTTGGTAGCCAGAAGTTGCGGCTCGATTTCCTTTGCCGACCGCACCTCGAAGGGGCGCAGTTCGATTTTCGCGATCAAAGCCGCTGCCTCGAGTTCCTTGTAGGCCAGCGCCGCGTAAGGCGTGCCCGGATTGAACACCACGCCCACGACCGAAGCGGAAGGGGCCACCTCGCGCAACAATTGAAGACGGTTGCCCTGCAGATTGGACGCAAGGTCCGACAATCCCGTGACATTCCGGCCCGGCCGCGCCAGGCTTTCGACCACGCCGGCGCCAACGGGATCGCCGACCGCCATAAAGACAACAGGGATGCTGCCCGCAGCCGCCTTGGCGGCCTTTGCTGCCACGGTGCCAAATCCGGTGACGAGAACATCGGGCTTCATGCCGACAAGCTCGGCCGCAAGCGAAGGCAGGAGTTCGGGCCGACCTTCGGCCGAGCGGTATTCGAAATGCAAGCTCTTGCCCTCGGCGTAACCGAGCTCGTTGAGGCGGCGCATGAAGCTTGCCATGAAGCTCATGCGATCCTCGCCCGGCAGCAGTGCCAAATAGCCGATGGTAACCGATTTTGCTTTTTGTGCGTTGGCTGCGGTTGCGCCGAGGAGTACAGCGCCCGCGAGCGATTTCATCAACGAGCGTCGGTCGGGCATGCGATTCCGAGGGCTGGTTGGGGAACCAGGATTCGAACTAGATAACCAGAGTCCGGGAATTTGGAGTAGCCTTGAATTTGTCGGAAAAAATTGTGATCAGGCCCGTTTAATCGCATAAAATACCTGTTTGGAATTCGTTTGTCAGGCGACAAACCGGACCTTTGGCCCGAAAGTCGCGGAAGTGGCACGCAACATCATCAGCGCGCGTGGATTCCGCTGCAGCTGGCGCCAGCGCAGTGGGATCTGTGTTCGCGTCAGTGCAGCGTCAGTCTATTTGGCAAGTCCGTCTATTGGCGAGCAGGATTTAAGCGAGGGCTGCAGGAGATGTTCAAATCATTAATGATGTTGGCGCTTGAAGCGAACCAGGTCATCGCATTGCGCGTGATGAAGCTGATGCTGGGCGGCAAAAGGGCGCGGCGTGAGGCCAATCTCATGGTCAGTGAGAAGATCGATGCTGCGGTCAAAGCCGGCGCAAGCCTCATGACGGGGGCTTCGGGCGAGAAAATAGTTCACCAATATCGACGTCGTGTCGCGGCAAATGCCAAGCGACTGGGCCAGCTCAAAGCCGGCCGGCCTGTTCGGCGGCGAAAGCGAAGCAAACGCAAGTAGTGCGATCACCGGCCCGGAAGCGGGCAGGCATGGCGCCACCTCATTGTGAGGCGAGAGCCATGCGCTGCCGAAATCGGCTAGTGTTTGTACCAATCCTTGGATGCGTAAGGCTTGCAGCCAGCAGCGGAAGGACTACAGGCGTAGTCGCCCCAGGGACTGCTCGCATAGTAGCCGCCGCCGGCGTACGGACCTGGGTAAGGACCTGCGTAAGGGCCGCCACCATAATAAGCAAAAGGTGCGGTTGCGGTAGCCACAGCAGTGCCAACCGCGCCGGCCGCCAGCCCGGCGCCCGCCGCTACTCCAGCGCCCACGACACCACCATCGTGGCCGTATGCAGCGCGCCGGTAGTGGCGACGCGAGACACCCGCGACACTCGCGGCAGTCGCCGGATGGCCGACGCGCGCCTGGGCGCTCTCGATCGACAGCGAGACGCCGCGCTCTTCGGACCAGCCGAAGGAAAGCAGTGTCGCGCACGCGAACGCCGTGGTCGCAATCGCAATTTTTCCAACACTCGTCTGTTTCACATCTATTCTCCCTTACAGGCCGCCCCTTGTTGCAGACAGCGACGACGCATCCGAGAAATCAGAGGTGCCGTGCTGCTCTGGGGCGAGCCGACGTTGAGCGCTCCCTAGTGGAGCATCTACTCTATCGCTCGGCTTCGAATTTGTTCCACTGATACGGAACTCACGCACGCGCGCCGGTCATCAGGACAGCGAGTTCCCCGGCGAGGGTGGTTGCGGTTGGCTCAGTTCTTTGCCTACGCTCGGTTCGGTTCCATCCACACAAAGCCAATGAAGCCGGCAAGCGCTGCGCAACCGGCGGTCACCAGCATGATCGCGCGGAGTGCGTGCTTGAATGCGACGACCACCTCTTCATCAACGCCCGCCTGTCCGGACATTACGGCGTTCAGGGCCTCATTGGCTTGCGAAGTCGTCATTCCCTGAAGATGATGTGAAAAGTTTGCAAAGAACACCGCTCCGAGTGTTGCAACCGCAAGCAGGCCAGCTATTCGAGCGACCGCATTGTTGACACCGGAAGCAATGCCGGCATGACCTTTGCCGGCGGCCCCCATCACAGTCGACGTCAGGGGCGGGACCGTGATTGCCATTCCGACGCCCAGCAGGAACATCGGCGGAAACGCACCGAGCCAGTAAGGCTGTCGCAGGTCGGCAAAAGCAAGGATCGCCAATCCGCAGGCCGCGACGATTGGTCCACCGCTGAGCGGTAACCGCGGGCCCAGCCGGTCGGCGATGATTGCGGCGAACGATGCCCCGAACCCCATGGTCAGGGCAAAAGGCAACAACGCCGCGCCAGCTTGTGTCGCGGAATAGCCGCCGAGCCTGATCAGGCCGAACGGCAGATAGTAGAGCGCACCTCCAAGGGCGAAATAGAGCAACAGCGTGAGGGCATTCGTTGCGGAAAAATTGCGAGATCGATAGAGCGATAGCGGCATCATCGCCTGCCGATGAAGACGGGCTTCGATCACGACAAACGACATCAGGAAAGCTGTTCCCGCTCCCAGGGCGGCCAGCACCGTTTTGTCGCGAAATCCTGACGCCGGGATCTCGTTCAGACCCCATGTGATCGCAGCAAGGCCAAGCACGACTGTGGCGGCGCCGCTCCGGTCGAGTTGATTTGCGTGGGGATCACAGCTCTCGCAGCCGAAGCGAAGTGCAAGTCCGGTCGCGGCAATGGCGAGCGGGACATTGAGGAGGAAGATCGCCCGCCACGAGACCTGGTCGACCAACCAGCCGCCCAGCAATGGCCCCGCTGCCATCATGAGCGCACCTGCGCCCGCCCATATCCCGATTGCCCGATTACGCTCGGCCTCATCGAAGGTCGCCCCCAGCATGGCCAGGCTGGCGGGCATCAACAGGGCAGCACCGAAGCCTTGAACCGCACGGCTGACGATAAGTACCGCGATGTTCGGTGAGAACGCGCAGGCGATGGAGGCCGCGGTGAAGACCGCAATGCCCAGAACAAAAATTCTGCGTCGGCCGTAAAGATCGGCCGCCGAGCCGCCGATCAGCACGAACGCACCGAGCAGCAACAGGTAAGCGCTCACGATCCAACGTGTCGCTGCCGCGTCCGCATGCAGCACCTGTTGGATCGCGGGCAGCGCGATGTTCACTACCGAGCCGTCGAGGAGGGCCATGCTGGATCCCACGATGGTCGCCACCAGCGTCAGCCATTTGCGTCTGCGTGAAAGCGCCGACTCAAAGGCCGGTGTCGCCTCGATGACGCCGGCGTCGCAGGGCGGCCGTATGAACCCAAGCATCGGATGCTCGACAATTACGGTTGTCGCCGGCAAAGGTGCGCCCCGCATCTGCTGCTGGCAAGACGGTTTCAAAATACCGTACACGCTGCCGCCGCCGATAAGGTGATCGAACGTGTTGCCGATCGCGTTCGCTTTCAACGTGATTTGAATCTGATGATGGACATTGGTTAAGATCGATGGGCCCCGCGCGATCGTCACGTCGCGCTGGGAGCGACAGCATGAGGGAGCGGCACATGGCCTTTACCGTCAGTATCAACGGAAGTCCGCGCAGCGTCGATGTAGACGGTGATACGCCGCTGCTCTGGGTGTTGCGCGACGTGCTCGGCATGACCGGCACGAAATTCGGCTGCGGTATGGCGCTGTGCGGTGCCTGCACCGTGCATATCGACGGCTCTCCCGTCCGCTCCTGCATAACGAGCATCGACAGCATCGGCGACTCGAAGGTCACGACAATCGAGGCAATCGGTGCGACGCCCGCCGGCGCGAAGATCCAGCGGGCCTGGCTCGAGCATCAGGTGCCACAGTGCGGCTATTGCCAGTCCGGCCAGATCATGTCGGCCTCTGCGCTGCTCGCCGGCAATGCCCATCCGACTGACTCCGATATCGACGACGCCATGAGCGGCAATATCTGCCGTTGCGGGACCTACGCTCGGGTCCGCGAAGCCATCAAGCTTGCCGCGCAGGCCGACGGAAAGGCAGGCTAGTCATGATCGATCGCATCGTTTCCCAGGCGTCCGACACCAACCTTTCCCGGCGCAGTTTCCTCGCTACAAGCGCAGCCGTTGGCGGCGGGCTGGTGCTCAGTCTTAGTCTGCCAATTGACCCCAGTGAGGCTACGAGCGGCGAGGCCTTTGTGCCGAATGCCTTCATCCGCATCGGCACTGACGGGCAGGTCGTGCTGACCATGCCTTATGTCGAGATGGGCCAGGGCACCTACACCTCGATCCCGATGCTGATCGCCGAAGAGCTCGAGGTCAGCCTGGAGCAGGTCAAGCTCGAGCACGCGCCGCCGAACGAGAAGCTTTATGCCAATCCGCTTCTTGGCGTGCAGGCAACCGGCAATTCGAACGCGATGCGCGGCGCGTGGAAGCCGCTGCGCCAGGCCGGTGCAACCGCGCGGATCATGCTGGTCGAGGCGGCAGCGAAAAGTTGGGGTGTCGACGTGAAGACGTGCCTTGCACAGCAGGGCGAGGTGATCCATTCCGCGACCGGACGGAAACTGAAATATGGCCAGCTTGCCGCCGATGCCGCGAAGATGCCGGCACCCGGTAGCGTCGTGCTGAAATCGCCAGAGGAGTTCAAGCTGATCGGCACGCCAGCCAAGCGGCTCGACATCGCGGCGAAGATCAACGGGACCGCGCAATACGGCATCGATGTGCGACCGCCCGGCGTGAAGTTCGCGACGCTGGCGCAGTCGCCCGTCTTTGGTGGGAAGGTGAGGAGCGTGGATGATTCGGCGGCCAAGGCTGTCAAGGGTGTTCGCCAGATCGTGCGGCTTGACGACGTCGTCGCCGTCGTGGCCGATCACATGGGAGCTGCGAAAAAGGGACTGGCGGCTTTAAAGATCGAATGGGAAGATGGTCAGAACGGTAATGTTGCAACCGCGGACATCGCGAAAGAGCTCGAGCAGGCGACGTCCGGTTCTGGTGCGGTGGCGCAGAATATCGGCGAGTCGGACAAGGCCATGGCGGGCGCCGCCACCAAGTTGGAGGCGATCTATCAGGTTCCGTTTCTAGCACATGCCACCATGGAGCCGATGAATTGCACCGTCCACTTCCGTGGGGACGAATGTGAGATCTGGCTCGGCACCCAGGCGATTGCCCGCGTGCAGGCGTTCGCAGCCAAGGCCGCTGGGCTCGCGCCGGAGAAGGTCATCGTCCACAATCAGCTGATCGGTGGCGGCTTTGGTCGGCGCCTCGAGGCCGACGGAGCCGTCCGCGCCGTTGAGATCGCCAAGCAGGTCGATGGCCCCGTGAAGGTGGTGTGGACTCGTGAGGAAGACATCCAGCACGATCTGTACCGGCCTTACTGGTTCGATCGCATCTCCGCAGGGCTCGACCGACAGGGAAGGCCGATCGTCTGGAAAAACCACTTCGCCGGTTCTTCAGTCGTCGCACGCTGGTTGCCGCCGGGCTTCAAGGACGGTCTCGATCCCGATTCGACGGAGGGCGCGATCAATCTGGTTTACGACTTCCCGAATCTTCACGTCGAATATTCACGCGTGGAGCCCAAGGCGGTCGTCACCGGGTTCTGGCGCAGCGTTGGCCCCTCGCACAACGTCTTCGTCGTCGAGAGCTTTATCGACGAAATGGCGGCGGCGGCGAAACAGGATCCAGTCGCCTATCGCCGCGCGCTGCTCGGCAATTCGCCGCGCGCAAAGGCTGTACTCGATCTTGCTGCGGAGAAGGCCGGCTGGGGGCAGCCGCTGCCCAAGGGCAGTGGCCGCGGCGTGTCGCTGCAGTTCGTGTTCGGCAGCTATCTCGCCCAGATCGCCGAGGTCGAGGTTTCGAAGGACGGCGCCGTCCGCGTCCGCCGCGTGGTCTGTGCGATGGATTGCGGTACCGTCGTCAACCCCAATACGGTCGAGGCGCAGCTCGTAAGCGGAATCATCTTTGGAACGACGGCCGCGCTCTATGGCGAGATCACGCTGAAGAACGGTCGCGTCGAGCAGACCAATTTTGATACTTACCAGATCGTCCGTATGAACGAGGCGCCGGCGATCGAGGTTCACCTAGTCAAAAACTTGGAGCCGCCGGGCGGGATGGGCGAGACCGGGACCTCTGGCGTCGTTCCCGCCATCGCCAATGCGATCTTTGCGGCTACGGGAAAACGCCTGCGCAAGATGCCGGTTGACGCCAACGCACTCAAGCAGCCAACGTGAGGAAAAGGAAAGGAGCACGGCGATAGTGGAGCTGGAAAGCATCGTTGTCTCACGAGTGAACACGATGTCCGATCACATCATCAACAAGCCGCGCTTTGCCATTTTTGGCTTGGTTGAACATCGCCATCATCTGCACCCTGTGCTAGGGCGTGTACTCATAAATCTGTCGTTTCAGCTTCGGACGCTGCGAGGCGCCGTTGATGAGCCTGCTACATTGTCACGAAACTTTTCCACCGACGCCTAGCTCTTTGCCGAAAAATTGCTTCCACCACGTTCCGGGCGGAACGCGATCCGATATACTACCCAACGCCCAAGCCGTCCATTCGGACGTCACTGTTCCGATTGCGCGGCGACCGGACGCGAACGCGCCAACGCACGTAGATAAGACGTCCATGATCACCGCAGGGAACACCGGAGACGCAAGATGCGGCTGCCGGGAAGAGTAGTAGCTGCGCCGCCCGGAGTGCACGGGTTCGATGCCAATTCAGTGCTCAACCGCGGCGTTTGCGAGGTTGCGAAAGCAAGGGGATTTGAATTTTGTATTCGATACGTCTCCCGCTATGACGTGCAGCTGGCTGGAGACCTGTCCGAGGCAGAGGCTAATGTCATACTCGGTGCGGGGCTGGCCCTGATGCCGGTTCAGCACGTTGCCCCCGAGAATTGGTCGCCGTCACAAGCGCTGGGAATCAGGAACGGAAAGAATGCCGCCAAGCACACAAGGCAGATCGGTTTTCCCGAGGGGGTCAACGTCTGGCTTGATCTCGAGGGCGCCAAGACCTCAACGCCGCATGAGACGATGATCGCGTACTGCAA
>Ga0066903_100004743_pt1 | contig 11585 bp, 9 predicted proteins | sample PanSoiMetaGPlot1_FD_67491 | JGI IMG/M metagenome (GOLD analysis project Ga0066903, IMG submission 67491) | Tropical forest soil microbial communities from Panama analyzed to predict greenhouse gas emissions - Panama Soil - Plot 1 (version 2) | ecosystem: Environmental > Terrestrial > Soil >...
ATCAGCGAGACGATCAGGGCGTACTCGATCAGCGCCTGACCCTCCTCGGCCCGCATCTTCGCCAGGTGGAGCCGCACCGCGAAAGACTGAAGCATGTGGCTCTCCTTTCTCCCCTCGAGGATCGATTTTGTTCGTACTCCTCTTGTTTACGGCGGTGCGGGCATGTTCAGACACCCGCGAAAGTCGGGCGTCGCCCATCCCTTCGGCGCGGCTTCCCCACCGGTGGGGCGCGGACGCCTACGCCGTGTAAGCCCGGCTACCAGACGTACTTCGGCCCGACGGTGTGGAGCAGGAGGCCCACGACGATGCAAAGCGGTAGCGACCAGAGCACGAGCGTTCCTCGCACGAGCTCAGCCCGACGGCCGAAGGCGCCCGGGAGCAGCGGAAGGGTCAGCATGACGGCGAGCAGGACCCCGATCGACGCGCGCCCGAGCGAGGAGTAGTCGACCGCGATCGGCGTCGGAAGGAAGATGACGAACACCGCCACGTTCGCAAGCACGAACAGCGGTGGGAGCGTCACCTTCCGCCGCAGGAGGACGATCGCGATCCCGGCCCAGAGGAGCGCCGGCAGGAACACGATGAGTAAATCGGTGACGTCGTCGCCGGTCCATGGCCACTGCTTCGCGATCGCGTGGAATGGGACAAGGGCGGTCAGGAGTGACCCGGCCGTGCCGCCCACGCCGGCGACGTGGTGCTCGCCCCCCACGAATGCCTCCTGCGTCGCCGCGTGCGGGAGCACCGTCGCTACGACGTGCCGCCAGATGAGCAGCGGCGCGAACGCGAGCTCGGCGAACGCGATCGAGCGGGCCATGTTGCTCCAGCGAAGGCGAACGCGCCATTCGGACACGTTCCCGACTCCGACCAGCAGCGCGAGCGCAAGGATCGCGGGGAAGAGCGCGACGGTCTCGCGCGTCAGCATCGCCAGTCCGAAGAGCGCGCCGGACCCCAGCAGGCGCCACTTCGACCGCGCGTCGAAGACCACTAACGCGCCGGCTGCGAGCGCGAATGCCAGCGGCTCGGTGAGGTCCCGGAGGACAGCCATCACGAGGCCCGGGTAGAGGCCGTAGACGAGTGCGAGCGCGGGTGGCAACCCATGGCGCTTCAGGAAGAATGCGACCGCCAGCGTCCCTCCGACCGCGGCCAGGATGTTGACGAGCATCATCATGTACGGGACGAGGACGGGGTTTCCGCCGCTCAGCGCGCGGACCGTCATCGGATAGCCGATCCGTGAATAGATGACCCCGGAGTTGTCCATGTAGTCCTTGCCGTTGGCGGGGTCGACGGCAAGGAAGTAGTAGAACTGGCCGTCATAGCCGATCTTGTGGTTGATCGACCGCGCGTGCTCGTCGATCGCGGCGCTCGAGGTGCTTCTGTGGAGGAACTGGCGCCCGATGTTGACGAACTGGTATGGATTGCCGATCAACCCGGGCGTCGTCAGTAGCGCGTAGAAGGCGGCGACGATCGCCGCAACTGCCCATGGCGACGTGATTCGTGCGGCGCGTTCTCGCTTGAAAACGCGCGGGACCGCGACAGCGTGGGCCTCCACGTCACGTGTCCTAGCGCCGAAGGCGCTGAGTTCGCAACCCGGAGAAGTCGAGGGCTTGCTCGACGTTCGGACTGGTTGCCGCGGCCCGTCACCTGCGCACGTAGACGACGGCGTTCGTGTCGTGAGCCGCCTGTCGAAACAGGGGCGAGTTGCGGAGGCGCCCAGCCGGCTTGTGGCCTCGGATCACGACCACCACTCGCGCCTGTTCGAGCGCACGGTCGCCGGCCGGCCGGCCGGCGAGCCAATCGAGGTAGAGACGCTGGTCTCGGTGCCTGAACGCATCGAGCGGGTTGCTCAGCCAGACCCTTCCACGGTCCGCGGCAACTTGCTCGGCAGGAATCGCCTCGGCAAGGATCGGCGTTCCGCCGGCCAGCCGAACCGCCTTGTCGAGGAGTCGTCCGCCTGCGCTTGTCGAGATCGGGCCGCGGGCCAGGCCGAAGACGGCCAGGACTCCGGCGGTCAGAACGAGCGGCATGGCGAGCCTGAACGTCCGTTCCCGTTCGAATTGCAGGCCTCTCGATGCCGGAGCAGCGGCGAGAAACAGGAGCCAGACGCCGCTGCGCGCTGTTTTCAGAGTCAGCACGACCAGCCCGAGAAGCACGATCGTTTCCCAGAGAGCCGGCCGCGCCCGGAATGCCAGCACGAGCAGCGTGACCGCGGCGGCGATCAGGAGCAGGTCAAATCCGGAGGTGAACGAGAGCGGCGCCCACAGGCCTTCGCCGCGCTTCGCGGCCTCGTTGCGGAGCAGCCCGTAGTAGTAGTCAGGCGTGTGCTGGAGCGCCGGGGTGGCACAGACTGCCACTGCCGAGCTAATGAGGACGCCTGATGAGAGAAACGCGTCGCGTCTCCCGCGTCCGAAGATCAGGTACGCGCCCGCGACCGCGAGCCCGACCAGCACCGCGCCGTGCAGGTTGGACCACAGGGCGAGCAGCGGCACGAGCAGCCAGATCCGCCGGCTTGGAGACCGCGCGTCGGCCCGCAGCAGCGCGATCAGCATCGGGAAAAGCAGCACTGAGAAGAGCTGCGAGCGCACGACCACGAACACGGGAAGCGAGCCGATGACGACGATGAGCAGGACGAGTGCGCCCGCGAACTCGTCGGCCCCTTCCCGACGCAAGTCCCAGGCCAGGATCGCGAGCGCCGCTCCCACCGCGACGACCTGCGCTGCGAGCAAGCCGCGGTCGCCCGCGACAGCGATCAGGCCGCGGAAGGTCAGCTCCGCCAGCACTGGAACGTTGTGCCAGCCCGCCGAAGGCGCGCTGGCCCAGGGAATGTCGTTGGGGATCGAGTCTCGGCGGACGATGATCTGGCCGAGTGCATCGAGCCATCGCGCGTCCGCGCCGATTGTGGCCGCGACCGCCGTGAGGGTCGCGCCGAGTGCGACAACGACGCCAATAGGTCCGATCCGCGCTGAAGCGGCCGTTACGCGGTCGCGCAAGGCTGGGGCGCGCGGGCTCAACCCGGCGACCATAGCCGTGCTTTCGGCCGCCACCCTCGGACGTGGCCGCACGAGACGAGCTTTATGAGCAGCTACGCCTTGCGGCTGCGGACGTACCAGAGGCCGCCCAGAAGCAGTGCGGCGATGATGGCGAGCACGACGTAGGTCACGCTAGAACCTTTCTTTCGACGTCATGGAACTCCTCGTTATTTCGTCACTACCGGCCCCCGGCGCGCCTCCCCCCGCGGGCTAGTCTCACTCGCCCCTTCGGCTAGGAGGGCCCGGCCCTCCTAGGCCTTGATGCGGGTGCCGGCGCGGCCGGCCAGTGCGTCGCCAAGGGAGCCGGCCGATGTGATCAGCGCTTCACGGCCGCCGAGGCCCTGAGCGAAGGCAAGTGACGCCTCGACCTTCGGGCCCATAGAGCCTGCGGCGAGCTCGGGCAGCAGCGCCTGGGCGGACCGGACGTCCAGCTCAGGCAGCGCTCGGCGGTCGCCCGTGCCCCAGCCGCTGTAGACCGCGTCGACGTCGGTGAGGATCACGAGCCGCTCGGCGCCGAGGGCGATCCCCAGCAGCGCCGACGCGCGATCCTTGTCGATCACGGCGTCGACGCCCGCCAGCCGACCGTCCCGCGACGACACGGGGATGCCGCCGCCGCCGCAAGCGACCGCGATCGCTCCCGCGTCGACCAGCGTCCGCACGGCGTCGAGCTCGACAACCTCGAGCGGCGCCGGCGACGGGACGACGCGCCGCCAGCCGCGACCGGCGTCACCGGCGACGACCCAGCCCCGTTCGGCCTCGAGTCGCCGGGCCTCCTCCGCCCCGTAGAAAGGGCCGACCGGCTTCGTCGGCGCCCCGAAGGCCGGGTCGTCCTCGTCTACCCGAACGTGGGTCAGCAGGCAGATGACCGGCCGCTCGGCTACGGCGGCGAGCTCCGACTCGATCAGCGCTCCGATCTCGGCCTGTGTCTGCGCGACGGCGAGGTAGAGCGGCAGCGGCGGCACCTCGTCGGCGGCCCGCTCCTGCCGCAACAGCTCGTTCCCGACCTGCGGCCCGTTTCCGTGCGTGACGACGAGGTCGCCGCCGTCGAGCAGCGGCCTCATCGCCTCGCAGGTCTCGCGAAGGTTCGCGCGCTGCTCGGCCGCCGTCCCACGCTCGCCCGGCCGCATCAGCGCGTTGCCGCCGAGCGCGACGACGGTCAGCATTACGGGCTACACCAGCGCAGTCTCGATGATGCCGCGTTCCTGGAGGATCTCGGCGAGCCCGGGCTCGTCGAGCTCCTGGAGGCGGTAGGTGACGCGCAGCGCCGGCTTGTCGAGCTCGATTAGGCGCCGCAGGTCGATCGGCGTCCCGATCAGGACGACGTCTGCGTCGGAACGCTCGATCGTGGCGCGGAGGTCGTCCATCTGCTCGCGCCCATACCCCATCGCGGGCAGGAGCGGACCGATGCCCGGGTAGTCCTCGAAGGTCTTCGCGATCGAGCCGACCGCGAACGCCCTGGGGTCGACGAGCGCCGCAGCGCCGCTCTGCTTGGCGGCGAGAACGGCTACTCCGTACGTCATCTCGCCGTGCGTCAGCGTCGGCCCGTCCTCGACCGCCAGCACGCGCTTGCCCGCGATCTCGATCGCGTTCTCCTCGATCGTGAACGGCGAGGCGGCACGGATGACGTGCGCGAGCGGGTTCGTCGCGCGGATCGACGCGAGCACGGCGTCGATGCCGGCCTGCGGCGCCGAGTCGACTTTGTTGACGATGCAGACGTCGGCCATGCGTAGGTTCGTCTCGCCAGGGTGGTAGCGGAGCTCGTGGCCGGGACGGTGCGGATCCACGACAACGATGTGGAGGTTTGGCTTCACGAACGGCGTGTCGTTGTTGCCGCCGTCCCAGAGGATCACGTCCGCTTCCTGCTCCGCTGCGGCGAGGATGGCCGCGTAGTCGATGCCGGCGAAGACGAGGTTCCCCTCGCGGAGGTGCGGCTCGTACTCCTCGCGCTCCTCGATCGTCGCGTCGGCCGCGTCGAGGTCCTCGTAGCGCTCGAAGCGTTGAACGGCCTGCTTCTCGAGGTCGCCGTAAGGCATGGGATGACGCAGGACGGCGACGCGCCTTCCCGCTTCGCGCAGCAGTCCGGCGACGTAGCGCGTCGTCTGGCTCTTTCCGGAGCCGGTGCGGACCGCGCAGACCGCGACCACCGGCTTCGACGAGCTCAGCATCGTCTCGCTCGGCGAGAGCAATCGGTACGACGCCCCGGCGGCGAGCGAGCGCGAGCCCACGTGCATGACGTGCTCGTGAGTGACGTCGGAATACGAGAAGACGACCTCGTCCACGTCGTGTTGGGCGATCACCGCCTCGAGCTCGTCTTCGGCGACGATCGGAATCCCGTCCGGATACAGCTCGCCGGCCAGCGCGGGCGGGTAGAGCCGGCCCTCGATGTTCGGGATCTGAGTCGCCGTGAACGCGACGACCTCGTATTCGGGGCTGTCGCGGTAGACGAGGTTGAAGTTGTGGAAGTCCCTGCCCGCGGCTCCCGCGATCACCACCCGAGTCCTGTCCATGCGTAAAGGATATGCAGGTATGCAGGACGGCAGCGGGCGCCGGGCCCGGAGGGTTTGGCGCCAAACAGTCTGTGCCGCCGGCGCACGCTGCTCGCCCGCTGAGCTGCGTCCTCAGTCGCGCCAATAGCTTTGGCTATTGACGCTCCCTGCGTCCTTGTCAGCGAACGAGCATCGCACGCCGTCGGCGAGCGGTTTCGCGCCAAACCCTCCTAGCCGATCTCTTCGGCGACGCGGTCGGCGACCGCAGACATCGCGAGCTCGGCGCCGGTGACGTCCTTGAGCAGCTCGTCGGCGTTCTGGCGCTGGCCCTCCGACCAAAGCTCGCGGAGCAGCGAGCCGGCCTCACGCTTCGTGAACCAGGTATTGCCGAACCGCTCGCGCAGGTAGGCGCGCAGCTGCGCCTCGAAGGCCCACGAGCGGAGGTACTCGGTGACGTAGAAGCCGGAGTCGATGTCGGCCAGATAGTCGGTCTCGCTGGGCTCGATCTTCAGGGCGTCGCCCAGGAGCTCGACGTAGCGCGCGCTCATCGCGGTGACGTCGTCGACGGCATGGAACTCCATCTCGTAGAGCAGCTTCGCGCAGTAGCGGCGCACGAAGTAGAGAAGCCCGGTTGCGCCTTCGCGCGCGAACTCGTCGGGGCGGCCGACGTCGAGACGTCGCGTCAGCCAGGCCGGCTCGTCGGTCAGGTGCTGGAGCAGCATCGCCCAGCCCTCGGTGACGGCGTTGTCGCCGAGCCGCCGCTCCTCCATCGACAGTTCCGCCGAGGTATGCGCGAAGTGCTCGGTGTGGCCGGCCTCGTGGAAGAGCGCCCGCCAGTCGTCGGCGCCACCGATCGGCTGGATGACGAGCATCACCTTGCCCGGTACCTCGATGGGCGCGCAGAACGCCCGCGGCGACTTCGACGGCCGCTGCTCTAGGTCGAGGTGGACGTTCTCCTGCGCGCGCAGGTCGATGCCGAAGTCGGCGAGGGTCGCCTCGAGCGCTGGCAGCATCTTGTCGCCCGGGAAAAACTCGTCCCATGCAGGCGCCCTGAACACGCGGGGAACGTCCCAGCGCTTCGCCTCGTCCAGACCGAGGCCGACCCGGTCCCGGAAGAGCTTGTCGGTGGCGTCCTCGTACATCCGCTCGGTCGACTCGAGGACGGCCCGGCACTGCGCGGAGAGATCGTCCAGCCGGTACCCGAAGCTCCGGTAGAGGTCGACGTAGGTCGAGGAGCCGAGCTCCGGGACAGCCCGCTGGCTGATGCCGACGGCGTCGAGGTAGATCGGGTTGAGATGCGCCGCGGTCAGGTCGGTGCGCGCACAGTCGAGCCGCTCGCGCTCGCCGCGGTCCTCGGTGTTCGCGATCGTCGGGCGAAGCATCCGGTACGGAACCGTCTCGCCGTCGACGTCGGCCTCGAGCTCGGTCTCGAGGGCGGCCACCTTCTCGCTGTGCTCCTTCGTGAGGTTCCCGAGGTAGCCCTCGCAGGAAAAGCGCCACAGCTCACGGACGCCTCTGTCGCCGTCGACCGCCTGACCGAGAGCCTGCGCCCACTCGAGCTTGGTCAGGTCCCGGTGGCGTTCGTAGATCGGCTCGAGCTCGAGCCTATCCTTGAGGCCCGCGAAGTGGAGGTAGTACTCCTCGTCGAGCTCGGCGATGAACCGGTCGGCGTCCTCGCGGTAGCTCTCGAGCTCCTGCGGGCTGGGCGGGGCGCTCGGCACAGGCCGTAGGATAACGGCGTGCGGGAGATCACCCTGAGGACCGAGCGAAAGACACAACTGCTCGAGATCACGGACGAGGTGCAGTCGGCGCTCGGCGCGAAGAACGGCGCGTCCGCGGCACTGGTCTATGTGCCGCACACGACCGCCGGCGTCACGATCAACGAGGACGCCGATCCGGCCCTCGCCGAGGACATCGAGGCGGCCATGGAGCGGATCGTCGCCGACGACGGAGGCTGGCAGCACTCGGACGCCGACGGGCCGAATGCGCCCTCACACATTCGCGCCTCCTTAATCAGCCCTCAGGTGCTCGTGCCGCTGACCGACGGGGAGCTCGCGCTCGGGCGCTGGCAGGGCATTTTCTTCTGCGAGTTCGACGGGCCGCGCGAGCGCAAGGTGTACGTCACACCGCTCGCGTAAAGTCGCGCCCCAGCGCGCAACGCCGCCTCAACGGACTCTTCATTCCAATTCAACAAGGACCGGATTACGTTTCGCGTATGCGGCGCCCCCGTCTGATCGCGGCCCTGCTCGGTCTGGGCGCGCTCGCTTCCGCCGGGGTCGTTTTCGTGGGCGGCGCCTCATCGCACGGCGCGCCGCGGCCGAAGACGGTGTCGCTCGACGGCATCCACAAGATCAAGCACGTCGTGATCATCATGCAGGAGAACCGCTCGTTCGACTCCTATTTCGGGACGTTCCCCGGCGCCGACGGGATCCCGATGGACCGGGGCGAGCCGCTCGTCTGCTCGCCCGATCCGAAGACGAGTGTCTGCGTCCAGCCCTACCACGACCCGCGCGACCGGAACATCGGCGGGCCGCACGACCACATCAACGCAGTGCACGACATCAACCACCGGCTGATGGACGGCTTCGTCTGGCAGGCACGCACAGTCCTGAACCACCTATGCGGCCCCGATCCGAACCAGCCCGGATGCGTCCACGGAGGCCGGATCGACGTGATGGGCTACCACGACGCGCGCGAGATCCCGAACTACTGGGCTTACGCGAAGAACTTTGTCCTCCAGGACCACATGTTCGAGCCGGACACGTCCTGGAGCCTGCCGGCACACCTGTTCGCTGTCTCCGAGTGGTCGGCGAAGTGCTCGAGGCACGGTGACCCGATGAGCTGCGTCAACGCAGTCCAGTCACCGCCGTCGCCACCGGGCGAGCCGCAGTCGACCGGTGAGCGTCCGGACTACGCGTGGACCGACTTGACCTACCTCTTCCACAAGCACCACGTCTCCTGGCGGTACTACCTCTTCAAGGGCGGCGAGCCGGACTGCGAGGACGACCGCGCAATCGTGTGCAAGCCGAAGCCGCAGAACGTGAAGACCCCGGGGATCTGGAACCCGCTGCCGTGGTTCACGACGGTCCGCCAGGATCACCAGGTGGGGAACATCCGCTCCGTCAGTTACTTCTTCGACGCCGCCAAGCGCGGGGTGCTCCCGCAGGTCTCGTGGGTCATCCCGAACGACAAGGTGAGCGAGCACCCGCCGGGGCTCGTAAGCCGCGGCCAAGGCTGGGTGACCGGCCTTGTCAATGCGATCATGCGCGGGCCGGACTGGAGCTCGACCGCGATCTTCCTGACGTGGGACGACTGGGGCGGCTTCTACGACCATGTCGTCCCGCCGGTCGTCGACCGCAACGGCTACGGGTTGAGGGTCCCCGGGATCGTGATCTCGCCGTATGCCCGGCGCGGCTACATCGACCACCAGATCCTGAGCTTCGACGCTTACGCGAAGTTCATCGAAGACGACTTCCTGAACGGAGAACGCCTCGACCCGGCGACCGACGGGAGGCCGGACCCCCGTCCGAACGTCCGCGAGAACGCGCCGATTCTCGGCAACCTCGTCCGCGACTTCGACTTCCGGCAGAAGCCCCGGCCGCCCATGCTCCTACGGCGTTTTCCAGGCTTCGACGAGAACAAGCGCCGCTAGCGTTCCGGGCGTGGCTGCGCCAGTCACGAAGGACCAGGAGCTCGAACTCCACGTCGACTCGCTCGCCTACGGCGGCAACGGCGTGGCACGCCTGAACGGCTTCGTCGTGTTCGTTCGACGCGGGCTGCCCGGCGACACGGTCCGGGCGCGCGTCACGAAGGTGAAGCGGAGCCACGCCGAGGCGCTCGCGTTCGAGGTCGTGGAGCCGAGCCCGAGACGCGTCGACGCCCCCTGCGCGCACTACCCGGCCTGCGGCGGCTGCCGCTTCCAGGATCTCGCGTACGACTCGCAGATCGAGGCGAAGCAGGAGCAGATCCGCGACGCGCTGCGGCGGATCGGCGGGATCCGCGAGCCGCCGCTCGAGGCGATCGTGCCGGCCGAGTCCGAGTTCTTCTACCGGAACAAGCTCGAGTATTCCTTCACTGCCGCGGCGGCCGGTCCCTCGCTCGGGTTCCACAAGGCCGGCCGTTGGGACGAGGTGCTCGAGATCGAGAGGTGTTGGCTCACGACCGAGCTCGGCAACGCGATCCGCAACGCCGTCCGCGACTGGGCGCGCGCCGAGCGCCTCGAGCCCTACGACCAGGCCGACCAGAGCGGTTACCTGCGCCATCTCGTTGTCCGCGAGGGGCGCAACACCGGCCAAGTCCTCGTGCAGCTGGTCACGGCCGCGGGCGAGCGCTTCGACCGCGACGAGCTCGTCGAGACCCTCCGGAGCTTCCCCGAGGTACGTTCGATCCACTGGGCGGTCAACGAGACGCCCGCAGAGGTGACGAATCTTCCGACGACGCTCCTCTGGGGCGACGACGCGATCGAGGAGGAGCTCTGCGGCCTTCGCTTCCGCGTCCGGCCGAGCGCGTTCCTGCAGACCAACACCGCGATGGCAGAGCGGCTCTACGCGCTCGCCGCCGACTACGCCGAGCTGACCGGGGGCGAAACCGTCTACGACCTTTACTGCGGGATCGGGACGATCGGGCTGACGCTTGCCTCGCGGGCACTGACGGTGTGGGGCGTCGAGGCCTCGGAGGAGTCGGTGGCGTGCGCGCTCGAGAACGCCGACCTGAACGGGATCTCGAACGCCGCCTTCTTCGCCGGCGAGGTCGGCGCGTCGCTCGAAGAGCTTCACGACCGCGCCGGCCCGCCCGACGTCGCCGTGGTCGACCCGCCGCGCGCAGGGCTGTCCGGGAAGGCGCTCAGGCGGCTCGCTCGGCTCGCAGCGCCGCGGATCGTGTACGTCTCGTGCAACCCGACGACGCTGGCGGGCAACGTCAGGGAGCTCGAGCGCGAGTGGGGCTACCGGCTCGAGCGCGCGCGGCCCGTCGACATGTTCCCGCACACGCCGCATGTCGAGAGCGTCGCGTTACTGACGCGCGCGCCGTAGGCGCCTCCAAAGCACGTCAGCGTTCGCGAGTAGGAAGCCGAGGGAGAGCAGTGGGAGCGCGGGCAGCCCCGGCTTGTTCCAGGCGACCGCGATCGCGATCGTGGCGCCGAACGAGGCGACCAGAAGCACCCAGGTCGGAAGCACGCGCAGGCCGAAGCGCGCGGCCGCGGCAAGGAAGAGAGCGAAGAACAGGATGTCCGGCAGCCCGAGGTTCGCGGAGCTTTCCTCGCCCGGAACCGGGAAGGCGATCGACAGCGTCGAGAACACCTGACGGTGGTGATGCACGATGTGGTTGGTCGGCCCGCGCCAGACCGAGTAGGCGTCGACCCACGGGACGATGAAGGCGACGAGCACGACCCACGAGAGCGCCTCGAAGAAGTTGAGGAACCAGAAGGCGGCGAAGGTCATCGCGAAGAGCTTCGAAAAGTCGGCGAGGGTGTTCAGATCGGCTTCGTGCAGCAGCACGGCCAGGACCGCGAAGGCGACCGCGACCATGAGCAGCTCGACCTCGCGAGCCCTGGCCAGCGGCAGCACCAGGTAGACGAGCGCGAAGACGGCGGGCATCAGGACGAGCGACAAGAAGGCGACGTCGCCCCAGGTCGAGGTGTCCGGCAGCGACTCGTGGAAGCGGTAGTAGAGGCCGAGCGCGACGGCGAGGGCGGCGAGCGCGGCCGCCCGCCGCGTCCCTAATAGGGCGGGAGCTCTGAGTACCAGGGACCGAGCTGCTTGAACGCGTTCCAAAAGCCTGTCTTGGCGGGTTGCTCGTCGAGGGAGGCGTCGATGTCCGGGACGACGAGTGCCTCGATGGTCGGGGTGAATCGCTGGAGCTCGCCTGCCTTCTGTCCCAGGGTGTCGGCGAGCGGGAACTCGAGCTCGTTCACGAAGCGGAGCGCGTCGTCGCCCATGACGACGACGAGCTTCGGCTGGACGATGTGGAGCTCACGGGTCAGGAACGCGCGCGCCTCGTCGTCGTCCTCCCCGGCGAACTTGAGGCAGTTCGTCCCGTAGATCGCGAGCGGATCGACCTGCAGGCGCTGCAGCGACTT
>Ga0066903_100004744_pt1 | contig 11584 bp, 12 predicted proteins | sample PanSoiMetaGPlot1_FD_67491 | JGI IMG/M metagenome (GOLD analysis project Ga0066903, IMG submission 67491) | Tropical forest soil microbial communities from Panama analyzed to predict greenhouse gas emissions - Panama Soil - Plot 1 (version 2) | ecosystem: Environmental > Terrestrial > Soil >...
GCGGCGATCGGCATCGCGCGATTATAGCTGTTCCCCCACTTCCTGGAATCGGTATCCTGAGTCCGAGCATCTAACGACGCAGCGAACGTCGACTCACGGCCGACGTAGCCGCACGGTTGCGCGGACGTGCGAGCGAACATCTAACAAGGCGGCAGCGGACGTAGTAGTCGGTTGAGCGGGTGCGCGAAGCGTCGAAGCGAATGTCGTAGACGGTTGAGCGGGCGTACGGAGCCGGCAAGCATCTGTCTCAGGCCACCCTCGGTCCAAGCCGGCCTCGAGGCCCCCGCTACAACGGAGAAACAGTGGCCGAGAAGATCGAGCGCGTGCTGGTGGTGACGGCGCACCCCGACGACTCCGAGTTCGGGGCCGGCGGGACCGTCGCGAAGCTCGTCCGAAGCGGATGTGAGGTCACCTACGTCATCGCGACCAACGGCAACAAGGGCTCGGGCGACCGTACGATGACCTCGGAGCGCCTGGCCCGCATCCGCGAGGAGGAGCAGCGCAACGCCGCGCGCACGCTCGGCGTCGCCCACGTCGCCTTCCTCGGCTACCCGGACTGCGAGGTCGAGGACACCCGGGATCTCCGGCGCGACGTCACCCGCGAGATCAGGCGCTGGCGGCCCGATCTCGTCATCACGATGAATCCGCATCGCACCTACAACCTCGGCGGCTCGCACCGCGACCACCGCACCGTCGCCGGCGTCACCCTCGACTGCGTCTATCCGCTGGCCCGCGACCACCTGTCGTTCCCCGAGCTGATGCCGGAGTTCGAGCCTCACAAGGCGCTCGAAATCCATCTGATGCAGTGGGAGAACCCGCAGCTCGTCGTCGACATCACCGACGTGATGGATCTCAAGATCAAGGCGCTGGCCTGCCACGCGAGTCAGTTCGGCGACTTCGCGGGCGTGGAGAAGCGCATTCGGGAGCGCGCCGCCGAGCTCGGCAAGCCGAAGGGCTTCGCCTACGCGGAGACATTCGACCGGGTCGTGCTCGCGCGATGATCCGCTACTGGCCCGCGCTGGTGAGCGTGGTCCTGGCACTCGGCGCCATTGCCGTGTATGTCGCGCTCCTGCGCGTGACCGTGGTGCGCAATCACCCCGAGCTCTACCTGCTGGCGTTCGCCGTCGCGGCCGTGATCGCGGCCGCGGCGACGTGGCGCGCCGCGCGCTGGCCGAACTTCGTCGCGCTCGGGCTGTCGGTCGTCCTCTTGATCCTCGGCGGGTACTTCAACTTCGTCCTCGCCAGGATCCCGCCGGCGCCGATCGTGCTCCGCGTCGGCGAGCCCGCGCCCGACTTCACCTTGCCGGACGCGACGGGAGCACCGGTGAATCTGGCCTCCTTTCGCGAGCGCACGCCCGTCGTGCTGGTCTTCTATCGCGGCTACTGGTGACCCTTCTGCGTATCGGAGCTCCAAGGACTTGGAGCGGTCCTGACCGAGCTTGGCGACGAAGGCGTGCAGATCCTGGCAATCAGCCCCGACCCGAACGAGAAGAGCCAGGAGCTGGCCCAGAAGCTTCGCGCGCGGTATCGATTCTTGACCGATCGCGACCTCGAGGTGACACGGCGCTACGGCCTCCTGCACGCGCACGGCGGCCACAAGGGTCAGGACGTGGCGCGGCCGACGACGGTCGTCCTCGACCGGCGCGGCGTCGTCCGCTGGCTGCAGCTCGCCGACAGCATCCAGGTACGGCCCGATTCGGCCGACGTCGCGCGCGCCGTGCGGCAGCTCGGCTCGTGACGGACTTCGGCCCGAGCGTCCGCCGCGTCCAGGAGGCGCTCGCCGCCGCGGGCGGCGGCCACACGGTGGTCGCGCTCGAGCAGTCGGCGCGCACGTCGGCCGAGGCGGCGAGCGCGGTCGGCTGCAAGGTCGACCAGATCGCGAAGTCGCTCGTGTTTCGCGGGCAGCAGAGCCAGCGAGCCGTGCTCGTCATCACGAGCGGCGCCAACCGCGTGGACGAGCGCAAGGTGGCGGCGCTCATCGCCGAGCCGGTGGGCAGGGCCGACGCGGAATTCGTGCGGCAGCGGACGGGGTTCGCCATCGGCGGCGTCGCACCCGTAGCCCACGCCGAGCCGCTGGTGATTTTGATCGACGAGGATCTCCTGCGCTGGCCGGAGATCTGGGCCGCAGCCGGCCATCCCAATTCCGTCTTCAAACTGACACCGGACGACCTCGTGCGCCTGACCGGCGGCCAGGTCGCCACCGTCAAGTCCAGCTAACACGCCAGGTTCCAGGGGCGCCTCGGCCGGGACAGTCGAGGTGGAGTAAAATGCCCGTGTGATCGGCCGTTTCGTCACATTTCTCCTCGCGGGCTCCCTGATCGTCGTAGCGGCGGGCGCGTACGCCCGGTCGGCGATCGTGCCGCCCCAGCCCGCAGCCCTCGCCGAGAGCGTGAAGGCCCTGACCACGCCGGAGATGGAGGGCCGCCGGTCGGGCACGCCGGGCGGCGACCACGCCGCGCGGCAGATCGCCGACTGGTTGGCCGCGGCCGGTCTTCGTCCGGGTGGTGACCAGGGCTCATTCTTGCAGTCGTTCGTCCTCGAATCCTCGTCGCGCCCGGGCCCGGCCAGCAGCCTGGATCTGCTCGGCCCGACTCTGCGACGGCTCGACGCCGGGCGAGAATGGATCGCCCACGGCGGCTCACGGGCCGGCGAAGTCACCGGCGAAGTCGTCTTCGTGGGCTACGGCGCCGACATCGCCGGCTCCGGTTACGACGACTACGCCGGAATCGACGCTCGCGGAAAGATCGCGCTCGCCCTGGACGGTGCGCCGACTCACCTGGCCGGCGCGCGCGTGACTCGCCTCGACAAGCTGATCGCCGCGAAGCGGCGAGGCGCCGTCGCGCTCTTGATCGCGGGGGGCGAGCTGCCGTCACCGGACAAGACGTCCGTGGAGGTCGCGCTGGTCTCGGGCGCCGTCACGCGTGAGGCGGCGGACGCGATCCTGGCGCCCGCGGGGAAAACCACCGCCGACGCGGCGAGCGCCCTGGCCGCGGCGCGCGGCCCCGCGCCGTTCGAGGCGGGAACGCGTGTGCACCTGCGCGTCGAGAAGGTGAGCGACGACGTCCGCGGCGCAAACGTGATCGGAGTCCTGCCCGGCACCGATCTGGCGCTGGCCGCCGAGGCGGTCGTCGTCGGCGCGCACTACGATCACCTCGGACGCTCCGACGGTGTCGTCTATCCGGGCGCCGACGACAACGCCTCCGGGACCGCCGTCGTGCTCGGTCTCGCGCGCTCGTTCGCGGCCGCCGGAGGCGCCGGCCGCACGCTGGTCTTCGCGCTGTTCGGCGCCGAGGAGCTCGGGCTGATCGGCTCGCGCCACTACGTGAACCGGCCCGTCGTTCCGCTCGATCGAACCGTCGCGATGGTGAATTTCGACATGGTCGGCCGACTACAGGGACGGAATCTGAACATCGGCGGCGCCGACAGCGGAAGCAGGATCCGCGCGGTCGCGACCGACTCGGCCCAGCTCGAGGGCGTCCCGCGCGACGTCAACGGCTCGCCGTATGGCCCCTCCGATCACAGCCGGTTCTACGCTGCGGGCGTCCCGGTGCTGTTCTTCTACACGGGCAGCCACAGCGACTATCACAAGCCGAGCGACACCGCCGACAAGCTCGACGCCGGCGGCATGGCTCGCGTCGCCGCCGTCGGCGCGCGCGTCGTCGATCGCCTCGCGAACGAGGGCCGCCCCGTCTACGCGCAGGTCGCGCGGCCGGCGCGCCGGCAGGGTCACGGCACCGGGGCGGCCGGGGCGCTCCTCGGCGTCGTCGCGATCCCCCGCCCCGGCAACGACGGGCTGCGGCTGTCGAGCGTGATGCCGGGCACAGGCGCCGAGCGGGCCGGGCTGCACGAGGGCGACGTCATCGTGCGATTCGCCGGAACACCCGTCGACGGGCTCGAGGAGCTTCGAGCCCTGATCCGCGATCGCAAGCCCGGCGACAGCGTCTCGGTGCTTTATCTCCGCGACGGCGACGAGCACTCCACGTCGGCGATCCTCGGGCCCCGCATTGACTAGCGCGCGATCCGTCCGCGCGACGGCCTGCAGCGCGCGATCCGTCCGTAGGCGCGCCTCGGCCGGCGGGGCCCCAGCCCCGCGACGCCTGCAGCGCGCACGACTGCCGAGGAGGCGTGAATGGCCGACGCTGACGTGAAAAGCGCGCCGACGCTCACCGAGCTGATGCGTCGGCGCGCCGCGTTGTCGCCCGGCCAGCAGTATTTCCGGCTCTACGACGAGACGGTCACCTACGGGCGTTTGTGGGAGCAGAGCGGACGGTACGCCGCCGGGCTGGCGCGGGCCGGCGTCGGACCGGGTGACAAGGTCTGCCTGATCTATCCGACGTGCGCCGAATTTTTCTACACGTTCTTCGGCGCATTGCGCGTGGGCGCGGTGCCGGTGCCGCTCTATCCGACCCTCGGCGTCGAGACCACCGCCGCCATCTTCCGCGACTCGGAGGCGGCCGCCGTCGCGACCATCGGCTGGTTCCGCATGGGGGTCGACGAGAGCTGTGCACAGGCGCCGAACGTGCGTATGGTCCTCGAGCCGCCCGACCTCGATCTCGACGCCCCGGCGCCGCCGCTCGCCGCGGCCCGGGCCGACGACCTGGCCTTCCTGCAGTACACCTCGGGGAGCACGGGCCGGCCGCGTGGCGTGATGCTGACGCACGCGAACGTCGTGGCGACCATCCACTTCATGGCCGAGGCAGCGGGCATCACCGCCGACGATCGAGTCGTCTCGTGGCTTCCGCTCTATCACGACATGGGCCTGATCGGCTGCGCGTTCACGCCGCCGCTCTCCTGCACGCCGATCTGGCTCCTGCCGCCCGATCTGCGCAACCCGCGGCAGTGGCTCGCGCTGATCACCGAGATCCGTGCGACGTTCACGGTCTCGCCCGATTTCGGCTACCGCAACTGCGTGCGCAACGTGCGCGACACCACCGGGCTCGATCTCACGAGCCTCAAGGCGGCGCTCTCGGGCGCGGAGCCGGTGCGCCCGTCCACGATCGAGGCGTTCGAGTCGCACTTCGGGCTCAAGCGCGTGATCTCGCCGTGCTACGGACTCGCCGAGGCCACGCTCGCGGTTGCGATCTGGCCGCGCGGGGTGCCGCTGCGGCTCGACCCGAGCGGACGCTTCCTGTCGGTGGGCCAGCCGTGCCGCGGCGTCTCCGTGCGCATCCTGGCGCCGCTGGACGAGGGAACCGGTGAGCGCGCGGCGGGAGTCGAGGGCGAGATCTGCGTGAAGAGCCCGGGCGTGATGAAGGGCTATTACAACAGTCCGGCCGCCACCGAGAAGGTGCTCATGCCCGACGGCTGGCTGCGCACGGGCGATCTCGGATTCCTCGACGCCGAGGGATATCTCTACGTGACCGGCCGGCTCAAGGACCTCATCATCCTCGGCGGCCAGAACGTCATCCCGGCCGACATCGAGGAAGTCGTCGACCGCGTGTCAGGCGTGCGCTACTCGGCCGCCGTCGGGATCGACAGCGAGCGGACGGGCACGCAGCGCCTGCACGTCGTCGCCGAGGTGCGAAGCGAGGAGGCTGCGCCCGACGATTTCCACGATCTCGTCCGCGAGATCGCGAGCCGGGTGCATCGCTCGAGCGGTCACCGGCCGGCGCGCGTGATCCTCGTGCGTCCGAGCACCATTCCCAAGACGTCCAGCGGCAAGATCCAGCGCTCGCGCGTGGTGCAGATGATCCAGGACGACTCGATCGCCGAGCACGCCGTCTACGGCGAAGACTAGCCCTTCATGCCGAGCGGAGACCCGGATCTATGAATTTCGGCTGCCACTTGCCCGTCTACGGCCCGGCGGCCACGCGCGAGGTGCTGCTGGGCTTCGCGCGGCGCATGGAGGCGCTCGGCTACGACTCGCTGTGGGCCAGCGACCACATCGTCATCCCGTACGCGATCGCGTCGCGCTATCCGTATAACCCGACGGGCGACTTTCCGCTGGCGCCCGCCACGAGCTTCCTGGAGCCGCTCGTCGCCCTCGGGCTCGTCGCCGGCGTGACCGAGCGCATCCGCCTGGGCACGACGGTGCTGGTCCTGCCCCACCGTCATCCGGTCCTCGCCGCGAAGATGCTCGCGACGCTCGATCACCTGGCGCCCGGGCGCGTGATCCTCGGCGCGGGCGTGGGCTGGATGAAAGAGGAGATCGAGCTCTTCGGTGTGCCGTACAAGCAGCGCGGCGCCTGGAGCGACGAGGCCATCCGGGTCATGAAGGCCTGCTGGCGCGACGAGCGCGTGAGCCACCGCGGCGAGTTCGTGCGGTTCGAGGGGCTCGGCGTGGCGCCCAAGCCCGCGCAGGGCACGATCCCGATCTGGATCGGCGGCCACACACCGCGCGCGCTCCGGCGCGTGGCCGCGCTCGGCGACGGCTGGCACGCGGCGTTCCCGAGCGCCGCGAAAATGAAGGCGGGGCTCGACGATCTGGCGACCGCGTGCCGGCAGGTCGGGCGCGACCGGGCCTCGCTGACCATCAGCGCCCGCGTCGGCCTGCCCGCGCGACAGGACAGCGACGCGCTCGTCCGCGAGATCCGCGAGCTCGCCGAGCTCGGCGTCACCCACGTCATCCTCGAGTCGCGCGTCCGCGACCTCGACGACATGACCGCGATCTACGAGAAGTTCGCGCGCGAGACGCGCCCGCGGATCTGAGACTCCGGACCGGTCTCCCTGCGACCTTGTGCGGGGTTGTTGGAACGCGGCCGGCCTGAGTACCATACGTCGCCTGGGCTCGAGCCCAGGCACACGGCGGGGGTGATGGCGTGAATCGGGGCACTCTGATATTGGTCGCGTCGTGCCTGGCCCTGGCGGCGGCGGAGCTCTTGCCCGAGCGCGCGCCGGCCCAGGTGACGCTCACGCCGCGCGTCCTCCAGATCGACCAGGTGAAGTGTTCGGAGCTCAAGTCGGCCTCCGACCAGCGAACGGATCGGCTCCTCGTTTACTTCAACGGGTACATCGATGGGATGCGCCAGCACAAGGTCTGGGACGAGCGCAAGGTCGGCGAGCTGGTCGAGCGGGCTGTCGGCTATTGCAAGGCGGATCCCAACGAAACACTTCTGTCGGCGTTCACCAGAGCGGCGCGATGAGCGCGTCGCCGCGGAGAGCCGCCTGCCTCGAGTAGCAACGCGATCACCGGCACGAATGGACGTGCCACGCTCGACGACAGACGTACGCATTCAAGGAGAACTCGGATGACCAAGGCAGCGCGACGGACGATCATGTTCTTCATGGCGCTCGGACTCGCCGTGTCGGTGACGGGCTGGGTTGGGGCGCAGCAACCGCCGGCGCAGCAGCCGGCCGCGCCCGCTCAGCCCGGTGCCAGCACACCGGACACGGACGACGATCTCACGAGCGACATCGCGCTGACTCGGGCGTCGATCCAGCTCCGCCGCCAAGCGATCGTGACTTCGGTGATGGATCTGAACCCGACGGAGTCGCAGGCCTTCTGGCCCCTTTACCGAGACTACCGGATCGAGATGGCGAAGGTGGGCGATCGCGTCTCGAAGCTGCTCGTCGACTACACCAGCCAGTACGACACGCTGACCGACGATCAGGCCAAGAAGATCATGAAGGAATGGCTCAGCATCGAGAACGCGAAGACAAGCGTCAAGAGCAAGTACGTGTCGCGCTTCCAGAAGATCCTGCCGGCGCGGAAAGTGATGCGTTTCTTCCAGGCCGACAACAAGCTCGATGCCGTGCTCAATTCTCAGCTGGCGTCCATCGTACCGCTCGCGCGGTGACGGCGGCGCCCGCCAGGACATACGCTACCCGCGTGGCTACAAACGGAGGATGACATGAAGAGTTGGGTCACGACGATCATCACGGGGCTTGCCGCCGGCGTGCTCGTGAGCGCGGCATACGCCGAGGTTTACGTCTACCCCAAGCAGGGCCAGAGCCAGGATGCGTTCCAGAAGGACCAGTACGAATGCCACAATTGGGCCACGCAGCAGACCGGATTCAATCCGGCCGCGCCGCCACAGGCCGCCGCGGCGCCGCCTCCACAGGAAAGGGCGGTGAGAGGCGCGGCGCGCGGAGCCGCGGTCGGCGCCGTCGGCGGCGCGATCGCCGGTGACGCGGGTAAGGGTGCGGCGGTCGGCGCGGCCGTCGGCGGCACCGCGACCGTGATGCGAAACAACCGCGCCAACCGTGACGCGGCCGCCGCCAATCAACAGGCGCAGGCTCAGCAGCAGGCCGCCTATGGCAACTACGAGAAGGCCTACGCGACGTGCCTGTCGGGGCGCGGGTATTCGGTCAAGTAGAGTTCCAGCACTCGCCGCGCTGATCGGCGTTCTCCTCCTGGCGGCTGCCTGCGCCACGCCGATCGGCGTCTCGCTCACCGACCCGCAAGACGTCCACCGTCTCGTCACGCGGAGCGCTCTCAACGGCAGCGAGCCCAGCGGCCCGACCACGCAAACGCTTCATCGGCTCGGGCTCGCCGATCGCTTCGACGACGACCCGGTGGGCGTCCTTGCTCAGATCCGAGGTGACGGGACCGGGCTCGGACCGGATCGCCTCTTCGCGCTGGCCGAGCTTTCGTTTTTGCACGCCGCGAAGGGCAACCGCCAGGACTATTACCTGGCCTCTGCGGTCTACGCCTACGCGTTTCTCTTCCGCAAGGACGGCGCCATCGACGAGCCACTCGACGCGCGCACGCGCCTCGCCGCCGATCTCTACAACTTCGGCCTCGGCTTGGCGCTCGCCGCGCCGTCGGCGCCGGTCCCGGGGGAGGCTCGCCTGCCCGCCCCCGGCCGGACCGGGGCGGAAGCCGAAGCCATGGAGATCGACCTGACCAGCCGCACTCTCGCGCTGCCGTTCGGCTCGCTCGAGCTTCGTACCGACAAGACCGATCTCTTGTGGGGCGCACTGCCCATGAACCGGTTCATCTCGGTCGGTGAGTTCAAGATTCGCGGGCTGCGCAATCGCTATCGCCAGCCGGGAATCGGCCTGCCGCTCGCGGCGGAGGTGAGCCAGGATGGGGCGGGACACGAGATCGAGATCGCACGGAAGTACATCCCGAAGCGGATCAAGGTCCCGGTGACGGCGTTCGTGCGACTCGAGAACGTCACGCAGGCGATCGCCGACGGTCGGTTCCGCGGCGAGCTCGAGCTCTATCCGGCCGACGAAGCGGCCACGGTGGAGGTCGAGGGCCGCAAGCTCCCGCTCGAGCTCGAGCCGAGCGCCGTGCTCGCGTACGGCCTCGAAGGGGCGCCGGTGTGGGACACGGAGTACGGCTTCTTTCTGAAGCCGGGAAGCCGCTCGACCGGGGTGAATCTCTACCTGCTGCATCCCTACCGTCAGGGCCGGATCCCGATCGTGCTCGTCCACGGCACCGCGTCGAGCCCCGCGCGCTGGGCGGACATGATCAACGAGCTCACGAACGACCCCGTGGTGCGGGGCCGCATCCAGTTCTGGCTTTTCACCTACTCCACCAGCAATCCGATCCTCGAGTCGGCCAGCGAGCTGCGCAAAGCGCTGCTCCAGGTCGTCAAGGACCTCGATCCCGAAGGGCGCGATCCCGCGCTGCGCCGGATGGTGCTGATCGGACACAGCCAGGGCGGCATGCTGGCGCGGCTGATGGTGACGGACAGCGGCGACCGCTTCTGGAGCAACGTGTCCGACGTGCCCTTCTTGCAGGTCAAGGGTCCGCCGGACGCGCTCGAGTTCGTCAGGGACGCGATGTTCTTCAAGCCGGTCCCGTCCGTCACGCGGGTCGTGTTCATCGCGACGCCCCACCGGGGAAGCTTTCGGGTGTCGTCGATCGTGCCGGACCTGGTGCGCCGGATCGTCACCCTGCCGGTGAGCACGGCGAGGAACATCAGCGTGCTGGCCGCCGAAAACCCCGAGCTCGCCGCCGCTCGCGAAGCCGTCAAGGACATGCCAACGGCGGTCGAGAACATGCGTCCCGGGAATCGCTTCGTCCGGACGTACTCGGCCAGCCCAATCGCGCCTGACGTGACCGCCAATTCGATCATCGCTGTCCTCGGGGAAGGTCCGGTATCTGGCAAGACCGACGGGGTCGTCGCCTACGAGAGCGCCCACCTCGACGGCGTCGAGTCCGAGAAGGTCGTGCGCGCGCCGCACTCGTGTCAGGCCGAGCCCGACACGATTCTGGAGGTGCGGCGAATCCTGCGCGAGCACGTCGCCGCCAAGTGACCCGGCTGGTCGGCGCCGCCCTTCGCATCGTTCTGTGGGCGATGATCACCCTCGTCACCGCGTGGAGCGTCGCGGCGGTCTGGATCGACGGCCCGCACAGCCGCATTCTGGCCGCGGCGCTCGGCGTCGTGGTGGCGGGCGCGGCCCTGCTGCTGCTCCTTCTCGTGCGGCCGTGGTGGTGGGGCGGCGCGGCGGCCGTCGTGCCGTTCGCGATCGTGCTCGGCTGGTGGCTCTCGCTCGCGCCCAGCAACACGCGAAACTGGCAGCCCGACGTCGCCCGGTTGCCGAGCGCGGCGATCGACGGCAACCGCGTCGTGATCCATAACCTGAGAAACTTCTCCTATCCGTCCCCGACGACGGTCGTGGAGCGCTGGGAGAAGCGCACGTTCGATCTGGACCAGATCGTCGGTTTCGACATGTTCCTGTCCACCTGGGGCGCCCGCGGTATCGCCCATACCATCTCCAGCTGGGAGTTTTCCGACGGTCAGCATCTGGCGATCTCGATCGAGACCCGCAAGGAGAAGGGCGAGGAGTACTCGGCGGTGCTCGGCTTCTTCCGTCAGTTCGAGCTGTACTACGTCGTCGCCGACGAGCGCGACGTCATCGGGGTCCGTGCCGGTCCACGGCAGGAGATCCTGCACCTCTATCGCATCAAAGGCACACCCGCCTTCGCGCGCGCGCTGCTGCTCGACTATCTGCGCGAGGTGAACGAGCTCGCGCAGAAGCCCATGTGGTACAACGCGCTGACCCACAACTGCACGACGATGATCCGCCATCACGTCGATCAGATCGCGCCTGGCTTTCCCTTCGACTGGCGCATCCTCGCCAACGGCTACCTCGACGAGCTGGGCTACGAGCGGGGTCAGGTCAACACGAGCCTGCCGATGGCCGAGCTGCGCCGTCGTAGCGACATCACGGCGCGGGCGAGAGCGGCCGTCGAACGGAGCGATTTTTCGGCCGTGATCCGAGCAGGTCTACCCGAGCGCCCGGTTGCGTCCCGCTGAGGTTAGCCGCCGGGACCTCACTGACGGTTCAAGTATTCGAGGATCTCGTCACGATGCTCCGCGACCAGCTTCTGCGCCGCGACGTACAGGAGATCTCGATCGCACTCCGACGAGAGGCCGAGGCGCGTCGGGATCTCGGCAATGCGGTTCGTCACTTCTTCGGGCGTCTTGAGAGGCTTGAGCTCGGACCTGCAGGACGAGGGTAGATCGCTCAGGTCCGCCGCCCATTTGGCATCGGTGTGGCGGATCAGGACCACCTGGAAGCTCTTCGTATCCGGGAAGACGCCCTCAAGCTGGAGCGTGCGGAAGAAGAGCGCCTGATAGGTGATGGCCCGCTCCTCCATGATGCTCGGGATGCGGGTGAAATCGAAATTGCGCAAATTGAACGGCAGCGAGCGGCGGAGAAGCCGCTTCTCCCCCACCGAGAACGG
>Ga0066903_100004745_pt1 | contig 11581 bp, 9 predicted proteins | sample PanSoiMetaGPlot1_FD_67491 | JGI IMG/M metagenome (GOLD analysis project Ga0066903, IMG submission 67491) | Tropical forest soil microbial communities from Panama analyzed to predict greenhouse gas emissions - Panama Soil - Plot 1 (version 2) | ecosystem: Environmental > Terrestrial > Soil >...
CCGCCCGCCGATGGTGCGAACGCAACCGTCCCGACGCCCGCGGGTGCCTGCTGCACGCCGCCGTTGTACGGCCGGAGCTCGGCGCCCCCGAACACCGTCAGAACATCGGTCTGCGGGTTGCAGAAGCCGAGCTGCTGAAGGAACTGGCCGTAGAGCGTGATGCCACCGCACACCGCCGACACGTTCAGGGCAGGGCTCGCGAGCGCGTTCCCCTGCGCGTCGACCCGGGTCGCGATGCGGAAGAACTGGAAGGGCAGGCGGATCGCGTTGAACTGGATCGCGAATCCGGTCCCGAGGAACGTGATCGCCCCGCCGTCGTTCGTGACCTCGAGCGGGAAGAGGACACGTGTCGACGGATCGACGACCGTCGTGTTCGAGCCCTGCGCGAGCTTGCCACCGACCACCCACGCGTAGGCGTGCCCCGGCGCGTCGCTCCGCACGAGGCCGATCAGGTAGTGGAGCGAGTCGAAGCCGATCTGGTTGTAGCTCGGGAGGATCGTCGGGAGCGGTGCAGCGATGCGGTAGAGCTCCCACACGCCGGCGGGATCACCGGGGGCGGCGGGGACGGGAAGCGGCAAGGCGTCCTCGATCGCGACCGGGCGGACGTCGAACGTGAAGGTGTGCGTGAACGCCCCACCCACCTGGCCGCCCGAGAAGCGGAGCCCCGTGCGCATCGGATTCACGAGGTACTGTCCCGTGAGCGTGACCGATATCGATCCGCCGGTCCTCGGTCCCCACGGCGCGAGCGGGACGATCGTGACGAATTTCCGATCGCCCGACACCTCCGTGCGGATCGGCACGTCCGGGCTCACCACCACGGTGGTCGACGGCGCGTCGATGTGCGCGAGCACCGTGTCGCCCCCGGCGCGCACGAAGAGCGAGAAGGTGAGCGGCTGATTGGGCTCGATCGCGGCGGGGGGCGTGTCCAGCTGGCGGCCGAACTGGGTCGTGAAGTAGAGCGCCGCGCCGTCGCTCGGGAGATCTTCGCCGGGGCCCTTCCGGCAGCGGGTGTCGGCGGTCGCCTCGTCGCGCAGGCAATAGTCGTACGGGAGGCTGAATATCTGACCCGACTCGCCCGCGACCACGATGGCGTCCGCGCCGAGGGCGGGCGACGCGTTCAGGTCGTCGCGCGCCGCATCGATGAGCTGCATCGACCAGCGCAGCCGGCCGTCGGGGTTCAGCACGTAGAGGCGACCGTCGCCGGCGCCGACGTACGTGTTGCCGTCGCCGTCGATCGCCGGCGACGCGCGGATCGCGTCGCGCGTGTCGAACTGCCAGCGCAGGGTTCCGGTCGCCGGGTCGAGTCCGTAGACGCTGCCATCCGCCGACGGCTGCACGATGGTGCCGTCGGGCAGCTCGCCCGGGCTCGCGTAAACGTGATCGCGCGCGCCGAAGGGGGCCGGCCAGGCTTCGGTGCCCGACACGGCATCGTAGGCGCGCACGAAGCCGTCGAAGCCGCCGACCACGACGCGGCCGTCGCGTGTCAGGAGCGGGCTCGCCGCGATGGTGCCGTCGGTCCCGTGGCTCCACAGGGTCTCACCCGTGAGGGCGTTCAGCGCGAAGGTGTTCTTCCCGAGGAGCTCCAGGAGGTTGTTGTTGCCGATGAAGAGCCGGCTGCTCGTCACGTCGAGTGCCGGGAGCGACCACGTCTGGTCGACCGTCTTGAAGCGCCATCGCACCGTGGCGTCGTCACGGCGGAGGGCGTACGTGAAGAAGTTGTCGTTCGGGACGTAGAGCAAACCGTCGGCGCCGATCGCGACGTTCCCCTCGAACCAGTTGATGAAGGCGGAGTTCACCGCCGGATCGTCGGCGGCGAACGTCCACACGGGATCGCCGGTCGCCCGATCGAGCGCGTAGAGCGTGCCGTCGCCCGAGCCGACGTAGACGCGCCCGCGATCGTCGAGGAGGGCAGACGAGTCGATGATCTCGCCCGTGAGCCGCGACCAGCGGAGCCTCCCGTCCTTGGTGATGGCGTAGAAGGTACGGTCCGCGGAACCGACGTACACCGTGCCGTCGCCGTCGATGACCGGCGTGCTGAAGATCCCCTTGCCCGTCTGGAACGTCCACAGGTTGCCGCCCGTGGACGAGGGCGTGACGGGGCTCCGTCCATCCTGCTTGCTCGTGCGCCGGAACTTGGGCCACGGGCTCAGTGGATCGAGCGGCACGTCGTACGCGTACGGCGCGCGCGTGGCCAGCAGCCTCCGGCGCTTCGGGTGGGCGTCCTTCACGGTGAGCGTGCCCTTGATGAGATCGCAGTTCCGGACGGGCTCGAGTGCGCGGAGCTTCACGGGTCCGGCGACGCCGTCACAGTCGGTCCACACGGCGCGGATGGCCGTGCCCTTGCGCGTGTGCCGCGGCTTGTAGGTGATGCGCCCGCACGCCGGCTCGATCGCGATCGATGTCGCGTCGAGCACGATGGTCTCCCTCGCGGGTGCGGTGACGTCGGCGACGACGTGCTGTCCGTCCGCCGTGAGGAAACGCCCGTCCGCACAGGGCGGCCGGCGGGCGAATCCCGGTGCCGCCGCGACCAGGACGCAGAGGGCGACGATCGCACGCATCGCGTTGACGTATCGCCCAGCGAAGAATGGGTAAAGGGGCTGCGTAGGCACCGCACTCCACCCGCAATCGAGAAGCGGTTCCTCGAAGAACCTCATCCCTCTCAAACAAAGGAGGCCGGAGGGCTCCCGCCCCCCGGCCTCCAGGTGCGACGCGGCGCTCGGCAGCGCCTACTGGACGTTCGCGGTCTCGGAGCTGGCGGCGTTCAGTGTGAAGGTGCAGGTGGGAGTCTTGACCCCGCCGCTGGTGCACACCCCCGACCAGATCACGGACCGGCCGTTGGTGGCCCTGAGGGTGAGGCGCGTCCCGACGAGGAAGCTGGCAGAGCCGGTGGTCCCGACGGGGACATTCACCCCGGTCGGAGTGGAGAGGATGCTCTCGCCGGCGCGGCCCGTGGCAGTCACGGTGAGCGGTGCCGTAGGGGGAGCAACGCCGCAGACGTTCGCGACGCCGGCGCCGCCACAGGTCGCTGGTGAGGTGCAGACGCCGCAGGTGAGCGTCCCCCCGCAGCCGTCAGGAACCGTGCCGCAGTTCTTGCCCAGCGCTGCGCAGGTCGTGGGCGTGCAGACGCCGCACACGTTCGCGACGCCACCCCCGCCACAGATGGCCGGCGCGGTGCAGACGCCGCAGGTGAGCGTGCCCCCGCAGCCGTTGGGAATCGTGCCGCAGTTCTTCCCCTGGGCCGCGCAGGTCGTGGGCGTGCAGGGCACGGCCACGTTGGCCACCGTTCCCGCCCAGCGGGTCGAGTGCACGACCCCGCCCACCGTGCAGCTCAGCCGGAAATCGACCGCGCTGCCGGCCGCGACGGTACCGGGCACCTTGAAGTTGACGGCCGTGGCCCGCACGAGCGGGGCGGCCTGCGCGGCGAACGGGGTCACCGACGCCGTGCCGGAGATGCCGCCCACCTTGATCGTCGCCCCGGCGCACCCGGCCGGGTAGCGGGCGGGATCCAGATTGATGAGGCTTACGCGGACGCTGGTGCCGTCCGTGCGAGCGTCACCCACCGCCGGGAAGCCCGCGAGGCTCGGGTTCTCGCCGGCGGCCAGCGCGAGCTTCGCATCGCGGGTGAAGCCCATGCACCCCCCTCCCGAGCAGCTGTCGCCGGTGGTGGCCGGGTTGCCGTCGTCGCAGAGGAGCGCGTTGTTGAGGTTCTCGCAACCGACGGTCGGCGGGGTGCAGAGGTCGGTGGTGCACGGGTTCCCGTCGACGCAGTTCTTGGGTGTGCCGAGGCAGGCCCCGGCGGTGCAGGTGTCCCCCACCGTGCAGGCGTTGGCGTCGGTGCACGCGATCCCGTCGTTCAGGCTGACGGAGCCGCACACGCCCGCCCCGTTGCAGGCGTTGTTGGTGCAAATGGTCGTCGCGGCGCAGGCGGACCCGGCCGGCTCGAAGGTGCAGTCAGGGGCGCAGCAGTCCCCGGCGACCCGATTGCCGTCGTCGCACTGCTCGCTCACGTCGAGAATGCCGTTGCCACACACGTCCTGGATCCGTCCCAAGATCGAGAAGAGGTTCGTCTGCACGCCACCGGCGGGCAGCCCCGGTCCCACGACGCGGAAGAAGTTGGTGCCGCAGGGGCTGCCGGTGACCGTGTGGTCGACCGCCGGGTCACCCACGAACCCCGGAGGGGCCGCCGGCGGTGTCGCGTCCCACACCAGGAAACGGGGCCCGATGCGGCTCCCGGCTGCCGTCGGTCCGTTGAACCCGCTGGCCGCGAGGCCGATCGAGTCGGTGGTGGCATTGATGACGCCGAGACCGTCCGCGGTCAGGGACTCCACGCCGTACGGATGGGTGACCGTGTAGGTGCCATTCGGGACGAGCCCGCTCACCCGGATGCGGAGCCGGCTGAAGGTGATCTGGTCGCCGGGCACCACGGGGCCATTCAGAAAGGCCCCCTCCACCGCCATGACGAGATTCGCGATCCCGCCGTTCGGGAGAGTCATCTTGGCGGTCCCCAGCGAGTAGAACCACTCCTCGGGGAAGTTGCCCGGGAAGGAGAGGGGCGCCAGGGGGTTCGGAAGATCGGCGGGCGTCAGAACGCAGAGCCCGCCGAGATCGAAGCACGGCCCCAGCGCGAGCCCGGAGGCATCGACGTAGTACCGGGGGTAACCGTTGGCCGGGTTCACGGGGCCGATGCCCGCGGCCGGCAAGGGGGTGTTGGTGCACTGGGCCCTTGCGGTCCCGGCGGCCGCCACGCAGAGCAGCATCGCCAGGCCGGCCACGCACCTCACCATGGTCTTTCGCTCTGCCTTTCCCTTGTCACGCCCGATGATCCGTCGAGATGTCCATGCCATTTGCCTTATCCTTTCCTGGGGGCCCGCATTTGATTGGGGGATCTCGTTGTCGTTGGCTGTGGCGCCCGCCCACTGTGGCTTTAGGTCACATGGTGCAATGTGTCAATGAAATTTTGTTAAGGATATAGCTGTATTACGTGACTAGGTAGAAGCTGCAGCAAGGTCCCTATCGCCTGCGCGGCAGGGACCCCCCGGATGAGGCGACCTGTCGGGGCCGGCGCGTCCATGGTAGCGCTTGCCGGCGTGACGACCGGGCAGGGCGAGGCCGGACGAAGGAATCGACGCCGTGAGCCGCTCCTCACGCGCCGCGCCTTCCTCGCCTCGGCGGTGGCGGGAGCCGCGGCGCTCGGGACGAATCGATCCTTGGCGCTCGGGACCGCGCCCCGTCCCGATCTGGGCGCGCCCGGCCGCGTCGTCGTCGCGGGTGCCGGGCTGGCCGGCCTGACCGCCGCGCTCGATCTCGTCGATGCGGGATGGGACGTCGTCGTGCTCGAGGCCCGCGATCGGGTCGGCGGACGCGTGCACACGCTGTACGATCCCTTCTCGCCGGGGCTGCACGCCGAGGCCGGAGGCGAGTCGATCGACGACAACCACGACCGCCTCCAGGCGCTGCTCGCGCGCTTCGGCATCGCAACCGAGCGGCGGCCGCCCGACAAGCTGATCCAGTCCGTCACCTACTACCGCGGTCGACGCATGCCGCTCACCGCCTTCCTCGCGCGGCGCGACGCGGCCGTCGTGGGTGACTACCTGCGCTTCGGCGACGCGCTCGACGCCCTCTCGGCGGCCGTCGATCCGGAGCGTCCCGAGCAGGCCGCGAACGCCGCCGAGCTCGACCGCCAGACGCTCGACGGCTTCATCCGCGGGCTCCGCCTCGTACCCGAGGCCGATTTCCTCGTCCGCCTCCAGAACCGCGCCAGCTACAACGCCGAGGCGCGCGACCTGTCGATGCTGTTCGTCGCGCAGCAGACGGCCGTCTTCGCGGGCGTGCCGGACAGCGCATCGGAGACGATGCGCATCCGCGGCGGCAACAGCCGGCTGCCGGAGGCGATGGCGGTCGCCCTCGGCGATCGACTGCGCTTGCGCTCGCCGGTCACGCGCGTCGAGCACGACACGGACGGCGTGCGCGTGTTCGCGGGCGGGGCGCCGGTCGACGCGGCCTGCTTGGTGATCGCGATGCCGATGCCACCGCTGCGTCGGGTCACGTTCGCACCGGCGCTACCCGCGGCGCTCGCGGCGGTCGTCGATCGGCTCGACCTCGGGGCGGCCGTCAAGGTGATCCACGAGTACTCAACGCGATTCTGGGAAGCGGAGGGTGTCCCCGGGTTCACCGTCGCCGACCTGCCGTTCCACGTCGCCTGGGCCGCGACCGACTCCTACACCTCGACGTCCGGCATCCTCACGCAATTCGTCACCGGCCGGCCGGCTCGCGCTGCCGCGCAGCTGGGGGACGCGCACCGCATCGCCGTGTTCCGCCGCCAGCTGGATCGTGTCTATCCGGAAGGCAAGCCGCTCCACACCGCACATGCCGCCACCATGGCGTGGGCGAACGAGCGCTACACCGGCGGGGGCTACGCCGTGTACCGTCCGCACCAGATGCTGCCGTTCTGGCCCGCCATCCGTGCCGGTCTCCCGCGCATCAAGTTCGCCGGCGAGCACACCGAGCCGCTCGCCGGCTTCATGGAGAGCGCCGTCCGCAGCGGCCATCGGGTCGCGGCGCTCATCGGCCAACCGGCGACGTCGGGGCGTACCCGGCACCCCCGCTCCCCCCTCTAGGCAGCCGGTACGGCCTGGTCCTCCTCGAGGAGTCGGACGGGAGTCGTCGATGCCGGAAATTTGCCGGTGATGTCGGCGTAGAACCCACGGAGACGGTCCATGTCGGCAGCGAGGTCGCCGGAGGGGGTCAACGCCGGTCCGATCCCCCCGACCTTGCGCCGGTAGTCGAGAAACCCGCAGACGATCGGAACCCTGGCGCCACGTGCGATGTGGTAGAAGCCCGATCTCCAGTGCGTCGCGCGGCTGCGCGTCCCCGACGGCGGGATCACTAGGAGAAGCCGGTCGACGGTATCGAAGCGATCGACGGCCTGCTGCACGATGTTCTGGCGCGCCCCCCGATCGACCGGCAGGCCACCGAGCCGCCGCATCAACCATCCGAACGGCCAGCGGAACAGCTCCCGCTTGCCGAGCCACGCCGGCCGGATACCGAGCACGTACGCGACCGCCAGCATGAGCGGCAGGTCCCAGTTCGAGGTGTGCGGCGCCGCGATGACGACCGCCTTGCGAGCGTCGGGGAGGTGGCCTTCCACGCGCCAGCCCGAGAGGCGGAGATAGAGTGCACCCAGCCCCCGGGTGACCCGGCCGACTCTGCGTGACGACGTCACCTACGCAGCTGACCGGATATCGCCCTCAATGTCAAAGGAACCCGCGAGATCACAGCGGCGAGAGTGGACGTCGCACTCGAAACGTGCCAGCGGAGACCGTCCATGGAATCGCGCCAGGCCGACGTCTGCGTCGTTGGTGCCGGGCTTGCCGGCCTGGCGGCGGCACGGCGCCTGGTGCAGGCCGGGCGCAGCGTGGTCGTCCTCGAGGCACGGGACCGGGTGGGTGGTCGCGTCTGGAACAGGGTCCTGCCCGATGGGCTCGTGATCTCGGTCGGCGGAACGTGGCTCGGCCTCCGCCAGGACCGCATGTTCGCGCTCTGCGAGGAGGTCGGCCTCGACACCTATCCGCAGCATCACGAGGGCGACACGATCCTGCAGCTCGACGGGAAGACGCAGCGTTACCACGGCATGGTGCCCAAGCTGAATCCGCTGGCAATCGCTGCGCTCGGCATCGCCTTCAAGCGGCTCGGGCGCATGGCGCAGCGGCTGCCGCTCGACGCACCCTGGGAAGCGCCCGGCGCGAAGGCGCTGGACGCGCGCACGCTCGGTGGATGGCTCGCGTCGCCGCTGAACGTCCCGACGGCGCCGGCGAAGGCGCTCCTGGGCGCGGCCATGATGACGCTCTTCTGCACCGACCCGTCCCAGCTGTCGCTCCTGGGGGCGCTCGTCCTGGCGCGCGGCGGCGACAACTTCGAGTACTACACCGACACCAAGCAGACCGAGACCCATCTCATCGACGGCGGCTCGCACGGGCTCGCGACACGTCTCGCGGCCCGGCTCGGTGACGCGGTCCGCCTCGCAGCACCGGTGCGACGGATCGCACAGACCGCGACGCACGTCGACACCGAGGCCGACGCCTGCATGGTCCGGGCGGATCGCGTGATCGTCGCGACGCCGCCGGTGCTGGCGAGCCACATCGAGTACGATCCGCCGCTGCCTGCCACCTACCAGCATCTCCTCCGGCGATGGACGCCCGGTGCGATCATCCGGGTGAACACGGTGTACGAGACCCCGTTCTGGCGCTCCGACGGTCTCAACGGCGAGACCGTCGCACCGCAGTCGCCGATTCCGGTATCGCTCGATCAATCGCCGCGCTCGGGTATCCCGGGCATCCTCTGCAGCTTCTCGTTCGGTCCGCCCGCGCTCGCGCTCGCCCGTCTCGACCCGGCGCAGCGGCGGGAGCTGTGGCTGCGAGCGCTCGGCGAGCGATACGGCGTGAAGGCCGGCGCACCGATCGCGTACCTCGAGACGGATTGGTCGAGCGAACGCTGGTCCCTCGGCGGCATGATGGGGTACTTCGCGCCCGGCATCCTCACGACCTACGGCGCCGCCGTGCGCGAGCCGGTCGGGCGCATCCACTGGGCGAGCTCGGAGCGGGCGACCTTGATGCACGGCCTCATGGAAGGTGCGGTGCGCTCCGGCGAGCGCACCGCGGAGGAAGTCCTCGCGCGTCAGTAGCCGTCGTCGCCGCGATCGCGGACCCTACACGATCGGCGGCCCGCCCCCCTGCCCCACCGCGGGCACGATCGGCCCCAGCGTCAGGCGCCAGAAGTCGTACCAGAGGAGCATCAGCATGTTCGCCGCGAGCGCCTCCACGACGACCACGCGCATGGGCGTTTCGTCCCGCTCGTCGATGCGGAACACGAACGGGAACATGATCGCGAACAGCCCGCCGTAGAAGATCGAGCCGTAGCGGAGCATCGCCGCCCGGTCGGCGTACTGGAAGTAGTCCTTCATGAAGTCCTGCGCCATGGAGAAGGTCTCTCCGAAGGCCATCGCGAAGGAGAGCGCGAAGAGGAGGAGCATGGTGAGGACGGGATTCGGCCGGTCCCACGCGCTCAGCCAGCGCCGCATGATGACGTTGATCAGGACCTGGTAGGTGGTGAAGTAGACGAAGGCGAGGAGGTAGAGCATGAACGGCACGCGGTTCAGGTTCCAGGTGATCGGGAAGCCGTAACGCATGCCGAGCACCTTGTAGAAGTAGTGCGTGCCGAAGTACGACTGGATGAAGGCGAAGATCCAGATCCAGACGTTGATCTTGAAGATGTAGCGCGCGGCGAGCGGCCGCCCACGGTCGGCGTCCGACGGAAAGAGCAGCGGGAGAACCCAGAGCGGCAGGAAGAGGGCGAGGCTGAAGAGCAGATGACCCACGTCACGCCAGCCGCGGTAGGTGTCGGTGTGCTGCACCACGCCGATGGCGGTCATCCACAGGGGCGCGTAGAGGAGATAGAGGCGCTCGGCCCACGCCTTGGCGGGATTGGCGGCGAACCAGCGCGCGTGTTCGGCGCGGCCGACGGTCACCCTGGCGATCGTACCGGTCGACATGGCCGCTCAACGGCCCTTCTTCGGCCGCACGACGCTGCCCGAGCGCTCGCGCATGACGTCCGCCGCTTCTCGCGCCTCGCCGACGGCGCCGCGCGCGAGCGCCTGGCGAAAGCGCTCGGCGACGGCGCGCATGAGCGCGCCCTCCCGCGGGTCGTTGCTGCTCGCGACCGCGGCGAGGCGATCCATGGCCTGGGCGATCTGCGTGACCGCGGCGCCGGGGTCGCCCCGGCCACGCGCCGCGAGCCCCTGGCGGAGGAGCCGTTCGACCTCGGCGAGGGCGGGCTCCGCCGCAGCACCGAGCACCAGCTTCAGCTCCCCGATACGCGAGAAGAGAGCCCCGAGCGCCTCGGGGAAGTCGATCAGGTGGCTGTGGTCGCCCGGGGGCTTGGCCATCGGACGGGAAGATAGAGCGCGACCTCGAAGCCGCGCAAGGAGGGATCCTCGATGCTGTATGTCATCCTGGGACACGACGCGCCCGACGCGCGCGAGAAGCGCCCGGCGGTCCGCCCCGCCCACCTCGAGCACCTGGCGCCGCTCGTCCGCGCCGGCCGCATCCGCATCGCCGGGCCGCTGCTCGATCGCACCGGGAGCCTCATCATCCTCGAGGCCGACTCGCTCGCCGAGGTCTGGGCCGTCGTCGCCCGCGACCCCTACGTCACCGAGGGGATCTTCAATCGCGTCGAGGTGAAGCCGTTCCAGCAGGTGCTCCCCTGAGCTCGCAGCCGCTCCGCCGGTCTGCTAAGCAGGCCCGCGCCCGAGGAGACGATGCGATGAGGGGTCGGCACCTGGTTGCCCTTGCAGGGGCGAGTCTCTTCACGGCCGTCGTCGGCGCGCGGGCGATCGCCGCCAACAGCGACCCTTCTCCCCTCCCCGCCAGCAGTCACATCTTCGCGCCGGGTCCTCGCTCGCAGGGGTTGATGGGACTCCAGATCGAGCCGAGCTCGATCACCGACTTCCAGGGCACCGTCGCCCTCGCGTACCTCTCCGGCACCGCCACCGACGGGGGCGGTCAACACTACGACCTGGAGGTCGACCTCCGCATCATGAGCGGCGACTACGTCGCCACGGACGGATCGACTCGGACCGCGGCCTTCGCCTTCATATGAATTGATCTCTTCGCGCCCGGTCGGGCCGAACGGATTCACGACTTCACCGGGGGCATCGCCCCCTCGGGCCTCGTCTGGACGGTGCCCGTGATCGGTGCGCAGATCACGGCGAGCCGGCGCGACAAGCAGCTCGACGTCGACGCGGAGAACGTGCCGGTGATCGACGCCGCCTCGCTCCCCACACCCGCCGAGCTGGCCGCGACGGTGAGCTTCCACCTCACCTGGAAGGCGAACGCGCCGCGGCGGAAGCTCGGTCACCCGCACTCGGCCGCACCCACCGATCCGGATGCGTTCCTCGCCCGGCTCGCGCACGCCAAGGCGACCGGCGCGTTCTCGGGAAGCGAGACCGGCTTCACGTTCCAGGGTAACGGCAAGAGCACGTTCGCCGAGCTCGGCAGCGAGCAGAACGGGGTCTTCCTCAACTCTCCCGTCGCCGTCGTCGCCTGTCCGGTGTGCACGGGGCACTAGCGGGTCCCGAAGTGCACGGCGCACATCCGTGCACGGGCGAGGCAATCACGCGGCGCTGAGAAGACCGCGCCACCTCGCTCCACGACGCGAGAAGGCCCTCGCCCGCCGGCATGCACCTTGCTGCCGCTCGCAGGGATGTCCTGCGCGCCGGACGGGTCAACGTCCGGCGCGCAGAGCACCCCTGTCGTCGGGACGAGGCGAGGATGGACGGGTGGACGATGCAACGGGTGCTCGCGGCCGGCGTCCTGTTCGGGGCCTGCTGCTCCTCCTCGGCGGCGGCCACCGTGCAGACGCTCGCGCCCGTCGCCGACACCTACGTGAGTGCCGGCAGACAGGCGGGTCGTGACCATGGTGGCGCCGCGCAGTTGAGGGTGCAGGGCCTGCGCAGGGTCGCCTTTCTCGAGTTCGACCTGTCGACGCTTCCGGCTTCCCTCGTACAGGCGACGCTCGTCCTGTCGGT
>Ga0066903_100004746_pt1 | contig 11581 bp, 8 predicted proteins | sample PanSoiMetaGPlot1_FD_67491 | JGI IMG/M metagenome (GOLD analysis project Ga0066903, IMG submission 67491) | Tropical forest soil microbial communities from Panama analyzed to predict greenhouse gas emissions - Panama Soil - Plot 1 (version 2) | ecosystem: Environmental > Terrestrial > Soil >...
CGCCGCTGCCAGGCGCCGGTGATCCGCACGTTGTCGCTCGGCTGTCCGCACTGCAGCCGGTTCTGCTCGATGTGATCGAACAAGACGGCCGAATAGGCGGCCAGCGGCGGCGGCGTCACGATCGGGCCGTGAATCCGGGTCTGCGTGTGGTTGTAGCCGGCGTGAAGGTTCAGATCCCCGCCCCCGAGCTGCGCGCGATAGGTCCCCACGACGTCCACGCCGTGCGTCCGCGTGTCGATCGCGTTCGTGAAGAAGCGCGCGCTGTTGGCGCCGAACGGCGCGAGCAGCGCCGCGATCGGCGGCGCGGTGAAGTTGCCCGACAGGACGATGCGATCGTCGATCGCGATGTGGTAGTAGTCGACGGCGACGTCCACGTTATGAGCCGGATTGATCACGGCGCCGGCGCTCACGTTGCGGGACTGCTCGGGCTTCAAGGGCGTGGCGCCCAGCGCGATCGCCGGGGCGGAGTTGACCGGCAGCGTCAGCGATTCGACCGGCACGAGCCCCTGGCCGAGGTTCAGGAAGTTCGTCGCGGTCGACGAGAAGTACGACTGGGCGAGCGACGGCGCGCGGAAGCCCGAGCTGACCGACGCCCGCACCAGCAGGATGCGCGTCGTCTGCAGGCGGCCGCCCACCTTGCCGTCGACCGTGCCGCCCACGTTGTCCCAGTAGTGTTCGGCGCGAGCGGCGAGATCGATCCGCAGGCGCCGCGCGACGTCCCCTTCGGCGTCGATGTAGGCGGCGCTGCTGCTCCGGTATTTGTTGACGGCGTTCGACGGACGGAACCCGGGGAAGACCTGCGCGCCGATCGCAGCGGGTCCGCCCGCCTGGTTCAGCGCGCCGCCGTCGCGGTACGAGTCGGGCTCGCCGGCCACGATCTGGTAGTTGTCGTACCGCACTTCGCCGCCGAAGGCGACGTTCAGGGGGCCCGTGAATCCCTTCAGTGTCACCGGCCGGCTGATGTCGGCGTTCGTGACGAACTGGTTCAGCACCAGCGTGCCGGCGTCGAACGTCGTCTTGTTCGGCGGCGTCGACGGCCCGAGTGAGGCATTCAGCGTGTTGCCGATTGTGAAGCCGAAGCTGTTGTGGCCGAGGCCGGCGCTGACGTCGTAGCCCCAGCGGCCGGCGGCGCCGCGGATGCCGCCGAAGCCCGACGCGTCGAGGACCGACGGCTGGATCTCGGGCAGGAAGCCGAGCGGATAGATCTGCGGCCAGTTGCGCGCGTCGAGGGCGCGGCGGTAGAACCCGGCGCTGTTGGCCTCGCGATGGCTGAAGCCGCCGAAGCCGTACAGCGACTTCGTGGCCGAGCCGTTCAGCGGCACGCTGGCGTTCACGAACGTCATCACGTCGCGCGTGTCGGGATCGCCCCAGCGGTGGTTCGGCTCGGGCACGGCGTTGTGGCCCGCGTCGCCGGGGACGATCTGGTCGCGCGGATCGAACGACGCGCGGTTCGTGCGGTTGTGATGGCGGTACTCCGCGGCGACCGTGACGCTGCCTTTCCCCGCGGCGATCCCCCACGAACCGCCGACGTCGCCGAGGCCGCCGTCGGAGAAGTCGATGTCGGCGCCGGTGCGGCACGTCAGCCCGTCGGGCGTGCAGTCGTTGCCGGGGAACGATCCTTTCGACAGGCCGAACTCGGACGTGACCTGCGCCGTCGAGACGCCGCTCTTGAGCACGATGTTGATGACGCCCGCGATGGCGTCGGACCCGTACTGCGCCGACGCGCCGTCACGGAGGATCTCGATGTGATCGATCGCCGAGACGGGGATCGCGTTCAGGTCCACGCCGGCCGAGCCGCGTCCGACGCTGCCGTTCAGGTGCACGAGCGCGGTCTGGTGACGGCGCTTGCCGTTCACGAGGACGAGCACCTGATCGGGACCGAGCCCGCGCAGCGTCGCCGGGCGCACCGTGTCGGTGCCGTCGGTAATCGACGGGCGAGGAAAATTGAACGACGCGGTGAGCGACGCGATGACCTGCGCCGTCTCGGTGTAGCCGCTGGCGGCGATCATCTCGTGGGTGAGGAGGTCGACCGGCACGGTCCGCTCCACGTCGGCGCCGCTCGCGCGCGAGCCGACGACGACCTGTTCCGCGAAGCCGATCGTGAGCGCGACGTCGGCCTGCGCCGAGTCGCCGTCGATCCGCACCGTCACGGTTTTCGTGGGCAGGTTGAGCGCGTCCACGGCGATCTGCACGCGGCCCGCGCGCACGAGGGCTCGCGGCAGGGTCAGCGAGTACCGGCCGTCCTCACCCGCCGTCGCCGTGATGACCGTGGCCGACGCGCTCACAGAGATCACCGCGCCCGGCACCGGCGCGTGGTCCGCGGCGGTCGTGATCGTTCCCGAGATCGTGACGATATCCTGCGCGAACACGGGACTGCTGACGGTCAGCCCGACGAGCAGCGCGAGGGCGCGCCGCCATGAGAACACTCGAACCATCTCTTACCCCTCCTTGCCGGGATAGGAGAGTGGCGGGAAAGTCTTTCAGTTCAGACGCAGGCGGGTCCAGTCGCCGGACTGGATGAAGCCGGCCCAGTAGTACGGATGCCGCTGCGCCGGGGATCTCAGGATGGAGAGCTTCGCCTGACGGAGCGCGTCGCCGCGGCCCACGCCGCTGCGCAGACGCAGGTAGTAGGCGACCATCGTGTCGCGCGCGATGGAGTCGGTCACGGGCCACAGGCTCATCACGAGCGTCTCGGCGCCCGCGAGCATGAACGCGCGGCGCAGGCCGTACACGCCTTCGCCGTTGTGCACCTCGCCGACGCCGGTGTCGCACGCCGACAGCGTGACCAGGTGCGTGCCCCAGAGGTCGAGGCCGGCGGCCTCGAGCGCCGTCAGGATGCCGTCGCCGCGCGCGCCGTCGGGCAGGTTGGCTCCCGCCAGCGCCAGGCCCGATCGCAGCAGCGGATTCTGCACGAGCGCCGGCAGGGCCGCGCCGCTGTCGTCGGCGAGGAAGAAGCCATGTGACGCGATGTGCAGGATGCTCGGCGCGCTGACGCTCTCGATCGCGGACTTGGACGCGCGCCGGCCCGTGAGGAGCCTGGCGTCGGGCAGGAGTTCCTTGATGGCGCGCCCTTCCATGGCGCTTCCCGCCAGCGGCGCGAAGTACAGCGTCGACATGTCGGCGCCCACGGTCACGGATCGCTGGATGCTGGTCGCGCGGACCTGCATGAGACGGCTGGCCTGCGGCGAGGGCTCGCCGAACAACGGATCCGCGATGATGATCGGGCTCGCCTTGGTCGCGCGCGGCGTGTCCATGCGCAGCAGGTCCCGCCCGCTGGTGAGATACGTCGTGGTATAGCGTTCGATGAGAAAGCGGCCGTGCTCGTCCACGAGCGCCTCGAACGGCACGAGGTTGAGCCCGCCGTCGGGCGAGATGAGCAGGCGGGTGACGCCCGTCAGCGACGCGTGGATCGGCTGCATGATGCGCTCGTCCACGGCGCGCGCGCGCGCTTTCACGTCCGCGGCCGAGGGATCGCGCACGGCGTTGCGCATGCGAACGACGAGCTTGTCGATGTCCTCGACGGCGCCGAGGTCGACGCCGAGCGGCACGCTGTGCTTCGTGATCACATACGCGGCGTAGTGCGGCGGACCGTAGGCCTCTTCGTTGCGCTCGGCGCCCGGATCGAAAGGACGGAAGACCGCGAGTTCGATGAGCGCCGCGTCCGCCGGGATGGCGGCCTGCACGCGTTCGAGCGTGACGGGCTGAATCTGGGCGCGGAATTCGGCGCTGTGCTCGCTGAGCGCCGCCTCGAGCTTCTCCTTGCGCGCCTCGAGCGCCTCGAGCGCGGCGACCGACTCGCGTCCCTCGCGCGCCGACGCGTCGCCCAGCGCGAGGCGCGCGAGCTGCGTCGTCGTCTCCTTCAACTGATCCAGCAGTGCGCGGTCGCCCGCGTCCGTGACGCGCTGGCGCACCGACGCGAAGAGATCCGTCATCGCATCCTGGACGCGCCCTTTCCGCTGCAGCAGGACGAGCGCCGCGAGGGTCGCCGCGTCCTGATTTTCTGGCGCCTGCCGCAGGTGCAGCGAAATCGTGCGATCCGTGCGCTCGGCCTGGGACCGGACGAACGCGAGCTTCGCCCGCTCCGAACCGGTCGCGAGGTACAGCTCCATCTGCGTTTCGAGAATGCCGTCGGCGCGACGCTGGTACGCGAGCGCGTGCTCGACGTCGCCCATGCCGGCGAACGTGCGAGCGATGTTGCCGACGACGAGCAGCGTCTCGCGTGCGTACGTGCCGACGTCGGCTTCCCAGAGGCGGAGCGCTCGGAACTGGTTCTCGAGCGCCTGGCTGTCTTCCCCCATCGCCCGATACAGGTTGCCGAGGTTCACGAGCACGCCGGCGAGCGTGGGATGGTTGGGGCCGAGAATCCGCTCGCGCATCGCGAGCGCTCGCGTGTAGTAGCCGATCCCGGCCTTGTAGTCCTTGCGCTGGCGCGCCATGATGCCGAGGTTCTGCAGCGCGGTCGCGACGAACAGGCTGTCTTCGGTGAGGACCGACTCAGCGATGGCGAGCGATCGCTCGAACATCGGCAGCGCGGCCGCGTCGTCCCCCTTGGTGCGCAGGACGTCGGCCAGGTTGTTGAGGATGGTGGCTTCGAGCAGCGTCCCGCTCTGTCCCGTCCTCTCGATCGAGGCGAGGGCGCGACGGTCGAGCGCCTCCGCCTGCTGCAGATCGCCGGCGCTTTCGCGCAGATTCGCGAGCGTGACGGTCGTGATGAGATACCAGGGATGGTCCGTGCCGACCGTGCGCTCGAGTACCGGCAACGCGTCGCGCACGCCGGTTTCGGCTTTCTGCTGCTGGCCGGCGCGCTGGTCGAGCAGGGCGAGCCGCGATCGTGAAATCGCCGCCAGCGGATTCGACGCGCCGAGCGTCTTGTCGGCGATGGCGGTCGCGCGCTCGTAGAGGGCTCGCGCGCGCGCGTTGTCCGACAGATCGAGGGCATTGCCCCCGAGCTCGACGAGCAGCGGCGCCAGCCTGACGTCGTCAGGGCCGTACTCGGCTTCGGCGAGCTCGACCGAGCGCTCGAAGAAGGCTCGCGCCTGGGTGTACTGTCCGCGACGCTCCACGTCGATGCCGCGCGCGCGGAGCGTGTGCGATTCCTGCACGTGGCGGTCCGCGTCCGTCGCCGGGTGCGGTTCGCTGATCCAGAGCCGATAGTCGCCGGCCGCAGAGGCGCCGGGCGCCGCCTGAATCGAAACCGTTACTGTGCCGGTCGCGGCAGCGACCAGATCGAACCGCTCTTCACCCTTCGGTCCGTGCGCGTCGTCTTCCAGGTCGACGAGCGTACCGGTAGCATCGCGGATCGTGATGCGGACGTCGATGCCGCGCTGTTCGACCACGATGCCCGTGGCGTCGCCGGCGGCGACCGTCAGCCTGAACCGATGTTCGTCGCCGCGCGCGAGGTGGCGTTCGATGCCGCTGCCGTGGACGAGCTCCGGGTCGTCGGCCGCGGCTTGAACGGCCGCGGGCAGGAGCAGCGCAAGCGCCACCTCCCACATCATCGACGGACGACCTCGAAGGCATAGCTGTCGGCGAAGTCCGCGGCGCTGCGACCGCCCGCGAACAGGTCGATGGCGTAATGCTGCGCCTTGAGACGCCCGGCCGGCACTGCGACCGTGACGAGCGGGGTCGGTTCCGTGCGTGCGGCGGCGATCGGCGGGCTTCGCCACACAATCGCGTTCGTCACCGGATCGCGGAGCGCCGCTTCGAACGGCGAACGCTCCGGCCGGGAGACCGCGAGCGCGATCGGCACCGTGCGGGAGTCGGCGCCGACGGCGATGATCGGCGGCGGGGGACTGACGCCGCGCGTGAGCGGCAGCAGGACGAGCGCGATCGCCGTCATCGACTGCGTATCGGGCGGCTGCGCGAGCGACAGCTGCGCCGCCGCCGCGGCCCGCTGCTGGACGGCGAGTTCGCTCGCGAGCGCGGCGTTGTGACGGTCGGCATCGGCGAGACGCTGTTGCGTGTCGGTCAGGGCAGCGCGCAGCCGCGCATCCTGCACGGACAGCCAGCCCGAGCCGAGACACAGCACAAGGGCCGCGGCCGCGGCCCAGGGCCACCAGTGCGCGACCGACCGGCGGTCCTCCGCCGGCTCGGCACGCTCGGGCTGCTCGTCGAGCGCCGCCTGGAGCCGCCTGGCGAATGACGATCGCTCGCGCCGGCGCGGCGACGCCAGATAGTGGCCCTCGAATCGCTTGCGCCGCTCGCCGGTCAGGCGGCCGCTTGCGTACGCGTCGACCAGGTCGTCCTCGACGAGACGCAGGCGGGCGGCAAAGTCGTCGTCCACCACGCTTTGTTCGTCGAGGCGTTCGGCATCGGCCTCGGACAACTCCCCAAGCAGGTAACGGACGAGCAGGTCGTCGGGTACAGGTTGGCCTGGAAGCATGGGCGCCCTCACTGAGAGACCATCGCTGGATAGGATCGGGGGGACCAAAGTCTTTCAGGACCGCTTCCGGCAGCCTTCGACGCAGCTCTCGAGGGTGGCGCGAAGCCGCCAGGCACGGATGCCGAGGGCGTTCATGGTGATGCCGAGGCGGCGGGCGAGCGCACGCCGGCGGTCGATCCGCTCGCGCTTCGCATCGCGGTAGTACTCGACGATGAGCTCGCGATCCTCGGGTTTCAGCCGGTCGAGACAGCGGCCGAGGCAGTCGAGGGACTGATGCGCGGCGGCGTTCTCCTCGCCGTCGTCGTGGGGGCGCCCGAACCGTACGGTGATGCGCGTTTCGTCGAGCGGTACGCTGCGGCGTCCCGTACGAATGTCCTCGAGCAGCACGAAGCGCGCGACCACGTAGCAGTAGCGCGCGGGCGGTGTGACTTTGATGTAACCGGACTCCTGAAGCGTGCGGGCGATCCGGTCGAAGGTTTCGTCGGCCAGCAGATCGGGCGCCGGACGATTGCGGCGATCGAAGTATGCGACCAGCCTGCGGCGCATCTCGAGGTATCGCTCGCCTCCGGAATCCGACCCGTCGTCAAGCCAACGAAGCAGTCGCGTGAATGCGGTGGTCGGTGATGTTGCAGAATCGGGTCGATCGACTTGCTGCGTAAGAGCACTCATCTCGCTGTCGCTCCATGCAAGACGCATGACCCACAACCGCGGGCGCGTCAACGTGTTATTGGGCGCATGCAGCCGGTGCGAACGCGCACACCAAGGGCTCGATGGTCGTTAAACACCGAAGGGCGTCGACAAATTCCTGTCGCGAATTACGTGCGTCGTAACGACGCGCGTCACGAACGACGATGGCCGTGGGCCGCGAGCGAAATGGCATGACTCCAGAGGACTTCGGTACCGCGCGATCGCGGAGGATGGACTGCCACTCGTCACACCCCCGCCTCATCAGTGGGAGCCGCGGCGAGCGGACGATCAGCGACGCTTGTCGGGGAGCCGGCGCTGACCCGCGCCGTCGTAGATCGAATCCTTCGGATCGATCTGGCGCATCGGATGCTCGCGCGCGCGTTCTTCCTGCGCCTGCGCGGCGATGCCCGGCACGCGCGAGATGATGAACAGCGCGTTGGCGATCTCGGGCGGGATGCCGATGTCGCCGCAGACCGCGGCGATCGCGCCGTCGATGTTGACGGGCAGCGCGTGCCCGTCGGGACGCTCGGCCATTGCGAGTTCGACCGCGCGGATCATCTGGATGTGCGATCCGTCGCTTTCGAGCTCCAGCGCCATCTGGAAGAGCCGGGCCGCCCGCGGATCGCGGGTATGGAAGCGATGGCCGAATCCGGGAATCGGATCGTGCTCCGCTTCGCACTGCTTGAGGATCCTGGCCGCCGCCTCCCGGTACGACGCGCCTTTGCGTACCATCTCGAGCCCCAGATCGAGGAACTGCATGCAGATCTCGATGTCGCCGCCGTGATGGCGGCCGAACCCGAGCACGCCGGCCGCGACGCACGCGCGGAGCGGCGCGCCCGTCGTCGCCGTGTTGCGCGCGGCGAGCGTGGACGGCGGCGTCACGCCGTGATCGATGAACGAGACGAGGATCGCCTCCATGAGGCTCCCGATCCCGGGCGACGGCACCTCGCCCATGAGCAGGAGATAGATCGACTCGCCGAACGTGAGCCGGCCCATGACCTCGTCGAGCGGGTAGCCGCGGACGAGGATCTTGTTGGGCTCGATGCACGTGATCCCGGTGCGCCACTTCTCGTGCGGCGCGTGCAGGGGGTCGGCAGGCCGTGTCGCGCGGGGCTTCTTCTTCGTCATACCGTGCCGTACAGACGATCGCCGAAATCGCCAAGGCCCGGAACGATGTACTTGTGGTCGTTGAGCTGCCGGTCGATCGCCGGCGTGTAGATGCGCACGCCGGGGTGGTGCTTCTGCACCACGTCGATCCCCTCGGGCGCCGCGACGATGCAGATCATCCGGATGTCGCGCGCGCCGGTCTGCGCGAGGTGGTCGAGCGCCGCGACCGCGCTGCCGCCGGTCGCCAGCATCGGATCGATCATCAGGACCACGCTGTTCTGCAGGTGCTTCGGGAGCTTCGAATAGTACTGCGAGGCGATCGCGGTGCTCTCGTCGCGCTGCAGGCCGATGTGGCCGACGCGCGCCGCGGGAATCAGCTCCAGCACCGCGTCGAGCATGCCGAGTCCCGCCCGCAGCACGGGGACGACGACGACGTCGGCCGTCACGCGCCGGCCGTCCGCAGGGCCGAGCGGCGTCTGCACCGTCACCGACGATGCGGGGAGATCGCGGGTCGCTTCGGCGGCGAGCAGCAGGCTGATACGGACGGCCATCCGCCGAAAGAGTTCGGGCGGCGTCTGCGCGTCGCGCAGCGTGACCAGGGCGTCGTGGACCAGCGGATGTTCGACGACGTGAACCGACACGGCGCCACTATATCAAGGGACGCCCGTTATAGAATCGTGGGCTCATGCTCCGCACATTCGTCCTGCTGGCGGCCGCCGCGGCCCTGCTGGCAGCGCCCCAGACGCCGGCCCGCCGCACCGTGTCGCTGGTCGTCGCCAACGGCACCGTCGTGACGGTCGATCCGGCGCGGCGTGTGATCGCCCGCGGATCGGTCGCCATCGACGGCCGCGACATCGTCGCCGTCGACACGGCCGACGCGATCGCCACGGCCTATCGTGGGCGCGACACCATCGATGCTGCAGGCAGCGTCGTGATCCCCGGGCTGATCAACACCCACACGCACGCGCCGATGGTGCTGTTCCGCGGGCTCGCCGACGACCTGGCGCTCATGGACTGGCTCCAGAAGTACATCTTTCCCGCCGAGGCCAAGACCGTGTCGCCGGAGTTCGTGCGCGTCGGGACGCGGCTGGCGGCGCTCGAAATGATCGAGTCCGGGACGACGACCTACACGGACATGTATTACTTCGAGGACGAGATCGCGCGGGAGACGAAGGCGGCCGGCCTGCGCGGCGTGCTCGGTCAGACGATCATCCAGTTCCCGGTGCCCGATGCGAAGACGCCGGCCGAGAGCCTCGCGCGGACCGAGCGGTTCGCGCGCGAGTTCGCGAACGACGACCTGATCACGCCGGCCGTCGCCCCGCACGCGATGTACACGCTCGACGCCGACACGCTCAAGGCGTCGCGCGCGCTCGCCGATCGCTTGAACATCCCGGTCATCATTCACCTGGCCGAGACGGCCGACGAGGTGAAGACCTCGCAGGAGAAATACAAGCTGTCGCCGACGGCGTTCCTGGAGTCGCTCGGTTTCTGGGGGCCGCGCACGATTGCGGCGCATGGCGTGCACCTGACGCCCGAGGACATCGCGGTGCTTGCCAGGCGGCACGTCGGCGTCTCGCACAATCCCGAGAGCAACATGAAGCTCGCGAGCGGCACCGCGCCGGTCGAGGCGCTGCGGAAGGCGGGGGTGACGGTCGGCCTCGGCACCGACGGCGCGGCGAGCAACAACGATCTCGACATGTTCGAGGCGATGCGGCAGGCGGCGTTTCTCCACAAGCTCGTCTCCGGCGATCCGCGCGCGATTCCGGCGCCGGTCGCGCTCGAGATGGCGACGATCGAGGGCGCGCGCGTCCTGGGCCTCGAGAAGACCCTCGGGTCGCTCGAGCCGGGGAAACGCGCCGATCTGCTCGTCGTCTCGATGGCGTCGGCGCGCCAGACGCCGATGTTCGATCCCGTGTCGCACCTCGTGTACGTCACGCGCGGCGACGACGTGCGGACGACGATCGTGAACGGCCGCGTGCTGATGCGCGACCGGAAGGTGCTCACGCTCGAGAGCCGCCAGGTGCTCGCCGACGCGCGCGCCATGGCCGACAAGGTCCGTGCAGCAGTCAGGTAGCTCATGTCCACCACTACGCTCATCTCGGAACACGACATCCACGCGCGCATCCGCTCGCTCGCCGGCGAGATCGAGCGCGACTATCCGTCCCAGGAGGGGGTGCATCTGGTCGCCATCCTCAAGGGCGGGTTCATGTTCATGGCCGATCTCGTGCGCGCCATGAGCGACCGCGTGACGATGGACTTCATGGCGGTGTCGAGCTACGGCAAGGGGACGACGTCGTCGGGCCAGGTCCGCGTGCTCAAGGACCTCGACAGCAACGTGGAAGGACGCCACATCATCCTGGTCGAGGACATCGTCGATACGGGCCTGACGCTGCACTATCTGCAGGATCTGCTGAAGGCGCGCGCGCCGAAGTCGCTGAAGACGGCGTGCCTGCTGAGCAAGCCGTCGCGCCGCAAGGTGGACGTCCAGGTCGACTACATCGGGTTCACGATCGACGATCACTTCGTCGTCGGGTACGGGTTGGACTACGCGGAGAAGTATCGCAACCTGCCGTATATCGCGATTCTGCGTCAGTGATCGAGGCCGATAGCCGATAGCCGAATAGCCGATGACTCGAGTGTTCCAGATCATCACGGAGGTTGACGCCCGGCAGATCGAGCGGGGCAGCACGGTGGAGCTGGCCAAGGGTGGTCACGTGACGCCGCTGGCGGCCGACACGCTGCGCGAGAAGCGGGTGACCGTCGTGCCCGCCGGATCCGTCGATCCGTCGATTCCTGCCGATCTCGCACCGAAGGCCGACGTGCGGCGCGTCGCCATCGTCAGCGATCACACGGGCGTGAAGCTGCGCGCGGCGATCGTGCAGCACCTCCGCGGCCGCGGGATTGCCGTCGACGACATGGGCGTGGACGGGAGCACGTCTGTCGACTATCCCGACACGGCAGCGATGGTGGCGAAGGCCGTCGCCCGCGACGAAGCCGACGCCGGGATCGTCATCGACGGCGCGGGCATCGGGTCGGCGATGGCCGCCAACAAAGTCCGCGGCATCCGCGCCGTCATGGTCACCGACGAGACGATCGCGCGGTATTCGCGCCAGCACAATGGCGCCAACGTGCTCACGCTTGGCTCGACGCTGCTGCAGCCTGCCGACGCCTTACGGATCGTCGACGTCTGGCTGACGACGCCGATGACCGAAGCGCGGTACATCCGGCGGCTGTTGAAAGTCCGTCGATTGGAAGATCAGAACCAGTAGCCGAATCCGAAACGCCGTCTCCTGTGCACGCCGAGAGTGCAGAGGGGATGCCATGTGGCGATTCTGCGGCGATCATCGTCCAGAGATGTGACCCGACTCCACGACGAACCGAATCATTCCATGCGCCGTCGAAAGA
>Ga0066903_100004747_pt1 | contig 11580 bp, 12 predicted proteins | sample PanSoiMetaGPlot1_FD_67491 | JGI IMG/M metagenome (GOLD analysis project Ga0066903, IMG submission 67491) | Tropical forest soil microbial communities from Panama analyzed to predict greenhouse gas emissions - Panama Soil - Plot 1 (version 2) | ecosystem: Environmental > Terrestrial > Soil >...
CCAGCACCGGAATGCCCCGTCGCATACCCTGCGGCCGGGGTTTGAAACCGCGGCTCACGGGGGATTGCTGCCCCGATGTGTCCGGCGACCACCGCGAGCCGGCTGGCACGAGAGCCCGCTCGACCATTCGGGGGCGCATGCCTGACCCACCCCGTCCGCAGCCTGATCGCGAACAGCAGATCGTCGATCACCTTCCGCTGGTGCGCTCGCTCGCGCGCCGCTACGCCAACCGCGGCGAGCCGCTCGAGGACCTCGTCCAGGTCGGCGTGATCGGCCTCATCAAGGCGATCGACCGCTTCGACCCCTCGCGCGGGACGGACCTCGCCAGCTTCGCGACCCCGACCGTGCTGGGCGAGATCCGCCGCCACTTCCGCGACAAGACCTGGATGGTGCACGTCCCGCGCGGCGTGCAGGACGCCCACGCGCGGGTCAACCGCGCGGTGGACGAGCTGACCGGGCGCCTGCGGCGCGCGCCCTCGGTGCGCGAGATCGCAGACGAGGCGGACCTCACCGAGGAGGAGGTGCTCGACGCGATGGCCGCCGGCGGCGCCTATCAGCCCCTCTCCCTGTCGCGCCCCGCCGGGCCGGAGGAGGACGACGCCATCGACGTCGGCGCGCCGGACGATGGCTTCGGCTGGGCCGAGGGCCGGGCGGCGCTCGGCAGCCGCCTGCGGGAGCTGCCGGAGCGTGAGCGCTGGATCCTCTTCCTCCGCTTCCAGGAGGGCCTCACCCAGTCCGAGATCGCGACCCGCGTCGGCATCTCGCAGATGCACGTCTCGCGGCTGATCCAGCGGTCGCTCGAAACGCTCCGCCGGAGCGTCGGGCCGGGCTGAGCAGGGCAGGAGGGCACACGGCGTCGATCCCGGATGACGCTGACCGCCTCGCCGCCGGTCGGCGCGACGACGAGCCGCCCGGACAGCCGGGTCAGGCTGCGCCGTGACGGTCAGGTACCAGCGCCCGCTGCCGGAGCCGCCCCCGGGCCCGCTCGACAAGCCGCCGGACACCCGCGACCTGCTCGACCGGCAGCTCATCGAGCTGCTCAACGAGCTGCGGATCGTGCTGCCCGGCGTGCAGGTGCTCTTCGCCTTTCTGCTGACGGTGCCGTTCACGGCCAGGTTCGGCGCCCTGACGACCTTCCAGCGGGACGTCTACTTCGGGACGCTCATGGCCACCGCGCTCGCGACCGTGCTCCTGATCGCCCCCTCGGCGTTCCACCGCATCCGCTTCCACCAGCGCGACCGGCCGTACCTCATCTGGCTCGCGAACCGCCTCGCGATCGGGGGCATCGCGCTGCTCGCCTGCGCGATGACCGGGGCCGTGCTCCTGATCTCGGACTTCATCTTCGGCTCCCTCCCCGCAGCGCTGGTCACCGCCGCGACCGGCCTGGTCTTCTTCGCCGCCTGGTTCGGGCTGCCGCTACGGCGGGCGGTGATGGTGGACCGCGCCGAGGAGGAGGAGCGCCGGCGCGAGGCGGGCTGACGCCTCAGGCGTCCTCGCCGAGCAGCTCCACCGCGACGTCGGCGACCCGGTGGCCGCGGCTGCGGGCGTCGGCCCGCAGCGCGCCGAAGGCCTCGACCGCGCTCAGCCCGTCCCGGCCCATGAGCACCCCGATCGCGCGCTCGATCGCCACCCGCCCGTCCAGCGCGTGCTGCAGCTGCTGGGCGATCGCCTCGCCGCGGTGCGCGATGACCGCCGTCGAGAGGACGCCCTCCAGCAGCTCGTTGTAGGCCGCGAGCGCCGTCAGCTCGCTCTCGTCCCACTCGTGGCGCAGGTCGGCGAAGACGTTGAGGGAGCCCACCGTGATGCCGCCCACGTGGGTGGGAAGCCCCAGCACGGCGCGCTCGCCGTCCTCCTCCTGGAGCGCCTCGGCCAGGCGCGGCCAGCGCTCGTCACGCATGAGGTCGGCCGTGACCGCCGGCCGGTCGAGGACGAAGGCGTCGACGCACGGTCCCTGCCCGGCCACCTCCTGGGCGTGCTCGAGCGACTGGGCGCCCGGATCGGTCGACGCGGCGTACCGAAGGATGCTCTCGTCGTCGAGCAGCATCAGGCCCGCTCCCGTGACCGCGAAGACACGCTGCGCTCCGGCGACCGCCGCGACGACCGCGTCCTCGACCGGCTGCGCGCCGAGGTCCGCGTCGCGCAGCGCGCGGAGGCTGCTGGACAGGACGTCGGGGGCGATCCGGAGGGGAAGCACGCCCCCGGTGTTCTCGTCGTGTCTGTCAGCCATCACCGAACCTTCCGACCCCGAGCGCCGCCGATGCGCTGCGACGACTCGCTCGTGCAGGCTTTCCCGATCGTGGGCCAAGCTACTCCACCGGGGGACCGACAGCGAGCGGGCCGGACGGGACGACCGGCGGAGGGCGACCGTGCCGCGCGGTGTCCGCCGGGGAGGGCGCGCCCATGCGCATTCGCGAACCGAAGCTCCACCAATTACCCTCTAGGTTGAGCATCCGCCGCCGATTAGAACGGCAGAATGAGCGCACGTACGCGTCCAATCACCGTGGTCGTCGCCGACGACCACCCCGTCTACCGCGACGGCCTGGTCCAGGCCATCAGGGCCCGTGAGGACCTGCGGCTGGTCGCGGAGGCCGCCGACGGCCACCAGGCGCTCGACGCCATCCGCCGCACCAAGCCCGACGTCGCCCTGCTCGACGTCAGGATGCCCGGCCTGCAGGGCACCGGCGTCCTCGCCGAGCTCTCCGAGGGACGGGTTCGGCCGCGCATCGTCCTCCTGTCCGCCTTCGACGACGCCGCCCTCGTGTTCGACGCGATCGGCGCCGGCGCCGCGGGCTTCCTCTCGAAGGACGCGGACCGGGAGGACATCTGCGACGGGATCGTCGCGGCCGCCAAGGGGGAGACCGTGGTCTCGCCGGAGCTCCAGTCCGGGTTCATCCGGGAGGCGAGCCACCGCCGCGACGGCCACCGGCCGCTCCTGACCGACCGTGAGCGGGAGGTGCTCACGCTGACGGCGGAGGGCTACTCCGCTCCCCGCATCGCCGAGCAGCTCGGCATCGCGCCGACCACCGTGAAGAGCCACCTCCAGAGCATCTACGACAAGCTCGAGGTCGCCGACCGGGCGGCCATGGTGGCCAAGGCGATGCGGCTGGGCCTGCTGTCGTGAGGATTCCGGCGCTCGCCGGGACGGCCGACCGCCCGACCGGCGGCGGTCGCGACCGGGTCGCGCTCTCGCTCGCCGTCCTGCGCCTGATCGTGCTGCCGGTCTTCCTGGCCGAGCACCTGCACGAGGAGACCCGGCTGGAGTGGGAGGGCTTCGACCTCGTCTTCGCCCTGGCGGCCTTCTATGCCATCGGGGCCTTGATCGTGGCCATCCGGTCGCGGGGCACCGTGACGCTCTGGCCGTTCGCGATCTTCGACCTGATGTTCCTGACCCTCTTGACCTACCAGGCCGGCGGGGCGGACGCCGACGCGCGCTACACCCTGCCGATCCTCCCGCTGGTCGCGGCGTTCGTGGCCCGCCCGCGCCATACCGGGCTGCTCGCGGTCTGGTGCCTGGTCGCCTACGTCGGCCTCTCGATCCTGCATCCCGGCTTCGACGGCGACTCGACATGGCGGCTCGGCTCGCACACCGTCGAGCTCGCGTGGCAATGCGCGTTGGCCGTGGCCATGTCGATCATCCTGACCCGCCGCCGGGACCGGATCGCCGAGCTCGCCGCGAGCCGCGGCGTGCTGGTGACCCAGGGCCTCGCGGCCGAGCAGGCGGCACGGCGGGACCTGGCCTATGCGCTCCACGACGACGTGATCCAGAACCTGCTGTCCGCGCGCCAGGACCTGAAGTCCGCCCGGCGCGGGCGGATGGAGTACCTCGACCGCGCCGAGACCGCCGTCGAGGAGTCGGTCGCCAGCCTGCGCTCGGCGATCTTCGACCTCCACCCGCACCAGCTCGAGAGCGTCGGCCTGCGGGCGGCGCTGCGCGCCGTCGGCGACCGGGCGGCGGCCCGCGGCGGGTTCGAGCTCCAGGTGGACGTCGACGAGGACGCGGCCGGCCCGCACGACCAGCTGATCCTGGCGCTGGCCCGCGAGCTCCTCCAGAACACGGTCAAGCACGCATCCGCCCACACCGTCGGCATCTCGCTGCACGCCGTGGACGACGGGGTGGAGCTCGCGGTCGCGGACGACGGCGTCGGCATCTCGCCGGTGGACCGGCCGGAGTCGCTGGCGCAGGGCCACCTGGGCCTCGCCTCGTGCGCCGAGCGCGTCGAGGCCGTGGGGGGCACGTTCGAGGTCACCCGCCGGCCGGAAGGCGGCACGCTGGCCCGCGCCGTCCTGCCGCTGCCGGCCGCCGCCGAGGCGGACGAGGAGGAGCTGGAGTCGGTCCCGGGCCGCCTGCCGCGGCTGCGCCGGCGCCGGCGCTGGCGGGCCAGCGCGGCCTGACCCACCGGCCGCCCGGCCGTTGACGCGCCTTTGCGCGTCTTGTAGAAACCGCGCCCACCGCAGCAGACCCATCGGGGGGTGGGCAGTGCGTGCCGGTCCTTCTCCACGAAGCCGATCTCCGCGGCGAGGAGCGCAACCTCGGTGAGCGCGCACGGCGCGCCGGAGGAGCAGCCCGACCCGGTACGACGGCCGTCAGTCGGGGTCCCCGCCGAGCGCAGGCACGGCGAGCGTCGGGTCGCCCTGACGCCGGCCGCGGTCGGGTCGCTCGACAAGCTCGGCCTGGCGCCGGTCGTGGAGGCGGGCGCAGGCCTCGAGGCCGGCTATCCCGACTCGGCCTACGCCGAGCGCGGTGCCACGCTCGGAAGTCGCCAGGACGCGCTCGCGGCCGACGTGGTCGCCATGGTGCGGGTCGCCGCCGGCGATCCGGCCAGCCCGGACCTGGAGCGCCTCAGCGCCGGGCAGATCGTGGTCGGCATGGCCGCGCCCCTCGCCGCGCCCGACCTCGCCGCCGCGGTCGCGGCGACCGGGGCGACGCTCTTCTCGCTCGAGCTCCTGCCGCGCACGACGCGGGCCCAGCCGATGGACGTGCTCTCGTCCCAGGCGAGCGTCGCCGGGTACAAGGCCGTCCTCATCGCCGCCGACGCCCTGCCCAAGATGTTCCCGATGATGACGACCGCCGCCGGCACGCTCGCCCCGGCGCGGGTGTTCGTCGTCGGTGCCGGGGTCGCCGGCCTGGCCGCCATCGCGGCGGCGCGGCGGCTCGGGGCGGTCGTCGAGGCATACGACGTCCGGCCGGCCGTGAAGGAGGAGGTCCAGAGCCTCGGCGCCCGCTTCGTCGAGATCGAGCTCGAGACCGGTCAGGAGGGGAGCGGCTCCGGGGCCTACGCGGCGAGGATGACCGAGGAGACGCTGCGCCGCCAGCGCGAGCTCATGACCCGCGTGGTGGCCTCGAGCGACGTGGTCATCACAACCGCGCAGGTGCAGGGCGCCCGGGCGCCGGTGCTCGTCACGGTGGACATGGTGGCAGGCATGGCCCCGGGGTCGGTGATCGTCGACCTCGCCGCCTCCCAGGGTGGCAACTGCGAGCTCTCGCGGCCCGACGAGACGGTCGAGGTCGGCGGGGTGCGCATCGTCGGCGCGGGCGACCTCGCCGCGACCATCCCGCATCACGCGAGCCAGCTCTACGGGAAGAACCTGGCCAACTTCATCCAGCTGCTCGTGGAGGACGGCCGCCTCGCGCCGCCGGAGGACGACGACATCGTCCGCGAGACCATGGTCACCTCGGGCGGCTCGGTGGTGCACCCACGCGTGCGCGAGGCGCTCGGGGAGCCCAGTCCGCCGGAGCCCGAGGAGGCCCGGGCCCCGCACGCGGAGGCGCCGCGGTAAGCACCGAGACCATCATCACGAGCCTCTTCATCTTCGCCCTGGCCGGGCTGCTCGGCCTCGAGGTGATCCGGCGGGTGCCGAAGCTCCTGCACACGCCGCTGATGGCGCTGACCAACGCGCTGTCGGCGATCGCGCTGGTCGGCTCGATCGTCATCCTCGGCAGGCAGGAGAGCACGTACGCGACGATCCTCGGGTTCATCGCGGTCGTCTGCTCGACGATCAACGTGGTCGGCGGCTTCCTGATCACGGACAAGATGCTGCGGATGTTCCGGCGCCGGCCGGATCCCGGCGCCGTGAACGGCCGGCGGGACGGGCGCCCGTGAGGCAGCACGCCATCGAGCTCGTCTACCTGGTCGCGGCGATCGGGTTCGTGCTCTCGCTCAAGTGGATGTCCTCGCCGCCAACCGCCCGCCGAGGGCTCCTCGCCGGCGAGATCGGCTTCGGTCTGGCGATCGCGGCGACGCTGGCCACGCCGGGCATCACCGGGACGGGCTACGCCTACATCGCCGCGGCGCTGTTCATCGGGGCGGCGATCGGCGTTCCGCTGGGCCTCCTGGTGCCGATGACCGCGATGCCGCAGCGCATCGCGCTCTCGCACGCGTTCGGCGCCCTCGCCGCCGCGCTGGTCGGCACCACCGAGTACTACCTCACGCAGCCGGCCATCGGGAAGTTCACGATGGGCGTGCTCGGCGCAGAGATCCTGCTCGGGTTCCTGGTCTTCACCGGGAGCCTGATGGCGGCCGGCAAGCTGCAGGAGCTGCTGCCGCAGCGGCCGATCACCTATCCCGCGCAGAACGCGATCAACTTCGCGATCTTCGGGGCGGCCTGCGCGATCATCATCGCGCTGATCTTCACGCCCGGCTCGGCGGCCCTGATCCCTGTGCTGATCGTGCTCGCCCTGGCCTTCGGCGTGCTGCTGATCGTCCCGATCGGCGGCGCCGACATGCCGACGGTCATCGCGCTCCTGAACAGCTACGCGGGCCTCTCGGGAGCCGCGCTCGGCTTCGTGCTCGACAACAAGCTGCTGATCGTCGCCGGCGCGCTCGACGGCACGTCGGGCCTCATCCTCTCGATCATCATGTGCCGCGCCATGAACCGCTCGTTCCGGAACGTCCTGTTCGGCGCGTTCGGGCAGCTCCAGGAGCCGGACGAGGGCGTGGAGGCCGGCAACGTGCGCTCGGCGTCCACGGACGAGGCCGCGGAGCTCCTGAAGCTGGCGCGCAACGTCGTGATCGTGCCGGGCTACGGCATGGCCGTCGCCCAGGCCCAGCACAAGGTGCGGGAGCTGGCCGACGCCCTGGCGCGCGAGGGGGTGGACGTGAAGTTCGCGATCCACCCGGTCGCCGGGCGCATGCCGGGCCACATGAACGTGCTGCTCGCGGAGGCCAACGTGCCCTACGACCAGCTGCTCGACATGGACGAGATCAACCCGGACTTCCCCCAGACCGACGTCGTGCTGGTGCTCGGCGCGAACGACGTGGTGAACCCGGCCGCGCGGCACAACCGCGGGAGCCCGATCTACGGCATGCCGATCCTCGAGGTGGACAAGGCGCAGTGCGTGATGGTGGTCAAGCGCAGCATGCGCGCCGGGTTCGCGGGCATCGAGAACGAGCTCTTCTACGACCCCAAGACCCTGATGGTGTTCGGCGACGCGAAGGCCGTGGTCTCCGAGCTCGGCGCGGAGGTCAGCGGGGTGAAGGACTCGATCGGGATCTGAACGCGGCCGCGGCCGGCGGCAGGATGTCCCCGGCGGGGTCGTAGGGCCGCTGCAGGTCGAACGCATCCGGCCCCGGCCCCTCGGCCTCGATCCGGGCGATCCGCGCCAAAGCCTCGCCGGTGGCCGGGCGGTGACCGGCCGGGACCCACCAGCAGGCGAGGGAGCGCCCGGCCATCCGCGTGAACCACTCCCTCCGCCGGCGCAGGTACGGCAGGTGCCCGTCGGAGTGCACGAACGCCCAGAGGGCCTCGATCGACTCCCAGACGCTCAGGTTGACGATCAGCAGGGGATCGCCGTCCACCCTGATGCTCGTGGCGTCGCCGGAGTCGTCCTGGAGGCGCCAGACGAACCCCGGCGCCGCATCGGCGAGGGCGTTGACGGGCGCGAGCCCGGCCACGAAGGCGGTCGTCTCCGGCGCGGAGAGCGGGTGGCGCAGGCGGGCGACGTTGACCTGGGCGAGCTGGTGCGCCACGCGGGCCAGCCTACCCGTGGCCGGCCCGGCCGGGCTCCGGGGGCGGCACCGGTAGCGTCCGCGGCGTGCGCACGCAGATGCGGCCGGCGAGAGGCCTCGCCCTCTGAGCGGCGGCCTCGCCGTCGTCGCGGCGGCCATCGTCATCTACTCGGCGTTCGCGCGGCGGCTCGATCGCCTGTCGATCACGCCTGCGATGGTCTTCACGCTCACGGGCATCGTGGCCGGCCCCGAGGTCCTCGACCTGCTCTCGATCCACCCCTCGTCGGAGACCGTGAAGGTCCTCGCCGAGGTCACGCTGGCGCTGCTGCTCTTCGCCGACGCCTCCACGATCGACCCGCGGAGCGCGGCGCGGGACCGGGGGATCGACGCACGGCTGCTCCTGGTCGGCCTCCCGCTGACCGTGGGCCTCGGCACCCTGATCGCGGCCCTCCTCTTCGGCGGCGAGGGCTGGGCCTGGGCCGCGCTCGTCGCCGCGCTGCTCGCGCCCACGGACGCCGCCCTCGGGATGGCCGTGTTCACGGACCGCTCGGTGCCGGTCCGCGTGCGCCGCTGGCTGAACGTGGAGAGCGGGCTCAACGACGGCATCGCCACGCCGCTCGTGACGCTCTTCATCGCGCTGCTCGCCTCCGAGGAGGGGTTCGCCGGGACGCACTGGCTGCGCCACACGGCGCGGGAGATCGTGGTCGGCGTCGGGGTGGGCATCCTCGTCGGGGCCGCCGGGGGCCTCCTGCTCATGGCCGCCCGGGCGCGCCGTGCGACGACCGCGCTCTCCGAGCAGGTGGCGGTGGTCGCGCTGGCGGCGGCGGCGTACTTCGGGGCGCTCTGGGCGGAGGGGAACGGCTTCCTGGCGGCGTTCCTGGGCGGCCTCGCCCTCGCCGCCGCGACCCGCGGGCGCATGGTCGAGCGCTCCGAGCTCGCCGAGTCGGCCGGGTTCGTCCTAACGCTCGCGGTCTGGACCGTGTTCGGCGCCGTGCTCGCGGCCCCGGTGCTGGCCAGGGGCTTCGACCTCCGGGTCGTGGGATACGCGGTCCTGTCCCTGACCGTTATCCGCATGATCCCGGTCGCGCTCTCGCTGGCCGGGGTCGGCCTGCGGCGGGAGACCGTGCTGTTCGTCGGCTGGTTCGGCCCGCGCGGGCTCGCCTCGGTCGTCTTCGCGCTCCTGGCGTACGACGGCCTCGAGGCGTCGCAGCCGGCGGGGATGATCGTGCGTGTCGCCACCTGGACGATCCTGCTGTCGATCGTCGCCCACGGCGTCAGCGCCGTGCCGCTGGCGCGGCGCTACGGAGCCCGCATCGCCACCTCCGGCCCGCATGCGCCCGAGCTGGCCGACGCCCCCGAGCCGCGCACCCGCCGGCGCACGATCGGCTAGCCGGCGCGGCCCGAGGCCTCGGTCACCTCGCGCAGCCGCGCGGCGTGCTTCGCGGTGAGCTGCCCGCGCCTGAGCCGCCAGCGCCAGTTGCCCGTGACGGTGCCGGGCGTGTTCATGCGCGCATCGGCGCCCAGCCCGAGGACGTCCTGCGCCGGGACGATCGCGACACGTGCCTCCGCCGAATGCGCCAGGCGCGCGAAGTCCCAGTGCGGCTCGCGGCCGGGCGAGCCGTCGATGCCGGCCGCGGCCAGGGAGCTCGCGAGGTTGCGCCGCTGCCGCTCGGAGGCCGAGTCCCACCATTCCCGCGCCGTCGCGTTGTCGTGGGTGCCGGAGTAGGCGACGCGGTCCTCCTGGTGCCACAGGCGCGAGCGCTGAACCGGCCCCTTCTCGAGCTCCCACTGGGCGACGACCATGCCGGGAAGCCCCGTCTCAGTGCGCAGGCGCTCCACGGCGGGCGTGATGACGCCGAGGTCCTCGGCGAGCAAGGGGGCCTCGCCGAGCTCCGCGTGCACCGCGTCGAGCATCGCCCGCCCGGGGGCGCGGCGCCAGTGCCCGTCGCGGGCCGTCGTGGCTGCGGCGTCGACGGCCCAGCCGGCCACCAGCCCGCGGAAGTGGTCGATCCGGACGGCGTCCACCAGCTCGAGCGTGCGGCGCACCCGCTCGATCCACCAGCGGAACCCCTCGCGCCGCATCGCCGCCCAGTCGTAGAGCGGGCTGCCCCAGAGCTGGCCGTCGTCGCTGAAGAAGTCCGGCGGCGCCCCGGCGACCTCGCCCTCGGCGAAGAGCCACGGCCGGGCGGCGACGTCCGCCGACGCCGGACCGACGTAGAGCGGCATGTCGCCCAGCAGGCGGACGCCGCGGCTCTGGGCGTGGGCGCGCAGCGCGCCCCACTCGCGCTCGAACCGGACCTGCCCGGCCAGGTCGCCCTCGCGCTCGGGGTCCCAGTCCCAGGTCCAGTAGGCGTGGCGGGCGGCGAAGTCCACCACGTCCTCGGGCGTGACCGGCGCTTCGGGCTCGGCCAGCAGGCCGGTCCACCCCGCGAACGCCGAGCCGAGCTCGTACGGCGAGCCGGAGGCGTCGGGCGGACCCAGGGGCAGGATCTGCCACCAGGACTGCCCGGCCTCGGCGAGCCAGTCGACGAACCGGAGCGCCTCGGGCCCGAGGCGGCCGCCCGGCAGGGACGTGACGTGCAGCAGGACGCCGGCGGCGCGCTCGCCGAGCCAGGGAGCGACGTGCCCGGGTCCATCGCGCATCGGCGGATGATCTTCGACGCGGCGGCCGCGATGCCTGGCCTGGGACGATTGGGGAGGCCCGATCGGTCAGAATGGGGCGTGAGCGGACGGCGGAGGCCGGCGTGGATGCCCTCCTGATCGTGGATCTCCAGCGTGACTTCTGCGAGGGCGGCGCCCTCGCGGTCGCCGGGGGCGACGAGGTCGTGGCGCCGCTCAACCGGCTGATGCCGCTCTTCGACCTCGTGGTCGCGACGCGCGACTGGCACCCGCCGGACCACGGCTCTTTCGTGGGCGTGCCCGTCGACCCGGCGCTCTGGCGGGGCGCGGACCCGCCCGGCATCTGGCCTGTCCACTGCGTGGCGGGGACGCCCGGCGCGGAGCTGCACCCGGACCTCGACCTCGGCGGCATCGACGTCGTCGTGGACAAGGGCCAGGACCACTTCAGCCAGGGCTACTCGGCGTTCGACGAGAGCGGCCTGGCGGAGGCGCTCCGGGCCCGCGGGGTCGATCGCGTCTGGATCGGCGGGCTGACCACGGACTACTGCGTGCGCACCAGCGCGCTCGACGCCCTGGCCGAGGGGTTCGACGTCACGGTGATCGACGACGCTGTCCGCGGCGTCAACGTGCGCCCGGGCGATGCCGAGCGGGCGCTCGCGGAGGTCGAGGCCGCCGGCGCCCGGCTGGCCGGCTCGAGCGACGTCGCGCGCGAGCGCGGCCGGGCCAGGGGTGCCGCCGGGGGCTAGGCCTCCCGGCAGACCGGGGCGAGCGCCTGATCTCGCCGCCGGCGGAGCAGGCGCCGACGGAGGGGCTCCCGGTGCTCCTCCTCGATCGGACGCGTGCTTCGAGCGTGGACGGCGATGTCGCGCTGGCGGTCGTCGACGATGGCGTTGAGGATGGTGGGGTGGTTGTGCACGGTCGCCTCCCGAGGTGGTCTGCGTGGTATGGCCACGTTAGGAGGACGGCGCAAGCGCGGCATCGTCCGAACGAACCATCTTGGCCGGGGGCGATATGT
>Ga0066903_100004748_pt1 | contig 11580 bp, 7 predicted proteins | sample PanSoiMetaGPlot1_FD_67491 | JGI IMG/M metagenome (GOLD analysis project Ga0066903, IMG submission 67491) | Tropical forest soil microbial communities from Panama analyzed to predict greenhouse gas emissions - Panama Soil - Plot 1 (version 2) | ecosystem: Environmental > Terrestrial > Soil >...
GTTGTCACGAGTCGTGCCGGCAGCAACCATGCGGATCGCCGACTGATTGACGTCGCTCTTCTTGACCAGGTAGTAGCCAGGTTTCGCCGGCTCAGGCGGGATGTTGGGTTTGGTCCAAGCGGCTCCTTTTTCCCATTTCCCGTACTCGGCGCGTAGTTTGGCTTCCATGGTAGCGGAGTCGAAGTCGCCTACGACTCCGAAAACAATGTTGTTGGGATGAACCCATTTCTTGTACCAGTTCACCAAGTCATCGCGCGTGATGGCAGCGACGGTAGTGTATTCAGCAACGCGGGCGTATGGATTCTTCGCCCCATAAGCGAGCTTTGCCCCTTCACGGCCCGAGATGCCGCCAATGTCGTCATTACGGCGCGAGATCCCATCGAATGTCTCGTTCTTCGCGAGATCAATCTTCTCGCTGCGGAACTCCGGATTCCTCAGCAGATCGTTGAAGACCTTGAATACATCGTCAAAATCGGCCTTAAGACAGGAGAGGCCGATCGTCGTGGAATCAACGCCCCCGTTTGTTTCCACCTTCGCTGCGCGTATTTCGAGGTAGTCGTCGAGTTGGTCGCCGGTCTGTGTCTTGGTTCCGCCGGTTCGCCAGACCTCTCCGTAGATATCGACCAGGCCAACTTTTTCAGCTGGTTCAAGCCGCGATCCATCACGAATGCGCGCCAGGGCATCGATGATGGGGAGCTCATGATCCTCTTGCAGAAAGATCACCATTCCGTTGGGCAACTGAATCCGTTTTGGTTCCTGCGGGTGGAACGGATGCAATGTCGGAATTGGAATCTGTTGCCAAGCGCTTTGTGCCAGGGCAAGAGGCGCTAGCAGCGCCAGGACAGCGAAAAGTATCAGAAGGCGCTTCATTGCTGACCTCCGGCGGCCGATGTAGGCGGTGTGTTCTGAATAATCCCAACGGTACGATTCGTGGGCACGAAGGTCTTGTCGGCTACGCGACGAATGTCAGCTTTCGTGACCTGATCGATGCGATCGACCTGCCGGAATACCTCGCGCCAGTCGCCAAAGCGGGATTGGGCAAAGGCAAGCTGCTCGGCGAGGCCATCATTGTCCGCCAGGCCGCGAATCAGGTTGGCCTTGGCGCGAGTCTTGATCATCTTTAATTCCTCGTCGCTTATGTCCTCGCTCTTCAGCCGCTCGATTTCGCTATGGATGGCGTCGGCAATCTCCTGATTTGTGTGCCCGGGCAACGGGAACGCGAAAAATGCAAAAAGGTGAGGGTACTTGTTGCCGGGGAATCCGGTGAACCCGGCTGAGGCGGATGCAATCTTCTTGTCTCGAACCAATGCGCGATACAGGCGCGAGGTGCGGCCTTCGGACATCAGATCGGCGATTGCGTCGTACACAGCGTCATCTTTATCGCGATAATCGGGACGGTGGTAGCCCTCCAGATAAACGGGCTGAGAAGGGTCCATCAGAACGACCGTGCGCTCCGAGTTCTGCGCTGGTTCTGCACTGGCTATGTCCGCAGGCTTCTCCTGTGATGGAATGCGTCCAAAATACTTTTCGACGACGGGCATTGCCTCGGAAGCCTTCACGTCCCCGGCAATGGCCACCACCATGTTCGCGGGAACGTAATATTGATCGAAAAACTTCTGAGCGTCCGTAGCAGAAAATGCGTTCAAGTCAGACATATATCCCACGGTCGGGCGATGATAGGGATGCGCCTGAAAAGCCGTTCCAATGAATTGCTCAATCAGACGTCCGATCGGCTGGCTGTCGGTGCGCATGCGGCGCTCTTCAATGACGACATTGCGTTCTTTGTAGAACTCCCGCATCACGGGATGAATGAATCGCTCCGACTCCAGATACGCCCACAACTCGAGGCGATTTTGCGGGAAGGAGTAGTGGTAATCCGTATTATCGTCATTCGTGCTGGCATTCAGGCCTTCGCCGCCATTGCGCTCTACGATTTGGCCGAACTCATTAGCGATTACGTACTTGTCCGCATCCTTCAGAGACTCATACCAGGCCCTTTGAAGTTTCAGCACCGTCATATCGTCACGGCCGACACGCTTTTGCATTTCAGCCATGTACGCGGCGTAGGTTTGCTCAACCTTCTCGAGAGCCGTATTTTCAGCAGCGTAATCTTTGGTGCCGATCTTGTCGGTACCCTTAAATGCCATGTGTTCGAACATGTGGGCCAAGCCGGTCTTGCCCATAGGATCCTGCACCGATCCGGCATCCACTAGCGTCGTAAAGGAAAAGACGGGTGCCTCAGGGCGCTCACAGATCACCACTGTCAATCCGTTGTCGAGCTTCTTGACCGTTACACGCTTTTCAAACGAGGCAAGGTCTTGGGCTGACGCCAGGGCCGTGAGCAGCAGGCCCGCGAACAGCAGCTTGAAGGAAAGGCGTTTCATTGAACCTCCGGGACGTTTGCGGCAAACATGATGGGCAGAAATTTGAAGGTACGTTGGCACCGGGGAAGTTGTCAAACCGCCGTTGGCGAAAAACCTCGCTAGATCAAGGAAATGGGGTGGTTCGGGAGCGGTCATCATGGGTGGAGTCAGCATCCAAAACAGCCGTGCGATTTGTATACTTGATGCGCTTGTGACGTAGCACGAGAGGAATCGTGAGCAATCCTACCGTGGTTGAAGTCGGAGGCGAGAAGCTCAGCCTCACAAACCTGGACAAAGTCCTATATCCCTCGACCGGCTTTACCAAGGGCGAGGTGATCGATTACTACGTGCGGATTGCTCCCGTGTTGCTGCCGCACTTGAAGGGACGCCCGCTCACCATGAAGCGGTATCCCGGCGGCGTAGATCAGGAATACTTCTACGAGAAGAATGCGCCGAAGCATCGCCCGGACTGGGTGGAAACCGTACCCATCTGGAGCGAGGGAAACAATCGCAATGTGAATTACATTCTGGTGAACGAACTGCCGACCCTGGTATGGATCGCCAATCTCGCATCCCTGGAATTGCATCCCTCGCTCTCTCTAGGAAAGGACATCAATTGCCCCACGATGATTGTGTTTGACCTGGATCCCGGAGAGCCGGCGAACATCGTTCAGTGCGCACAAGTGGGCATCTGGTTGCGAGACATATTTGAGCACTTCGGTCTTCAGAGTTTCGCCAAGACCTCCGGCTCTAAAGGACTGCAGATATACGTCCCCCTGCATACTCCGACAAGCTATGACGAGACCAAGCCCTTCGCAAATGCGCTCGCAAGGTTGCTTGAGAATGAGCACCGTGACCTGGTCGTATCGGACATGAAGAAGGCGTTGCGCGTTGGCAAGGTCCTGGTGGACTGGAGCCAGAACGACGAACACAAAACGACCATTGGCGTTTATTCGCTTCGAGCGCGGGAACGACCAACGGTCTCCACGCCGGTGACATGGGAAGAGGTCGAGCGGACTTTCAAGAAAAAAGACCCAAGCCTGATCGTCTTCGATGCCAGGCACGTACTCGAGCGCGTCGAGAAGATGGGCGACTTGTTCGAGCCTGTGTTGAAGCTGAAGCAGCGGTTACCGAAGCTGACCGGGATTGAGAGCGCCAGCGCAGAGGCTAGTAAGGGAGAGGTCGAGCCAGAGGAAAAGCCCGTCCGCAAAGTTGCGGCGAACCGTGCTGGTGGCTCTTCGGCGAGCGCTGCCAAGAAGAAGGCCTCGCGACGCAAGGTATAATCCATCGCCGGTGGATTTATGGCGCAATTGTTCGCGGGTACTTCAGGATGGGCGTATCCAAGCTGGAAGCCGGACTTCTATCCGCAAAAGCTGGCCCAAGCGAAATTCCTCGGGCACTACTCCACGCAACTCAACGCCGTTGAGGTCAACTTCAGCTTCCGCCAGTTGATCAAGGAAACCACCATTCAGAAGTGGATCGCGGAGACGCCGGAACACTTCTGCTTCAGTGTCAAAGCACACCAGGTGATTACTCACATCAAGCGGCTCAAGAACACGCAGGATTTCGTCCCGCGTTTCATGAGTTCGATTGAGCCCCTCGCGCAGGTAGGGAAGCTTGGGCCGGTTTTGTTTCAGCTTCCTCCTAATCTGAAAGCGGATGCCAAGTTATTGGAAGAATTTCTGTCGAGTTTGTCGCGAGGCTTGCGAGCTGCTTTCGAATTCCGACATGACTCATGGTTCAACGATGAGGTTTTTTCCTTGCTGAAAGCTTCGAACCGCGCACTATGCGTGGCCGAAACCGAGGAACGAAACACGCCCGACATGGTCACCGCTGACTTCTGTTATTACCGCTATCGCAGGCCGACTTACACAGGGGATGAGCGGAACGCAATGGTTCGCCGCCTGCAAGAACACCGCACTGAAGGCCGCGATGTCTATGCATATTTCAAGCATGAAGAGACGCCTCAAGGTGCCATGTATGCGGTGGAAATCCTGAAAGAGATGCTGCAAACCTAGCTCTTTGCGCGCGGTCCGGCACCTTTCCCACTACTTTCTCAGTGTCCGATAACAGTTCATACTTAGAACGATGTCTCCCGCGGCCCAGTCACGCGTTATTTCGAATTTTCTCGATTACTTAAAGATCGAGAAAGGCCTGGCCGCGCTGACCATCTCGGCCTACGAAACCGACCTCCGCCAGTTCGCTGCGTTTCTTGATGATCGAAAACGGACGCTGCTCAATGCCAGCCGGGCCGATGTCGGAGACTTCATGCAACAACTGTTCTCGAACGCAGTTGACGGTCGATCGGTGGCCAGGAAGTTATCGGCGTTGCGGCACTTCTATCGGTATCTCCTGCTCGATGAGTTGATCGACCACGACCCCACGTTGAACATCGACTCGCCGAAACAATGGAAGGTGTTACCGAAGTCGCTTGCAACCGACGAGATCGAATCGCTGATGGAAAACAGAAGCACTCGCGGCGAGGGCATGAGTCCGGTAATGGGGAGTCGCGATCACGCCATGCTGGAAGTGTTCTACGCCGGGGCTCTGCGTGTTTCCGAACTCATCGCGGTAAAGTTGGAAGACCTCAAGCTCGACCTCGGCTATGTGCTCGTGCGCGGCAAAGGTGACAAGGAGAGGATTGTTCCACTCGGGAAAACTGCGCAAGAGGTATTAACCGGGTATCTCAAGGATACGAGGCCGGCCCTGCTCGGGAAAAAGACCTCCCCTCTTTTATTTCCGGGGCGAAGCGGACGCCAGCTTAGCCGTCAGCGCGTGTGGCAAATGGTGCAGCAGGCTTCGGTGAGCATAGGACGGAAAGCAAGCCCCCATATGCTTCGTCACAGTTGCGCCACGCATATGGTCGAAAATGGCGCCGATCTGCGTACCGTCCAGACGATTCTCGGCCATGCCGACATTTCGACCACGCAGGTTTACACGCATGTGGCGCTCGACAGGTTGAAAAATGTTTATCGCAAGCATCATCCGCGGGCGAAGGCAAAGTAAAAAAGGATTGCAGATTTGAGATTCGAGATTGCGGATTTTTGAAAGCGGCTGGACGGCGAAAATTGGTGATGGTGCAGTTTGCATTTCTTGTCATCCCGAGGAGCCAGCTTTTGGCGACGAGGGACCTGGGCGCGCCGTGCGAATGCCTCGCGCTTCTTGCGAAGCAAATAGATCGCACGCTCGGCGCGCAACCTTATTGCAAACTCCACTACGGAAAAATCTGCAATCAAGAATCTGAAATCTGAAATTAGTTCACGTGCCCACAAAACCTCCACGCAGCGAAGTTGAGAAATCGATTGACGCCTTCCTCCGCGCGCTGCGCCAGCGGAATGCATCGGCTCACACGATCAAGGCCTATGCCGGTGATCTCGAAGTTTTTGCCGACTACATCGGGCCTCGGCCTTGGCGCAAAATCGATCACCTGGCAATTCGCGGATTTCTTTCGCACCTCTATGACAAGGGGCTCAGCAAAACCTCGGTAGCGCGTGCCCTCGCAGCCTTGCGATCGCTGTATCGATGGCTGGCTCAAGAAGGAGTCGTAGAGCAGAATCCGGCGGCGCTGGTATCGACGCCGAAACTCCCGAAGAAACTCCCGCGTGTGCCGACCATCGAAGAGATGAGCACGGTGTTCGCGGGCGACATGCCCGAAGTCGCGGCATTCCCGGAGCGCGACCGCCTGATGTTCGAGCTGCTGTATGGCTGCGGCATACGGAACTCAGAGTTGATCGGCATTGACACCGGCGACATACGCGCAAGTTCCGATGCGATCCTGATCCGCGGCAAAGGCAAGAAGGAACGCTACGTGCCGTTTCACGAAGCGGTGACGTCAGCATTGCGAGCGTATCTACCGGCCAGAGCGAAGGTCCTGGAAGCCAGAAAAAGAAACACTCCAGCGTTGCTGATCAATCAGCGCGGAGGGCGACTCACCACGCGAAGCGTTGGACGCATTGTTAAAAAAATCGCGGTAGCAAAAGGCTTGCCGCCCGATGTTCATCCTCACACCTTGCGGCATGCCTTCGGCACCCACATGCTCGAGGAAGGCGCCGATCTCAGATCGATTCAAGAGATGCTCGGCCACGAACGGCTTGCTACAACCCAGCGCTACACGCAGCTTTCGATGAAGCACGTGCTCGAGGTGTACGACAAGACTCATCCGCGGGCGAAGTGAAGTACGATAAGAGAACCTTCACATTGCTGTTGAGCATATCTCGATGTTACTCATTGGCCTGGGTGGCAGGGTTTGAGTGAAATCGCCTGTTAACGAAGTTGTGCTCAGGAACGCGAAGTTGTGATAATTGCGAGAGCAAAAGCATGGGTAAAGGCCGAGACAAGCGCAGACGGAAAGCGAAAAAGCAGAACCTCCCGAGAGGAGAAATAACCCGTGCGCATGCCGGACTCAAAGAGACACTCCGTCGCCGTGATCCACCCGCTCTTGAGGAACCAGATGCCCCAGTCCTCGCTCCTCTGAAACCGAAGCCTAATCCGCGTTCAGGCGCAGTTGCACTTCCTGAGCCTGAATCAGACGCATTTTCAATTGTTACGGCTCACCCGGGTCGATGAGGTTCATCGCCTGATAACGACGGAGTGGCTCGGGCTTGAGGCAATCCTTAATGCAACGTGATCAATAATAGCCGCGCGTAATTGCAGCACAAACGACCACAACACCTGCGGACGCGGATCGTTTCGTGCCAATCTTCTAGCCCCTTACGGCTGAGAGCAGAATGAATAGCCAATACAGACAAACCAATACGCCGACGCTCAGCAGCGGAAAAGCCATGAGCGCCGTCAGGCTCTTGCGCCTGCGGAAGCTGATCCAGAAGAGCCAGGAACTGATAAGGGGGGATGCAATCGCTAGTGTCCCAGCAGCAATAACGATAAGTCGAACAGGTGACGGGACGCTTGGCCCACAGGGGCCGAAGCCCACCAATGGACCGACCGCAAGACCCAACATGAGTGGCAGAACGGCGAACAAGGTTCCGTATGTGAGGGAACCCCGCCTTAGCTCCTGCTGAATGCCTGATAGCATCGAACTGGCATATTAGCACTAGGGTTCTGGCTGTTGAAAAATCGCGATTTCACTAACTACCCCTAGATCGACGGCCCCTTGGAAAGCCGGGAAAGGCAAAAGAAGACAATCACGATAGCGGCAATCAGGATAATGCGCCCGCGGTTTGTAGGCGGCCAGTAGAAGATGGCCACCAGGAGCGCGGCTGCCGTGACGATCTCTAGCAGTCGTCGGGCAAATCGTTCTGTAGCGGACCCTGGGGACCTGCGGCTAGACGATTGGTCGGTCCTGGACGATTGATCGGTCATACGCTCATTGAGCAGCTTAGTGCGTCTTCTTTGGCGCTGGAAGCCCGCCAAGGAATGTCGCGAGCGCTGACGATGGATCGGCGGATCCCTCGATTTCGCGGTACAGGTCGCTAAATTTAAGGCGAACACCCGCCAGCATCTCCTTGTCCGTCAGAAGATGATCAAGCAACTTCTGCCAACTGGGGACCTCGGCGTGGCCTTCTCGTAACCCACGCCTGCATTCTTCGACTTTCCTCCGTGCCCCTTTGTGTTCTCTGTGGTTATCGCTTTTCTCGTCTTAACTCTTCCCACATGCTCACCACGCGTGATTTCAACTCGGCTGTCAACCGCGTGTAAGTCTCCTCGGAGGCGGACTCCTCCGGCGGTGGAAAAATCGGGTCGCCAAACATCATTTCGAGCGGCGCAAATTTCTGAAAGAACTTTCCTCGTGGCCACGCATCATGGAAGCCTTCAATCGCCACGGGGACAATCGGCACCTGCAAATGCGTCGCCAGTATGGCTGCGCCCTTCTTGAAAATACGCGGCGTGCCGTCAATCGAGCGTTCGCCTTCCGGGTAAAGGATGAGCACGCGCCCGTGCCGCAGGCCGAAGGCCCCGGCGCGCATGGCGGGAATCAAGTTCGCGTCAGGATCGAGCACAATCACCCGCAGCCAGCGGGCAACGTGGCGCATCAGCTTCGATCCGAAAATGTCGCTCGTCCCCACAGAAAACAGGCTCTCAAAAATCGGAGTCGGCAGCACGCTGCTCATGATGATGGGATCGAGGTAACTCTGATGATTGGACGACAGTATGAATGGCCCCCGTATAGGCAGTTTCTCAATGCCATGCACGCGCAAATGGAATCGGTCGATACACACCATTTGCACCATCCGCAGCTTCAGCAGCAGAAGGAATTCTTTTACCGGCTGAGGATGCTCCAAGGCGAGCACATCGGAGTCATCAATAGGTTCCTGCAGCACGGCACGCCATCCCGCAAACTGTGTACGCGTGCCGGTGCTGCCCGAAGCAGCGCTTTCTCGCACGGCATTTACGAGTTCTCGAACCGTGTAGATCTCTGAGACTCGCGATTCCTCGACATTGCCTCCGAGGGATTCTTCGAGCGCTACGAGCGTTTCAACCCGTTGCATGGAATCGAGCCCGAGGTCGAGCTCCAGGTTGTGATCGGGACGGATCGTTGCCGGGGCATTTCTCGCATTCTCACGCAGAATCGCCAGCGCACGTTGTACGTCGGGCTCGCTCAGCCATGCTTGGTCCTCGGTACTCAGCGGACGTTCCGCGCTCAAATCCGCGTCGCCAGGAGCTTGCGGTCCTCCAGCCTTAATCCGCTTGGCGATCTCAAAGCGTTTAAGCTTGCGGGTCGTCGTGCGAGGAAGGTCGTCCTGCCAGATTTCGTAACTGCCGATTCGCTTGGTAGAAGCCAGCTTCGCAGAAAGGCCTTCAATATCGAAGCGAATGACCTCCTTGGTGTTGACGATCTTGCGCTGTCGCAATACGTCGAAGTTCGGCACGACCACCGCGTGCAACCTGTCAGTTCCAGGATTACCGGGTTGGGCTTCCAGTCCTATGACACACATCTCCTTAATAAAAGGAGACTGCAGGTAGTGCGACTCAATCTCTTCGGGATAAACATTCTTGCCGTTGCTGAGAACGATGACTTCTTTGCGGCGTCCCGTAATGAATAAGTTCCCCTTGGCATCCATGTAGCCAAGGTCGCCGGTGTGTAGCCAACCATCCTGAAGGACCGCGGCCGTAGCATCTTCGCGATTCCAGTAACCCTTCATCACGATGGGGCCCCGAATGGCGATCTCGCCAACCGGAGGCCCTTCCTCCTGTGGTTCCGGGTTCAGGATGCGGCCTTCGTTGCCCGGCAGTGGCCTTCCGACCGAGCCAATGGCAATGTCGCCGGGTGGCGTGACGAATGCTCCACCACATGTCTCGGTCAAGCCATAAGCCTGCAGGATGTCGATCCCAAGGTCGTGAAAGTCGTGAGCAATCTGCGGATCAAAACGCGATCCGCCGGTGACGAGGAACCGCATCTTTGCGCCGAATAATGCATGAACCGGCTTGAAAAATCGCTTCCCGGCGTTGATCCCCGCTTTGCGAAGAGAGCGGTTGATAAAGCGCAACCCGCGGAAGATTCGTTGCGCAACGTTTCCGCGCTGCCGGATCTCTTTAAAGATGCGTTCGTGAATCAGATAAAAGAATTGAGGAACGACCGCGAACGCTGTGATCTGGCGCTCCTGCAGAGCGCGCAACAGCTCAGTCGTGTTCAGCGTCTCGAGATAAACAACCCGCGCTCCCGAGACCAATGGAAGAAACAGATTCGCCATCTGGGCGAGAGAGTGAAACAGAGGCAGCAGACCAAGCAAGGCATCGTCGGGGCCGAGGCGGAACAACGGGAAAACACCGTTTGCCTCGCCACTCAGATTGTCATGCGTCAGCATCACGCCTTTGGGGTCGGCGGTGGTTCCGGAGGTGTAAAGCAGCGCAGCGATCGAGTCTGACCCGACTTCAACGGGGGTGAATGTACCGGCCCCGCTTTGAAAGATCGAATCGAGAGTAGCTTCTACCGATCGGCCGCCTTCCCCGGAAGAGGTCAAAACGATCTTGATGCCGAGTCCGCTGGTTGCTTCCTCTGCTATCGCGAGATGCTTAGCATCGCAAAACAGGACGGAAGCACTACAGTCCTTGACTAGCTTTGCGACCTGGTCCGCATGGAAAGCTGTGTCCAGTGGAACGGCCGTACAACCTGCGGCAAGCGCGCCGAGGTAAGCCATCACCCAACGAGGATGGTTATCCGCCAAGATGGCGATACGGGCGCCGAGTGGGATGCCGGATTTTCGCAGCCAATGTCCCACGCGTTCGGCGTTCTGCCGGACCTGCACGTAGGTATAGCTTTCAAGTTCGTCGCGTTTCTGGATTTCGAGCGCGGCATGATTGGGCCAGCGCTCCGCGCATTCGCGAAAACGATCGTAAAAGCTTGGCATTGTTGAGGCTGAATCTTACATGAAAAGCGAAGGATTCAATGAATCCATAATCGGTTCTCGTTCCGCTACTTACCTCGTCCCCAGGCATCTAATGTGCTAGGCTTTTAAAGATAGCCTCGGGCCAAGCTGCCCTCTGAAGGAATCCTGATTTGATTAATACCTTGCTAGGAAAGGTCTTCGGGACCAAGAACGAGCGCGAAATCAAGCGCCTGCTGCCCAATGTGGAGGAGATTGGCGCGCTTGAGACCCAGATCGAGAAGCTCTCCGACGATGAGCTGCGCGCCAGGACGGACGATTTCCGCCGGCGTATCCAGGAACGCGTCAGCCAAGTTGCCGACGAGCCCGAAGCCGATCCCGACCGCCGCAAGGCGATCGAGGACGAGCGCTACAAGGTGCTGCAGGAGGCCTTGGGCGAGATTCTCGTTGAAGCTTTCGCCGTGGTCCGCGAAGCGGGGCGCCGCGTCCTGAATATGCGCCATTTCGATGTGCAGCTGATTGGCGGAATGGTGCTGCACGACGGCAAGATTGCTGAAATGAAAACCGGTGAGGGCAAGACGCTGGTCGCTACCCTCCCGGTGTACCTGAATGCCTTAAGCGGACGTGGCGTGCATGTCGTCACTGTCAACGATTACCTGGCAAAGCGCGACTCGGAGTGGATGGGAAAGCTCTATCGCTTCCTGGGCCTGACCGTCGGCGTAATAGTGCACGAGCTCGACGATGCCCAGCGCCGCGAAGCCTACGCTGCCGATGTCACCTACGGCACGAACAACGAGTTCGGATTCGACTACCTACGCGACAACATGAAGTTTGACCTGGCTGACTGTGTTCAGCGTGGCCACAACTTCGCCATCGTCGATGAAGTGGACTCCATCCTGATCGACGAAGCACGTACACCGCTGATCATTTCCGGC
>Ga0066903_100004749_pt1 | contig 11579 bp, 12 predicted proteins | sample PanSoiMetaGPlot1_FD_67491 | JGI IMG/M metagenome (GOLD analysis project Ga0066903, IMG submission 67491) | Tropical forest soil microbial communities from Panama analyzed to predict greenhouse gas emissions - Panama Soil - Plot 1 (version 2) | ecosystem: Environmental > Terrestrial > Soil >...
CTCTGCTGGTCAGATGGTATTTGAACAAGGCGACGCCCCTGATCGCTTCTACATCATCAGCGCTGGAGAAGTAGAGGTTATACGGCGTAAACGCGATGGTAGCGAGAAAATATTAGCGGTTCTCCATCCGGGCGATTACTTCGGGGAGATTGGGCTCCTGACCGAAGCACGTCGAAACGCTTCGATTCGCGCCAAGACTGATGTGGAATTGCTTGCGATGAGTTGGGACGATTTTCGGAGAGTTATTGAATCGTCCGAAGCCAGCCGCAAGGATTTTGCTGACATCATGCGCGAAAGATTGGCGCAAACTTGAGACAGCCGACACATTTTCGAGTTGAGTATCCTGGCTTGTGCGCCTTGCTATGAGCAAGACTCAGACGCCAGCTTCATCAGGCGCTTCAGACGGCGGATTTGTGGTGACACATAGTTTTTCAGAATTCTTTGGGCCCCAGTTTTGCCCCGGAATCGCGGTTGACGCTCCGCGGTGTTTTCCAGCAAACTGCCTCTATGGAGGCAGAAATAGATTGCAAGTTGCAGTCTAATTCCCGTTAGATGCTGCGTAATCCGAACAACGCATTGAGGCGAGCCACGACCTTCGCAATTGGCGTGCTGCTGCTCTGCGCTATCGCAATTCGGGCAGATGCGGACACCATTACCGTAACCAACACAAATGATAGCGGCCCCGGATCGCTGCGTCAGGCACTGACGATAGCGAATGATGGTGACACCATCGGCTTTGCGGTAACTGGCACCATTAGTTTGACGAGCGGCGAGCTTGTAATCGATAAAAGCATAATAATCAGCGGCCCCGGACCCGGTTTGCTTACCGTTGCCAGATCTCAGCAAGCCGCTGACTTCCGCATATTCAATATTCCGCCCAGTCATACGGCCGAAATCGACGGACTAACCATCACCGGCGGCAGCCTTGTCGGTAACGGCGGCGGTATCTCAAGTGGCGCTACTCTGACGATTAGTAACTGCGCCATCTCAGGAAATTCTATTACCGCCGACGGCGTCGAGTACAGCGGGGCCGGTATTTATAACGTCGGAACCATGACGATCGTCAATTCCACCGTGAACAACAACCAGGCATTGATTGTGGGCTTCCTCCCGCCCTTTGGCGGCGGCATCTCCAACGACGGCGGGACATTGACGATCCAGAACACCACCATTAGCGCAAACACAGTGGCTGGTAGCGGTTGGGGCGGTGGCGTATATAACGCTGGATCGCTGACGGCAATCAATAGTACGATTCGAGGCAACACGGGAAGCACAGGCGGGGGGATCTTTGGCGGAGCTACAATTATCAACTGCACAATAAGCGGTAACAGTGCCCTTTTTGAAGGTGGTGGCATCTATGGCGGTGGCACCATTTCCAACTGCACGATCAGTGGCAACAGGACCACTGTGGGCCATGGGCGTGGCGGCGGGATCTCAGGCGCTGGCACCATCACCAAGAGCACGATCAGTGACAACCTGGCGATTAACGGCAGCAGTATCTGCGCCACTGGCACGGTCCAGCTTGGCGATACCATCCTGAATTCCGGCGCGAACATTTTTGTTTTAGGCAGCGGCACGGTTACTTCGCACGGTTACAATCTTAGTGATGATGATGGCGGTGGTTTCTTGAACGGTCCGGGTGACCAGATCAATACCAATCCCCTGCTCGGGTCATTGCAAGACAATGGAGGGCCAACATTAACTCATGCCTTGTTACCTGGTAGCTCTGCTATTAATGCAGGCGATCCGAGCTTCACACCGCCGCCTTTCAACGACCAGCGCGGCGCTCCCTTTGTTCGCGTGTTCAATGGTCGCATTGATATCGGTTCCTTTGAAGTGCAGGTGCCACCGCGGCCGACTCCTACCCCGAGAGTTCGACCGACGCCGCACTCGCGCCCGTAAGTCCGCACGCGCCATCTAACCAGCCGATGAAGCCAACGGCCTCACACCGAAGCAGCGCCAGGCTGTTTGCCACGACACCCTGCCGTGGCTTATCTCTGTCTCGCTAATTGATAAGCAGCCTTAGTAATTGCTGTCGGCCACTTGCGGTGCGGGCTTGCTCGCTTCTAGCTGTGCAGTCACTTTTTGTAGCACCGCAGTAAGCGTCTCAATTTGCTTTTGCTGACCCGCAGCACTGGCTTCCAATTCCTGCAGTTTGCGGTGCTCATTAAGGAACTCGTTTAGCAACATCGCGTTCACCGCCTCGTAGCGCACGCTGTAAATCTCTCCGTTCTTGTCGCGGACAACGAGATCGGGGTTCACCTCGGCAACTTCTTCGGCGATTAGGCCGAATTCAGGTCTATTTGTCTTCTCGCCCTTGTAGTGAAACGTGACTGGCTTAAGTGCCAGAATCGCTTCGCTCGCGTCATCCATTGGTTTAATCTCCTTCTTGTACCGTCGCGAAGAACTGGCCGTACCCAACTGACCCGCCGAGTCAATGAATACCGGTATCGCATCGTTGTTTTGCGTTATTGCCCCACGGATGTTCCCGATAAAGCAGCTTCCGCTCACATCCGCGCCTCCAACTTCCGCACCGATACAAATAACGTTACTCGCCCCGATCACATTAAGACCGGCATCAAATCCCAGGGCGATATTGCTGCTGCCGGTGGTGTTATTTAAGAGGCGTTCTGACCAATGGCCGTGTTGCCGCCCGTGAAAACGTCGCCGCCGGTGGTATTGTTTAAGAGCGCTTGATCTCCGACGGCCGTGTTGCCGTTGCCGGTGGTATTGCTAAAGAGCGCCTGATCTCCGACGGCCGTGTTGTCGAAGCCCGTGGTGTTGCTAAAAAGCGCTTGAAAACCGGTGGCCGTGTTGTTGTCGGCGGTTGTATTGCTGGCCAAAGCTGCGGTTCCAATGACATGAGGCGTGAGCGGCCTTGCCACGACACCCTGGCGCGGACATTCACGGCTGCTTTTTCTCGTAGAGTTTTGGAAAGCGAGATTGGCGCACACAACAAGCCTCTCGGACGCGAATCGGTGCGAATAGAAGGGCAGAAACCATGTGCAAAAGCACACGCCGATTGTTGGCAGCCATTGGGTGGCTACTTCCCCTTGGGCGCGAGTGAGGCGACAATTTTCTCGAAACGCGAATCGCCACGGAGGGAGTCCCAGTAAGGGTGAAGTTTGAGAAGCCCATAGCTGAGGCTGTTCGGGACGCGCTCGACAGCCGCGATCTGTTCGATGGCGCGATCTTTTTCACCAGTCCAGGCGTAGATGTGCGCAAGATTAATGGCTATGTCTCCGCCGTCGATAGCGTCTTTGGAGATTGGCAGCAATTCGCAGGCGCGTCGTCCCTCGCGTAAAGCCTCTTCCTTCCGCCCGAGGCCAGCGTCGATCGTTCCCAACAGACTGAGAACGGCTGCGAAGTCGGGCTGCTTTTCTACACTCTCTTCCACTTCTTTACGCGCCGCAGTAAAGGCCATCCGTGCTTTGGCCGAATCACCTTGGCATCGAGCAACGACGCCTTCCCAATATGTATAGGGATAGTTGACTCCATTATTTACGACACCCTCGCGCGGAAAGTTTGTCAGCGTTCGGGTCGCGGCGGCCGCAGTTCGCTCGCACAATGCATAGAGAGGGGGATCTATATCCGGCGCGATACTAGGATTTTCGGCCACCAAAGTGGCTAGCGTGGCCTGAAAAGGTTTGATGTCCGCCCGCCAATCCACCGCAACTAGCGCCCGAAGTATGCGACTATTCGGATCGGCCTGCACGATCGTCAGTACCCGATCATAGGTTCGGGCTTCGTCGGCGTAAAGATGCTGCCACTGGTAAGCCAAAGCGAGTTGCTGGAGAATGAAGAAGTTACGCGGATCCAGCTCAAGGCCGCGCTCAATGTTGCGTGTTGCCTCTTCCCAATGGCCTTCGCGACGATCGATGAAGCCCGTGTAGCGGAAGACCTCAGCACTATTAGGCAATGTCCGTTGGGCGATAGCGAGCTCACGGCGGGCGCGCTCAAAGTCACGGAGACCATGATAGTAATAATTCGCTAAGGCGAGGTGAGCTTCGCCTGCATCCGGCTGGAGACGCAGAGCGGCCTGCACGGCTGCATTGGCCTGATCGAGACGAGCTACAGTGTGGTCGTGACCCCTAAAATAAGTAACGCCATGGATCCTAGAGAGAAGGCACCAGGCCGCTAGGAACTGCGGATCACGGGTGACAGCTTCCTCTAGGAGGTGGGCGGCTTGGGGCAGCTTTTCCCTTGCGTGGATTGGATCAGACGTGTCGGCGAAGAGTTCCTGAGCACGCAAATACCGGTCGTACGCGACAAGATCCGTTGTCGGCACTTTTTCGATCAATTCTTTTTCGCGAGGGGAAAGCTTGGCCTGAAGTTGTTCAGCAATCGCCTTCGCGATCTCGCTTTGAATTGCAAACATGTCCGCAAGGTCGCGATCATAGATCTGTGCCCATAGATGCCGGTCAGTCCGCGCATCAATCAATTGGCCAGTGACACGTACGCGATTGCCAGCGCGCTGAACACTTCCTTCCATTACATATACCACGCCGAGTTCGTGGCCGATATTGCGCAAATTGCGAGCGGCTCCGCTCTTGTATTGCACTGTCGACGTGCGGGAGATCACTTTCAGATCGGAGATCCGGATGAGGTTGGTTAGAATTTCGTCCTGCACGCCATCCGCGAAATAGGCGTTATCGGGATCGCGACTTAAGTTCTCAAACGGAAGCACAGCGATGCTCTTTTCGGGCGCAGCACGAAATAACTCGCTTTTCCAAACATTCCAGCCCATGGCCGCTGCCAAAGCAACCAACGCCGCAATCAACGTAGCAATCGCTGGCTGCCTCCGCACCCATTTGCGTGCATGTGTGAAAACTCCGCTTCGCTTCGCGCGGATTGGCTCATGCTTTAACCAGTGTTCTAAATCTTCAGCCAGCGCGAGAGCGGAAGAGTAACGGAGTCGCGGATCTTTTTCCAGGCACTTCAAACAAATCGTAGACAGATCGCGATCTACTTTTGGATTCAACAGACGCGGGTGCCGTGGCTCGGTCTCAAGCACCAACTTGATGGTCTCGTAAGTTGTTCCACCAGCAAAAGGTGGATGGCCGGTTAGCAGTTGGTAAAGCACCGCGCCAAGTCCATAAATATCCGTGACCTTGCTGACCTTTCTAGTTTCACCGGCAGCTTGGCAAGGTGCCATGTAACTGGGTGTGCCCATCACTTCCAGCGTGCGCGTGATCGTGTTTTCTGTCTCAACTAGCCGGGCAAGACCAAAATCAGTCAGATGTGGTTCGCCTTTTGCATCAAGCAAAATGTTCCCCGGTTTGATATCCCGATGCAGAATGCCGTGTTGATGCGCGTATTGAACGGTGCGGGCTAACTTGGCAATTAACTCAACGGCGTGTCGGATGGGTATCGGCTGGCGCTCGGCCACTTCATCAAGCTGACCGCCCTCGACAAACTTCATGCTGATGTAGCAGGAGCCGTCGCGCTCGCCCACCTTGTAGATGGGAACGATGCATGGATGGTCGAGGCTTGCAGCAGCTTCCGCTTCCCGGCGAAAGCGCTTTAAGTGCGCTTCAGTGGTCCAGCGGCCCAACCCAATTACTTTGAGAGCGACGGTCCGATTGAGACTTTTCTGGTGCGCCCGATAAACTACGCCCTGACCGCCGCGACCAATTTCCTCCAGCCATTCGTAGTCGCCAAAGTCTCCCAGCATTTTTGCTATTTGCGCACCGGTTCTCCTGCACAGCGCCGGAGTCGGATCAGCAGCACTATGATGCTCATCCTCGAGCAGACCAAGACCGGCCTCTAACAAACAAACTGGACAAACCCATTGCCGCCCGTCGGCAGAGATATTTGCTCCGCACTTTCCGCAAACCCTGCTCACAGTCTCCGTTTTCATGGCGAGACAACCCGTTCCCAATAGGTACTGCAAGAAATCTTCGGCCCCGTTACGCGCGTAATAACGGCAATTTAGGTGGCGCAGCTCATCCTCGGATATCGCCAAGACGCTGGTCAGCAAGTTCAACGTTGAAACACGCGTTGGCGTAGGTATATGTTCATTTGGACATACCCGAGCCAAATGACGGTCTGAATCAGCAACAGCCGCGGCCACAGACTAAAGCCGAGATCATCGCCCAGCGCGAACAAATCCGCATGCTCGGCATTGCTCTGGGGGAGCGCCGAAAAACTACATGGTTGTCTTGGAAGCCGCGGGCCACCGCCGGGGGTTGCCGTATAGATTTACCTCAGCGATTCGTTAGCGCTACCGCCTACGGGACACTGTTGACGCCATGTTGACCGTATTAACGGTCTTTTGTGTTCGTTTTGTGTCGCTGGCGTTCGCACATCAACGAGGGACGAGAACTCGTTAGGGCGAGGTTCGACGGATTAGTGCGTCTGGATTACAGCGCCGAAATCGTCCAACACGCGGATCTTTGCCCGCTGCGAGCGCGACAGAGAGCGGTACTTGGCATACGCGACCGCGTTACGGACGGCGTCTGGCCCTGCATACCAGATCGGCCCGTATCGAAACCGATCGCTGATTAGATCAACGCCATCCCTGCTCTCGCGGGGACGGACTTCGTAAACGTCAAAGCCGGTGGTTCCCTGAAGGCTGTTCTGGCCTTTTCGTTTAGCTACCATATCGTTCCGAGACGTTGCAAGGCTCGTGCCAGGGCTGTTTCTAAACTCATAACTCCTTCAAGCTCATCTGGTTTAGTTGAATCCCGTGAAGCAGACGACCATCGCGTTTTGTCGCTTCCGGGATTTTGTCGTCCTGCTTCTGGGATTGTCGACACCTCACCCATCCATTCATGAGATGCGTGCAACCCGGCTGGTGGATTCAAGTTTTCGCGCTCCACACCTTTTCTTGTTGAGTTTTCTGGATCCTTAAAAGTCGAAGCTTTGGTCACGTTTTACTGATGGCGCCACGGACACGTTTCGCTCGATCAACTGTCGTTGATTGCTGGCATCGATAAAAACGTCCATCTGTTGGCCGACGAAGAGCGGAAGATTGTTGTCTTCGATTCGGTAGATGACTTGAAGAACGCGCGTATCGACTCGCTCCGTGCTATCACCCGTAAGCGATTTCTTGGGCACGACAAACGGCTCGAATCGCACGAAAGTTAGTGGAGTCTCCAGATTCGCGTTGCCCCGCACGGCCGCTGTTGCGTCCGCCTCAGCCCGGACGCGCCACGCCTCGTGCTCTTCCACGTCCACGCGGACGTGCAAATTATCGACGCTACCAAGTAAGATAAGCGGTGTTGGTAAAGCTCCGGTCGGAGCAAACTCGCCGAGGTGCACTTTAACTTGTAGCGCTTGCCCATCGACAGGCGCGCGGACGGTCAGTCGTTCGAGATCGGTTTCGGTCGATTTTAGTTGGGCGTGAGCTTGCTCCAGCTGTGCCTCGGCCTTTTGCGCGGCAAAGCCGCGATTCTTGTTTTCTTCAACGCTGAGGACACGTTGCTCGGTGAGCCGCTGTCCAAGCTCAAGCTGATATTTCGCTTCGGCCAACGCTGCCTCGGCGACCTGAACTGCAGCACGGCGTGTCGCCAGTTCGGCGCGTGTCGCCCGCGAATCGATGCTGAAAAGTGGGTCGCCAGCTTTCACCCTACTGCCAACATCGACGTATATTTTAGTGACGACGCCGGCAATCTCCGTGCCGACCGCGATGTTCTCGGTGCTGGTTTCGATCAGTCCCACCGCGGCTACTGTTTGGGCATAGGATGAAACAGGCGGCGGCGACGGCGGGGTGGTTACTTCACGCCTCGGCTGCGATTGAACAACAGAAATGACGCCGAACACCAGCGCAGCCAAAGCCACAACCGGGAGGACGAATCGCCTTCCAGACTTCCAAAAGTCCCGGCCAATTCCGGACGAGATGTCGATGATCGATGCAATTTTAGTCATATTTCCTCCATTCTTCACGCAAGCATTGGGACAACTTCCTCGAACTCAGGGATTTCGATCTTGTTTCCATAACGCGATTCAGTCTTCACGATTCGGCCGTCGTCCATATGGGCGATGGCGTCAGCGTGATGAAACACACGGGTATCATGTGTTACGACGATTACGGCCCTCTCCGGATGGACAGCATTTTGCGCGAGCAATTCCATCACGCTCTCGCCGGTCGCGTGATCGAGTGCCGCTGTGGGTTCGTCGCATAAGATCAAGCGCGGCTCGTGCACGAGTGCGCGAGCTAGAGCGACGCGTTGTTGTTCGCCGCCGGAAAGGTTATTCGGCAGCGTGTCGAGTCGTTTGCCCATTCCAAGCTTTTCCAGGACCGACTTTGCAAGATCGACCGCCTCACGCCGCCGAATTCCAGCAGCGAGCAAAGGAACAGCAGCATTCTCCGCCACCGTGAGGGCTGGCAGCAAATTGTATTGCTGATAGACGAACCCGAGGTTCTTTCGGCGAAACACAATGTGTTCGGAGCCGGAAAATTTTTCGAGGTTCTGATTAAACAATTTAACTTCGCCGCTGCTGCTATCGAGCAAGCCAGCGATGACGGAAATGAGCGTTGTTTTCCCACAGCCGCTCGGGCCGACCAGGAACGTGAGTTGTCCCTGAAAGGCATCGAAGTTCACACCGCGCAGAACTTCGACGCGCGTTGGACCTGCACCGAAATCCTTGCGCAGATTGCGAGCTCGAACGGCGGGCGTGATTGTGGCGTTCATAACTCATCCTCGAAAAACCAGGGCTGGCTCGAGCACCAGCACGCGGCGCAAGCTCAGAATGCTAGCGAGAATCATCACCAGAGCGATGCAGCCGCCCGTCAGCACCACATTCTGCCACATCAGGATGATCCCGCGAGTCGCGATCTGTTTGCTAAAGAAATTGAAAAACTCGGCCGCCATCCCCGTGCCGAGCGAAAAACCAATCAGGCCGACGGTGAGAGCTTGCAGCAGAATCATACCAACGAGCCGCCAGTTGGTTACGCCGATGGCCTTAAGCGCGCCGAACTGTTTCAGGTTCTCAACCGTGAACAAATAAAACGTTTGTCCGGCAACCACGATCCCGACGATTAATGCGATCATGATCGTGATACCGAAATTCACCGGAATGCCGGTGTGCTTTAGGTAGTAGCGAATGCAGTCCCACCGAAACTGATCGCTAGTGCGTGCACGCAAACCTGTTTGCGTTTCTATTCGCCGGCAAAGCTCGATGGCGCCGACGCCGGGTTGCGGCTTCACTAAAACGTACGAAAGCTGGGTGCGCTCGCGCCCGATGAAGTTTATCGCCTCGCTGTAGCGTGTGTGCATGACCGGCCAACTTAAAAAGGGCGAGGATGCGTCTGAAATACCGACGATCGTTACCTTGTGGTCGTTCAGTTCGAGCGTGCGACCCAATTCAAGTGGTTCGCCGGGAAAAAGTAGAATATACCCCGCTTTGTCCACGATCACGGCGTCCGGTGCACGCAAACTTTCCCACGATCCGAGCAACATCTTACGCGGCGCGCCAGTAAGGGTTGCATCATCAAGGCCGAGGCAGAACGATACGGCAAACTTGCCATCGAGGGTTCGCGCCACGGGACTGCCCTTGAAAAGTTTCACAGCCCATTGCACGCCATCCACGCCACGCACGCGAGTGAGGTCGGTATCCTTAAGCGCTTTGGTTTGCTCGAAATACTCTGTCTTCGGATCCATCACCCAGACGTCTGCGTCGCTGACGTCCGCGATCTGGCTGCCGGTACGTTTGAGGATTCCGGCGAAGATGGAGGTTTGGTTCTCGAGCAGGAATGTACAAAAAGCGACCGTGAAGATGAGGCCGAGGTATTTAGCACGGTCGCCGGTGAGCATTTTTAGCGCAACAAAGTTCATGGTTCAGTTCCTCGATCTGTGAGGCCACATCGATTCGAAACAAACGGATCGGTCGGTATGAACGTAGGCATAAAAAGACGATTTAAGGCCGCAATGTATCGAGATAGTCGAACAATCCCTGGCCGGCTTGTTGCATTAGTTCAATGCTTTGAGCGTTTTTGGCTGTCCCCATGATCCCTTCCAGCGCGGCTACCACTAGCGCCGCTACATTGCGTGCACAGATTCCCTTTCTCACCTTGCCGCCCTTGATCCCACGCGCGAAAGCCGCTTCAAGCGCCGCTCGCCATTCTGAATATATTCTCTCAAGGCGACGCCGGAATTCCTTGTCGAGGGGTGCCATTTCCTGCGCCAGATTGTTGAGCGGGCAACCATGCGCGATTCGGCGGTTGGCCTGTTCTCCCTGGGCGAACTGTCGCATCGTCTTCTTCACGGCAGTGATAGGATCGATGGAATTTGCAAGAGGATCGAGCCAGCATTCCTTGATCTGTCGATAGACGATTTCTTCGACGACCGCGTATCCGAGATCTTTCTTGTCTTTAAAGTGATGAAAGAGCGCGCCTTTGGTGGTGCCCGCCTCGTTCACGATGCGATTGATGCTGCTACCTTGGAAGCCGTTCTTGTAAAATTCGTCAAAAGCAGCTTCGAGGATTTTTCGCCGTGTGCTTTCCGGTTTTCGATTCATGGCTGACTTCACGCTAACAAAATACAGACCAGTCGGTATGTGTCAAGGTTCAATTTCTATATCAAGTCGCTTCGGGAAGACGATGACCGTCCCAATGCCCGTCGAGTACGCAGCAGTTGGCTTACGGGGTTTGCAGGAAACCGTGAAGCACGTTCCTCGAATCGAAGTAGGCTCCGGCGATCGCGCCTGCGTGGTTGATCGCTTCCGAGAATACGAACGAGCCCTGGAAGGGACCTGTGCCCGCACCGGGCGCGTCGAACGTGGTGATAGTTCCGTTTGCGTCACGCACGAAGCCGTGAGGTACATGGCTCGCGTCCGTGTATTGTCCCTCGATCACCCCTGCCGGGTTGATGCCGAAGGCCGAGGTGCCTTGGCCGGTACCTGTGCCTGCGCCCGGCGCGTCGAACGTAGTGATAATTCCGTGCAGGCTTCTTATTCCAAATCACAAAAAGAAAAGTATTTCTGAATACACCTGCGAAGATTTGTGCGTTTCCCGGGTGAAGCGCTCGAATATCCAACGCAACCATTATTTGAATACAGTTGCGCTGCGTCAGCTTGGCGAGGAATTTCTTCGGATCCATTGCGGCGTTTACTTGATCGCCTTTTTTGGTGCCAGCGAAGCGACGATTTGCTGGAAACGCGGATCGCCGCGGAGCGGGTCCCAGAAGGGCAGCAGCTTGAGCACGCCGTAACTCGCAATTTGGGCTGCACCCGGTGTCGGTGCTGCGAGCGCCAACTGTTGCAGCGCCAGATCCTTCTCACCAGCCCACGCCGCGATAAGGGCGAAGTAGGCCATGAGCGATTGCCCATTAACAGAATCCTTCTCCACCGGTAGCAACTCCATCGCGTGGCGGCCTTCCTGCAAGGCAGCTTCCTTGTTGCCCAGCGCTGCATCGATCAGTCCGAGAACACAAAGTGGCGGTCCGTAATCCTGTTTCTCCACTAGGGCAAAGAGGAGGCATCCTGAACCTTTTATAGCCATACCTTGCTACCAAGATGATTGTCGATGGAGTGGACAACGTGATCGGAACGTACGAGCACAAAGGGCGGTTTTCGCAAGCGGTTAAAGGCGGGCGATCGCCTACTTCAACGATCGCCCGCGCTCCACTTCCTCCTCT
>Ga0066903_100004750_pt1 | contig 11579 bp, 15 predicted proteins | sample PanSoiMetaGPlot1_FD_67491 | JGI IMG/M metagenome (GOLD analysis project Ga0066903, IMG submission 67491) | Tropical forest soil microbial communities from Panama analyzed to predict greenhouse gas emissions - Panama Soil - Plot 1 (version 2) | ecosystem: Environmental > Terrestrial > Soil >...
CTCGCGCGAGACGTCAATCATGAGCTGATGCTTGGCGGCAACCCGCTCCTCGATGCGCCGATCGATCTCAGCCAGCGTGGGAGGCGCAATGTCGACCTTGCGCTGCAGCGGCGCGATCCTTTTCTCGATAGCCTCCGCGATCTCCACACGCAGGCGCGCCACCACCTCGCCGGTGACCTCAACAAATTCATTGCGCTCGATAGCAAGGTAAGACTCAAGCCACGCTTGCCAACCCGACCAATCTATCCCGGCCTGAGCAACAGGCGCCGGCGCGACAGTCTCGATCGGCTCCGGCCACCGCGTGCCGTCACCATCTGTTGAGCGCACAGTCACACGGTACCTCCTGGGCTAATCCCGACCGGTACAATCTCGAATTCGACGTCATCAATCAACGCGCTGACGGCATGATGCTCGCACAACTCGGCGTGCTTGTGGTCGAAAGTTGCGTCCCACTCGCGACCCAAGCCGTCCGCCTCCCACACCCGCCATTCCTGGCAGGCCGCTTCGTGCCGCCGGCGGTAATCCGCCAGGAAGGTCTCGACCTCGGGCTGGGCCCCGACCGCGAGCACCTCGACCACCCCATAGCGCTCTTGATCGCTGTCGAGCGCTTCGGGCGGCCACTTTTGCAGCAGGGCGTAGGTCGGCATGGTGGATCTAATCCTAGCACATCCATGCACGTTTACGGTTGCCTTCAATCATTTGATCTGACCGAGCAGCTTGATTGACGCCTCGTCATGTCGGGAAGCGAGTGCAGCGGTTCCGCCGACAGCATAGGCCGCGACCGCACGGAGAAGCTCGGCGAGCTGGCGTGCGGCGCCTGGATCAAAGCGACAATAGGCACCGTGGGTCACGCGTGAGATTTCACGAAACGCCTGTTCGACCTGCCGATCGTGACCTTCCTGGAACATGAAGGCGGGAACGCCGAGACGTCCAAGCTCACGCGCCTCAGGGATTAGCTCGTCCTCGTCCTCCTCAAGGGCGTCGCCGATAAAGATCAGCGCGCTCACCTTGAGCAGCTTAGTTTCCTTTTGGGCGTGGGCGAGGACCTTGCCCAGTTGCGTATGGCCGGCGCGGCACCTGATGCCGGTCATGATCTTAGTGAGATGCTGGGTGTCGCCAGTCCAACGCGAGGCTGAGCACTCTCGGTCCCCTCGGTAGAAGACCAACTGCACGTCGAGCCCACCGGCGGTGGCGACCTCACGAAACATATCGGCCTGTAGCTTGCAGGCGAGGTCCCAGGTTTCCTCGCGGCTCATGGTGGCATCGAGGGCAAAGATGATGCGCCCTCGTCCGCCTCCGCTGCCACCTGAGGCGAGCTGCTTGACCTCCTCGAGGAAGCTATCGAGCTGCGACTTGGCTGGGGCGCTCTCGCCGCGGTTGGTGATGTCAGACATGGCGGCCACTCCCTTGTTTTACGGGGACCTGCGGGACTTTTGGGATCTCAATCGTTAGTGTGCGTAAATTCGCAATATTATTAGTGGGACCTGTGGGACCTGTGGGACCTCCACTATCAGTACGCGCGATTTCGCAGTGCGAAAATAATGGTACTCATAGCAGAGGTCCAAAAGGTCCAATGGGTCCCACTTCTTTATTTGACTTCCGAGAGACGAAAAGCGGCGCGACCGGCCGCAGCTTGTCTCCGGATCAGCCAGTACCTGCGACCGTTGCTTGCCCGCACCACGCGCCCGCTGTTGCGACGCAGCCACTCGCCCAGGCGCTTGGTCGAGATGTTGCCGTTCTTGTCGCCGGCAATTTCTAGAAGAAATTCCTTGTGCGGGTTGGAATTGAAGCCGGCGGGCGCCACCGACCAGCTCTCGACGATATCGGCGCTCGTGTAGTCCTCCTCGGTCTTGTAGCCGTTCAGCCACAGGTCGATGTACCGACGAAGCTCGCCAAGCTCGGGGTCCTCAGCTTGGGTCATATCGATGCTCGCGACCGGGTCCGGCTCGCCCAGCCAGACCAACGGACTGCGCACCATGGTTGACCATTCGGCATAGCTGCCAAATGGTCCGCACACCTCGGGCGCTCCGGCTGCGAGGTAGGCGCGCATGATCGTGAGGGCGGCCGCAACGTAAGTCGCCCGGTTCGCTCCCGCTTGTCGTAACGTATTGCGGTTAAACTTCCGTAGCTCCGGCCGTTCGTCCAGCGTCTCGAGATTGCAGACAAGACCGCGGCGGACCATATCGCCCTTGAACGTAATGTTGTTGCCGGTCGCGTACACGGCGGTATGGACCTCGCAGTCCGGGGTCTCGCTGCGGCCGAGTATCCTGACCTTGACCACCGGTCGCTCGGCCATTTGACATAGAAACTCCCCGCCGAGATCGTGCGTGCAGTTGTCGAGGCTAATCATCGGAATGCCGCTCAAGACGATGGCTCCGAGCCGCTTCTCGGTCTCTTCCACGCTCTTGAGCGCGGTGATGACGGGACAGAGCCGGCCGGTGGCGATCACTGCAGCGGTGTCGACCAGATAGCTCTTGCCCGTTCCCGGCATGTGAGCGCGAATCAGATGCAGCGGTGCGGTTGGGAGCGAGCCGCGGACTAAAGGCGTCAGCAGTCCCGACAGCGCGACCGAACGGTTGAGCCGCAGTTCGTGCTCGCCGCCAACGCTGCGCTTGAAGCCGAACTCGGACAGCAGGTCGATCAGCAGCTTGAGCGCTGCAAGCGCCTGATCCCTAGTCGGATGTTCGGGGATTGCTGAGATTTGAAATCCCGGCACGAGATAGAGCTCGGTCTCGGGGTCGTAGCCGGGATCGGCGAATAGCGTACCGTCCGGACGCAGCGTGGGTGTGGTGATAATTCCGTTAACATGCGGGAACCGCCAGCTCCGCTCATTCGCCAGCAACACGCGTACGTAGTGCAATGGTGGGTCGGTATCGACCAATTGCTTACGCTTGTAATTCCATTTCTGAAACGCGGCGGCCTCGGCGATCGGGGATAGAAAGCTTTCCGGCGAGAGCTCGCGCAAGCGCGCGACCGTGGTCTTGCGGTTGTCCGATGCAGCCATGCTCTCAGCGATGGGCTCGACCAGCAACCCGGCGCGCGAAAAGATCGGCAGGCCCGACAAGAGCAGCGCGTCCTCGGTTTCTCTGATGATGCGATTCAACTCACCATCTGCGAGCTGGACAGTAGGACGGGCGCCGCTTTGCGGCTGTGGTCGGTTGCGCGGCTGCTTCTTACCGGCCGTGATGCCGCTATCGATGGTGGCGAGCGCCGCCGGTGCGCCATCATCGGCGACCAATCGGCAGGTCTCCGCCGCTTCGAATAAACGGTCGCGTACCTCCTGTTCATCAAGGGCGCCACCACCAACAAGTTGGCCAAGACTAAACGCGGCGGAGTTAAGGATACCGTTGCGCGTACCCGGCGGCGCGGCGGCGACTTTCTTACACTCGCTTTCGAGTGCGGCCTTCGCGTAGGCGCTGATTTTCTTCGCCTTGGCAAGTGCGATCAACCAGGACGGCGCCGGCGCGATAGTTTTTAGGCCACTGGGGTCCCATTGGTACATCCTGCCGGAAGCGGTCCGGCTTGGCGGCAGAATGATGTAACCGCCATCGCCGCGCACATCGATGCCGGGAGCGATTTTGTGCTGACTGTTGCGGATGTCGATATTGGAGTCCCAGACCCAGAACATATGTTTGCCGCCACGTGGGGTGAGCGACGTGAGCGTTTGTGGGAGTGCTCCATGGCGGGCAACGAGCTTTGCCAGTTCGGCAATGCCATCAAGTTGTTTGACCGGGTCAACATCGGGATCGATGATCCATGCGCCCATCGCCGGACCAGTCGGCGCGCCGATCATGGCGTTCGGCCACTTCGTCCACCATTCGTGGATTTGCGTCTCGTCGGTGGTCGCGTCCTTGAAACCGTTCGGTGTAAGCGGCTTTTTGTCCTGCGGTTTACACGGAAAAACAGGGAGCCTCTTGCGCGCGTACTCGAGAGCGGCGTCGAGTAGGTCAGCTATCGTGTTAGTCTGCGATTGCGGCGGCATGAATGACCCCTTCCTAACGCCAATTGATCAGCGTCCGGCCTTGGTTCAGCGCGATAGTCAATTCGCTAAGAGCGTTGCAACTCTTGCAGTGGAACTCGGCTATAAGCCCGTAAGGCTGGTAGACGATGACGCGGCCATGGCGCAGGCAATCTTTGTCACAGGCCAAGCATCTGAGTGCATCGCCGAACATCGGTGGTCTAATAGATCGCAATTGCACGCTCACGTGATCCTCCCTCCGAGATACTGAACAAAAAGGTCGAACAGGAACTTGCCCTGCTTCGGGGACGGCTCGAGGTCTTGGCGGGCGTAGAGCGCCATCTTGCGAATGAACTCGTGCTTGTCAGAAGGCAGGTGATTGATCTTGCGCTCCACGAACAGCGCCACTTCGCTGAATTCGAGCTTGCCGTCCGGACGAAATCTCGCCTCCGCCGCCCTTACTCCCTCGGCGTAGCCGATCGCACGGGCGCTCTCGATCTCGCTCTTGATCTTCCTCTTGTCGTTCTCGGTTAGACCGCCGCCGTTCTCGATCCGCTCGGCCAGAGCGTGGATATCGACGTTGTTGTTCTCAGCGATACCTTCCAGTATCCGCTGAACGCCAAATATTGCAGCGGTGCGCTGGCCATCCGTGGCAAGCAACATGCGAATGCAGGATGCAAGCTTGTGGAGGATGGGCGCGAGTGGATCGGACTTGCCTACGTTCATTGCAACTCCCGCGGTGCCGGAAGAACCTTGGCGAGCTGCTTTGCAGCCGCGCACTCACTCAGGGTCTTAGCGCCGCAGCCCGGCTTGAAGGGACAGGGCCATGGTTGCTTGGAATTCCAATCCCAAGGATCGATATCATCGGCACAATCGAAGCCAGTGAGATCGGGATCAAAGCCCAGCAGTTCTTCTCTCATCGCCAGCATCGCTCCTTATGGGGGCACTGCTTGCAGGGAAATTTCTCGGGATCGTCGAAACCGCGCGGGAGCAACTCGCTGGCGCGCGTCGCCGCGATGATATTGGCGGCGCGATCACTCCACATCTGCGCCCGCTCAGCATCAAACGGGACGAAAAAGTGCAACCACTCGCAGGTGTCGGCGTTCGTGACGGTGAACAGCGCGGGGTTGGTGATGTTCAGGTACGCTTGATAGAGCGCGACCTGCACGAGATAGTTGGAGTGTCTCTTTTCGAGCCCGTCACGCTCGATCTCGCGGTAGCTCGTAGCCTTCAGACACTTGTGCTCCCAGATCAGCGGATAGACCACATAGGCACCGAGCAAGTCGGGACCGTGAATGATGATGCCGTCAGCGTGACCGCGCATCGTGCCTCCGACGGCGGCGAACTCACACGCTGCAGGTGGCGCGAACTTAAAGCCGGCCGCAACAAGGTGCTGGCGCATACGCGCCTCGAAATAGTGTCCGCGCTCGAATCTCTCGCGATCGTGGGCGGGGACTTCGGTCCTGCACCACCATTCAAACTGAATACGACGCAGACATTCGTGCCCGAGGATCGATGCGCCCAGGTATTGCTCGCGCGGCTGCCCCAATGCCCGCGCGACGACGCGCTCGAGGGCTACGTTGATCGCCGTGTTGATGGGCTCGATCGACAAGTTGGCGCGATTGAGATTGATCACGGCGGCTATATTCCGATCTCATCGTTGAGTTCATCGGGTGTCATGAGCGGCCCACCGGCCGCGGCGTTGGCCTGACGTGCGATCGTGGCAGCGCTCGATTGGCGCGAGACGCCCTTGTCGCTCAGATCGCGCGCGATCGTCGCCTTGCGAATAAGCGGCATGGCCTTGAGCAGAAACTTGATGATGTCGTCCTTCGGCCACGCCCCCAGCGGCTTCGACCAGTCCAGATCGGAGCAGGCGTCCGCCAGATCCGGAAGAATCGCCGTAACCGCGCCTGCGTCCCATGGCTGCGGGTCGAGGGCGGTCATCCTGATGCACTGCTCGGTATCGAGCTGCTCGGCCGCCGCCTGTTCGGCGCGCTTGCCGATCCATGCAAACAGCATCGCGGCAAAGACCCAACCCCACTCGGTTTCGCTCAATCGCCCAATCGGTGTGGCAGGCGGAATGGGGCCGTCCATCTGGACGACCCCTCGCGCCGCTGCGATAGCGGCCGCGGTAGCGGCTCGCTGCCACCAGTCTTCGATCGCGGACAGGGAGACCTGTCCGATCGGGTTGCGGATTTTGCTCATTACCCTTGCGCCCAATTCGGCCGTGCGACAGGAGCCGCAGGAGCAGAGGGTGTCGGCGCAGCAGCGCTGTCTCCGCCGCCGTTGAACGGGGGCGGCTGCTCGATCGCGTGCCATCCCGTCTTGTCCTTCGTGATGGCACCGGCGAGGACGTTCTTGTCCGGATAATTGCCGCTGCCGTCCTTCTTGGGGCCGCCCGCCTCGATCCCGATCTTGGCGATGAAGCTCTTACCGTCGAACCATTTGACGCTGACAGTACGGGCCGCGCGCGCCTCCGCGCTTACGTCGTTGGGCATGAGGCCGAGCGCGCTATCGAGGATGGCCTTGAGCACGCCGAGATTGCCGGCCGCCATCTTCTTCTGTCCGTCGGTGGTGCCGACGAGGAGCAAGTTGTGCCAGAACTTGCGACCCTTGTAGGTTCCATCGAGAACGGTGAACTCGAGGTCCAACATTTCGCAGTCGCCGTTCGCGCTGCGCTTGAGCATGCCGTCCTCACCGACACCACCAGCGCGAATGTGGATGTTGACGGTCGCGACCGTGGGGTCTGGGATCAAATCAAACGACGGCGGCGGTGCATCGGTGTAGTCGAATGGCATTATTGCCTCCTATGTTTGAGCGGATTGCTCGGATGAAACGACGTTGAAGGGCTTGCGCTGCCCGGGACCGGTGAGCTTCCCGATCAGCGCGCCGAGATTTGGCGGCTCAAACTGTTCAAGCCGGCCGGAACGATCTTTTGCGGGATAGCCCCAGGGATTTGGATTGGTGCAAACGAACGCACGCACCGGCTTGCGATCGCCGAAATCGATCCAGTTCATCGTGATGATTTCATCGACGACCGCAGGCAGCTCGCGTCCGGTTTTGCTGCCCTCGATCTGCGGCTGCCAAGTCGAGATGTTGGCTTCGTCGGTGTGCTTCTCGAGCACTGCCACGAGGATGACAGTGCGCCCTCGCGCGTGCTGAAGTTGATTGAGCCACCCCAACATGCTGCGGGCGTGTAAGCCGTAGACCGCACGCAGGTCCTTGCGCCCCCGATCGGTGAAGGCCTCCGGTTGCTGTTCTGCCCAGGTGAAACAAAGCCGGCCGGCCGCAGTCAGACTGTCGACGAAAAGGATTTGGTAACCCGTGAGCTGCGCGAGCTCGGGGTTCTTCGTCGCCTCATTCCAATGCGCCTCGCTATAGGCGACGTTCGCCGGCAGCGCCGGATTGAAGCCCCCCAGAACACAAGCGAGATCGCGGCATTCGAACCATGTGCGCGGGCGCACGCTCGCGACCGGGAGGTCCGCGACCGCGATATCGCCGGCTTCGATATCGACGAACAGGGTCGAGGTGAGCATCGCCGAAGGCATGGTGCGCAACAGCGAGGTCTTGCCGACGCCGGAGGGGCCGACGATCAGGATCTTGGCGCCGGACTTCTCAACCAAGCGCTGGTCCGCGGTGATGATCTTCATGCGCCGCCCTCTTTGCAGTCCCGATCGTCACAGACGTCGAGCGTCTTGCCATCTTGTTCGAAGCGCGCCGCGGCGATCGGCGGCACTTCGATCGGCACGGAGCGCGCGGCCAGAAATTGTTCGAGGTGTTCGAGGGATGATAAGCGAGGCATCACAAGCCGCGGCCGCGTCCGCCTGACGCGTGACGCATAAGCTTCGCGCGCGAGACACAGGCCGCGCTCCCAATCAAGCCGAGCAACTGACGTGAAGACCGTCATCCGCACGGTCACCCCGTCGATGAAGCGCACGACGATCGTCGGACCAACACAGCTCTTGGTCTTGCTGTTCACTTTGCGGGACCTTGATCCCACGCGCGTCGCCTTGGCAGACTTCACGCGCGCATCCATGAGGTGCTGCAAGAATTTGTGGACCGGCGGCGGAACCTTGCGTTCGGCATCGGTCCAGCGACGCACCGTGCGCTGATGCACGCCAAGCACGTCCGCGGCGCTGGACAAAGTTAGTCCAAGATTATTGATCGCTTCCTTGAACTGCTCTGCTGTCACGGACAGTCTCCCTAGGTCAGGCGCGTCGTTCACGCATGACGCAGCTCCTTTGTGATCAGGTCGAGCGCGGCGCCGAGCGGACCGGAAGCTTGCCCGTAGCGCCGCCCGCATTCGCGCGGACAGCGCTGCCCTGGTTTCAGTCTAGATATTTTTCGATGTTCGGAGGCGTTCCAGTACGGAAGGCCCTTACGAGTTCGTCGATGAACTCCCAAGCACTTATTAGCTGGCGTGCCTCCAATTCAGAGATCGCCTCAACCTCAACTTCGTCGGCGTAGCGCAGAAAAAATTTTCCGTCCGAAGTTTGGTAGAGGGTGCGCTGCTTCCGCCCGCGGCCCTGTTTGACAATCCAATCGTCGTCATCGATGTCAAAGCCGGGGTGCTTGTTCTTTACCGTTTTCATAGGTCGGTTTCCTTTCGCGGAAAAAAGCGGGACGCCCAAAAGCTCTAAGCAGCGCGACGCGCCTTTTTCGTCTTGGCGCAGCGCTTCTCCTTCGCGTACTTGTTCACGATGCTGATGCAGTCGGTGTCGACATCAGCGAGCACCGTGGCGAGCGCTCGCAAGGCGACCAACGCCTGCGTCTCGGCGTTCTTGACGCCGGCGGGCGTCGTCTCCGGCATCGTGGCGATTCTGACGTGCCCCAACGCCGTCCGCAGGATTTCGCTTTCCCGCAGCAGCACTGACTCACTGCTCTTGGCCGCCGCCTGCGATCGCGTGTTCGACTTGGGCTCCGGCGGGTTCTCGGATTTCTTCGCGATCAGTTTCCGGGCTGCGCGCAGGGACAGTGTGCCGTCCCGGTCGATCTCGGCCTCGATCTCGGCGCGATGCTCCGCCAACTGGACGTAAAGCTTTGCGGTGCTGAGGCTAAGAAAACAGTTGTCCTTGAGCCAACGCTGCCACGGTCCGGTGACGCGAGCCTGGGCCGCAATCAAGTCATCGCCGACATCAAGCACATTGGCTAACGCGTTAGCCAGGCTCGCTCGGATATTCTCGATGCCGAACCGAATGCGGCTGGCGAGCTTCTCGAGCGTGACGCGATGTCCTTCCTGGACATCGGGCTCGGAATTTTCTATGTGAAGTTCCATCGGAGGCACCTTGACAGGGGTGAATTCGATTTCCTTCTCTGGTCGGCGGGGGATGAACCACTCGCCCGCCGACCGGTCCCTTCATTCAGGCAGCAGTCCCGCTGAATAAGTCGCGCAGCCGCTCAATCTCGCGCTTCGTCATCCGCTCTTGCCCGCCGAACCGAATTGTTTGGGCTTGCTCGCGTTTGATCGCTTCGCGCAGCGTCTTGTAGGGAACGTCCAGCTCCTCGGCGGCCGCCGGGATGCTGTAGCCGGCACCGGTGCGGCGTCGGGTAGACTTCATCGTAGTCATGGTGTGATCCCTTCGCGCCAAGTATGATACGCGTAAAATAGCCATCAAGCGTATCATACGAAAAAAATTGCATTCGCCGTCAATTTTGGCTACCGAAGGGGCAAGATCGGGCAACTTCGGGAATATTCGGGTGCGCGACGCGTTGTTATTTTCAGGCCTTCGCTGGCCAGCCGCTGAAGTCACGAGCCGGCGGCCGATCCGGGTGCTGGCAACCGGCTTCGTTGATGACGAGGGTCGGGTCGAGGTGCCGGTGATCACGACCACCGGCCAGGGGCAGCAGTATCAAGTCGAGTCGACCGAGGGATGGTGGCGCGACTTCGCCGAGCTCACGATCGGTGACGAGCGCCGCGCGCTCAGTTTCGTGCGTCGGCGGGGCGATCCCAGTGGTGTACTCACCCCGGAGCGATCCCTCCACACCGGACACTGGGCCGACCATCTAAACGGGTTGCGCACGGCTGCCCTGTGCTGGGAACGCCGCGACGATCTCGAGGTCAGCAAGTTCATTGCCGACGACGAACGCGTCGCCTTCTTTCTGCGGAAGCTGCGCCCGACCTGGGCCGCAGAGGAGATGGGACTCACCTATCGCGGGCTCACCCCGGTGCCGGTCGCGCACACGCTCGCCGGCTATCTGGTAGCGGCTGCAATCTCCTCCATCCGACGCCGCGTCCCCATGCGCCGGTGCCGTTATTGCTCTTCTTGGTTTGAACTCCACCGCCGCGAGGCGATGTTCTGCTCGCCCTCCTGCCGCGCCGCCTACGGCAACAAAAGGATTTCTCCCCATGGCCTCGACGTCACGCGTGACCACCCGCAAGGGCACGATACGCTGGCAAGCGCGTTGGCGCGAACCAGGCGTGAGCGGAAAGGCCCGCCTGGCGAAGCGCAACTTCGCGACCCAGAAGGAAGCCAAGGCGCACGCCGCGCGCATGGCGGAGGAGCGCGAGCTGCGCGGAGTCGGCGACCCGCACCGGCACACCACCGGTGAATACCTAAAACGCTGGCTCGCTCATCTGCGTGAGCGCGGAGACCACGCCCCGACCACGCTCGCCGGTTACCAGCGGCACGCCGCCATTGCGGCGCACCACATCGGCCACATCCCCCTCGCCAAACTCAGCGCCCACGACCTCGACCGGCTCTACGCCACCTTGCGCCGCCACGGGCGAGGCCGCCCGCGCGCTAACGGCAAGCCGGCGCGCCCACTGTCCCCGCAGAGCGTGCTGCACGTGCACCGCCTCCTGCACACGGCGCTCGGGCAGGCGCGGAAATGGAAGCTCATAGCCTACAACCCCGCGAGCGACGCCACGGCGCCGACGGTGCCATTCCAGCAGGCGCGCGGCTTCACCGCGGCTGAAATCGAGCGGCTGCTCGAGCTCGCCCGACCCGACCCCGAGTTGACCACCGTGCTGGCGCTGCTCCTGATCACCGGGCTGCGCCGATCGGAGTTGCTTGGGCTGGCGCTCGATGCCATCGACCTCGATACCGGGACGATGAGCGTCCGGCGCGCGGTCACCGAGGTGCGCGGCAAGGCAGTGCTGCGCGAGGTGCCCAAGAGCAAGAGCGCGATGCGCACGCTAGGCATCCCGCCCGAGCTCGTCGCCCTGCTGCGCGCGCAGAAGGCGCGGGTGCTCGAGCAGGCGCTGCAATGGGGCGCCGAGTATTCGCGCGAGCCAATGTTCCTGTTCCCGGGACTCGCCGGCGTGCCGATGCGGCCGATGGCGGTGACCGAGCGGCTGCGGCAGCTCACCCGCCGCGCCAAGATCACTGACGTGCAACCGGTGCACGGATGGCGGCACGCCACCGGCTCGCTGCTAGTCGCCGCCGGCACCGACGTGAAGACGGCGCAGGCCCGGCTCGGGCATTCGACGCCGGTGATCACGCTGCGCCTGTACACGGACGTCGTCGACGCGAACGACCGTGCCGCCGGCGAGCGGCTGGGGCAGCACCTCACCCCCAAAAACAAGAGGTGAACATACTGTGTTGAGGGCACCGCGAGGGCACAGGATTCACGGGAGAGGGTGAGAAATCAACGCCCGGTTGTGGTCAAAACGGGCAAAAAA
>Ga0066903_100004751_pt1 | contig 11578 bp, 13 predicted proteins | sample PanSoiMetaGPlot1_FD_67491 | JGI IMG/M metagenome (GOLD analysis project Ga0066903, IMG submission 67491) | Tropical forest soil microbial communities from Panama analyzed to predict greenhouse gas emissions - Panama Soil - Plot 1 (version 2) | ecosystem: Environmental > Terrestrial > Soil >...
GGTCTCTACGCAGCCGCTCGCATCGGAGATTGCCTGACCACTCGTGGCGCCCCCGGCAGGATTCGAACCTGCGACGCACGGTTTAGGAAACCGACGCTCTATCCCCTGAGCTACGGGGGCTGGCGCATGTGACTAACGCGGTGACCAACCTGGTCACTAATGGGTCTGTGCGCGACTGAGGTTAGCGGGAGAGGCCCTCAAGTCTGTCAGGTCGGTCTAGGACCGAAGTTGGCGTGGGTGGGAGCGGTTCTTCGCGCGTTTGAACCAGCGTGGGCGCGTTGAGAGGCTTCGGGCTAGGCGGCGCGTGCTTGTGGTGGCCCGTTGGCGAGGCGATGCCGGTACCGAGCGACGGAGTTCTCGGTGAGGAAGTGCGCGAGGAGGTCGACGAGCTGGCGCTCGGCGCCGATGCTACGGGCGCGGCGGAGGTACAGGTGATCGTCGATCTGGCGGTTGGCGGCCTCGGCGTCGCTGCGCAGACCCTTCAGGCGCTCGTAGTCGGGGTCGCCGGGTGGGATCTGGCGGACGTTCTCGGGGCGATTGAAGTCGCCATCCTCTTCACGCTGGTACGTCGCCTCGGTGATCGTCTTCGGTGCGCCGCCTCGGGGACACGGGACCTGGTATTGCACGTAGGTGCGGAAGGTGCCGTCGTCGTTTGGCCGGGTCAGGTTGGCGATTCGCTTAAGGGGCACGAGGATCGGTGTGCCGTCGTCTGCGTACACCTGCTGGCAGAGGCGCCCGCCTGAGATCCAGATGTCGACGTCTTCGGTGGTTCCGTCAGCGTCGGAGAACGTCACCGTTCGGAGGTACCGCTGTTTCTCGGTGCGCTGTCCGGACTTCGCGTCGACCCCGGCCGCGGTGACGGGCACCATGAAGATGCGTCCCGTGCCCCGCACCAGGGCGTCGATGTGGGTGCCTCGAAGCGCAGTGTCGCTGATCGCGCCGATGGCGCCGGGCACTCGGGGCAAGAGGTCGAGCAAGTTCGTCACTGCGATGTCGGCTTCGCTGTTGCCCGCGTCTTTCTCGCTGGGGACGTGATCGACGGTCAACGTGACGCGGCTGAACCTCTCGGAGCCGCGCACGGAGGCGTGCCAGAACTTCGAGCCCAACACCTTGTTCTTGTCGCCGGTGATGTGCTCCTTGGCGTCAGGGTCGGCGGGGACCGGACGCCGGACACGTCGGAGCGTGCCTGTCTCGGCGTCGCGTACGGCTACCGATTTCCTCTCGCCTGGCTTGCCCTTGAACAGCGGGCTGATGACCTTGCCGTCATGGAAGATCATGCGCGACTTCTGCGGGTGCGTCGGGCTTCCCGGTCCCTCAGGATCGAGCAGGCCGAGTTCTCGGGCGATGTCGATGCCGCTGAGGGTGAAGCGCTCTCGAAACTCCTTGCGATAGCGCTGGGGCACGTTGTTGCGCCACTTGATAAACGCCGTGCGACACGGCCACCCAGGCGGCGGCCAGCGTCCGGGATCGTCGGGGAACTGTTGCTTGACGAGCACGCCGATGTACTCGCGCAACCACGCTCCGGCGGGCCCCTCGAACGCGCTCTCGACCGCTCTGGCGTTGTCGAGAGCATCCGCCAAGCAGAGGTACAGCAGCATCATCCAATGCGGATAGACGCGCGGACGGCCACATCTGCGGGATGCCGCCTCACCGAGTGCGTCAGCAACGGCGTAGAAGTCCTCGTTCGCCAGCAGAGCGGCGATCCGCTCGAGATGGCTCACACCCATCTCGAGATCAGACGCTCCCGTGGACTCTCCGCTCACCTGGGCCTCCGATGCGAAGGAGGCACCTCGGGATCCGGTGGGGCAAGACCGATGATGCGCCGGGCGGTGTCGAGGTTGCGGACGCCGAGGCAGCGCCGGACTTCTTCGAGGTCGCCCGTCTCGTCGTACAGACGGCGCGCCCCCCAGGCTCGAATCGATGACGGCCGAACACGTGGATCCACACGGAGGGTGAGTCCAGCGCGCGCCAGGTTCTTCCGGAGCGCGACGCAGATGGTCTCTGCTCGTTCCGGTTTGGAGGGGTCTCGAGCGAGGGGAGTCAGTGGATGCGAAGCGCCGATGTCGCTGAGGCGCTGCTCGATGGATTCGATCTGTGCGGGTAGCAGGGGAACCCACCGGCCGCGCAGACGACTCGGGCTGCCCGGAAGCCACAGCCTCGACGTTTCGGCGTCGTAGTCCGACACGACGACGGCCGCGCTCTCGGATGTCGCCGCCATGGCCTCGGCGAGCGCGAGTCGTACAGGCCCGAGGGTGTCGCCCCAGCGCGCCGGGCTGTGCTTGCGGCAGCGCTCGATCTCGGTGTCAAGCAGCGGCCGGGAATTGACCGCTTCTCGAACCTCGCGCTGCACATCGAGGAGGGGGTCCCCGTCATAAAGATCCAGGCCGCGCAGCGTGCGGAAGAAGACATCGAGCGCCCAGCGGCGGTTTGCCTTGGTCCTCTCGCGGGGGACACGAAGTTCGTCCCCCAGTGACGGAGCGCCGACAAATTCCAGGGCATGACACTGTTCGACATCGCGGATGTCCTCGATCTCGTAGCGCGCATCGAGGTAGCGCACGAAACGCGCCAGTAACGTGGCCACCTTCTCGACCGTGGCCGCCGAGTAGTCACCCGTCTCGACCAAATGGCCGAGGTACGAGGACACGAGCTCAAAGCCGGCGCTCGGGGAGACGACGTCGTCCATCGCGGCGATCAGGAAGACGTCCTCAACTGGGACGAGGCCCCAATACGATATGGACATGCCTGCGATCGCGTCGGCGGCGAGCCGATCGCCGATTGAGCCGACGTCCGCCAAAGAACCCGGTTCGACTCGTCGTCTCGGAGTCGCTGGCTCGTTGCCCTGATCGTCCACACCCACTCCAATCCACAAAGAGCGTCTTCATCTCTTTGGAGCCGTTTGGAGCGAATCGACAGGGGCCGAATGCGACGGTCGGTTGAAAGGCAGGAATTCTTTCGATCATCGTGAGCGGCAAGCGCTAGCCCGAGGCCGGCGGCGGATCGGGGGTGGGCACTTCGCCATCACGCCACGACGGCCCCCACAACGCCCTGCGGGCACGCTCCACATGGTCGAGCGGCAGCACCCTGAGCAGCAGCGACTCGGGGTCTTCGCCGTCGCCTTCGGTGAGCGCGGCCCATAGCTGCCAACTTGCGCGCACCTCAGCGATCTGTCGGATGCCGAGTACGGCGCGTACCGCTTCGGCGCCCTCTGCACCAAGGCGCCGCACGGCAGCGAGCGCGTTCAGGAGATCACCGTTTTGGCCGAGCCAGGCCGCAAGAGCCAAGGGGAAGCTGTAGCTCCCGGGCGACGACCTGACCGCCTTAGGCATCGTTCTCACCGTCCAGCGGAAAGGCACGCCACTCGACGGCACGACCTGTCCGCGGCGGGGTAGCCGGCTCAGACCGGGGGAGTTGCTGGAGGTCGACGCCGTCTTCGAGCAGCGCCATGAGCAGACTGTCCGGGGTGTAGCCCCCGGGGTCGAGCAGCGCCGCCCAGAGCTCCCAGGACAGCCAGGTCTTCACCACCTGGTGGATCCCCGCGACGAGCTCGACGGCACGCTCCGTCTCGCCACCGAGAGCCTTCAGCGCATCGAGCGTCTCCCCGACACACTCTTCGATGGCGAACCACGCCGTCAGCCCGGGCGGCAGCTCGGCGTCCTCGTCGGGCGCGTGGGAGCGCCCGTTATCGTCGGCCATGTCAGTACCTCCTAAGCAGGTGCTGGCCACGGCCCCGGGGTGTTACCGCACCGCCGGGGCCGCTCTTGACATTGACAAGACTACCGCCGCTTGCTTGTCAATGTCAAGATCCGTCAATGCCGGAACGGCTGGTGAACCTCAGTGACATCGGTCGCCTTCTAGGTGTGAGCCGCCAACGCGCTGCACAGCTAGCTGAGCGTGGCGACTTCCCGCCGCCGATCGGCGCGATGGGGCGGGGCAAGGTGTGGCGACGGCGAGATATTGAGCGCTGGGCCCGGAGGACGGGGCGCAGCTAATTCTCTTGAACGGCGTGACAACACTGTCGGCCACCAAGTCCGCTGCTCGGCTCGGGCTGGCCTGGTCCAACCCGCTGACACGAAGACAGGGAAGGGCCGGGAACTGGCCGCGAACCGACACCGGCGGCGGCGAAGAACCACCGGCGGCTGCGCATCGACGGCATGCCGCGAACACGACGGACGAGCGCTCCTGCCGAGTCGGCGGCAGCGAGCGCATTTGTGGGCGCGATGGCCGGTCGGAACGGCCATCATGGCCGACCTTGAACGATGCGCTCGAGGACGCCGCGGCTGAGATTGTCCGGCAGGTGCTGGCAGGCGACCAGATCAAGCGACGTGATGGCGTTCCCGGTGCACCACCGGGGATCCACGACTTCGATCTGGAGTTCGCGGATGGCTCACGAGTCGCCGTGGAGGTGACAACGGCGACGGACTCACCTCTGCGCGAGCTGTGGGCGGCCGTCAGTGATCGCTGCTGGACGTTTCCGGGGTTGCAGCGGTCCTGGAGTCTTGTGATTCGTCACGATACGAGGGTCGACGCCCTGCACCGCGCTGCAGGCACGCTTCTTGCTGAACTCGAGCGCCTCGGGATCTACCGCGTCAACGCCTACGAGCCCGATGACGCAAGGGCCACCAAGCTCGCGACCCTCGGCGTCCGGTATGCGAGGGCCGTGGAGGAATCGGAACAGCCGATCGTGTTCGTCGGGACCGTTGGCCTCGGGGATTGGTACGACGGCTCGGACATATGCGAAGCGGTGGAACGGGAGGCAGCCAAAACCGACAACGTGCGCAAGCTCCTCGCCGCCGGTGGTGGAGAGCTGTTCGTCTGGGTGGATCACCACGCCGCCAACGCGCATGCCGCCCTTTCCGGGGTCGTGACACTCCCAACACGATCCCCGCGCTTACCAGACGCCGTCACCGCTGTTTGGGCAGCTCGGTGCGTGCTTCGCCCGGATCGCAGCATCGCCGCCGCGGTAGTGCTGCGCGGCCATCCGACAGCCGCGTGGAGCGACGTGACGCATCTCATCACCCGGGTGTAAAGGAAGGAGCACACCATGAGTGAATGACGTGACGGCCAGGGGCAAGGAGCATGCCCACGCCGATCGTTGACAAGGTCGAGGGCGCTGCAGACTGGCTGTGTCCCGAGATCGAACGGTGGACACGGCGCACGGCCGACTAGGCGAGCGGAAGGTCTCGAGTCGCGGCTCATGACGAGCGAGTCTCCTCGCGTGTCCGTTGAGCGCAATCCGCGGTTTCCTTAATACCCGCCCAGATCGCCGGTTATGTGCGCTCTGGATGCCCGTGACAGGGCGTCGTTCTGTGCGGTGACGCGGTGCCCTTGACTATCGGTTCGGCCAGTCGTTTCGTTTGAGCGTCGCGCGGGGAGCGCCCGGGGACCGTCGGCGTCTGGTGGGCCCGATGCGGGCATCGTGTGTTGTGGGAAACTCTGACAGGCCGGATCGAGGAGCCTGGGTGGGGCATGGGACCGGGTGAGGTCGATGGGTGCCGAGTTGCCGACGGGGACGGTGACCTTCCTCTTTACTGATCTGGAGGGTTCGACGCGCTTGTGGGAGGAGCATCCCGAGGCGATGAAACGCGCGTTGGCGCGCCACGACGAGATCTTGCGCGACGCGGTGGAGACACCTGGCGGTGTGGTGGTCAAGACGACCGGGGATGGCCTGCTCGCGGCGTTCGAGTCTGCTGAGGGCGCGCTGTTGGCGGCGGCGGCCGGGCAGGTGGCGTTGGCGGCTGAGCGCTGGGAGAGAACGGGGCCTCTGCGGGTGCGGATGGGGATCCATACCGGTACGGGTGAGCTTCGAGACGGCGACTATTTCGGTCCGGCGCTGAACCGAGCCGCGCGGGTGACGGCGGTGGCGCATGGCGGTCAGGTGCTGGTCTCGTTGGCCACCGAGGAGTTGGTCCGGGATTCGCTCACGAGCGAGGTGGGGCTGGTCGAGTTGGGAGAGCATCGGTTGCGCGATCTGTCGCGCCCCGAGCGCGTCTTTCAGCTCCAGGTGCCGGGGCTGGCCTGTGAGTTCCCGGCGCTTCGGAGTTTGGATGCGCTTCCTGGGAACCTGCCGGTCCAGCTCACCTCGTTTGTCGGGCGCGAGGAGGAGCTGGCCCGGCGACCCCGAGGCCACCGCCGTGCTCGAGGGCGCGGGCGACGCCCTCGCGCCTGGGTATGGGCACGCCCGTCACACCCTCGAAGCCCGCGACCACGCGATCGCAGCCCTGGACACCTCACTCGGTGCAGCGCGCCGGCAAGAGCTGTACTACCAAGGCACGACCATGACCGACAACGAGGCCGTCGCCTACGCCGATGCCGCCATCACCCGCAGCCTCGGCGAAGGATCACGCTGAACGACTCGCGCAGAGGAACCTCGTCACCGAGTGTCTCTCCTGAAGGCGCGCGTATTGGAGCTAGGGCGGTTGGTGAGCGCATATCGCCGGATCTGAGCGCGTCGAAAGACGCTTGTCGGGCGCCGTTATGTGCGCACAGAGTGCCGATCGGGTGTCGGAGCCGTCGGGCGTCGGATGATTCCGCGTTCGTGGATGGGCGCTCAGGCGCTGGCATCGCTCTGTGACCGCCTATGGGCTTGCGGCAGACTGCGTTGGTGAGCGAGCCGGAGAGCGGGTACGCCAAACGCGAAGGCGGGTCGGTCGGCTACCAGGTCGTGGGCACAGGGCCTCCCGATGTGCTCGTCACCACCCCGCCGTTCCTTCCCGTCGACTTGGCGTGGGATGAACCGCGGTTCGTTCGGTTCCTGAACGGGCTGTCGTCGTTCAGCCGTCACATCTGGTTCGACAGTCGGGGAACGGGCTCATCGGATCCGATCGCGCCGATTGAGGGCCGCGTGATTGAGAGCGTCGTCGACGACATGATCGCCGTGCTCGATGAGGTCGGTTGCGACCGCGTGGTGGTGCTCGGAGCGGCGAGCGAGCCGGCCGTGCAGTTCGCTGCGACCCATCCCGAGCGGACGAGCGCGTTAGTGCTCATCAATCCGGGCGTCCGCTTCCGGCGAGCAGACGACTATCCCGAAGGGCTCTCGGACGAGTTCGTGGAGGCAACCCTGGCGCTGGTCCGAGACCGGTGGGGAACCGGTGAGATTCTGAGCCTCCTAGCTCCCAGCGCGGCCGGCGATGCCCGGTTCGCACGGTGGTTGGCACGCTGCGAGCGGCTATCGATGTCGCCGCAGCAGGCCGATTGGACCTTTCGCGCTGCCTTCGAGGTTGACCTGCGTCACCTGCTTGGGGCGGTCCGGGTGCCGACGCTCTTGGTTGTCAACACCGGCTGGTTCAGCTACGACCAGAGCCCGTACGTCGCCGACCACATCGAGGGCGCCCGCTACGTCGAACTCGCCAGCCCGGACTCGATGTTCTTCGTGGGCGACACGGGACCGCTCCTCGACACGATCGAGGAGTTCGTGACCGGCCGACTTCCTCGCCACGAGGTCGACCGGGTGCTGGCCACCGTGCTGTTCACCGACGTAGTGAGTTCCACCCCCCGGGTCGCAGGCATGGGCGACCGGCGCTCGTCGGAGCTGCTGGCCACCCACGACGATCTCACCCGCGCCGAACTCGAACGCTTCCGCGGTCGAGAGATCCGCACCACCGGCGACGGGTTCCTGGCCACCTTCGACGGCCCCGGACGAGCGGTGCGCTGCGCCTGTGCCATCCGCGACGCCGTGCGCGCCATCGGCATCCAGGTGCGGGTCGGGCTCCACACCGGCGAGATCGAGCTCCACGGTGACGAGATTGGCGGCATCGCCGTCCACATCGCCCAACGCGTCCAAGGACTCGCGCAGCCCGACGAAGTCCTCGTGTCCCGCACCGTCGTCGACCTCGTCGGCGGCTCCGGCATCCCCTTCGCCGACCGCGGCACCCATGCGCTCAAGGGCGTCCCGGAGCAGTGGCAACTCTTCGCCGTCGAAGACCCACCGCAAGGATCCGACACCGCAGCCGAACCCGTCGGCTAAGGCCAAAGAGTGCGCGAACTGACAGTCGACTGGTCGGCCGACTCCCGGCGTGAGGCGCACATAACGGATGCACCGAGCGTCACGAGACGACCGTCGAGGCGCGTGCCATATCGGCACGCAGCGTGCCGGCAGCCTCGATCCGTGACGACGAGCTGTTGTGTCAGTTAGTGCGGTGCACGCACAGCTGCAGTCTGGGCGGTGCAGGGGACCGTGTCCGCCGGCGAGTTGGGTGCCGCGGTTGTTTCCGTCGGCGGCGCTTCGATGCTGGTCGGACGCCCGGCCGCCGGCGATCGTCCGGTGCCCGGCGGCGTGGCTTGGGTCGAGGCCCAGCAGCCGGCGGCGAAGACACCTACCGCCAGCGCCGCGGCGGCAATGAGAGAGCCTCTCCGTTTCATTGCCGGATTCCGGCATGTGGTCGCCGGTGCGTTGTGGATGTCGACGGGGCCGGGGTGGCTTCGGCGTTGGTACGGAGTTGCACGAGGTGGTGCTCCCAGGCGAGTTGGCGCCTCAACCAGGCGCGGGCTTCGCGAGTAGCGGGATCGTCGTTGCCAGCGGACTCCCGTGGCGTCGTGTTCGGGCGGGTTGCGGGGCTCGCCAGTCGCATTGGTCTCTCCAGAGGATGTGTCGAAGTGGTGTCTTCGCCGTGCCCGTTCATCGTCAGGGGAACCGGCGCCTGGCGTCTGTCCCGTGTGCCACACATAGGGAGTGACCGCTGGCACATCGGAGGTCCGACGCGCCGCAGCCGGGTTGCGCACGGCGACGAGAGCGACACGGGAGCTACGGTCGTGTTGGTGGTCGTTTCGAGACTCCGTGATGGGCGACTTCGCGAGCGCACTCTCAGACGCTGACCGTTCCGCGTTGTTCGCTTGTGGGCGTCGTCGTCGCTACCAGCGCAATACCCGTGTGTTCTGCGAGGGCGATCCCAGCGATTTCGTGCTCGTGATCGTGGAAGGCGGCGTGAAGCTCGCCGTGACCACCGAGGATGGCGACGAGTCGCTCCTCGGTGTCCGAGGCCCCGGGGATCTCGTGGGCGAACTCGCGGCGCTGGACTCGAAGGACCGAATGGCCACCGCCATCGCCGTCGAGGCGCTGACGGTCCAGTCCCTGACTGCGGAGGAGTTTCGGGCATTCATTGCTGAACATGCCGGCGCGGCACTCGAGCTGATGCGGATGCTGATCGGTCGCCTACGCGAGGCTGACCGGCGCCGAGTCGAGTTCGGCGCCCATGACACGGCGCGTCGCGTTGCCCACCTGCTCGCCGAGCTCGCCGCCGAACGCCAGCCGTCGGGCCTCGGTCCGGCCCGGGTGCAGCTATCGCAACAAGAGATCGGCGAGCTCGTCGGCGCCTCGCGTGAATCGGTCGCACGCGCTCTCGCCACGCTGCGAGACCAGCATCTCGTGACGACCGGCCGTCGTAGCGTCACCGTCGCTGACCTGGAGGCGCTTCGTTGCTTCAAAGGCTGACCGTCCGCACCGACTCACAGACCCAAAGGCAGAGACTGGCGGTTCACGAACGCGCCGCACTTCCAAGAACACGGATCACCGGTTCTGTGCTCCGGTTGACGGCTGGCGGTCGCGTCGTTCTGTGCGGCTCTGGGGCGGTGTGCCGAGCCCGGACGGGCACTATTCGCGGCGAACGCCTCGGCGCTGCGGGAGGTGTCCCTGTGGTCGAGCGGTCAGGTGTGCGACGCGTGCATGATGGGTGGGCTGCCGGGTCTTTGCGATAGTCGAGGGTGTGATGAGCGGTTTTGGGTTGCCGCTGTTGTCGCGCACGAGTGAGGTTCGGTACGCGCCGGCAGGGGATGCACACGCTGCGTACCGGGTGATCACAGGTACACGGGGCGATGAGCATGACGTGGTTCTGTTGTTGTCGGGGACCATGTCGATGGAGGCGTTGTTCGACGATCCGGTGTGTTTGCGACTGATTGATGGTCTGGCTGATCTCGGTCGTCTTGTGGTGTTCGATCGTTGCGGGATCGGATTGTCGGATCCACCGACCGACATGGCTGATACCGGGTTTGAGGGCTGGTATCGGGATCTCGAGGCAGTGATCGCAGCCTCGCGGCTGTCTCGTCCGGTGCTGGTGGCCACGGCGTTCAGTTCCCCGGTTGTTGTCTTGTATTGCGATCGTCGGCCAGAGGAAGTGGACCGGCTGGTGTTCTATGAGCCGTACACGCCGAGCGCGTTCGGTTTTGACAATCGGGGCCGCGAGCTGATCCGTTCCCAGTTGGAGGGCACGGCGGATTCAGTCGCGTTGTTCTGCCCGAGTCGGACGACCGAGCCGGGGTTTCGAGACTGGTTCACTCGCGCAGGCCAGTTCGGTGCCAGTCCGCGGCGAGCCGAACGCGCTTACCCGACGCCTGACGACGACGAGGTCGAGGCGATTGACCGGGCGGCGGCGCGTCTACGCGTGCCCACGCTGGTGCTGCGCCGACCCGCCCACGCGTTCAGTCCCGATCGGGCAAGCGACCCCTTTATGGCCCTGGTGCCGGCCGCGACTCGTGTCGATCTGCCAGGCGAGGATCTGTTGATCTACGGCAGCGAGGTCGACGCCTTGCTTGCCGAGGTCGCCGCGTTCGTCACAGGTGAGAACCGCCCTCCAGCGCCGGAACGCATCGTCGCCGCGGTGCTGTACAGCGATCTCGTCGCCTCGACCGACCGAAATACCGCCGTCGGTGACGCGCGATGGAAGCGCGTTCTCGACCGCCACGACCACATCGCGCTTATCTGTATCGGCCATGGTGGCGGAACCGTGATCAAGACGACCGGTGACGGTGTCCTGGCGCTCCTCCCATCTGCGACGAGCGCGCTGCGCGCTGCGGTCGAACTTCGAGACTCACTGCGAAATGAGGATCTCGAGGTTCGGGTCGCGGTCCACGTCGGCGACGTTGACCGACGCGGTGACGACATCTCAGGATTAGGGGTCGTCATCGCCGCTCGCATCCTTGCCCTCGCAGCACCGAGCGAGATTCTGGCATCGAACACCGCAGTCGACTCCGCCACCGGAGCACCCGTGCACTTCGAGCCGCACGGCGAACACCACCTCAAAGGCGTTCCCGGCACCTGGCCTCTCTTCATCATGCGACCACACCCCGAACCGGCAGACACATAACCGCCCATCCGCTCGACCTCAGCGCACCGAATCCGTGCACAGAGCGTCACCGGGTGAGTATCGCGAGCGCGCCCTATCGCCGGTTCTGTGTGCCAGTTGACCGTTGGCCTGCCACGTTGTCTTGAAGCGGCGGGACCCTGTCGGATTCTCTTTGTGGCGGTGACTAGGGGTGGGATGCCTGACGCGACGCTGTGCGCCGCACAAGCAGCCGTAGTCTCGTGACCTGGTGCTGCAGCCCCAGCGGGACCGCCAGCGATGAAGGGAGTCGAGTTGGGTCACATGGTTGGCTGTCTGGTCGTGTTGTTCGTCGCCGTGGCGTTTGGCGTGTTGGTTACCGAACTCGCGATGCTCGTGACCACGGTCTATCTGCACCGGCACCTCGCGCACCGCGGCGTCGAACTCCGACCAGAAGTCCGAGCCGCGAGCCGCGTCGTGTTGTGGATCACTACCGCCCTGAAGCCGCGACAATGGGCCCGGGTCCACCGCCAGCATCACGCTGCTGA
>Ga0066903_100004752_pt1 | contig 11576 bp, 10 predicted proteins | sample PanSoiMetaGPlot1_FD_67491 | JGI IMG/M metagenome (GOLD analysis project Ga0066903, IMG submission 67491) | Tropical forest soil microbial communities from Panama analyzed to predict greenhouse gas emissions - Panama Soil - Plot 1 (version 2) | ecosystem: Environmental > Terrestrial > Soil >...
ACGGCCAATCGCCCGTGCGACCGCAAACGTGATCGTGGTCATGTTCTGGCCAAAAACGACCTCTTCGGGCAAACAGTTGAAAAAATCGGCCATGGCTGCGCGAGCCGACAGGATCATTTCGTTGGTGCGGCGGCTGGTGACAAACGCGCCATAGGTGTTGGCGTTGGCACCAAGCAAGTAGGCCTGGATCGCGTCCATCACCTGGCGCGGGACCTGCGTGCCCGCGGGGCCGTCGAGGAAAGTCGAAACGTGCCCTTTGATCGTGAGCTCGAGCGAGGGGAATTGGTGGCGCACCCACGCAACGTCGAACGCCCTGGTTTCCGCGCCGTGCAGCACCGGTGTGCTCATTGCCTCTCCGGACAGCAATTGTGAGCCGTTAGTTTCTCACACGCCGGGCAGCGGTTGTAGCATCCGAAGCAAGCTCGATTATTAGGCCTGTGAGAACGCTCCAATATGGAGGTCCTTTTTCGGCTGGCACACCGCCAGCACGCGTCCATTGCTCCGACTGCGTGGTAGCATTTCTTGTCATTTCATTCACTGCCGATTTGGCGCCGGCTATCAACTTTGCGCCACGTTTTTCACGAGGCTCCCGTGCCAGACATTCCTCAACCGACCGAGCGGACGCGCGTCGTGCGCGAGCCGCATCGCGGAGCGTACGACCGCGAGACCATCTGCGCGATTCTCGACCAAGGCCTGGTGTGTCACGTCGGATTCGCCGTTGACGGCCAGCCGTACGTGATTCCGACGATGTACGCGCGCGTGGGCGATGCTGTTTATTTCCACGGCTCCGCCGCTAGCCGCATGTTGCGAAACCTCTCCTCGGGCGTGTCAGTGTGCTTGACGGTGACTCTTCCGGACGGCCTCGTCTTGGCACGCTCGGTATTCAACCATTCCATGAACTACCGCTCGGTGGTCGCGCTGGGCCAAGCGACGCTCGTCAGCGATTTGGCCGAAAAGCTGGCCGTGCTGCGCGGATTCACCGAAAAAATTCTTCCCGGCCGATGGAAGGAAGCGCGCCAACCCAATGAAAAGGAGCTGAAAGCTACAAGCATTTTGCGGCTGCCGCTGACCGAAGCATCGGCGAAGATGCGCGTTGGTCCCCCACAGGACGATGACGAAGACTACGCGTTGCGCGTGTGGGCCGGCGTGATTCCGCTCAACTTGGTCGCGGGCGCTCCGATTCGCGATGCTCGCTGTGACGCGGCAATTCCTACGCCGGAATATGCGGAGAATTACAAACGCTGACGGCGTGGTTCTCCCGCTAGTCGTGGACGGCCCGTACAAAGTCGGCCAGCATCCCATAAGCCGTGGCTTCGATGCCCGGGTTGTGCTCGACCAGTGACAAACTGAAGATATCGAGGTCGAAGCGAATCGCCGAGCTGGTGCCTTCTAAGTTCGCCAGCGGATCGGACGCCAGCAGCAGCTCCGGCTGCACGCTGCAATCGGCGGTGTCGCCGCGACGTTCGGCACGGCATACGAGCTTGTAGCGCATTCCCGCCGCTCGCACCGAGCGAATTTTCTCTTCGCTAAGCTCGCGAATACCGGTCCGCTTCACTTGATCCAGCTGTATTGACACACCCATCAGCACCGTAGCTAGCGCCGTGACCTTGACTGCGGCGTCCCAGCCGTCCAAGTCGGCGCTGGGATCAGTTTCGGCAACGCCAAGTGCTTGCGCTCGCCTTACCGCTTCGTCAAACGAACGGCCCTTTTCGATTTCGGTCAGCACAACGTTGGTGGTCGAGTTGAGTACGCCGCAAAAGCCGCGGAGTTCGGTGGCGGGCAATCCTAACGGAAAGAGCGAAAAGACCGGCGCGCCGTCCATAACCGTCGCTTCGTACATGAGCTGGCGGCCCTTTTCCCGGGCCAGCGCGGCCAGCTCCGCATAGGCATGGACGATCGGTCCCTTATTCGCGGTAATTGCATGCGCGTCCAGCTCCAGCGCCGCTTTTAAGTGGTCGATCGCGGGCTGGCCCGTTCTCACTTCAAGAGAGCTGGCTTCGAAGAGCACGTCCGCGCGAGCCCGCTCCAACCACTCGCGCACGTTCCTCGATCCCGCGACGGATGCTTGCGCGGGAAAGTGGCCGTTGAGAGCAGCGATGGGATTCAGGCCATCGGCGTCAGCCACCCAGCCCACGCGTCGCGTAGCCACGCCGGTCAGACGCCAACGAATATCGTAGCGGCGGCGCAGTTCCGACTCTTTCGCGACCAGCTGGCGCAGCAGCGCGCGGCCCACGTTGCCGAATCCGACGATGGCGAGGTTGTACGATGGAATGGCTCATCTCCGTTCGGCAAATGATTGTGTCGCTGACTATCTCGCTGCGGCCAGTTTCGCCGCTGCCGAAGAAATCAGCGCCGCCTCTTCCTGTAACACTCGTGCGATCACCACGATGCCTTCGTCCGCTTGCTTCCACTGCTTTTGGTCGATCGCTTCGCGTGCTGCCGGCATGGTCTTCGCGGCGTATCCCGTATAGAAGCCAGGTGCATCCAGCTGGTGCTTGAACCACGGCCGATTCGGGAGCCCTTCTGCAGTCGTCAACTTGCGCTCCGTTTCGATCAGCATTCTGTTCACTTCAGCGATTGAAGCGGAAGCCAGTGTTGAACCGCCGTTCGAGTTCGCCGCGTCGAATGCCTTCTTGTACTCCGTCGCTGCCTGCGACACCGCGTCCGCTGCGTTGTCGAGCGGAGCAAAGTTCAGGTGCGGCGGCACGGCTTCCGGCGAAGGCGGAACCAGCGGCTCGCGCGGGTCGTTCGTGGCGCGAAACACGCCTTCTTCGATCTGGCGGTTCCGCTCGCGAATATCTTCCTGCATCTTCTGTGAAAGCTCCTTCAGCTCTTTAATGTAGGCCCGCACGGTGTCGGCGAAGTCCCCGAATTCGAAGGGCAGCAGGTCCGCATCAGCGATTCGCATGACGGCCGTGCCACCCGCTTGCGCCAGCGCTCGTCCATAGACGAATTCCTTGTCGCTGAAGTGCGTATACCAATAGAAGTCGTCGTAAATCGAGTGGTAGATACCGCCCCCATCTTCCCCACCGAACCCGATGTTCAGCGACGCTACTCCATCGTGGTCGAGAAACGCCGTGTAATCGGAGCCGGAGCCAAGCGCCCCGATGCGCAAGTCGCCGCGTTCTCGCACCTCTTTGCGCTGCTCCGCGGCCTTAGCGTCGGCGATGTGCTTCAATTGCGCACGCTTCCAGGTGCTCAGCTTGGTCTCCGGATCCTGCACCTCGCGCATCACGTCGTTGCTGAGCTTTTCCAGCGAATGCGATCCGGCGATGCCCAAATAGCCGCGACCGTTCGAGTCCGAATTGATGTACGCGACTCCGTGCGCCCGCAATTCGTCATAGTGCGCCTCGGCCCATTCCGTTGAGCCCAGCAACCCCGGCTCTTCGCCGTCCCAAGCGCAATAAATGATCGTCCGCTTCGGCTTCCAGCCCGCCTTCACCAGTTCGCCGAGCGCACGCGCTTCTTCGAGCACCGCAACCATGCCGGAGATAGGGTCTTCAGCCCCGTTCACCCAGCCGTCGTGGTGATTGCCACGAACCACCCATTCATCCTGGTAGATCGCGCCCGGGATTCGCGCGATCACGTCGTAGACTGGCTTGATATCCCAGTTCGATTTCACTTTCAGATGCACTTTCGCCGGACCCGGCCCGATGTGATAGGTCAAGCCAAGCCCGCCGCGCCATGCTTCGGGCGCGACCGGCCCGGTCAGCGCCGCGAGCAACGGCTGCGCATCTCCGTAGGAAATCGGCAGCACCGGAATCTTGGTGATCGTCGCGGCTTCTTCAATCTTGAGCCGCTTCGCGTCCTTAGTTGCGCCAACGCTTGGCGTTAGCGGATCGCCGGGGTAGAACGGCATGTCCGCCACACTGCCGCGCTGCACTCCATCTTTCGGCCGCCACGGACCAGCCGGAAACACGTCGCCCTGCGTAAACCCATCTTCATGTGGGTCGGAGAAAATCAAGCACCCTACGGCGCCATGCTCGGCGGCCACTTTCGGCTTGATTCCTCGCCACGAGTGGTAATACTTCGCGATAACGATTTTCCCTTTCACGGAAACGCCCATTCGCTCGAGCTGCTCGTAGTCTTCCGGTATCCCGTAATTCACAAATACCAGCGGCGCCGTGACATCGCCGTCGATCGAATAGGCGTTGTACGTCGGCAGCTGCTCGCTCTGCTGATTCGAAGTTGGGTCTTCGGTCAGCGTCGGCTCCTGCAGCTTCGCGGTAAACTTCGGCCCGCCGTCGACCAGCTCCACGGCGCGTTCTTTCGGCGTTGGAAACAGCACGTCGAACTGCTCGATGTGCGCGTCCAGACCGAACTCTTTGAACTTGGCGAGAATCCACTCGGCGTTGTCTTTGTCGTAGGGCGAGCCCACGTGATGCGGCCGCGCGGAAAGGCGCTGCATATACGCACGAAGATTCTCCGGCTTCGGGATATCCCGCAGCTTCTCTTCCCACTGGCGCTCGGCTTTTGAGGATTCCGCCGAATAGCCGTACAGCGGCTGCTCATCTGCCGCCACGTGAGACCCGAACGGCGCGAGTGTCGCGCCCCCGCACAAGACCGCCGCGAGAAGAGCACTTCGCTTCATAAATTCCCCCTGAAAACGCGCAGGGTATTCTGCCTCAACTTTGCTTGTTTGCAAGCGCCAGAACGTCAGCGTAGAGGCTTCGATAGGTGGATGAAGTGGCAAGCCATCTTCAGCGGGGTGTCGGCTGGCATGGGCGAGATTCCGGTCTCTACATAGCCGAGTTTGGCATAAAAGCGCAGCAGTTCTGGGCGAGCACTGATGATCCGCAAGTCGACCCCGCTACAACCGGATGCGCTGAAATACTGTTCCGCAGCGGCCATCAACCGACGCCCGAACCCCTTCATTTGCAGGTTCGGCTCGACTGAAAGCAGTCCGACATATCCTCGGTCACGTCGCAATTCCACGAAGACACAACCCAGCAAGCCGTCTGAACCTTCGAGCAACAGGAACTTCCCGCGATTCAAGAACGCCTGAACTCTCTCGGCGTTGACACGATCTCCTTCAATGGCAATTTGTTCCACGACGAATGCCACATTGATCAGACGAACCAGAGCGTCGACGTCCGCGCCGCTCGCCTCCCGCACACGTAGCTCTTCCCCTCGTTGCTCCGGTGTCGCCGCCGTCGTCACTGCTCCTTCTTCCCTTCGACTTTTGCCGCTTCCCTCTCGTCACGTTCCGTCATGGAATTGTGCAGATTCAGAATCCGCCAGCGGCCATCGTTCTTGCGGCACATCGACATGCCGTGGCCGGTCTTGTGCTGCTCCGGGGTGTCAATTGAATAGTCGTATGAATACCATAGCGCGTTTCCGAACATCTGCACGTCGTGCGGAGACATCCTGTAGCGCAGCCTTGGTGCGAAACGCAGATAGTGTTCCTGCAGATAGGCCATCACCTCTTTACGTCCGCGGAATTCGCCGTGTGGCGTGTACATCACAATTTCCGGATCCAGGCACTCCTCGAAATCGTGGGAATGGCCTTGTTCGAAAGCCGTGGTGCACCCTCCCATCGCTCGTTCCATCTCGTCGTACACGGCCTGGGCATTCGGCGGATCACCTCCGAGCGAAGCCACCTGGCGCTTCAGATCGATGGTCACGCCCATACGGTCCATCAAATCTACGCCGAGAATGCCGTCGATAGGGCCGCCACAGGCGTTCCCGATAGGGCTCAAGTCAATCGCTGGAAGCTTCAACTCGCGTAACCGGTGAGTGCCCACGCCCAACTCCGGAATCGAAACCTCACGCGCGCTTGTCGCCGCCGTTCCGCTCCAAGACGTGATGTGAATCTCTTTGAAGCTGCCCCCGGCGAACGACCTGATGTTCAGCACGCTCGTTGCCCCGGTATCCACCAGAAAGCGCAGATCGGTCTTGCCTACGGTTACCTTTACCACCGGCAAGCGATCGCAGCGTTGCAGTGGAATTTCCTCAGCGACCGCACTCTGCGCGCGCAACTCCGTCGGCAAAGCTCCAGCGAGAACTAAAGTGATCGAGAGGGCAAGGCCGGCGTACATCGGCACTCCAGAACAGGATTATGCCTGTCGGATGCGCGAGGCCTGTGTTCGGTTGTGTTCTGAAAGGCTTATTTCTCCGCGCAAGCTCGCACGCATTCGTTAAGCTACAGGGCCAGCGCGGTCTTTCCGGGAAAGCGCGCCGACGCACCCAGCTCTTCCTCGATACGCAGCAATTGGTTGTACTTTGCGATGCGGTCCGTGCGCGACGCCGACCCTGTCTTGATCTGGCCCGCGGCTGTGGCTACCGCCAAGTCCGCGATGAAGGTGTCTTCGGTTTCTCCCGAGCGATGCGAAATGATTGATTTGTAGCCGGACTTACGCGCCAGCTCGATGGCATCGATCGTTTCGGTCACGCTGCCGATCTGGTTCAACTTAATCAGAATGGCGTTCGCGATTCCATCGTTGATGCCGCGAGACAGCCGTTGCGTATTTGTAACGAACAAATCATCGCCGACCAGCTGAATGCGCTTCTTCGAGGTTTTCTTCCCCGCCAATTCGGTCAGCGCCTTCCACCCGGCCCAATCGTCTTCTGCCATCCCGTCTTCGATAGAGACGATAGGATATTTCAACACCCAGTCGGTCCAATAGGCCGCCATTTCGCTTGAGGAATGTGCGCTCTTGTCCGACTTCTTGAAGACGTATTTTCCGCCCGCTTTGTCGTAAAACTCGCTGGAAGCGGGATCGAGCGCGACGCTCACTTGTTCGCCCGGCTGGTAGCCTGCCGCAGCGATCGCTTCCAGAACGATCTGGATAGCCTCCTCGTTCGATTTGCAGTTTGGCGCAAACCCACCCTCATCGCCGACCGCCGTCGAATAACCATGCTTTTTCAGCGCGGCCTTCAGTGCGTGGAAAACTTCCACGCCCCAGCGCAGCGCTTCGGAAAAGCTCGGCGCGCCGATGGGCATGACCATGAATTCCTGGAAGTCCACGCTATTGTCGGCGTGTGCTCCGCCATTCAGGATGTTCATCATCGGCACAGGCAACAGATTGGCGGAGTTGTCGGTTGAGTAGCGCGCCAGATATTTGTACAGAGGAAGCTTCAGCATAGAAGCTGCTGCCCGTGCGGCCGCCATCGAAATGGCCAGAATCGCATTCGCGCCGAGCCGCGACTTCGTCGGCGTCCTGTCCAGCACAATCATGCGCTGGTCCAGCCCGCGTTGGTCTGTGGCGTCGAACCCTGCGACGGCCTTGGCAATCTCGCCGTTCGTGTTCGCAACCGCCCTCAGGACGCCTTTGCCGGCGTACCTCGACTTGTCCCCGTCGCGCAGCTCCAGGGCTTCGTGTTCCCCCGTGGATGCTCCCGAAGGCACGGCTGCACGGCCCATCGCGCCGCCGTCCAGATAAACGTCCGCCTCCACCGTGGGATTCCCCCGCGAATCAATCACCTGACGTGCATGCACTCGCGCAATCTTCGTTGACATTTTCGATCTTTCTCCCAAGGCCAGATGGTATGACGGAGAGAAGCCCTAACAAATCGCGGAGAACGAGGAGGCTACGCCGTGTCCGGCTCTTCAATCAGCGACTCCTGCCGCACCACGACCACGATGCCCGATTCCGTCACATGAAAGCGCCGCCGGTCGGCTTCCGTGTCGTAACCGATCTCGGTTCCCTCAGCCAGGCTGACGTGCCGGTCGATGATCGCCCGCCGGATTCGCGAGTGCCGGCCGATATTCACGTGGTTGTATAGGATCGAGTCCGACACCTCGCAATAGCTGTTGACCCGTACGTTGTATCCCAGCACTGATTTGCGTACCCGCCCGCCCGAAATGATCGATCCGCCGGCCACGATCGAATCCAGCGCCACGCCCATGCGTTCCGGATCGGCGAACACGAATTTCGCCGGTGGCCATTGGTGCTGCCAAGTTCGCAGCGGCCATTCCTGGTCATACAAATTGAAAACTGGCGTCACGCTGGTCAAATCCATATTCGCCTCGTAGTATGCGTCTAACGTCCCAACGTCGCGCCAGTACAAGGCCTCTTTACGGTTTTCATCCACGAAATTGTATGCGAACACGCGATGCTTGTTGATGATGCGAGGCAGGATGTCCTTGCCGAAGTCGTGGCTCGACCTCTGGTCCTCCGAATCCGCCAGCAGCACCGGAATCAGCAGTTGGGTGTTAAAGATGTATATGCCCATCGAGGCGTTGCAATGCCCGGGGTGATGCGGCGAGTGCTTTGGGTTAGCCGGTTTCTCCTCGAATCCCACAATGCGCCAGTCTTTGTCCGTCTCAAGCACTCCAAATTGCCGCGCCGCCTGCTCTACTGGAATCTCCAGCGTCGCCACCGTGACGTCCGCACCGGAGTCCATGTGCCGTTGCAGCATCCGGCTGTAGTTCATCTTGTAGATGTGATCGCCCGACAGAATGAACACGAACTTCGAGCGCTCACTGCCAATCGAATAGATGTTCTGGTACACCGCGTCTGCCGTCCCTTGGTACCACTCCTTCGAGACGCGCATCTGCGGCGTCAACACTTCGATGTATTCCCCCAGTCCGACTATCGGCGACCACCCGGCGCGAATGTGCCGGTTGAGGCTCAACGCTTTGTATTGCGTGAGCACAAACACGCGCCGCAGGTCCGAATTGATGCAGTTGGAAAGCGTGATGTCGATGATGCGGTACAACGCCCCGAAGGGCACAGCCGGCTTGGCGCGATCCCGCGTCAGCGGCCACAGGCGTTCGCCTTGCCCTCCTGCGAGCAGCACTCCGATGGCGTCGCGCATGTCTGGCATAGGCGTCCTCGAGGCGCGGTCGACGGCGGAGGCACATTCTGTCGCAGAACCAAGCGAAAAGGCAATCGCGGCGGTTTGCAGCGGCTAACTAGATTCTGTCTCAAAGCCCTTGAGCGGGAGGGCGCGGCTTCAGCCGTGTCCAAAAATCGAAAACCTACTGCTTCAGCCTTAGAGTGCCTGCCGCCTCGTTTCGCCGACCATTTATGAGATGGCTTCCGGCGTTCCGTCCTGGAAATACGTTTTGATAGCCGTGGATTTAGGGAAGATCACATCGAATTGCCACACTCTGGTTGTCGTCACCGGTTCGATAGCTACGAGTGTTTGTCCACGAACTCGGCAATCGCGTCGTAAGCCATCATCGGGTTGTCGTAAAGCAGAAAGTGCGCGCTGCGTGCGATCTCGCACACCTCGACCTCGCTGTCGCGTAAGCGCGGGAGATACGACAGCGTTCGATTGTGGTCGCCGTACACGAAAAGGCGTGGACACGGCAGGTTTATGAATTCGTCCAGCAACTTGCCGGAATCGGACTCCGCGACCGTTTCGAAGCTATACGCGTAGAACGCGCGGCGATCAAGATTCAAAAGCATGTTGTGGGCGATCAAATGGTCGCCGGGAAAGGACGACGACATCAGCTTGCGGCAGATCTGGTCATACTTCGACGATATCAGGTCGTCGAACGTGCCGTTCACAACCTGGCGCGAGAACATGCAGTCCTCCGGCGCGAGATTCCCCTCGACGTTGATGAAGCCCTGCAGCCGTGACACACCGTGACGCCTGAACAGCAGCTGCGCAACGAGGCCGCCCATACTGGTGGCGACGATGAATGCGGGCCGACGCAGGACGTGCTCCCACATTCCTCGCGTAAGCTCGGCGATCGCGCTGACATCGGGGCACGCCTTGGGGTCAAATTCTGCCAACCCGTACCCGGGAAGCGTTCGAACGGCTTCCCGAAATCCTCGAAGTCTATCGCATTACGGGAGAAGACTGCTTCCTCGCGAAAGGAACCTTCGCTCAAATGGCCGATCTGGAGCGCACGATTGATGCATTGTCAGAGTTTGGGTCCGTGACGACATCTATCATTCTTGCGTCGTACACTCCAAAATCGCTGACACACGAGAAGCCATGAGATAGGTTCTAGGTTCGAGTGGCAGGCGCGGCCCCTCAAAGGCTCGCGAAAGAGCGTTTGATTATTCTTCGTATAGAAGTGACTAAAACCTGACGTATAGGACTACTCTGGGGCGCGCAACCGTGTGGGCACACAAAGACTGCTTGACTTCGATGCCTCCTATTGATTAGAAGATGCCAGCAACCTCATGCGATAATCTTCAGGGGCGGTGTCTCCAGAAATCGGCGTAAATCCGTCGATCTAAGGCATCGCAAATGTTGCCAATCCGAACCGGATTGGGGGTGAAATTTACAACGTGGCTGAAGTCATTATCCAAGAGAGTGAGTCCCTGGAGAATGCCCTGCGCCGCTTCAAGCGCAAGGTCCAACAGGAAGACATCATCAAGGAAATCAAGAAGCACAGCTTCTATATGAAGCCCGGCGAAAAGCGCCGGGCCAAAGAAGCGCTTTCGCGGAAGCGACTGCGTAAGAAGCAGCGGCGTGAAGCGGATTAACCGCTGAAACGCTGCGCTTCGGCGCTGCACTTCCGAGAATCAGGCCCCGGTCAGGTACGACGTTAGGGTTGCTTCAGCGCCCATAGGCCCAAGGGACCCAGCCCGGTTTCCCCGGACTCCCCTGTTTGTGTTGGCCTTACGTGCCAAGCTCGCGTCCCCTGCCCGAGCCGGGTCGAGGGGGAGCGGCTCAATGGAATACCACGACAAGGTGCTGAAGTGCTCGGAGTGTGGCGCCGAATTTGTTTTCACTGCCGGCGAACAGATGTTCTTCGCTGACAAAGGATTCAAAAACGAGCCCAAGCGCTGCAAGGCTTGCAAGGCCAAGCGCGCGGAAGCTAGCGGAACAGGCAACGCAACGCCCATGCGTGCGGAAACCAAAACCAACTGCTCGCAATGCGGCAAGGAGACTACGGTCCCGTTCCGTCCCACCCAGGGCCGCCCGGTCTTCTGCCGCGAATGCTTCCAGCAGCGCCGGGCCATGGGCGCCGCCTGATCTCTCCACTCGTTCTCCATTCTCATTTGTCTCTCACGGTTGCGGGCAGGCTCCGATGCCGACGTCCGTCCAAACCCAGTAACACCCGATCTAACGGGACCAAGTTTCTCTTCTCCGGCGGGCAAGCCAAATGCGAACCTTGGCGGCACTGGACCTTGGTTCTTGCTGTAGACTCCTGGCATGAAACTGAGTAGCCGGCCCCCAACGGCCCTCCTGGTGACTGCGGCCGCGCTCTTCGTCCCTTTCGTCGCTACTCGCACCGCCGAGTCCAGTGTCTACTTCGTGAAGCTGGTCTGCGAATCGGCCGACCGTATCGTTACGGTAAATTTCGACGGCACAAAAGCAGAAATCATCAAGCAGACTGAGACGCGCTTGCTCGAAAGCGACATCAGCGGCCCGCACGGCATCGCTTTCTCGCCCGACCGCAAGAGCTTCTTCGTTTCTATCGGTCACGGCCGTCCGTATGGCTCGGCCGTCAAGTACGACGCAGAGACTGACGCCGCCTCCGGCCAGGTGCAGCTCGGCATGTTTCCGGCGTCCATGGACGTATCGCCGAGCGGCGGCTTCGTTTACATCGTCAACTTCAACCTGCACGGCGATCCCGTGCCGAGCAGCGTCTCCGTAGTCGACGCCAAAATGATGGTTGAGGCCGCGCGCATCCCCACTTGCGTGATGCCGCACGGCTCCCGCGTAAC
>Ga0066903_100004753_pt1 | contig 11575 bp, 5 predicted proteins | sample PanSoiMetaGPlot1_FD_67491 | JGI IMG/M metagenome (GOLD analysis project Ga0066903, IMG submission 67491) | Tropical forest soil microbial communities from Panama analyzed to predict greenhouse gas emissions - Panama Soil - Plot 1 (version 2) | ecosystem: Environmental > Terrestrial > Soil >...
CCCCACGGACAGACCGATGGTCTTTGACTGTTAAATCCGGCCACAACTGCTGGTGTAGCTGCCAACCTGAAGCGCCACGACGCGAGGCCGTGGCGTCTTTAAGTGGTCGGATTTAACAGTCAAAGACCATCAGTCTGTCCCACTGTAGAGGTAACCCGTGAGAAAACAACGCATCTCAATAATTACCGCATCAGCCTTCGGCTTCATAGCCATTTGTATATTCGTGATTGGGGCCTGGGATATATTTACTGAAGCAAGGTCACAAACCCCCGCGCCTCAAGGGCAGATGTCCCCTGCCGAACTCTCAGCCGCCATCGAAGCGCAGAGAGAGGCTTCCGCCAAGCTGACCCGAAGTGAGTTGTTTGATCAAAGATTTCAAGAGCTAAGCGCAATGTTGCAGCAAACCGGAACTGTGGCGGTAATCGTCCAATTACAGGTCGCGTTTCGTCCGGAGGGCGAAATTCGGCAGGCCGAACGGCTGGCTCAACGCGCAGCCATCAGACAGACTCAGGACGAGTTGTTGAATGAATTGTCGGGCCTCGCCGCTTCGGTCAAGCGTTTTGAATATACCCCTTGCCTTGCCCTTTCCGTAAACGCGGCGGGGTTGGCGGTCCTCAATTCGTCATCGAAGGTGGTTGACATTAGCCCAGACACTCCCATCCCTTTGGCACAGGCTCAATCCCCAAGTCTCCCTCTGATCGGAGCGCCGAACGCCTGGGCGGGCGGTTATGATGGCGAGGGGAAGACCATCGCGATACTCGACACGGGCGTGGACAAGACTCATCCGGCGCTGTCCGGGAAAGTCGTTTCTGAGGCTTGTTTTTCGACCGACGACCCTGACCTTTCGATAAGTCCGCTCTGCCCTGGCGGCGCTACGAAGTCGGTAGAACCCGACTCGGGGCTCAATTGCACGGTGGCGGGAGACTGTTCTCATGGGACGAGCGTCGCGGGGGTCGCGGCAGGCGTCGCCCCAGGCGCCAAACTCATCTCGATCCAGGTCAATTCCATCTTCAATGACGCCTCCGCATGCGGAGGCGTCGCCCCCTGTATTCGTACTGTGCCTTCCGATCTGATGTTGGGGCTGGAGCATGTCTACACCTTGAGCGCCACTTACAGCATCGCCTCGGCCAACGTCAGTCTCGCCATTGGCAGTTTTGCGGGCAATTGCGACAGCGGCAATCTGGTCAAACCGGCGATTGATCAGTTGCGGTCGGTCGGGATTGCTACCGTCGTCGCTTCCGGTAACGATGGACAGGCGAATGCCCTCAGTCGTCCGGCTTGCACCTCTTCGGCCATCAGTGTCGGCGCGACAGGAGATGGGGTTAGTCTGCCTGCCGATGCGGTAGCGCCTTTTTCCAACAGCGCGTCGTTTTTGAGCTTGCTGGCGCCGGGCTATTACGCCTCCGCGCCGATCCCCGGCGGGGGATTCAGCAACGTTTCGGGAACCTCCGTGGCGGCGGCGCATGTGTCCGGGGCGTGGGCCATACTCAAGCAACAGCAGCCCGCCGCCGGTGTTTCCGCGGTATTAAGCAGATTGGTAAACAACGGGGTGAATGTCACCGATACACGTAACAACATCAGTAAGCCGAGGATCAAAGTCGATGCCGCGCTGAGTTGCTTGCAAAATGTGCCCGCGAACAGATGGAAAGGAGAATACTTCGACAATACCGATCTCCAAGGCGATCCGGTGATGAGACGGGATGACGGGGGCAACTTCCTCGACATGAATTTTGGTAGTGCAAGCCCGAGTTCGATTTGCGGGCCGGGGGCGGACAATTTCTCGGCCAGATGGACCCGGACTGTCAGCCTTACCACAAACGTCTATCGCTTCTCAGTCACGGCTGATGACGGGGTAAGGCTGTATGTCGATGACCAACAGCTGTTGGACTTCTGGAATGGTCCTCCGGGAACCAACACGGCCAACGTGTTTCTGAACGGAGGGGATCACATGATCAGATTGGAGTTCCGAGAATTTGGAGAGGCGGCGCAGGCAAGCCTTTCGTGGACCACGCCCTGTATTGAGGATGTTCCGGTGGACAAATGGAAAGGTGAATACTTCAAGGATTCAGAATCAGCTCCCGGCCAGCGCCTAACAGGAAGCCCGATAATGGTGCGGAATGACGGTAATAATGACTTTCTCGACTTCAATTGGGGGGACGGAGGTCCGGATTCCGCATGTATGATCGGCGTGGATAATTTCTCCGTGCGCTGGACGCGGACGGTCAATTTCGCCGCGGGGCCGCACCGTTTCTTCGTCGGCGGAGACGACGGGGTGAAGCTCTACGTAGACGGAGATCTGAAACTGAATCAGTGGCGTGATCAGGGGTATACGGTCTACACGACCGACGTCAATCTATCCGCAGGCATTCACGTAATAAAACTGGAGTATTACGAGCATGGAGCCCTTGCCCGGGCCAGCCTTTCCTGGGCGCCGTTGCTGCCTCCGTCTAACCTTGTGGCCAGCACGGTATCACACTCGCAAATCAATTTGAGTTGGACCGACAACAGTGGCGCTGAGGATGGATTCAAAATAGAGCGCTGGAATGGCAGTAGTTACTCGCAGATTAACACGGTAGGCGCCAATGTTACCACGTATGCCGATTCTGGGCTTGTCCAGTCAACTACCTACGCGTATCGCGTCAGGGCGTTTAACAGCGCGGGGGATTCAGGTTACTCCAATGAGGGCAGCGCGACCACACTGTCTTGCAGCTATTCTATTAGCGGGGATGTAGCTGCGCACGTAGGTAGTGATGGCGGTGGTCCCTTTATCGTGAACGTGACGACAAGCCCCGGATGCCAATGGGCTGTCACAAGAAGCGCCTCGTGGATCGAAATCTATCCCGGAAGCGGCGTGGGTAGTGGAGAGGTAGTCTATAGTGTCCAACCCAACCCCAGCATCTTTCCGCGCGGAGGCAACTTAACTATTGCGGGGCATATTTTTACAGTCAGACAAGACGGTTGTGATGATCCGGTCAATTGTCGCTAAATCCATTGCCTTGCCCTCCGCTGACGAGTCACGTTTGGGAGGCAGGCTTGTTTTGAAGTAATAACTGCGCTTTGAAGTGAGTTTAAAGGTACTATCAATGGAGCTTTTTATGATTACACGACGCGCTATCACTTTTCTTCGCTCGATAACGGTCCTACTCTTCAGCTTCGCTCGTCTTACCAATTTGATTGCAATTGTACGTCATATACGACATATACATTATGTCGCTAACTTTGCAACTATTCGACGCGCAGTCTCTTTTATTGTCTCTTTTGCTTTAATCCTATCGAGTTATCCGACTGTCCCAAGAGCCATCGGCGCTGGCAAATCCGCTGAAAAACCCAAGGTCCAATTGACGCAAGGCCCGCCGGGTCGCAATTTACCCAATCTGGATAAGGTTCGTGGCATAACACCTGGCGTCCCGAAGGCGGTCGCAGCGAGCCCCACTCCGATAACTGCGGTAAACATCTCATCTCCAATGGCTTCGCCGCCTATGCAAGAAGTCAATTGGCCGATGGCGTTGATAGCTCCGGAGAATCGGGTCGGAATGTCTGGGGAAGACCTGCTTTCGCGCAACTTCAATTGGAGCGCGCCGATCGTCAATCTTCCAGGAAGGGCTGGGATGGATTTGGACCTCGGCCTCTCCTTCAACTCGTTGGTCTGGACCAAGAGCGGGACGAACATGTATTTCGACCTCGGCGGGGGATTCCCCTCGCCCGGATTTCGATTGGGCCTTCCGGAACTCGGCACGACCTTCTACAACCCTGAAACGGGAACTTCATCTGCGCTTTTGACCATGCCCTCCGGCCGGAGGTACGAGTTTAGACGAAATCCCGCCTATAACCCTAACATAGTGTACGAGGAAATGGGCTCCACCTATATGCTTCTGGTGGTCAAGATCAATCCGCTCGATGATCTCGACATGACATGGAACTTGTTGCTGACCGACGGCACGACGTACAAATTCAGGCCGGTCGGAAATAGCTTCAAGTGCGTAGAGGTCAAGGATCGTAACGGGAACTATATCAGCATCGCTTATACTGCTTTTGAACAGATCAAATCTATTACCGACACTTTGGACAGGGTTGCTAATTTTAACTACGACGGCTCCAATCGCCTCATTTCTATTACCCAAAACTGGGGCGGCGGCGCGCACACCTACGCCACTTTCGCTTACGATACTGTGACGATCCAGACGAATTTTCCCGGGCTGAATATGATCGGCGTGGCCAACGGGACTACGATCGCGGCGCTGTCGCGAGTTGACATGGCCGACGGCAAGGTCTACGCCTTCGAGTACAACACCTATGCGCAGGTCAGGACCATCAGGTGTTATGCGCCGAACTCGGCCAACCCCGGCGCCTTCCCGGGCGATTACACCCTGTTATCGTACATCTCATATGACCTGACGCCGGACGCCGGCGCGCCGCAATCGGATTGCCCACGCTTCTTCTCTCGTATTGATTGGGCGAAGGACTGGAACAGCGGCGCCCTCACTTCATACGACGGCGACGGTTCCACCTGGGGATCGGCGACATTGCCTGACAGGACGGTTTACAAGGAGTATTTCGGCGCCTCGGGATGGCAGCGTGGGTTGACGCTGCAGACCGAGACCTGGTCGAACGGCTCGCGGAAGAAGTGGACCACCTCGACATGGGCCAACGATAATCCGAACGTCTCTTACTGGCTCAATCCGCGGGTGGTTGAGACCAACGTCAATGACGAACATGGCGGCTGGCGGAAGACCACGATGGATTACGCCGATTTCGGGGCGGTCAGCGACATACGCGAATACGACACCCCGCTCAACCCCTCAACGGTCTTGCGGCGTACCCATTTTGATTATCTCAGAGGGTCTGCGTACACCGGCAACCTCAGTCGGCGACTACCGCAACTGGTGACGTCACAAACGGTTTATGACGGGAACGGCGCGCTTTTCTCCAAAGTCACAAATGAGTATGACCTCCCGGACCAACAATATCTGGTTCACCATAACCCGCCGCCCATCAGACACGACACGGCGAAATACGGCCCCACTTTTGTTCAGGGGCGTGGCAATCTTAACGTGGTCAGGCGGTGGGACGTGACCGATCGGGATAACATCGACAAATCCGTGGCTTCCACAGTGGGATACAACACGTCGGGATCAGTGATTTTCAGCCGTGACCCGCTCGGCCACGAGACGAAGTTGAATTACGCGGACTCATTCTCCGATTCGGTCAACAATCGCAACACGCTAGCCTATCCGACGATGGTAACGGACGCTGATAATTACTCGGCGAGGGTCCAATACAACTACGATTTCGGAGGCGTGACGTATAGCCAGGACCCGAAAGGGGCGGCCGTTGTCACTACCTATGATCCGATCGGAAGACCTGAGAGAGTCACAAACCAGGTTAATCAGGCCTACACCCGATATGTTTATGCGCCGAACCATCTCTATGTTCAGTCGTTCTCGACGGTCAATGATTTGAGTTCAGAGTTCTATCAAATCACGGTCGTTGACGGGCACGGCAGGGTGCTCGGCGTGGCGTCGGACCATCCGGGCAGCGCCGGCGGCTATAAGGCGCAGAGCTATGAATACGACATTATGGGGAGGCTCGTCCGGCAGACTAATCCGACGGAGATCAACGGCGCCTGGGAGGCGATGGGAGATGACCCAGTATGGGTGTGGATCAGCCAGGCTTATGACTGGCAGGGGCGACCGACGGTCTCCACCAATCAGGACGGTACGACCAGATCAACCAGCTACGAAGGCTGCGGGTGCTCTGGCGGCGACGTCGTGACGCTGACGGATGAGGGCACGCTGGTAAACGGGACGCTTCAACGGCGCAAGCAGAAGATCTATCACGACGCCCTCGGTAGGGTGGTCAAGTCGGAGATCTACGATTGGAACAATAATGTTTATACGACGACCACCCAGGCTTACAATGTGCTCAATCAAACGACCATGACAACGCGCCAGCAGGGCAGCGGCGGCGCAAGCCAGGTGACGACCTTCGTCTACGACGGACATGGGCGGCTCTCCACGCGTGAGTTCCCAAGCGAGTCAGCCCCCTCCAGTTTCGCTTACAATGCGGACGACACGTTGCAGGTGGTGACCGACGCGCGCGGCGCCAGCAGCGCATTCAGCTACAACAATCGTGGTCTGGTGACCGGGATCACTTATGGCGCGCCAGGCGAAGTGGCCGCGACACCGAATTTGACCTACAGCTATGACGAGGCTGGCAATCGGACATCCATGACGGACGGGTTGGGGTCGGCGACTTATCACTACGACATGCTTTCGCGGATAGATTGGGAGACACGCGCCCTGACCGGAGTGGGTTCCTTCACGATCAACTATGCGTATAATCTGAGCGGGCAGTTGACCGGCGTCACCGATCCGGCCAACGACAGCGTCACTTATGTCTATAACAGAGCCGGTGAGATTACCGCGATCAATGGCTCCAACTACGCCGGGGTGACACAATATGCCGGCGGGTTGCAATTCCGCGCCTGGGGAGGACTCAAGGCGCTCTCTTATGGGAACGGGTTATCGCTGGCCAACAGTTACAACACGCGGTTGCAGCTTCAGCAGATGGAGGTCAAGGGGTTCGTCTCTTCCGGCTCGCCGAGTTTGATGAAGATTCAACATCAATATTATCCGGACGGGAATCCCAAATTTGCGCAAAACCTGATTGACTCGCGATTTGATCGCGCCTGGACCTATGATCATGTCGGGCGGTTGAGCGAGGCATACACGGGGCAGGAGGCTGACAATTATGCCGGGGTCAGTGTGCCGTCTCCGAAACCCGGTCCCTACGGTCTCACGCATCAATATGACGCATGGAATAATCTGACCTCGCGCACCGGACGATACTGGAGCCAGACGAGCAACCTCACTACGACCTACAATGGTCGGAATCAGCGGCAGGGGTGGACATACGACGCAGCCGGCAATTTGCTTAACGATCAGGCCAATCAGTACATTTATGATGCCGCCGGGCGCAATGTCTCATCCGGAGGAGTGACACAGGCCTTCGATGGATTGGGCCAGGTGATCAAACATACCGGCCTTGACAACAATGTGACCTACTACCTGCACTCAACACCCTTGGGCGGGGGGGTGCTGACCGAGGTGTACGGCACGCCCGGGAGTTCGGTACCGGTAGGCATCAAGATCCGTGGTTATGTATATGCAGGCGGAGTAGTCATTGCCAAACAGGTGAAGAGTGGGGATGACTATACGAACAGTTGGGTGGAGTGGCAGCACCAGGACGCGCTGACGGGCAGTTTGGCTACCTCAACCAATGTGACGACCAACAATGGGGACTTTGCAAGGCAGCAAGAGATGGATCCGATGGGGGTCAACGTCGGGCTGCTTCCTCCGCTGCAAAGTCCTTCTGGCTCGAAGCCAGAAGGGATGCGATTAGCGTATTATTCCGCGCCAGACGGGTCATTCCCCGATGGGAGATGTACGATAGATGGAGTAGATATTAGCTGCGGCGCCGCCTCCAGGCTACTCGCCTCGGGCGCGGCAGGGTTCGCGTCGGAGCAGACGGCCCAGTATAACTACACTTCCGGCCTGTTCGAGTCTTTCCAACTGAAAAAACCTGGAACTCCGTGTTCTACAAGGAAAGACGGAAAAATTGATGGGATTATTGGAGAGGACGGGAAGTGCCATAAGGCTTTAGGTGGGGATAACTCAGTCACAATTCGAGGTGGCGATCAAGAAGCAGGGATGATAATCCTAAGCCTCACGGCGGGAGAGTTCATTGGCGGCGGATGGCAGGAGAAAGAGCAGGAGAAAGGGCAGGAGAGAGGCCCGGCTTGTGGACTCGTTCTTACACCCACGGTAGCCAAAGCAATTGAAGCCTTAGCTAAAACTGGAGTATCACAGACAGAAAGGGCGGGGTTAGCTGTCATGTTAGGGAGACTTGGCGGCGCTCTTGGGCTTCTCTTATCGCTTGAGGCAAAAATGGGGGACGATCACGATACGCGTGATTATGATCGTAAACCGCTGATTACTTATAGATGGGCAAAAGGTTTAAATGCCTCAGAATTTAAGCCCAAAAACAGAGAACTCTCTACATTTGAACATAAATCCACAAACCCGGACCATAAATACAATGTTCCATTTCAAGGGATCTATTACGGAGAAAAACGACCTAATGAGACAATAGCAGAGATTCTTGGGGTACCTGAAGTGCCTGGTCTTCGGGCGATATACACTCCGAGTGCGCTTGGAGAGCATTGGGATTTGCTTGTACCCGCTGGAATATCGGATACGGATTTTAAAGAGGGGTTATCGAAATATGCTAAACGAATATTTGATTGCTCCAAGCCTTGAGAGACTGTTTTACGGGCGCAAGAGGAAGCTCTCAAGAGCTTCCTCAGATTGAATTCACACCCGGATAACGGCGCATTGACGCAGTCGCCCTCTTTGCCTTTGAGATGGTTGCGTCTGAGCTTGTGATCCTGTTTTTCATGGCCGGACACCGGCTCAATCGCGTTCCGCCGTTTGAAGCGCTTTTTCAATACCCTCTGGCTTTACGTTCCCTGGTGATGTGGACTTTGATGTCTTCCAGATGAGGCTCTTTGCAACGGTCGCCGCGATCCACAAATGATTCTTTGGGTCTGACGCCTGTCCGGTGTTCGGTTTGATTGATCGAGACTTTAGGTGCCGCTCTGTCGTAGGATCTGCTGTGATACGCCTCAACACCGACAATCCGCTTGCTTTTTGAGGCAGTCACAAACGCGACTTTGCAGCAGAACTCATACTTCTATCGCGCTTTGCCCTTGGCGATGCATTCGACTCCCGACGCGTGAATGCTGTAGAATTTGAGTATGACTTCCAAACTAATCCGCAGGCCCGATTAGAAAGGGATGCGGCGCTTTCGGGAACTTGAGCTTAAAAAAGAGGGCTGCGCCCAGGAAGAGATAACCGAAGCGCTCGGAGTAACCAAGACCGCCGTGAGCAAGCGGATGAAAGCCGTGCGTGGGGATGGCGAAGATGCTCTACATGCGCGCCCTTGAAAAGACTCTGAGCCGAAGCTGGCGCTGGAAGAACTGGAATCGCTACATGAGTTGCTTGCGTTGTTGAGGTTGCCCTATATTTGTTGCTTGGAGCGGCGCCAACTTACGCGCCGCGAAGCGTCACTTCATTTTGAAAGTCTTGTTGACGCGGACGCGCCTGTCGGGGATGAGAGCAGCGCTGGGGGCGGGATCACTTACCACCTGCCACATATGAAATGTCGGCATTCGTTGACCGGCTTAGATAGCGCGTTGTTTCTACGGCGTCTGTTTCGATATTTTTGTATTATGTATTTCATAAAAGTAATCGATGAAATCGAGCCTCAACCTGAAGCTGAGTTTGGTATGCGTGTTGGCGTGTTTAGGTCCGAAGGCGAATCTGAAGTAAAGGTCGGAGAGTATTCAAGGAATTATCGTCATCTCTACAGAACCTTCTACCCGTTTAAAAAGAATGGGAAGGACTATGCCTTATATTCCCCATCTTATTCGGTTACCAGAGTGATGGAACTACCTTCTTGTAAGGATATAGGAGGGGAAGAGCCGAGTCCTGATGCGTTCTGTCCCGTGGACTATTATGTGCCATGCTATATCGAGAGAGAGTGGACTAAGAGCAATGATGTGGGGCTTAAGTTTGTTGTCAACGAACCTAGTGCGGAAGATTTGCTCGAATCAAAAGTCTCTAAACCTGTCAGTCCAGTTCTCTACTATCCGTTCGGATTTGTCGCCGGTTGCATCTGGGGAGATGATAGTTCCACGAAGATACAATATCTCGACCTAGGGCAGGCAGAGGCTGGTATAATAAAGCGTGATGAAAGATTCGGTTATATCAAGATGTCGGATAAACTAACGCTGAAGGACTCAATAGATCTTGCTGACTACAACGGCGATCCTTCGGAGGAAGCTAGCTACAGCATCATAATATCCGTACAACAACGCTTCGATTTACGCACAGGCAAAATACTGGAATAAGGTATTTACTTCCCTTTCCGGCTGGGCGAAGATGTCAGCATACATCTCTTAACGCAAGGCGAGGTACAGAAATCACCCCGTGTTTCGCATTCCAGCCGCAATGCCGATGATCATCAAGAGCCTCGAGTAAAGCAACTTCTCCCGATCGGAGGCGTTCGGTTCGGCCTTTGCATCTTTTGCCGGCGACAGGCCAGCAATTCGACCTGCAAGAAACTGAGCGGATCGACGTGAGGATTGCACACGGCGATTGATCGTTGGAGCACGGGCGATTAATCGAGCGGCCGTCTCTCGCCCTTGATCTGGAGCGTGACGCGGCAGGCGCGTTTGTATTCTTCCTCTAGCATGCGGAAGATGCGCCGTCCAATGCTCCGGTCGAGCGTCCGAGACGCATATTGGCGGGCGATCTGAAAATCTGCTTTGGCCAGCGTCATTTCGATGTTCGAGATCGTGCTGTGAAAGAATGGCCATTTACGGTAAGTCTCGCGTAGCAGCCGCAGATTTTGGCGCGGGCGCGCCTTTACGAAATCTTCGAGCGCGGTTCCGACCGCCAGCCATCTGGGCAGCAGGTGTCGGCTCTACGTCCAACCGAAGTCCAAGGGGATCGCGCGCAGGTCGTCCAAGCTCTTCGATCCCGAATTGCGCTTCGCCGGGTGCGACCCGATGCGCAGGTATTGCAGTTCTTCGACCGGAGTTGCTTGAATGAAACAGTCGTAAAAACACGGCGTCTCGCGCACGAAGTGGCGATAGGCGGCGAAGGCCTGTGCCGAGACCTCCTCCATCACGTCTTTCCATGCTGACAACTTGCCTGTGTCTTGAGCCGGCTGCGGAAGGCTCGCGGCGATGGCGGCCGAGGTCGTCAGTTCCAGGCTGCGCAGCGCGATCTCGGCCAGGCTGTATTTCGATGAAATTACCTCGCCCTGCTCGGTAATCTTGATGCGGCCCGCCACGGTGTCGGGCGGTTGGGCCAGGATCGCTTCGTGGCTCAGGCCTCCGACGCGACCGACCGTGCCGACGCGGCCGTGAAACACCCGCAATTCGACGCCGTGTTCGCGCGCCACTTCCCACAACCTCTCCTGCGCCTTATAAAACTCCCAACTCGAAGTCAGAATGCCGCCGTCTTTGCTTCTATCCGAATAACCGATCGTCACCTCCTGCAGGTCGCCTTGCGCGGCAAGTAGTCGGTGATAGAACGGGCACTCGAACAATCGCCGCATGTGATCTCATGCGCGCGCCGCAAGTCCTCAATGGTTTTAAACAGCGGCGAGACAGAGAGAAAGGGAGAGGGAGAGAGGGGAGAAAGAATCGCTTTGTCTCATTGTCCCCTTATCTCCCGCTCCCAGCCCCAACAGTACCACTATCTACTTAAGCGACAATCGCTTGACGGCCTCGACCAGTTCATCGACCTGGAACGGTTTTTCGATAAATTCGTCACAATCGTCTTTAATGAGGCGGGATTTCTCGCTGTCGTTCTGGCCGGTGACGGCTAGCACTTTGATGTCGGCGAGCGACGGATTAGATTTGATCTGGCGCGTGGCTTCGGCCCCGTCCATGACGGGCATGTCCAGGTCCATCACGATAACGTCGGGGTGTAGGCTGTGGGCGAGT
>Ga0066903_100004754_pt1 | contig 11574 bp, 7 predicted proteins | sample PanSoiMetaGPlot1_FD_67491 | JGI IMG/M metagenome (GOLD analysis project Ga0066903, IMG submission 67491) | Tropical forest soil microbial communities from Panama analyzed to predict greenhouse gas emissions - Panama Soil - Plot 1 (version 2) | ecosystem: Environmental > Terrestrial > Soil >...
CTCACAAATCCAGGCACGATCCTCGACTATGCGGGTCTGCACAAAGTGAAGAATCGCCTCCCGCCGGTAATCGCAATCCCAACCACCGCGGGAACGGGAAGCGAAGTCAGTCTGTGGTCGGTGTTCACGAATGATGACACTGGCCTGAAGGTTGCGGTCGGCAGCTTCTATGTCTACCCGATGATCGCTATATGCGATCCCGAGCTCACGCTAAACCTTCCACCCATGATAACGGCCGCGACCGGCATGGACGCCTTGGCTCACGGGATCGAGTGCTACACCAACAATGCTTGCCAACCCATCTCCGCCGCCTTGGCGCTGAACGCGATCGAATTGATTGGCAAGCACCTGAGAAATGCGGTTCGGAAGGGGCATCGGCGTGACTCTCGTTATGCGATGCTACTCGCCAGCACAATGGCGGGCATCGCCATGAATCCGACCCGTCTCGGCCTGGCACACGCGTTAGCCATGCCGCTGGGAAGCTGGGATCTTCGCGTTCCGCACGGGATTGCGATAGCCGTGACACTACAGCATGTGATGAGGTTCAACTCGGTCGCTGTCCCGGAGCGGTATGCCCACGTTGCTCGAGCACTCGGAGAACGTGTAGATCAGGTGTCCCCATGCGATGCGGCGCAGCGCGCAGTGGAGGCCGTTGAGAAGCTCGGCCGCGACATTCAAATACCCAAAGGACTGGCGGAGTACGGCGTTCGACCCCGTGATATCCCGCAAATCATTGACGAAGCGATGAAGAGCGGCAACGTGGTAGTGAATCCCCGGCCTACCAATCGAGACCAGCTCGCGTCCGTACTTGAACAGAGTCTTTAATGGCACAACATCACAACTACATTGCGGGGCGATGGGTTCCTGCCACGAGCGGCGACCACTATCAGACTCACAATCCTGCCTGCCCGTCCGAAGTCGTGGGAGAGTTTCCTCGCTCGGGGCCCGCGGATGTGGAAGCGGCTCTGGCTTCCGCAGAAGCCGCACGCGCGATCTGGAAAGATACTCAGGCGCCACAGCGGGCGACAATCCTGCTGCGTTTTTCCCAGCTCTTGTTCGATTCCAAAGAAGAATTAGCCAAGATCATCACGCTCGAGCAGGGCAAGGCGTTGTGTGAATCGATGGGTGAGGTAACACGTGCCGCTGCCGAGGCAGCGTTCGCGGCCGGCGAAGCGGTGCGTCTGTCCGGCCAGACGTTCCCCAGCGAACGCCCGGGCTTCGCGTGTTACACCCTGCTACAACCCGTTGGCGTGGTCGCTGCCATTACACCGTGGAACTTTCCTGTCGTGAGTCCAGTGCGAAAGATAGCCCCCGCGCTGGCCTGTGGCAATACGGTCATCTTGAAACCAGCCTCATTGACTCCGTGGACAGCCACGTTCATTACAAGTCTATTTGAGAAGGCCGGCCTTCCACCCGGCGTTCTCAATTTGGTGATCGGTTCGGGCCAATGTGGAGAACAGTTGATTTCCGATGCTCGGGTGCGTGCCATCAGTTTCACCGGTTCCACCGCCATAGGCATTCGCATCGCTGAAAAAGTGGCCGGCCGCATGGCTAAGATCCAATTGGAACTTGGCGGAAAAAACCCCGCAATCGTTGTCGAGTGCAACGATCTGGACAGCGCGGCACGAGAGATCGTAGCAGCGGCTTTCCTGTGCAGTGGCCAGCGTTGCACCGCGCTCAGCCGGGTCATCGTGGAGGAATCCCAGGCAGATCAACTATGTGACTGTTTGTCGGCACACGTGGCCAAGATACGCGTCGGCAACGGTTTTGACCCGCAGACCACCATGGGGCCGGTAGTAAGCCAAGAACAATTGCAGCTGGTCGCGGGTTACGTCGGCAAAGGGTTGGACGATCATGCCACCTTGATTGCTGGCGGACAAACGCTAACTGAGAATCCTGAAACTGAGGGCTTCTTCTACGCCCCAACATTGTTCGATCATGTCTCGCCTGCGTCCGCCTTGGCTCGGGAAGAGATCTTCGGGCCGGTCCTGCCCATGATTCGGGTCAAGGGCCCAGAAGAGGCATTTGCAGTAGCCAACAGCACACGCTACGGCTTGGCTGCCTCTCTTTTCACACAGAATCCGCACCTTGTGAATGAATTTATTCAGAAGGTGGAATCGGGGATGGTTCACATCAATCATGGGACCGCCAGCCAGGCTCATGTTCCCTTCGGAGGCGTGAAGGACTCCGGGCAAGGGGCCTTCTCGATCGGGCCCACGGTGAAAGACGCATTCACCAACGTCAAGACGGTTTACATCAAGTGGTAGGCGCGCGATGCAGCCTTGAGAGTCCCGATGGAAAAAAGACACTTCGTGGTGGGCGCGCTTTTTGTGCTGTCACTCATTCTGTATATCGATCGCGCTGCCATCTCCTCGGCCAAGTCTGCGATCGCCCATGAGCTTGCCCTGTCCGACACGGCCATGGGCTGGGTGTTCGGCGCATTCTCGCTGGGTTACGCCTTCGCACAAATACCATGGGGATGGTTCGCCGATCGTGCGGGACCGCGTCTGGCACTGGCCCTCGTGGTGGCTCTGTGGAGTGCCTTCACTTCCCTGACAGGAACAGCTCACGCGCTGGCTTGGTTGCTGTTCATACGATTTCTATTTGGAGTCGCCGAGGCGGGCGCCTTTCCCGGTTCCGCCCGGACGTTTTACAACTGGCTGCCCACGGAGGAACGCGGCCTTGCCAACGGCATTCTCTTTTCCGGTGCATTGCTCGGGGGAGGCCTGGCTTTTCCTCTGTGTCAATGGCTCGCGACGGCTTACGGTTGGCGAATTGCCTTTTACTTCCTGGGCGTGCCGGGTTTTTTATGGGCATTGAGTTGGCTCATCTGGTTTCGTGATCATCCCGAGACTAGGGTCATTCAGGAGCCCGAAGCCATCACCCCCATTCCGCTGCTGCAAGCATTTTGTTCCTGGTCCATGGTCAAAGCGATGGCCCAGTATTTCATCGGCAACTTCACCTTTTTTATCTGCATTACCTGGATGTTCCCTTATCTGGCGGACCGGTATTCTCTGACGGCGTCGCAGGCTGCGCGATATTCCATGGTGCCTCTGCTCAGCGGCGCAGCGGCTAACTGGATTTCCGGTTTCTTTGTCGACCTGCTCTATCGTTCGCGATTCCGGCCCTGGTCACGACGAGCACCCGCGACTTTCGGCTTTCTTCTGGCAGCTTCAGGAATTTACGCCGTGCCTCTTGTCAACCAACCCGGAGCGGCCGTGGCAGCTTTTGCTGTGGCCATGTTTGGCATTGAGCTCACGATCAGTCCCAGCTGGGCTTATTGCATTGACATCGGCCACAAGAACTCCGGAAGCGTATCCGCGGCCATGAACATGGCGGGCAGCTTCGGTGCGCTGGCAAGCGCCAATGCCTTTCCGTGGCTTCATCGCTGGACGGGTGATTCCGCAACCTATTTTCGAATTGCCGCTTTCTTGAATGCCCTAGCCGTCCTGTGCTGGTTCAGCATGCGTTCCCACAGGTCAGAAAACGTATCAACTTCCGAAAACATACTCGTGGATCCGGCAGCTCGTACTTGAACCGCAAGTCCGGGTTCTCTACACTGCCCTCTTTCATGAGAGAAGAGGCCGTTCCGTGAGAAGGCGCAGGGCGGCCCGCTGCAGCCAAGGGAGGCGGAAGGAAGTGCGAAGGCAAATGAGGAGTTTCGCCGCACTGATGGCCATATCGTGCGCACTCTTGAAAGCGTCTGCGAGTCTCGCGATCGCCGGCACTGGGCAGTCACCGCCAACATCCGAGAAACAAGCAGAACCATCTCGTCTTCCTCCCGTTCGTCTGGATGGTTCCTACTTCACGCGCGACGGAAGGCGCTTTTTGCCGGTCGGCGCTCATTGGGTGCCAGCCAAAGCGGCAATGCAGTGGCCCCTTGCGTGGACCCCGGAGGACATCGAATCCGACTTCAAAAAGATGCACGAGCTGGGTTATAGCATCGTGCGCTTCGATCTGCTCTGGGCGTGGTTTGAGCCTCGCCCCGGCGACTACAATCCGGTTGCGTTTCAGCAGCTCGATTACATGATTTCACTCGCGCACAAGTATCAAATCTATCTCCATCCCTCCCTGTTCATCGGAGGTGAGGTAGGCGAGGCGTACTGGGATGTGCCTTGGCGGCACGGGCGTCATCCCCATGCAGATCCGGAGATTCTGCGCCTCGCAACCAATCTTGCCGCTGAATTGGGCCGGCGTTATGCAAACGAAAGTGCGATCCTCGCCTGGGATCTGACCGACGAGCCACCCTTCTGGATTGTGAGCGAGCAGACTACGGATGCCATGGCGATCAACTGGACGCGCCTGATCACCTCCGGAATCCGCAAGCATGACCAACTCCACCCGATTGTCGTCGGCACCAGCGGCCAGGAAATGTCACATGGTCCTTTTCGAGCGGATAATATTGCGCCTGACGTCGATTTTCTCAGCGTGCATCCATTCACGATCTACATGCCTGATCTATTCCCCGATCCCATGCTCTCAGAGCGCGGAACCTACGGGGCGGCCTTTGAAATCTCCTTTTCACGGAGCGCCGGGCGTCCCGCAATGATTCACGAGATGGGTGGTTCGTCGGCCCAGTACGCAGCCGAGCGAATCGCCGCTTACGATCGTGCCCAGATGTATTCGGGACTGGCAGCCGGAAGCATTGGAGTCGACCTGTGGTGCTACACCGACGCAGCACCCGCACAATTTCTCAAGGTGCCCTATCTGCGAACTCCTCAGGAAACTGCGTGGGGAATGACCACATGGGATCGGAAGGATAAGCCGCTGGCTGTGGAGTTCAAAAAGTTCTCGCAGTTGGTAGACAAACTGGACTTGAGCGGGCTGGAGCCCACGCCTGCCGAAGTTGGCATCCTCGTGCCAGAGGAATGGGCAAAACCTCACGGAGATTTTTCACACTTCGGCCTCAAAGGACCGGAGGTCATCCCTTACGTCTCCACATCGGACGCCGATGCCATGCCTGGCCGCCCGCAGCCCGACGTGAGCAGCGCCAATCAGTGGCTGATGGGCTCGACCCTGACCTCGTTTATCTTGGCACATCGCGCGGGCCTGAAATCAGACTTCCCGCGCGAATCCGGCGACTGGGAAAAACGCCCCATGCTTTTCCTTCCTTCTCCGCTGACCAGTACCTCGGAGCCATTTTTCACTCACGTTCACTCGGACTTTTACGCGAAGGCCAGGACATATGTTGAGCATGGAGGCTTTCTGTATGCCTCGGTGGCTGCCGACGCCGCCATTCTGGGTGCTGAGACACTACTCGGTGCCCGGCTGATGGATGCAGTGCCAGTTTCCGATGTAAGTTTGAAAATCGTAGCATCCTTCGGAAACCTCAAACCGGGTGAGACGTTTCATTTCGCCGTTCCTGCGCAGAACTCCCGATACTGGGGAGCCTTGCTCGAGGTAAGGGGTGGAAAAATCATCGCGGTTGATCAGGATGGACGACCCGCATTGGTAGCGAATTCTCTCGGAGCCGGAAAAACCTTGCTCTCGGCCTATCCCATTGAAGCGTACCTCGCCGCTGTCCCTTCGGTTTTTGAAACAATCGAGACTACGCACCGCATCTATGAAGCCTTTCGACAGTGGACCGGAGTAAGGCCCACCTTCTACACGGACCAGCCATCCGTTGAGGCAACTTCGCTAAATGGCGATCATCGCGGATATGCCGTGTTGGTGAATCACAGCGCTGTGCCACATTCCACCATGGTGTGGACCAGCCTTCCAGTTCATTCCATCTCCCAGGTCACGTCAGAAGGATCGAAGCCCCTTGCGCTGAAGGGCTCAAATTGGAAGATCGATGTTCCCGCTTATGATGGCGTGATCGTGGAGTGGAAGTGACCGCATGACGCCCGCGCACACGATCGCAGCGGTTGACATCGGTGGAACCAAGATTGCCGTCGGCATCATTGACAGCCAGGGCCGTGTTCTCTCGAAACTTGAGTGTCCAACCCACGCGGAATGGGGTTACACAAAAGCGCTGGAGCGGATCGTGAAAATGATTCGCGATCTCAGTCCCAGCGTCGAGGGCATTGGGATCGGGTGTACCGGACCTGTATATCCACTGACTGGCGAAATCGGGGACGTCAACTTTCTTCCAGGATGGCGAGGCGAGAATCCTGTCCGCGACCTGGAGCAGACATTTCACGTTACGGTTGCGATGGAGAATGACGCTGACGCGGCGGCTTTGGCCGAGGCAGGGTGGGGAGCAGGCAAGAGCAAACAGCGTCTCGTGTATGTGACCATTGGCACTGGGATTGGCGGCGGAATCATTCTGGACGGGCACGTCTATCGAGGCGTAGACCATGCGCATCCGGAGATCGGACATCATTTGATTGATCCTTCCGGTCCTTCTTGCCTGTGCGGATTGCATGGCTGTTGGGAATCGCTGGCCGCTGGCCCTGCGATGGTGCAGTGGGCAGAAGCCAATATGTTGTCTGACTACCCGCACCGTGCCCATCTCACCGCCAAGCAAATTTGTGGCCTAGCGCGAGAAGGCGATGACCTTGCACTTCGGGCAGTCCAGCGCGAAACGCGTTACCTCGGCCTTGGCCTCGCCAATGTAGTAACCATGTTTGCGCCGGACACCATCGTGCTCAGCGGCGGCGTCATAAAAAGCGCCGACCTTTTCCTGGAGGGAATTCACAAGACGATTCGCGAGAGCTGCAGGTTCGTGCCCTTCGAGAGGACCGAGATCACATTGGCTTCGCTCGGCGAGGACGCCAACCTGATTGGCGCTGCCCGAGTCTGGCATCACCGCTTCAATGCCCGAGGGGAACATGCCTAATCTGTCCGCGATCGAAGGCAACTCTCTCCGAGACGTTCTCGATCAGCCTTGCGCTTTAGGTGGTCGTGAGCCGGAGCGATTTCGGCGAGCCACCAAGGTTACACACGGGGTATGAACACGACGGTCATCGAGAAAAAATTGGTTCCCAGAAACCGATCCATGGTCGGCATGGTCTTCCTCGTATTCTTCGTGATGTCGCTGCTGACCAATATCCTCGGTCCCATCGTGCCCGACATCATCGCCAGTTTTGGCGTGAGTCTGGCCGCGGCCGCGCTCCTGCCATTTTCCTTCTTCATTGCTTACGGAGTTATGTCGATTCCCGCTGGATTTCTGGTCGAGCGCTTCACCGAGAAACCGGTGATGATGTTCGCTTTTTTGGCGGCAGCCGTGGGATCGCTCAGCTTCGCCCTGTATCCCACCTACCAGGTTGCAGTCATTTCGTTATTCGTCATGGGCTCGGGAATGGCCACACTGCAGGTGGCGATCAATCCGCTATTGCGTGTGGCGGGTGGTGAGGAGCATTTCGCCTTCAACTCCGCGTTTGCACAGCTGATTTTCGGCTCGGCTTCGTTCGTTAGCCCAAGAATCTATTCGTACCTGGTGGTCAATCTGGAGAGCCCGTCGCTCACTCCAAACCCATTTCTGCGAGTTCTTGCCAGACTTACTCCGCCACACTTGCCCTGGGCCTCGATGTACTGGATCTTCGCTGGTGCTGCTCTTCTGATGGTGATGGTCCTTATGTTTTTCCGCTTCCCGCGAGTTCATCGCACTGAAGAGGAACAAGCCGGTAGCCTGCAGATGTACAGCAGTCTGCTGCGCAAACCGATCGTCTGGCTCTATTTCGTCAGCGTGTTCGCGTATGTTGGGTCCGAGCAAGGCACAGCGGATTGGATATCCAAGTTTCTTGCCCGGTACCACGGCTTTGATCCCCATACCACCGGCGCCTCCGCTGTTTCCTGGTTCTGGGGGCTGCTCACTGCCGGCTGTTTCCTCGGGATGCTTCTCTTGAAGCTTTTCGATAGCCGCCAGGTACTCATTGGCGCGTGTGCCGGCGCTTTCGTTTGCCTAACGATCGCTCTGTTTGGCCCGGCATCCTTATCCATCGTGGCATTCCCCGCCATCGGCCTGTTTGCTTCGGTGATGTGGCCCATACTTGTATCGCTTTCGTTGAACTCGGTCTCGGAATATCATGGCGCCTTCGCAGGCATCCTAAGCACGGGAATCATGGGCGGTGCCGTCGTCCCGGTGGTCATCGGCCGCATTGGAGATGTGGCGGGATTGCGTGCGGGTGTGTCGTTCCTGTATTTGACGTTCGGAATTGTGCTGGCTGTGGGCTTCTGGGCGCGACCGATGATCCGTAATGCGACCGTGCAACTGAAACGAGCAGTGCCTCAACCCAGCGCATGACGTATGTCCTTGAGGTGAGCATCCAGATGATATGCGCAAACTCACGCCGATACTTTTCATCGCTTCTGATGTTTGCCGGTGTCTGCTTTGTGCACCCTTTGGTCGCACAACAACAACAGCCGCTGTCCGTACCGTATCTGAATCTATCGACGCCCCAGCGTATCTTGCCTGACGCCCAGCCCTGGGAGGGGGACCAATTCCCCCACACCTTATCGGTGCTGGAGCTGCATCGCGGAGGCTTTCGGTACTGGGGATGGTATGGATTGAACGAAGGCCGCGGGATCGGCATGGTTCGAAGCAACGACCTGGTGCATTGGACGAAGTACGAAAACAATCCTCTATGGACCAACGCGCGCTGGCCATCCGTGCTGGAAAAAGCAGATCCCAAGCACTCCGAGGTCTTGTACTTCGCGATCACACGCGACTACGACACTCCGAGCAGCTACATCGTGCTTGCGACATCGACGGATGGCATTCACCTCAGGGAGAAGAAAGTTCTCGTCAAGGCAGTTCCCAACCAACGAAACCAGAATCCCAATCTTTTTCGCGATCCGCAGTCGCAACGCTTCTTCCTGACCTACTATCGCGGAAACGATAAGGATCATTTCGAGATTGTCAGTCGCAAGGCCGCCAGCATAGAAGATCTCGACAAGGCCCCGGAAAAAATTCTGCTGCAAAATACCGAGACCATTGCGGCACCCACCCTTATCTTTGTGAAACGTGGCAAAAATGCAGGCGGCCAGGCCGCGGGAATCTACTATTTGGCCACGGAGGTTTATCCCCACCGCTACACCACGGACCCGGAGGGAGAATGGCAGGTGAAAATCTTCGCCTCAGATTCTCCCGATGGCGATTTTTATCCCGTGACTGGGAATCCAATCCTGCGCGGGGAGAGGGCGTGCCTGTTCCAGCACATCTTTCATAACCGTTTCTACGGCTATGATTGCCACCTGGTAAGCCCGGATCGTTGGGTGCTCGAAGAAGTCGAAGCTCCTCTACAGAAGTAGAATGCATCCCGACGAGGATTTTCGGCCGGGTAGGGAAGACACGGTATCCAGCTGGGACCATGATCGGCTGAGCTTTTAGGTTTTCGCACACACCTGCGAATCCAGCGACGGAAAACCGCTTTGACTATGGTCACCCTATACCAGGACTATCATCGAGAAGTTGTCCGGTTGCTCGCGAGTCGTTAAGATCCGCGAGGAGCGTAGGAATGCGACTTTTGTTCATCGTCTGTATTCTCGCGGGGGTCTTGGCTATGCCTGCCGTGGACGAAACGTCGGAGGATTTGAATTTCGCCTCCGGACTGGAGCAATTCCACGATATTCACGCGATGCTGTCGTCATACTTGAACAACCTCGGCCTGCAAATGCTCGCGCAAAGACAGCGACAGATCGAAAAGTTGGTCACCATCGAAGATGTGCGCCGGCGAAGGGTCTATCTTCGGGAACGCATGCTGGACGACCTTGGCGGCTTTCCCGAACGAACGCCACTGAACGCACGTGTGGTTGGTGTTTTGCGGCGTCCAGCGTACAAGATCGAGAAGGTGATCTTCGAGAGTCAACCGCACTTTTACGTAACCGCGAACCTCTATGTGCCCACGACAGGGCAGCCACCTTACCCAGCGATTCTGTTCCCCTTGGGGCATGAGCCTGGGGGCAAGACCAATCCGACCTGGCAACAGATGCTGGGTTCGCTCGCCACCAAGGGCTTTGTCGCGCTGACCTGGGATCCGGTTGGCCAGGGTGAGCGGCTGCAACTGTATGACGAAGACCTGCGCGAGTCGAAAGTGGGTGACTCGACCACTGAGCACACAGTGGTCGGAACCCAGTGCCTGCTGATTGGAGACCATCTGGCCCGCTACACCATCTGGGACGGAATGCGTGCGCTCGATTACCTGCTCTCGCGACCGGAAGTTGATCCCACGCGAATTGGTTTGACGGGGAATTCCGGTGGCGGAACCCATACGGCCTATATCGCTGCGCTCGATGATCGCATCCACGTTGCCGCCCCTTCCTGCTATATCACTTCGTGGCGTCTGATGCTGCACACGATTGGTCCGCAAGACGCCGAGCAATCGATTCCCTTCTGGCTGCGGGACGGGCTTGACTATCCAGACTATCTGTATGCATTCGCCCCCAAACCCTACTTGCTGCTTTCGGCGATTCGCGATTTCTTTCCCATCGCGGGCGCCCGAGAGACCTTTGCGGAAGCTGTAAAGGTCTATTCCGCCATCGGCGCGAAAGAAAAGCTGGGCATGTTCGAAGCCGACGACGGTCATGGATACAGCAAGGCGCGTCGATTAGCGGCGTACGAATGGTTCGGCCGTTTGCTGAGAGGTATCGAAGACAAGGATCCGGAACCGCAGATCGAAATGGCCACACCCGAGGAACTGCGCTGCACTTCCACGGGCCAGGTCTCCACTTCACTCGGCGGGGAAACCGTATTCACTTTGAACCGAAAGCGGCTGGAGCGGCTACGGGCGAATCGCCGGATGCCTCCTGGGGAATTGCCGCGCAAAGTGCAGGAGCTGATCCGCTACGAACCTCCAAGCACGCCCCTTCAGGTCAGAACTTACGGAACCATATCTCGTCCTGGGTATCACATCGAAAAGCTGACCTACGACAGTGAGTCCGGCATCACGATTCCATCGCTGCTCTTCGTGCCCGATGGAGGTGACGACAAAAAACCGGCAGTGGTTATGGTCAGCGGAGATGGCAAGAAGGCTTCAGCGCCGCAGGCGGAGCAGTTGGTGACATCGGGGATGGTTGTGCTTTCCATCGACGCCCGGGGATTCGGTGAGACCCAAGTGAATAGTGAGGCCGCTAGCGAGGAGTTTAACCACTACTTCGGAGACTTTAGGGATGCGATGACCGCCCTGCTGGTGGGCAAGACTATGGTTGGAATGCGTGCCCTTGATATCACGCGCGCCGTCGATCTGCTCGCGGCGCGTCCCGATGTTGACCGGAACAGGATTTATGCCTACGGGAAGAAAGGAGGCGCGGTACCTGCCTTGTATGCGGCAGTGCTGGACGGCCGGATCCGCAAAGCAGTCCTCGATGGCATTTTGTCTTCTTACGATTCCGTTGTGGAAAACAAAATCCATCGACAGGTGCTTGAAATTGTCGTGCCTGGTGCTTTGAAGTTCTACGATTTGCCTGATCTGGTGGCGACCCTGGCTCCACGCAAGGTCTCAATTGTGAGCGGCACGGACCCCCTTGGACACGAATTGCCAGCTGACATGGTCCGAAAGGAGTATGCGCGGGCGGTCGCGGCGTACAGGCAGATGGGGATGGAGCGAGCCATCCACATTCGTGATCGCAGCCCCGGTGAGGAGACCCAACACGATCTACCGTGAATTCACCGACAACCTGTAGGTAACTGAG
>Ga0066903_100004755_pt1 | contig 11572 bp, 8 predicted proteins | sample PanSoiMetaGPlot1_FD_67491 | JGI IMG/M metagenome (GOLD analysis project Ga0066903, IMG submission 67491) | Tropical forest soil microbial communities from Panama analyzed to predict greenhouse gas emissions - Panama Soil - Plot 1 (version 2) | ecosystem: Environmental > Terrestrial > Soil >...
GCTCCTGATCCAAAGGCCAATCGCGATCAGGAGCAGGACAAGTACCGCAACCATTCTCCCGATGCCCGCCAGTCCACCCACGTGGTGGATAAGAGTTCGCGCCAACAAGGCCAAGGCCCAGACGAGCAGCAGAATGCTGAGAGCTGCAATGCCGAGCGGTCGCTTTGTCTGCGCCGCCGACGCGTTCGCCATCAAGCAACCTCCGCCCGGTGGGCCACGCGCAGCATGAGATATGCAATGATCACGAGGACAGGCACAAGAAATACTGAGATTGCGGCGCCGGCCGCTAGATCGCTGCCCTGAATCCCTTGGGTGAACGCCAGGTTCGGCAACGTCTGGGTAGAATCATAAGGGCCGCCATTGGTGAGGATATAAACCACAGTCATATCGGTAAACGTGAATATAGTGCCGAAGAGCACGGCTACACCGAGAATCGGAGTCATGATAGGCAGGTTGATCTGGAAGAGCGTGCGCCAGAAGCCGGCGCCGTCGATCGCCGCAGCTTCCGGGATCTCTCTGGGAATCGCGGTACGACCGGCGAGCAGGATCACGGTCGAAAACGGGATCAGCCGCCAGCAATGCACCAGGATCACTGACGCCATGGCAAGTTTCTCTTCGCCCAGCCACATGGGCGGCGAAAAGCGGTTCACGAAGCCAAGCCAGATCAGCACCCAGGTGATTACGCTGTAGATGGAATCGAGGATCCACTTCCACCCAATGGTCCCGAGTGAGACCGGCGCAACCCACGGCAGCAGGATCAGAAAACGGACCAGCCCGCGACCGCGAAACGGCTTTTCCAAGGCGATGGAGAGAATGTTGGAGCAGACCAGCACCACGATCTGCGCCACGACCGTGAAGATGATCGAGTTTTGCAGGGCCTTCTTAAAGCTGGGGCTTTGCAGGATGCTGCGAAAGTTTTCCAGGCCGACGTAGTGCAGCTGTGTGCTGCCAATGCGCGCATCGCTGAAGGCATAGAAAATGGCCAGCAGAAAAGGCGCGCCGATCAACAGCAGAATGTAAAGCACGGCGGGACTGAACATGGCCAAGCCCAGCAGCGGGCTCTGCGCAGCGCCGATCGACTTGACCTTCGCGCCACCTATTGCCATGTCAACGGCCTCGCCGGGCTCTTCTGTTCCGTGGTCCGGTCAAAGAATTTCAGGTGGCGTTCGGGCACGGCGAAGTCATAGGTGGTACCGATTTCAAAGTTGTGTCCGAGCAACAGGCGGGCGATCACGTTCTTGCCGTCGGCCTTGCCGCCCTGCAGAATGCCGGCCAGGATGAACTCAGCGCCCAGGTACTCTACGTTCTCAACGCGGAACTTGAAGTTGACTTTGGCGCTCTCCCTGATGTCTTCCGCCAGGCGGAAGTGTTCCGGCCGGAAGCCCACCGTGATGCCGTCATTTTCGATCAGGTTCATGGGCGGCGAGCCAAGGAATGTCGCAACAAACGTGTCAGCAGGATCGTCATAAACCTCTTTCGGCGTGCCGATCTGGCGCACCATGCCCTTGTTGAGCACCATGACGCGATCGCCCATGGCCATGGCTTCAACCTGGTCATGGGTAACGTAGATCGTCGTCGTGCCAACGCGCCGATGGAACCTCTCCAGTTCCTCGCGCGCAGCTAGCCGGAGTTTGGCGTCGAGGTTGGAGAGGGGTTCATCCAGCAGAAAGACCGAGGGTTCGCGAACGATGGCGCGGGCCAGCGCCACGCGCTGGCGCTCGCCGCCGGAGAGTTCGCGCGGCTTGCGTTGCAGCAGGTTTCCGATACCCAGCAATGAAGCCGCCCACTGCACTTTTTCCTTGTGCGTATGTTTAGGAACGTTTTGCGCCTTCAGCGGAAAGGCAATGTTGTTGTAAACGGAAAGATGAGGATACAGAGCGTAGCTCTGGAAGACCATGGCGATGCGGCGCTCACGCGGCGTGAGGTCGTTCACCACCTTGCCGCCGATCAAAATTTCGCCGGCCGTGGGGCGTTCCAGGCCGGCGATCATGCGCAGGAGAGTAGTTTTCCCGGAACCTGATGGTCCCAGGAAAACCAGAAACTCGCCTTCGCGGGTTTCCAGATCTACTTCGTTAACGGCTCCGATCTCTCCTTCTTTAAATACCTTGGTCAGTTTCCGGGTTTCTACGACGGCCATTCGGTCCTCGGTTTACTTGAATCTCTCGAAGATGCGCTTGTACTCAGCTTCGGCGGTCTTGGCCGCATCCTCCGCAGTCGCCTTGCCCTGAGCAACCGTCGCAAACATGGTCGGGATCACCCAGCTCTTGAAGGCCTGATCGATCGCAGCCGAACAATATCCGGGATAACCGACATTGGTTGCCCAGCTCAGCACGTCACCCAGAACCTTGTATTTGTCCGCAGGCGTTGCCCGGGGATCGTTGGCAATTTCCGACCCCAGGTTGGGCACAGTCGACGGGAAGCAAGGGAAATTGTAGAACTGGCCGGCAACAAAGCCATCGTGGAAGGCGTCGATGTAGTCGATGAGGAACTGCTGGGCGCCTTCCTTGTTCTCGGCGAAGTCCCAGACCACATAGCAGTTCATCACGTGTTCAGCGGCGATCCTCCGCACTGGGCCCTTCAGGGCGCGGCTGATCATGATGTTCTTGTCAATCGGCAGTTTTTCGCGCTCCGCCTGGCGGGTAATGGAGATGGCGTTGGACACGTAGGAGACTTTGCCGGCCAGCATCGCCTGGTTGTTGGAAGGGGGAGTCCAGGTGAAGACTTCCGGGGTCTCCGCTTCCTCATAGAGCGCTTTCATGAACTTCAAGGCTTCAACAGTGTTCTTGGAGTTGATGGTCACATTGCCGGCTTCGTCCTGCTCGGCGCCGCCAAAGGACCACAGCAACGCCCGCATCGCCATGCTGGTATCGAGCTCCTGCGAGAGGCCCAGGCCGCAGGGATTGCCAAATTTGTCCTTGATCGCCTTGGCGCCCTTGCGCAGATCGTCATAGGAGTCAGGACCATTGGGGAATCCGACTTCCTTCCACAGATCGAGCCGCCAGTTGCCCGGATCGGGGGCGTACGAATCAGAGAACGCATAGTACTTTTTTGTCTTGGGATTGAAAGTGGATTTGTGCGCCAGGTCAATCTTCTTGCCGTGCTTCTTCTCCACCTCCTTGTAGATGTTGGTCATATCGAGAACCTGGTTCTCGTAAGCTGCCGGCGGGGAAAGGAACATGAAAATATCGTGGCCCTTCTTGGCCTGGGCTTCCGACGCCGCGCGGGTGTTCAGGTCAACCAGGTTGATGTTGTCCACGGTAACGTTGGTGTTATGTTTTTGTCCCCACTCAACGGCAAATTTCTTGTTGAACCATTCATCGAACGCGGGAACAAAGTGGCTCCACTGCAGAATCTTGAGCGTCTTCTGCTGGGCAGCGGCCCGTTCAGGAAACAGGAATGCAGGCCCCAGTGTTCCAGCGGCAATGCTGCCGGCCCCGGCAATCTTGATGAAATCTCTTCGAGATACACCCTTGCCCTTCTTCTCTTCCTTCATAGTTCCCTCCTCAGTTCCTTATGCGATTCCTTGCGATCGCCAACATGACTGGAAACGATTTGCGTTTCTCGCTACCGTTCTTCACCGAAACGTTTCAAATCTTCCGGAACATCGCGCGTGGCAGCCTTCTTGGCCCCCTGCACCATCACCCGTATCTGCTCCACGACATCGGGGTTGGCAAGCGTGGTTACGTCTCCTGTATCCATCTGGTTGGAGATAGCCGCCAGCACTCGGCGCATGATCTTACCTGATCGCGTCTTGGGCATGTCCGGAACCACGTGTACCTTCTTAGGCCGCGCAATTTTTCCGATCTGGTGCTCGATGGCCCTGGTAACGCTCTCCTGGACCGCGGCGGCGTTGGTGACACCAGGCTTCAACGAGACATAGACTTCAGGCACCCGCCCTTTTACCTCATCGACCACGGGGACTACCGCCGCTTCCGCCACTTCATTGCAGGTAAGGCAGGCGGACTCCAGTTCCTTGGTGCCCAGACGGTGGCCAGCGACGTTGATAACGTCGTCCACGCGGCCGAGGATCCTGAAGTAGCCGTCCGGCGCCTGTACTGCGCCATCGCCGGCGAAATACGGCCAGTCACGCCAGTCCTTGCTCTTGGGATTCTTGTTGTACTTGCGGTAGTACTGCGCGACAAAACGGTCGCGGTCGCCCCAGATGGTCTGGAAGATTCCCGGCCATGGATTGCGAATGCAGATGTTCCCAGCCTTGCCCGAGCCAGGTTTTACTTCTTTGCCTTCTTCATCGAAGATCGCGGGATAGATCCCCGGGACTGCGGGACCGGCACTGCCCGGCTTCATGGGATCGATTCCGGGCTTGGTGCTGCAAAGAAAGCCGCCGGTTTCGGTCTGCCACCATGTGTCCACGATGACCGCCTCGCCCTTGCCGACCACTTCGTGGTACCACTTCCAGACCTCGGGCTCAATGGGCTCGCCTACGGTGGTCATGTGTTTGAAATGGTAGTCGTACTTCGCGGGCTCGTCGGGGCCGGCTTTGCGCAGCATCCGGATGGCGGTGGGCGAAGTATGGAAGATGTTCACGTTCAGGCGCTTCGCCACGCGCCAGGGGCGTCCAGCGTCAGGATAGTTGGGCACGCCTTCATACAAAACGCTGGTTGCCGCCAGCGCGAGCGGGCCGTACACGATGTAGGAATGGCCAGTGATCCATCCGATGTCAGCCATGCACCAGTAAACGTCAGTTGGATGGATGTCCTGAATGTACTTGGATGTTCCGGCAACGTAAGCGAGGTATCCGCCGGTGCCGTGCTGGCAGCCTTTGGGCCGACCGGTGGTGCCGCTGGTGTACATCAGGAAAAGCGGCGCTTCCGACGGAACTGGAACCGGTGCAACTTGCTGTCCTGAGTACTTCTTCAGCACTTCATGGACAAAGAAATCGCGGCCTTCGACCATCGGCTTTTTCGACTGATACTTGCCGGCTTCACGACGCCAGACCAGCACTTTCTCGATGGTCTGGCCTTCGCCCTTGGCGGTAGCCACGGCCAAATCGGCTTTCTCTTTGTGATCAGTCATGGCCCCGCTGCGGTAATAGCCATCGATCGTCACCAGAACTTTGCTGCCGGAGTCGGCCGCGCGCATGCCGCAGGCTTCTCCGCTGAAACCGCCAAAAACCACGGAATGGATTACTCCCAGGCGGGCGCAGGCCAGCATGGTAATCGGCAGTTCCGGTACCACGGGCATGTGGATAGTGACCCGATCTCCGGTTTTCAGTCCGGCAAAATCGCGCAGCAACGCCGCCATTTCATTCACGCGATAATAAAGTTCCTGGTAGGTAATAGAGACCGGCGCAACGTCTTCCGGCTCGCCGACAAAGATGAATGCGGCTTTATTCCGGTATTGCTCCAGGTGGCGATCGACGCAGTTGTAAGAGACATTGAGCTTGCCGCCGACAAACCATTTCCAGAAAGGAGCGTCACTGGTGTCAAGCGTGGTGTGCCAGTACTGGTTCCAGCTCAGCAGGTCAGCATATTCCCGGAAACACTCGGGAAAATTCTTTTCGCTGAACCGCTCATCGACGGCAGGATCAGTGAGATAGGCCTGTCCGATAAACGACGAGCTGGGATGGTAATACTGTTCTTCCTTCCAATGGACGGCTATCTGGGCTTCAGTTAATTCTGTTTCCTGTTCTCTTTCATTCATTACGCGAGCGTCAGCCATCAACTTAACCTCTTCAGATTTCCAGCAGTCTTTGTGGACGAGTTCTCAAGCGAAACCTCAGTTTTGCGAGGCATTTATTTGCGAACCAAGGATAATCCCGCGCGGCATGTTGAGACAACACTGAAAGGCGGGCAACAGGAGAGCCGCCCGCCTGTGTGGAGTGTGATTGTTCTCCGGCGAGGCCGCCGTCATGGCGCATCGCCGCACGGATTTTAGCTGCCCGCTTTTCCAGGAACCGCATCGGGCTTAAGTTCATGCCAGATTTTGACGTGCACGGTTTCCTTAAGCATCAGGGTACCGACAACAAAAGTGATAGATGCAATGATCATCGGATACCACAGGCCCGCGTAGATGTTCCCTGTGGCAGCGCACATGGAGAGACCGATGAGCGGCACGAGACCCCCGAACACACCGTTTCCGATGTGATAAGGCAACGAGAACGATGTGTACCGTATCTTCGCCGGGAAGGCCTCAACCAGATAAGCCGCAATCGGCCCGTATACCATGGTCACGTAGATAACCTGAATGAATACCAGCAGCACCAGCAGCGGCACATTCGGGCTGCTTGCTTCCTTGGCGGGGACCAGCTTGGTCGGGTCGTTGGGATCGGTGGTAAGTGGCGTTAAGGTCCATGCCTTGGTCACAGGGTTCTGTGTGGATTTGAATGTAACCACGTGATTGCCGGCCGCGGCTTCCATGGCGTGATAGATCGGGTAATAGGTCAGTACGGCCAGAAGGCACCCGGCCATAATGATCTTTTTTCGTCCAATTCTGTCGGAAAGGGCGCCGAACAAAGTAAAGAAGGGCATGCCGAAGAGCATGGCCAGCGCAACAACGATGTACCCGGTGCGCAGGTTCACTCTCAAGACAGACTGCAGGTAGAACAGCGCATAGTACTGGCCGGTGTACCAGACCACGCCTTGTCCTGCGGTCGCACCCAGCAGCGAAATCAACACCAGCTTGAAATTCGGCCAGTTCGTGAATGCATCCTTCAGCGGCTGCGCTGAACTCATGCCGGTGCTCTTGATTTGCTGGAAGATCGGCGATTCCTGCATCCTGAGACGAATGTAGAGCGAGATCATGACCAGGATGATGGAAAGCAGGAAGGGGATGCGCCAGCCGAAAGCCTGGAAGTTTGCCGGCGTCATATAGAACTGCAGTATTACGACCGTGATCACCGAGAGGAACAACCCCAGCGTGGCGGTAATTTGAATGTAGCTAGTCCAGTAGCCCCGTTTATTGTCGGGCACATGCTCGGCGACATAGATTGCGGCGCCGCCGTATTCTCCGCCCAGAGCCAGCCCCTGGAACACGCGGATGGCAATCAAGCCGATTGGCGCAAACCAGCCTGCCGTAGCAAAGGTGGGCATAAGTCCGATAAGGAACGTTCCAAAACCCATGATGGTGAGGGTTACCAGGAACGCATATTTGCGGCCCACCAGGTCGCCAATCCTGCCGAAGAACAGCGCGCCAAACGGCCGCACCATAAAGCCAACGGCGAACGTCGAGAGGTATGCAATCAGGGCGATCGTGTTGTTCCCCGCCGGATAGAATTTCGGCGAAATAACGAACGCCAAACTCCCAAAGATATAGAAGTCATACCACTCGATCATCGTTCCAACAGAAGAAGCCAGAATCACCATCCAGATTTTCGACGTGGGAATCTGCTCGGATGAAGTCACCGGCATGGAAGCACTAGACATAGGCCCTCCTGGAGAAGGAGCCAGGCCGGCCCGGCCTGGTCCTTGTAATATTGAGCTCGCTCACACTACTGCCACAACGAACCGAATGCCGGATGTACCGATGCAATCCGGACTCGCACAATTCTGCCGTTGCAAGCCCTGTACGGGCCTTCTGGCTCCCTGCCTGATGCCGTGGTTATGGAGCCGCCCGGGAAACATGACCAAACCTGCCTGCCCGAAGCCGAGCAGACCGGCCACCTGATGGCACCCTAGGGTAGTCGTATTCGGGCAGATGTCAAGGGGAAACCGAAGTTGGCGAACATTATCGTTCACGGACCCGCTCTGGCAGACAGGTTGCGGACGTGGTTCCCTTTTGGCGGGTTATAAACAGCACTTGTGAATTCTTGCCGGGCAGGCATATGATGCACCCTTCCGAATTGCCAGCCATGAATGGTCTGATCTTCTTAGAAATTCCGGTCCTCGTCAGCTGGGGCCGCAGACTGCCTGGAGGAGAACCTTATGAAGAAAGTCTTATGCTCTGTTGGCACGTACCGTCATTGCGGAGTTGCGCGGGCTCTGCTGGTCATCGGATTCCTGGCGTTTCTTGGCGGTTCCAAGCCGGCAACGGCGGCGGATGACGCCATTACCATTGGCATTGTCATGCCTACCACAGGCCGTGAGGCCAAGCCCGGCCAGTATCAGAAAGAGGGCGTTGAGCTGGCCATCAAGCAACTCAACGATCAGGGCGGCATTTTCGTGAGGGAAAAAGGCAAGAAGCTGCCGATCAAGGAAATCTTTTATGACAACGGCTCTGATTCGGCCAAAGCTGCAGCGCTGGTGGAGCGGGTCATGTCGTCTGACCATGTCACCGCGGTCATTGGCGGATACTCAACAGCGCTCGCTGAAGCCGAATCCGTGATGCCGGACCGGTACCAGACCCCGTGGCTTACGGGCGGCGCCGCCGCAACCAGCATCTACAGCCGCGGGTACAAGTATATTTTTGGGTGCCTGTCACCCATTGCCCTGCTCGGCAGCACTACGGCCGAGTTCCTGGGAGGCCTGGTGGACCAGGGCAAACTCAAGAAAGGGCTGAAGGTGGCGCTGGTGGTGGAAAACACTGACCACGGCGTTGACTATGTGAACGGCGTCCAGGACTGGATTTCCAAGCATTCGGGATACTTCACCGTAGTGCTGAGCGAGAAATTCGAGCTCGGAGGCACGGATTTCTCGGGTCTTCTGCAAAAGGTCAAGACGGCGAAGGCCGATATCTTCCTGTCTGACGCGCACCTGCAGGACTACATCACGATGCAGCGGCAATATTTGCAGGCTGGATTGCACCACCAGGTAATCAGCTATGGAGCGCGTGGACCGGAAGCCGATGCCCGCAAAGCCCTCGGCGCAGGCACGGATTACATCCTGGCCGCGCTTTGGTGGTCGGACAAATTGCCATATCCCCAGGTGCAAAAATTCGTCGCTGACTACAAGGCAATGTTCAACCGGGGACCAGATTCGTGGTATGCCGCAACAGCTTACGACGCCATGCGTATCCTGGCCCAGTCCATAGAAGCTGCCGGCTCAACCAACGGAAGCAAGATTCGCGACGCGCTGGCCAAGGCACAATTAAAGGAAGCGCTCATTCCCGGAGGAGTCCTCAAGTTTGGCAGCAACGGCCAGGCGGGTTATCCATTTCTTGTCACCCAGAACCAGCCCGGAGACAAGGTGGAAATCGTTTATCCCAAGGATGCCGCTACCGGCTCGGCCGTGGCGCCGATCCCGTAGCGGACCGATGGGTTCATGACCGCCTCCGACTACCTCGACCTGTTCATCAAGGCGCTGTTGCTGGCCGGTATCTACGCCGCCATGGCGGTGGGGATGACCGTTATTTACGGCGTGATGAAGATCGTCAACCTTGCGCATGCAGGGTTCCTCATGCTGGGCGCGTACTTCGCCTACGAACTGTACGAACGATTCCATATCGATCCGGTTCTCGGCGCGGTGCTCGCCCTGCCCGCTTTCTTTCTTTTCGGCATTGGGGTGCACGCGGTGCTGATCCGCTGGCTGCCCAAGTCAGACACTCCCACGCTGGCTTCGCTATTGCTCATGTTCGGCTTCTGGCTGGTGCTCCAGAACCTTGGTTATTTGATCTGGGGGAATGAAGAATCGTCGATCCTTATGCCGCGCACTTTCGCCTCCCTGCACATCGGGGAGATCACCATACCGAAAGTGTCACTCATTGTGTTTGGGGCGGCCGTGATTTCGCTGATCGTCCTCCAGATCATCTTCAACCGTAGCTGGTTCGGCAGGGCGATGCGTTCGCTGATCCAGAATCCCTATGCAGCGCAGATCGTGGGTGTGGACGATCGCAGGACGTCGCGGCTCTCCTTCGGGCTGGGCACCGCATTTGCGGGATTTGCAGGTGCTCTGCTCTCCATGCTTTATTCCTTCAACCCCGACTTCGGCCGGCCTTTTCTTCTCCGCTCGTTTGTCATCATCGTGCTGGGCGGACTGGAATCGGTTTCGGGCGTCGCCCTGGGCGCCGTGGTGTTGGCGTTGCTGGAGACGTTCAGCGTGCAGGTACTGCCCGCCAGCTATCAGCCCGCAATCTCATTCGCTCTGCTGGTTCTGGTGTTGCTGGTGATGCCCAAGGGCATCGCCGGACTCCTGCAGCGAAAACGGCGGGTGGCATAGCATGCCGCTGAACAGATCGATGCGGTTGCTGCTCCCCTGGCTTCTTTTTGCTCTCCTGCTGGCTCTGCCTTTAACGGATCCCAGCTCAAACACCGTGCGGCTGCTGTTCACGACCGCTGTCTGGATCATCAGCAGCATCGCATGGAACCTTCTGGGCGGCCTGACCGGACAGGTATCGTTCGGCTTCGCGGTGTTTTACGGGCTGGGAGCCTACACAACCGCTCTCATGATTAACTCTGGCCGGAATCCTTTTTTCGCCTTCCTGGGCGGCATGGGGATCGCCGTATTGGCTTCGTTTCTTGTCGGGCTGCCCACTTTTCGGCTGCGCGGGCCCTATTTCGCCATCGCCACGATCGGCGTCGGCGAGGCCACGCGCGTAATCATGAACAACCTGGACATCACCGGCGGCGCAAGCGGATACCGGATCATCGAACGTACACCGTTCCGCCAGCTTGAACACTACTACACCGCCGTGATTGTCGTTGCCATTGCCCTCGCCGTTTCGGCCCTGGTGGTTCACAGCAAGTTCGGGCTGGCGCTTCGCGCCATCAAGCAGGACCAGGAGGCCGCGGCGGACCTGGGCGTGGATCCGTATATCTCCAAGTTGTGGGTGCACGCGATCGCAGCAGGCTTGACCGGGATTGCCGGCGGAATTTATGCGCGCTATCACGCCTTCATCTACCCGGGCGATGTCTTTGCTTTTCCCACCAGCATCTCGATCCTTTTAATGCCCGTGATCGGTGGAATCGGCACGGTCTGGGGGCCGGTGCTCGGGGGAGTGATATTCGGCATGGTCGAAGAAACACTCACCGTTAAATTCCCCAATACTCATCTTCTTCTGTATGGGTTGTTGCTAATCTTGATCATTCTTTTCGAGCCCGATGGCCTGGTCGGATTGTTGCGACGGCTGTCGGCCCTGATAAAAGCCCGGAGAAGTCGTGAAGATTCTGGAAGCAACGGCACTGACGAAGTACTTCGGCGGCGTAGCCGCGTTGAAGGACGTTAGTTTCGACATCCCGGAGAAGCACATCTGTGGCTTCATTGGCCCCAATGGCGCGGGTAAGACCACGCTCTTCAACGTGATTACCGGCACTTTTCGTCCGTCCGCGGGCCGGGTGAAGCTCCGCGGGAGTGACGTGACCGGGATGAAAGCTCATGCCCTGGTGAAAATGGGCATCGCACGCACCCATCAGGTCGTCCGGCCATTCAAGGCGATGACCGTGTTGGAGAATGTGCAGGTCGCGGTCCACTACGGGCGGCGGGCGGTCAGCCGCACCGCAGCGGCGAGCGAACAGGCCATGGAGACCTTGAAGCTCGTCATTCTTGACCACAAGGCGCATCTGCCGGCGTCGGCGCTGTCTTTGGGGGAGCAGAAGCGCCTGGAGGTGGCGCGCGCCCTGGCTACCGCACCCGAACTGCTCCTGCTGGACGAAATCTGCGGCGGCCTCACCGGATCGGAGACTCTCGCTATGCTGGATTTGCTTTATCGGATTCGCGATGGCGGCACGACGATCATGTACGTG
>Ga0066903_100004756_pt1 | contig 11572 bp, 9 predicted proteins | sample PanSoiMetaGPlot1_FD_67491 | JGI IMG/M metagenome (GOLD analysis project Ga0066903, IMG submission 67491) | Tropical forest soil microbial communities from Panama analyzed to predict greenhouse gas emissions - Panama Soil - Plot 1 (version 2) | ecosystem: Environmental > Terrestrial > Soil >...
AGCGCGTAGGTGAGATAGATCATCAGCCCCACGGTCACGAGGGCGGCGAGCGAATAGTCGAAGATCATGAAAGCCTCCTCAGAGATGATCGCAAGCGATCGTGTACGCGACCGACAGCGCGAAGAAGCCGAGCCCGATGGCCAGCATGATGGCGTCCAGCATGGAAGTGCTCCGAGCAATGAACCGTTCAGTGTGCAGCAGATGGCTCTCGACAAGGCACAGCTTTGGTCCTTGTCGAGAATGCAAGAATTGGCGTCCGCTCAGGCGCGATTACGTGCCACTAATCGCATAGGAATTCGAGAGGGAAACAGGGGCCGCATTTATAGGAATCTCATAAAGATCGGCGAGAATGGCTCGTCAGCTTCCTGTGCCGGCTTTGAATCGGTTCCCGGACTCGAGCCCACGACACTCGAGGCAGGCTCCTATGCGATCCTTATACAAAGGGGTTGCCGTCCGTCTCGCTTCTATATGCCGTTTTGCTCATCTTAAGGGCGGGTCATCTGCCTATCACGGTATCCATGTCACCCGACCTGAAGCAGCACGATTCCCTTTCCAGGTTGGAGAAGCAGCTCCATCGTGCGGACGCGATCACGCGCGAACTCATGTCGAGCGTGCTGGCGCAGACCCGCTCGGGGGCGCGAGCTTCATCGGAGAAGGCAAGCCGGGTTCACCGCCTGATCGACGCGGAGGCCTGGACCGATGTGGCGCTCGCCCTGATCGATCTCGAGCTGCCGCAGTGGAAGCTGCGCCACCTCGTCAACGAGGACGGCACGTGGTCCTGCGCTCTGAGCAAGTGCTGGCACCTCCCGCAGTGGCTCGACGATGCCGTCGAGGCAAGTCACCCGGTGCTCGAGCTCGCGATCCTGTGCGCGTTCGTCGCGGCGCAGCAAGGCAGGTTGATTGCGAGCGAAGCATGCAGGCCAAGCGTGCCGCAGGTCCGTCCCGGACCTGACTGCGCCCTCTGCTGTGACAACTTCGCCTGATCGCTTCGAACCCGATGCGGCCGCGTCCCGCGTCTAAACATCCCCGAAACTCCCGAAAGGAGCAGTGTCATGGACCAAACCGAACCTCCCTCGTGCCGATCTTGCCCGCCATCGATTCTCTTCCTGATCGGCCGTAACCGCCAGGGCAATTGGGTCGTGCAAGATCAGCAGGGCCTCTGCGGGGGGCTGTTCGTCAGCCGCGGGGAAGCGCTCCGTTATGCTCGACTCGAAAACGGCAATCGGCCCCATGCCGTGGTCATGATTCCCGGCGTTTTCGAACTCGATCTCGGCAACAAGCCCCGGCCATTCCACCACCCCATGACCGGAGCGTACCTCGCCAATGCCGCATGAAGTCGCGAACCCGTCGGGGTCGCAGTCGGAATTTGCAAGCGCCCTGGTGAAAACTCTGCGCTTCCTCAGGACGGCAAGAAGGCGCCGGCGCGCCGCAATGGATCACAGCCGGGGATCGATCGGCTGGCTTTCAAGCGCGAGCACGCCGAACACGCACTCGTGCACCCGCCGCAACGGTTCGTTTCTGACGAACCGCTGCAGTCCCTCGACCCCGAGCGCGAACTCGCGCAACGCGAGGGCACGTTTGCCCCCCAGCCCGCGCTCCCGCAGCCGCTCGATGTGTTCCGGCATGGTGTAATCGGGCCCGTAGATGATGCGCAGGTATTCTCGCCCCCGACACTTGAGGGCGGGTTGCACGAGGCCCTTTGGGCCCTGGGCGAGGAAATCGAGGGGTTTTACGACGATGCCCTCCCCACCGCGACCGGTGAGCTCCTCCCACCATGCGATTGCTGCCGCGCGCGCGGTCGCATCGGAAAGGTCGACGAGGCGATGCGCCGTGGCAACGAGCAGGGCTGGATCGGCCGCACAGACTTCCGCCAGCGTCGTCATGTGCCAAGCGTGCGTCTGGTCGCTGTGCACGGCCCCTTCGCTGGCGAGCAGGTGAAAGGGAGCGAGCCTGAGATCGTCGATCCCTCCTACCGGCCAGACGTAGCGCTCGTAGGCCTCGACATAGGCTTCGGCGTTCCGGGCGCGGGTCTCGAGTCGGTCCAGCAAGTGTCCTGAGTCGAGGCCGCGTCCGAGCGCCTGCCCTACGAGCTCCGCGGCTGCGCGCGTCGCCGCAACGCCGGAAATCCCCACCGGCTCGTATTGATCGGCAATGAGCGACTGCGCCTTCGCCGACCAGGGCATCAGCTCCGCATCGATCGATGCCCATTCGGTCTCGAGCTTGTCCCAGAAGTCCGCTTTCGACAGCGCGTTGGCCAAACGCCCGATGAGGGCATGCTCCAGCCCATCGTCGGCGAAAAACGGCCGCCCGGTCCTGGTATAGATTCGCCCCACTCGCCCATCTTCGGTGCCGAAACGCCGTCGGGCGGCTTCCTGATCGCGCGCCAGGACGAGGACGGCGCGGCTGCCCATGTGCTTCTCTTCCGCCACGACGGCGCCGACGCGGGCGCGCTCGAAATAGGCGAAGGCATCTTCCGGGTGCTCCAACAGGCCTTCCCGTTTCGAGGTCTCCGATGGAGACATGGTTGGCGGCAGATAGATGAGCCAGCGCGGGTCGACGCAAAACCGGCTGATCACTTCGAGCGCTGCGGCGGCGTTGTCGGCATCGATCCGAACATGACGCAGCAACGAGGTCGTGATCACACGCTTGCCCGAGACATCCTCGATATCGAGCATCGTGTCTGCGGCTTGCTGGGCGGTCCGGTCGCTTCCCGCGGGCGCGAGCGGCCGGACCGGCTCGCAATAAGCGCGAGCGGACGGCACGTCCACGAGCTCGAGCTCCGGATAGCGCAATCCCGTCAGCCGGCCCCCGAATACACAACCGGTGTCGATGCAAATCGTCCGGTTAACCCATTCGGCTGTTGGCGTCGGCACATGGCCATACACAACCAAAGCCTTGCCTCGGTATTCGGCAGCCCAGTTGAAGCGGACCGGCAGGCCGAATTCGTCGGTCTCGCCCGTCGTCTCGCCATAGAGGGCGAAGGAGCGAACTGCGCCCGAGCCGCGGCCATGCATCTCCTCCTTGAGCCCCGCATGGGCGACGACGAGCTTGCCGTCGTCGAGCCACAGGTGGCTGCGCAGCCCGTCCAGGAAATCGCGAACCTCGGCAACAAAGGCGCCGCGTTCGGGCTGCGGCACGGCGTCGATCTGCGCCAGGGTCTCGACGAGCCCATGGGTGAGCTTCACTTCACGTCCGTTGAGCTTGCGCAGGAGACGGGACTCGTGGTTGCCCTGAACGCACTGGGCGACGCCCGCGGCGACCATGTCCATGACCAGGCGCAGCACGTCAGGGATCTGTGGGCCGCGGTCGACCAGATCACCGAGAAAGATCGCCCGGCGTCCTTGCCAGTGCACAAGGACGCGCCGGCCGTCGCGCTCGTCCCACCCATAGCCGAGCCGGGTGAGCAACTGGCACAGCTCGTCATAGCATCCGTGCACATCGCCGATGATGTCAAACGGTCCGTGGTCGCCTCGCCGGTCGGTATACAGCGGATCGCGGATGATCGTCGCGCGCTCGATCGCCTCGACCGAGGACAGCGTGAAGACATGGCGGAAACCTTCACGCTGCAGCCCGCGCAGCGACTTGCGCAGCAGGTGCACCTGGCCGCGCACCACCTGAGCACTGAATTGACGATCAGGCCGATCCTTGTTGCGCGCGATGCAGACGGCCTCGGGCACATCGAGTACGATCGCGACGGGCAGGGCGTGATATTTCCGGGCGAGCTCGACCAGGTGCTTGCGGTCCTCGGGCCGGACGCTGGTCGCGTCCACGACCGTTAGCCGCCGACCGGCAAGGCGCTTGCCGGCGACGAAATGAAGGACCTCGAAGGCATCTTTCGTCGCGCTCTGGTCCGTTTCGTCATCGGAGACCCAGCCGCGACAGCGATCGGACCCGAGCGTCTCGGTCGGCGCGAACTCGCGCGCCGCAAAGGTGGACTTGCCCGAACCGGACGCGCCGATCAGCACCACCAGTGCGAAGTCGGGAATCCTCAGCTCCATGTGAAGATCCCGATCTGGGTCGGAGCGCCGAGCAGTGGATCGGGGTCGCCGATCCCTTCAAAACGCACTTGGTAGCGGAACCGCTCGGCGACGCCACACGCCCATCGCTCGAACTCAACGCGCGTCCACTCGAAACGATGATCGGGATGACGCAGCTTGCGGCCATGGAGCACCTCGAAGCGGGCGTTGTATTCGAGATTCGGCGTCGTCAGCACGATCGTCCGCGGTCGAGCGGTCCCGAACACGACATTCGCAAAGGCATCGAGCCGTGGCAGATCGATATGCTCGATGACCTCGATCAGCGCCGCAGCGTCAAATCCGGCGAGGCGTTTGTCGCGATAGGTCAGCGCGCCGTGCACGAACGCGACGCGGTCGCGTTGCCGCTCAGGCATTCGATCGAGGTTGAGGCGCTCGCGCGCCATCTCGAGCTCGCGCGTCGAGGCATCGACCCCGACGATCCGTTCGAACCGACGGTCCTTCAGCAATTCCTGGATCAGCCGTCCCGAACCGCAACCAAGATCAAGCACGCTGCGCGCGTCCGCCGCCCTCAAAACTTCAATGACGCGCTGCACGCGTTGGTCGTTGAGGCGGAGCGGCGCCTCGATTGTATCGAGGATCGCAGCCGGCGTGGCGTCTTCATCATCTGCCGTCGTATCGTCCAGCTCGGCGAGGCGCTCGAGCGCAATCCGGGTCAACCGCCTGCCGTGCTTAAGGTAGCGTCGCGCGATCAATTCGCGCTCGGGATGCTGCGGCAGCCACCCCTCGCCGCGGCGCAGAAGCTTGTCGATCTCGTCGGTGCCGACCCAATAGTGCTTCTCGTCGTCGAGCACCGGGATGAGGACATAAAGGTGCGTGAGCAGTTGGCGCAGCGGGACGGTACCGGAGATCGTGACATCAAAATAGCGGGAAGGCTTGCCGCGACGGTCCGCGATCGCCAAGGCGGTGACCCGGTAGCCGAGCGGTTCAAACAGGCGGGCCGCGAGATCCATGCCGCCGCGGCAATCTAGCGGCACGACCCTGGCCGCAAGCGGGATAGGCTTGATCGCGAGCTCGCCTCGTTCCGCGGATCGGCCGCTCATTGCGGATCCAAAGACCCGAGACAAAGCCACGCTGATGAAGGACGAGGCGGCGTAGATTCGATCGTTGACGTACTGCGTCAGCAATCCTCCCTCTGCCATGCCGCCATCGCGCCTGCGGCCGCGCACGAGCGCGACCGGGTCGATGTCGAGGATCAGGGCCGCGGTGCACCGTTCCGGGGTCGCTTCGGGATAAAGCACGTGGACGGTGCCGAACCCGACATCGAAGGTCTGATGGCGGTCCGGATTCTTGTGCAGCAGGAAGCCGAGATCGGTCGCCGGCTTGTGGGTGGTTGTCAGCGTGAGCAGCATGGTCTGCGAGTCCGAGGGATGAACCTAAGTATTTTCCGCTTGTTAGGCGCACATTCGAGGCCGGCAATGTTTGTCATCCCGGACGGCTCGCGTCTATCGCGAGCCGTCCCGGGACCCATTTGCCCCCGCATCGGAAATCGGCCGCAAGGCAGCGGGTCGTGGGTCCCCTCTCGCGCCTAGAGCATGATCCCGAAAAGTGGGCACCGCTTTTCGGAAAAAGATCATGCTCCAACAATAACCTAAAGCGGGATGACGAATCGAAGAGAAGTCATCACGCTTTAAGGGCGCTCGGCCGGGATGACAATCGATGGGCCCTGGATAAGATTTAGGCCAAGCGTGAAACAAGTACTCATGGCATTTGTACGCCCGCCATCGCTAAAATTTGAGGCCGCGCAACAGCCGCGGCAGATTGATGAGGTCAATCAAGGCCCGGGCGACGTAGGTATACGCCGCCGCCGACAGGATGTGGCGCGCCGCGCCCATCTCGTCGTCGGGAATGAAGCGCCCATGCTTCAGCATGACAAGGGCGCGATTGAAGCTTGCATCGAACTCGACCGGAAGGGTCACGACGTGCATCGCGACGGCAGTCAGATTCATCAAGACGGCGGCGCCCAGACCGATGGCGAGCCCGGCTGGGTTGCGCAGAATGGCGACGAGCGCCGGTGAAGCGATGACGAACAGAGCCGCGATCTTGTGGACGTAGTCGGCCATGCCGGCGAGCTGTGTCCGCGTCTGAAGCGGAGCGTAACCGGTCGCATCCTGCATTGCGTGACCGACTTCATGCGCCGCCACAACGATTGCTGTCAGCGATCGGCCGTGGAAGTGCTCGGTGGTCAAGCGGACGGACTTGGCAAGCGGATGATAATGGTCGCCGAGCTCGGTCTCTTCGACTTTCACCGCCGTCAACTTCATGCGATCGAGCACGGTGCGGGCGAACTCCGCGCCGGTCCATGGGATCGTCGGCCGCTGCGCCGCATAGCGTCGCAGCACGCTCGAAACCCAGAGCTGCGGCGCAACAATGAGTGCGAGGACGAGAAGCGCCGCCCAGATTGTCAGCGTCATGGTCGGGCTTCCGTGTGAGGAGAATACCCGGGTCCACTGCGGCTGCCCCGGGCAAACGATAGACCTCAACGCTCCTAAAACCCAATGACTTATATTATATGAATTTGCGCCTTACCCGTTCAAACAAGAAACGAACCCGCAATGGCCGACCCCTCCCGCGACCGCCGAGCGGCCGACGACTGGAGCGCTCAGCAGTACCTGAAGTTCGAAGACGAGCGTACTCGCCCGCCGCGCGATCTCTTGGCGCAGGTGCCGCTCGAATATCCCAGGCGCGTGGTCGATCTCGGCTGTGGGCCCGGCAATTCCACGGAGTTGCTGATCAAGCGCTTTCCAGACGCGGCAGTCATGGGGATCGATTCGTCGCCGGACATGGTGCGACAGGCGCGCGAGCGGCTGCCGCGCTGCACATTCGTCGAGGGCGATGTTTCCACCTGGATGCCGGAGCAAGGCACCGATCTTTTGTTTGGCAATGCCGTGTTCCAGTGGGTGCCGGATCATCCCAAGGTGCTGGCGCGCTTGCTGCAGTCGCTGCCGCCGGGCGGCGTGCTTGCCGTGCAGATGCCCGACAACACCAAGGAGCCCGCGCTCATGCTGATGGAAAAGGTCGCAGCATCCGGTCCGTGGGCCGCCGCGATTGCGCAGGTCAAAGCGGCGCGCAACGACCTGCCGCGCCCGGAGGACTATTACGATCTGTTGCGTCCGCTGTGCAGCGGGATCGACATCTGGCACATCCACTACAACCATATCATCGAAAACGCCGCCGGCGTGGTCGAATGGTTCAAAGGCTCGGGGCTGCGGCCATTTCTCGCGCCGCTAGACGCGGCGATGCGCGCCGTGTTCGCCGCCCAGTACGCCGATGAGATCAGGCAAGCCTATCCGCCACTATCCGACGGCAAGGTGATGCTGAAATTTCCCCGCCTGTTTATTCTCGCGGTACGATAGATCACGTCTCGCGATCTCATCCCCGAAAGCGCAATCCTCTGTGATGGCGATCACACTCCTTGCCCCGGTGGACGCGGCACAATGAGCACATCGGTCAAGGGTGCGAAATACCTGCCAGCCACAGCGGAGATGTTCGATGTCGCTCACCGGCATCTTGAGGACGATAAGCCTCGAAATCAGTAAATTTACCAGGACCGCGGCGCCCGGCGGCACCTTGGATGTTGACACACGCTCGAACCGCGTTCTGCGTCGAAGCCGCGTGCCCGGCGCGGCATCGGAACCACACTGCATCGCCCCGGCGTCCGGACAGTGACTATGCCGTGGGTTGGGCCGAAAGCAAGAAACCTGCTTCGCTCATGATTTGATTTTAGGAAACGGCACATGAGCCAAGCCGAACGATCCGATTGAGATCGCCCCGCGCCCACGATCAAGATGAGTTAGAGCGGCTCGCTCAACGGTCATCCAAGCGGCGGAGCCGCCCTTCCGCGTCGTGCAGGCCGAGCGCCATCGCGCGTTCGTACCACTTCCTGGCCTCGGCCGGATCGGCTTTCGGCCCGAACACGCGGGTCGCCAGGATGGCCGGGTCGTACGTCTCGGCCATCTTCATGGCAGCGATCGGCAGGCCGAGGTCCGCGGCGCGCTCGAAAAACTCGCGCGCTACCGCGATGTTACCCTGGGACAGATAGCGCTCGCCCTGCGTTACCAGCCTGGTGGCCTGGGCGAGAGCCTCGCCGTTGAGCTGTGGCGCCGGTACGGCATCATTGCCTTCCGCGGCCACGAGGGAGCCTTGACCCGGCATGGGCACCGGCTCGGCTCCAATCCGGGCGGGCGGCGCCGAACCCTCGATGCCGGCCGGGATGCGCCCGGCGTCTGCCACCAACAGCTCCACGTCGGGACCAGGCGACGGCGAGGTCATGGTCATCCGCCCCCACGACATGCCGAACGCCACCAGGCAGATACTCACAATCAGGCAGGACGCCGCCATTCTTCGCGCCTCGCGCCAGAATTGCCGCGCTGGCGCGGCACCATGACGTTGCGGGGCGCAGCGGTCGCGCGCCACCATGGCGCGCAGCTGCTCCAGATGAGCGTCGTAGGCGGCACGCGTCCGGGGATCGCGCAGAACCTTGTAGGCGCACGACAGCTCCTTGAAGCATCGTGCGGCGTCCTCGTCGCCAGCATTGAAATCCGGATGAAACTGCTTGGCGAGTCGGCGGAAAGCTATCCTGATGTCGCGGTCGTCCGCGGCGGGAGAAACGCCGAGGGTGTCGTAGTACGTGTCGACGACGATGATGGCGCCGACATTGCACAGACCCAACGCCCCGACGCGCACCAGCGACCGGCCGATCGCGGGCGGCGGGGAGCGGCGAGATCTGTAATGGATCCGCAACGCTTGTCGTCAGCCGACCTTGAGATACGCAAAGCCCTTGCCTTGGAGGGCGGCAGCCGTCGCGATGCCCGAGGGCACGAACTTGATGTAGCTGTCCGAACGGGCCTTGGCCGGGTCGATCTTGAGGTTCGCAAAGGTGACCCGGCAGAGATAGACCTCGACCCCGTACTGGGCCAAAGCCTTCATGCGCTTTTCAAGCTCGGGATCGATCTGCTCTTCCTCCCAGGGCGTGCCGGCGAGATCGGCGAGGAAGAACTTGATGCCGGCCGCGTGCGCCACGATCACGATCTTCATCGCCTGGGGATCGAGATTGTAGATGGCCATATGGTTGCTGATGTTGCGAAGCTGCTGCGAAAATCGCGCGGAATCGCCAAAGTCGCAGTGATAGACGCACGCAGAATCGGCTTCCTTCTTGAGGTCCTTCATGGCGAGCTCAACCGGCGCGGCCTGTGCGGACCCGTGCGCCACAACGGCCGCGCCGATAGCCGCGCCGCCGGTAAGCAGTGCTCCCACCACATGACGTCTGTCGATCTCACTCATTCCATCTCTCCTTGAAGGTGATTTATAAGGTGATTTATCGGGGCTGGATTTACTGGCTGCCCAGGCGCCGCAACCTGGTTTCGGCCTCCGGCACCTCGAGGTCGAGCGCCCGCAGGTACCAACGCCTGGCCTCTTCGAGATTGCCCTTCACCCCGTGCACGCCCCTGCGCGCAAGCTCGCGCGGGTCGTGGGTTTCCGCCATTCGCAGTGCGGCGATCGGCAGCCCGAGATCCACGGCGCGCTCGAAATATTCGCGCGCGACCGCGATGTCGCCGCGCATGAGATAGCTTTCGCCCTTTGCGACCAGGCGCTCGGCCTGCGCGAGATCCTCCGCCGACGGCGTCGGCCGAGCATCGGGCGGGCCACACGTGGCCGCGGGAGGCGCAGGACTGGCCCGGGAGGAAAGTGCCGGGGCGGGGGGCGGCAGCGCAGACGTCTTGGTCTCGTCCGGCTTGCTCAGCGACCGGTTGGTCGCCTTGCCGGGCGATCCGGTCGCTTTATCGGGCGATGCGACTGCGACCTTTTCGCGCGGCGGCGGCGGGGCGACGGCGCGTTCGCTCGGTGGTGCAACCACGACCTTTTCAGGCGGCGGTGCGACGATGGCCGGTTCGCGCGGCGGCGGGGCGACGACGGCCGGTTCGCTCGGTGGCGCGACCACGACCTTTTCAGGCGGTGGTGCGACGACGGCCGGTTCGCGCGGCGGCGGGGCCACGGCCGGTTCGCTCGGTGGCGCGACCACAGCCTTTTCAGGCGGTGGTGCGACGACGGCCGGTTCGCTCGGTGGCGCGACCACGACCTTTTCAGGCGGTGGTACGACGACGGCCGGTTCGCGCGGCGGCGGGGCCACGGCCGGTTCGCTCGATGGCGCAACCACGACCTTTTCAGGCAGCGGCGGGACCACGGCCGGTTCGCTCCGTGGCGCAGCCGTGGCCGCCGATTCGGCCGATACCGAAGGAATCTGCTCGGTCGTCGCGAAGGCGACCAGCGGCGCAACCCTAAGCTCGGAGGTCTTCTCGACCAGCACGCGCCCGTCGCCGTCGACCAGCGTGACGACCAGGTCCGAATTTCCCGAAACGCCGCGAGGGATCTGGATATTGAGACCTTCAGCGGCGTTGAGCGGAACGATCCAGACGCGCTCGCCCTTGCCCTGATCGCGAATTCCTTCCATGAACGGCTGGCCCGCCGACAATTGGGCCGCGGCCGGCAGGCCCCTGATGCGAACGTAGGCCCTTGATGAGGGGATCTCCCCCGGGCCGCCGCTGACGCGATAGTTCACCTGACCCGGAGATTCTGCCTCAACCACCGCTGTGACCGAGAGCCATGCCTGCGCTTGAGCTCGGGGCGCGGGCGGTGGGTCGACGTCATTGCCGGCGACGCCTGCCAGCGGCGCTGCGACAAGCGCCGCGACCGACAGGCACGTCGCCACACAGACCTGCGCGCCGGAGCGGCGGCGCTTGGCGCGGATGCGTTCGGGCAACGGCTCGACTCCGTTGGACAGCTGAACAAGCTGACTCATGGGGACGCCACCTCTGACGGGTTTATTGACTGTGCGTCGTCGGTTTCCGGCGGTCGAGCAGCTCGCGCAGGAGCCGCACCTGGCCGGCCTTGTCGCCTGGCAAAAGGCGCTCGAGCTGCTCGCTGAGCTCGGCGGTCTTGTCGGCTGTCAAGCCCGAGGTCTTGTCGACATTTTCCGGAGCGCCGACGAGCTTGGCGAGCTTGGCTTGCATGGCCGCGTAGCGCTGCCATCCGGGTACGCTGGCAGCGAGATTGAGCTCCTTCCATTTCGGATGGTAGCCCGCCTCGTTCTGCAGTTTCGAAAAGCGATCGAACAGATAATCGACGAAACGTCCCAGCCGCTTGCCGCGTTCACTGTCCTGCGGCCAATTGAACACCGCCAGGACCGAAGGGACGGCGATGGTCTCGATCTTCTGGCCATAGGGGATGAGCCCGGGATAATCGGCCGGATCGAGCTGCGCCGGGACATAATACTCTTCGAGCGTCGGGGTGAGCGGCACCGGCAAGAACCTGAACCCTTCCGGCCATTTGCGCTTCACGAACGGATCGAGCGGCTTCGACGAGACCCACACCGTGGCCGCGTACTTGTCGCTCTTCACCATCTCGGCCATCGCCACCGGATGCGGATCGAACCTCGCATCCACCTTGATTCCCAGCCGCTCGAAGATGATCGGACCGGAATAGGCGGCAGCCGTGCCCTGGGTGTTGAAATTTACCGGCTTGCCCGCGAGGTCCTCGAG